>Ga0222662_1000147_pt1 | contig 65894 bp, 56 predicted proteins | sample AntAcemetagen600_FD_179821 | JGI IMG/M metagenome (GOLD analysis project Ga0222662, IMG submission 179821) | Saline water microbial communities from Ace Lake, Antarctica - #600 | ecosystem: Environmental > Aquatic > Non-marine Saline and Alkaline > Saline | place: Antarctica: Ace Lake... | reverse complement strand
GAGTGGCGTTCGAGGTCGAGGAGGCCACGAGGAGCGGAGGGAGACGCACCTAGGTGCGTCGCACTGACCGACGAGGCAGACGACGAAGAGATCGGGCGTCAATCAGGTCTTCTGCGCATCGCAATCAGCTCTCGGGCTGGCTGCCATCCGCGCCGTCGCAGAAGAACGCGCGCGCTCCGGGCAGGGTCGCTTGCGCGAGCAGCGCGTCGAGCTTGCGCCCAATGCGGCGCGCAGCGTCTTCGGAGACCGGGTTCAGGTTCACGCGCAGCAGGCCGACGCGCTCGCCGCCGTCGAGCCTGGGGCCCAGCCTTGTCGCCGGCGACATGCTGAGCGCGAGGAGCAGTTGCGCGGCCTCGGCGCGGCTGGTCGGCAGCGAGAACGCCTCGTCCTTGCCGCTGCGCAGGCCCTGCCGGGTGACCTTGAGATCATCCACGATGGAAAACGTCTGCGCGACGCCCCGGATCTGCTCGGCCTTGGTCTGGAATCGCTCGATGGCTGCGAGGTGCTCCGGCTCCTTGAGCCCTCCCTCGCTGCCCGCGTCGTACAGACCGATGTAGCTGCGCGCTGACGGGCCATCCCCGCTGAGCTCTACGAAGTGCGGCGATGGGGCCGTGCCCGCCACGTGAAGCGACGAGTCGAGCGTCGTGTCCGCGGCGAGGGCAGCGGCGATCACCGCCTCCAGATCCACGCCGTCAAAGGACACGAGGGGGAGGTGCACGTACGCGCGAGTCCCGGCGGAGTCCACGGTGTCGGCGATCGCAAACTCCAGCTTCGTCGCCAGCGCCTTCGCCCGCGCCTCGCCGGCGCTGTCCAGCGGGAACTGATCACGCAGGATCACCATCTTCGGCGGGCCGCTCTTGCGGGCCTCGATGAGCGAGACGGCGGTGATGCAGCGGGGAGAGATGTCCCATCCGGTCTGCGCGTCCTCGAGCTGCAGGCACACGGCGTCGACCGCCTCGAGCACGGAGCTGCGATAGAGCGAGCCGCCGTCACGGGGCTTGAGCACGAGCACCGCGGTGCGCTGGTCGAAGAACGCGTCCCGGATCTCGGCGCCGCATTTCGCCTCGTCCATCGTAGGAGTCGGCGCCCGGCGGCAGGCCGTCAGCGCGATCCCCGCCGACACCAGCACCAGCAGGAGCGCACCGGTACGGTGGGTTGGACGGGAGGAGCAGCCTTGAGCGAGGTGATTCAGGGGCTTGTCCTGGCGACGAAGTGGGTGGCTGCTGCGGCGGTGTGCGTCGGGGCCTACGAGCTGCTGCGTGCCTCGGTGCTGCGCCGAGTACGCCTGCGACTCGAGCGCTCAGTCAGTCGCTACCTCAACCGCCATCAGGTCCGGCTCGACCGCTTCAAGTTCCTCGGCAAACACTACATCCGAGAGGCGTTGCTCGCCGACCCGGACCTGAACGAGTTCATGAGTGCCCGGGCGCGGATCGAGGACCAGCCGGTGACCGAGCTCGCCCTGCGGGTGGAGGAGTACATCGAGGAGGTCGTTCCCTACTTCAACCTCGTCTCGTACTACAAGCTCGGCTACGGGCTCGCCCGCCCCTTGATGCGGCTCCTGTACTCGGTGGAGTTCTCGCCCGCGAACCTCGCCGCCATCGAGAGCAAGCTGACCCCGGGCGTCGCCACCGTGTACGTCATGAACCACCGAAGCAACGCCGACTACGTGCTGTTCGCGGTGTGCATGAGCAAGCGGGTGGCGCTCTCCTATGCCGTCGGAGAGTGGGCGCGGGTGTGGCCGCTCGAGGTGCTCTTCAAGTCGTTCGGGAGCTACTTCGTGCGCCGTGGCGAGAAGGACCCGCTCTATCACAAGGTGCTGGAGCGATACATCCAGCTGGTCTCCGCCGGGGGGCTGACCCAGGGGATCTTCCTCGAGGGAGGCCTGTCTCGAGATGGTCACTTCCGCTCTCCCAAGGTCGGGCTCATCGACTCGCTCCTAGGAGTCACCGACAACGGCGGCGACGTCCAGTTCGTGCCCGTCGGATTGAACTTTGACCGGGTCATCGAGGACACCAACCTGCTCCGAGAGGCGGTCGGGGCGGCCGAGAAGCCCGACGTCGCGCACAAGGCCCGGTCCCTGCTGTGGGTGCTGGTGACGCTGCCCGCGGCGGCGTTCAGTCGCGTCCTGGCTCTGGTCTTGGGCGCCTGGAAGGTGGCCCGGCGCCGCTCGGTCGGCTTCGGAGTCGCGGCGGTGTACGCCGGAGAGCCGGTCAGCCTGCGCGCGGCGCTGGAGGGGGAGCTAGAAGAGCTGAGAGCTCGGCCACGCAAGGAGCGACGGGCTCGACTCGAACAGTTCGCGGGCACGCTGATGGACCGCATCGGAGCTCAGGTCCCGGTGACCGCCATTCCGCTCGCCTGCCGGGCGCTGATGGATGTGGGTGACAGCGCAACCGAGGGAACGGTCAAGAGGCGCATCGCCGAGCTCTTGGCGGAGCTGAGGGACCGCCGGGCTCCGATTCTGCTGGGCCCGGCGTTCGCGGGCCTGCGCTCGGAGCAAGCCGCGCTGGAAGACGAGTCGTCGGGATCCGGGCGCCCGCTGCTCGATCTCACAGCAGATCTCCTTGCGGGCGAAGAGGCCCAGAGGGTGTGGGAGACCGCCCGAGCGATGCTCGAGCCACGAGGGGTCTTCGTGACCGCGGTGGGGGAGGTGCGCCTGGCTTCGTCGGGAATCCCGCTGGTCGAGTACTACGCAGCATCCTTGGATGGGCACGGTTTACCACCCGTGGCTGCCCCAGCACGGGCTCCCCATCCAGCCTGAGCGCGTGAGTCCTTGTGAGTTCAAGACTTAGCCGTCACGGTCGGCGAGCCGGGTAGTCATCCACAGTGTGTACAACCTGTGGGTAACTGCTCTAAGTGTTTGGAATTGCAGAGTGCCAGGTCGTGGTAGGACGCCGACAATTGGGAGCCTGAGAGGTGTGGGGATCTTCGGGGCCGCCGATGAGGCAGTGGCGATAGCGCTCGTTGCGGGTTGCATGGAGATGCGGGCCGTGGGAATACCGCGCTCCGATGCGGGCGGGTACCGTGCGCGCGGGGGATGGAGGGTTCTATGCGATTTGCGGGGAAGACCGCGTTCGTGACCGGTGGTTCACGAGGGATCGGCGCGGCGACGTCGCGTCGGCTAGCGCGGGAGGGAGCCCACGTCTGGGTGGGCTATCGGGAACAGAAGGACGCGGCGGACGCCGTGGTGCAGGACATCGTGCAGGCTGGCGGCACCGCGAACTCGGTCGCCATCGACGTGACCTCGTCCGAGGCGGTGCAAGCGGCGGTGCAGACCGTCCTCGACGGCTCGGGTCAGATCGACGTGCTGGTGAACTCGGCGGGGATCACGCGCGACGGGCTCCTCCTCACAATGGAGGAGGATCAGTGGAGCGACGTGCTCGACACCAACGCTGGTGGCTCGTTTCGGGTCGTCAAGAGCGTAGGCCGGGCGATGCTGATGAAGCGCTCGGGGTCGATCGTCTTGCTCTCTTCGGTCGCCGGGCAGAAGGCGGGAAGGGGACATGCAAACTACGCGGCGTCCAAAGGCGCGGTGGAGGCGCTCACTCGGGCCCTTGCCGTGGAGCTGGCCCGCAAGAAGATCCGCGTGAACGCCGTCGCCCCTGGGGTGATCGTGACCGACATGTCCGCGCGCGTCCGGGAGGCTGCGGCCGACGTCATCAAGGGCGAGATCTTGTCGCGTCGCTTCGGTGAGCCCGAGGAGGTCGCTGCGGCCATCGCGTTCCTCGCGTCCGACGATGCCTCCTACATCACGGGGCAGGTGCTCGCCGTCGACGGCGGGTTCAAGATGTAATGGGGCGCGTCTTCCTCACCGGTGTGACTGGGTTCGTGGGGCGCTACATGGCGGCCCGCCTCTTGGCCCGCGACGATGTCGACGGCTTGGATGTGCTCGTGCGTGCGGACTCCGAGCAGCATGCGCGTGGCAGGGTGCTCGACTCGCTGCGCAACGCGGTGCCCGAGGAGCAGGCCGTGGCGCTGGCCGAGGCGATGACGCCGGCGATCTGCGATCTCCACGGTTTGGGCTCGACGAAGCCGCATGGGATGCCCTCGCAGCGCGCACCGACGCGATCCTGCATGGGGCCGCCAACGTGCGCTTCGACCAGGACCTCGACGACGCGCGCTCGTACAACGTGGTGGGTACTCAGCAGGCCGCGGAGCTCGGACGGCGAGCACTGCAGCTCGGTGGGTTGTCGCGTTTCGACTGGGTCGGGACCGCGTTTGTCGCGGGTCTGCGCCGGGACGAGGTGCCCGAGAGCGATCTGCGGCACGACGCCGGCTGGAAGAACCCTTACGAGCAAAGCAAGTACGAAGCGGAGCTCTGGCTGCGGGAGCACTGCGGCGATCTACCGCTGACCGTGTTCCGGCCGTCCATCATCGTCGGCGAGAGCTCCACCGGGGCCACGACGAACTTCGGGATGCTGTACTGGCCGATTCGCCTCTATGCGAAGGGCTGGTGGCGCACCGTGGTCGGGTCCGCAGACACGCCGGTGGACATCGTGCCGGTGGACTTCGTGGCCGACGCCATCGATGTCCTGTCCCGGACCGGCGAGCCGGTGGGAGCCACCTACCACCTCACCTCAGGCGTGCAGGGAGCGGTCAGCATCGGCGAGCTCGCGGACCTGGCCCGGGAGTACTTCGGGGGGCGACCCGCCCGATACGTGGACCCGGCGTTCTTCATGAAGTGGGTGCGCCCGGTAGTGGACCTGTTCCTGTGGGGCCCGAAGCGCAGGGTGCTTCAGCAAGGCGGGCGGTTCTTCATCCCGTACATGTCCGGCAACCCGCTGTTCGACAACCGCGCCACCACCGAGGCGTTGTCCGCTCGGGGGGTGGCGGTCCCGCCGGTGCGGGAGTACTTCTCGAACCTGCTCGACTACTGCAAGCGCACCGACTTCGGCAAACACCCGGGCTGAGCGGCGCCTATGAACTCAGTCCTGAGCTTGTCCGTCAGTGGTGACGCACGTTCCGAGCTGGGGGCCGTTCCACGTCAGCCGTGAGCCCGTGAGCTCGAAGGTAGGCATCGCGGCGAGGAACGAGGGGTCGAGGTGGCCCGACTCGATGAGGTCCTCGAGCACGTCCAGTCCGATGGGACGCTCGAACACCCGCAGCTCCACCCTGTCGGGCTCGGTGAACGCCGGTCCAACAAACGGGAAAGCGCGGACCTCTTCGAGCCCGAAGACGCGGATGCCGTTGAGCACGTTGCGCTCGGGGCCCTGCTCCACGTCCCAGAACATGTGTACCTTCTCCCCCGCAGCATCCCTGACGACGTCGCGCAGCAAGACGCCTTCGCCGGGGTCGGTGATGACATCGGTCGCTGCTGTGCCCTCGGGCACGACGCCCGACTCCCAGATCACGTCGTCGCCGGAGTAGGCCTTGATCTCCGCCCATACACGCCGGTCGTGACTCGCCCCGCTGGGGAAGGAGTGGCCGGCGGAGACGTTTTCCAGGCCCAGAGTCACCCGCCAGCCCGGGGGCTCGCCGGTGACGCAGAGCTCCGCGCGCACCGTGTTCTCGAGGAAGCTCTGCACCGCCGCCTCGTACTCCTCGGCTCCGGGCCACGGCGTGATCGCGACATCGACGCCGGGCATCCGGTGGTCATGGGCGATGCGGGCCGGCACGCCGCTGATGTCGGCGATGGGCCCCGCGACGTCGTCCGCGCGCATGTGGCAGTTGCCGCACGTCGTCAGCGTCGCGTCGTCGGCGAAGACCGTCTCCCTCCACTCAAGGAAGGTCTGCTCGAGGTGGACCCCGTTCTCGAGCACGATGTCGTGGCACGACCCGCAGAGCTGGCTGCTCTCTCGCTGGTCCCGATCGAGCATCGGTTCGTACGTACTCGGATGCGCCGGGCTCTTGAAGGGATCGGCGATGGGCCCGCGCATGGCGCGACCCTGGGCGAGCTCGATGGGGTTGTTGCTGTCCTCATCTGCGTGCTCAGCCAGGTGGCAGAACGCGCAGTTGACGCCCTTGAGGTACTCAGGGAAGTTTGGATCCTCCAACTCGAGGCCATCTTCGACCTCGCCCAGCCGCACGGCCAGCGGCGCGTGGCACTGCACGCAGAAGTCGCCGAGCTCTCCGTTGGTCTCCTCCTGGCCGCGGCGGTTCATCGCGAGGAAGACAGGGTCGTCGGCCGCATACGCGTGCATGGACATCTGCCACTGATCGACGTGGCTCTCGTGGCAGTCCACGCAGTTGGCGGGGTCGTAGAGCTCTTGCCGGGTGAGGTGCTCCGGGGCACAGCCGAGGGCGAAGAACACCCCTAGGGCGGTCAGGGTCTGCCATCGAATCATCGCTCCGCGCCTCCTTCAATCCACAACTGCACCATGCAGCGCTCCGGGTCCGACATCTTCGCTCCTTGCGGCATCTGGAGGCGGGTGTCGTCGCTCTCCATGCGCTTGAGGACCTCGCTGCAGGCTGGATCACCCGGCAGAGCGAACGCCTCCCCCCCACTGTCATCGACAAGCTGCTCCCACGCGGTCTGCTCGTCGCCCAGCGACAGTCCACCCGCTACGCCCTCAGCGCTGTGGCAGGACGTGCCGGCCTGGGCGCACCCCGGCGCGATCACGACCGAGTACACATTGCTGAAGCTCACGTCGGCGGACAGCGGCGTGCACGACGGCTCGAGATCCTCCACGCAGGGCAGGTCTCCGCACCCCACGACGAAGCTCAGGACCCCGAGCAGGACCAGCGCCTTCACTGGCGGCGCCGCCGCGCGAGCACCAGGGGGAGGAGGAGCCAGCCGAGCGACGGGCCCTCGGCGAGCGTGCATCCCTTTGCGTCGTCATCGTCACCGCTGGCGTCATCGTCGTCGGCGGCGTCGTCGTCGTCATTCCGCGCGAACTCGAGCACCGCGAGCGCGTCGGGCCAGATGGCGGAGCACACCTGAGCGTGACGGGTCCCCGCCGGGCAGGACAACTCCTCGGTCACATCTCCGAAGCCCATCAATGCGGTCGCGCTGCCGTTGTCCAAGCGGGCGATGGCGAAGTCTTCGGTGCGGGCCGTGGCCAGAAACACGCCAGACGGCGGGTTCGCGATCCCCTCGGTGACCGGGAGCTCAGAGACGATCCCGAAGGCTTCCCCGTCGGCCGAGGACGCGGGACGTCCGCCGGAGACGGCCAGCATCACCGCATCGCCGGTGACCTGCCCATCGTCGATGGAGCGGGCCTCGCGGAAGACCTCGGTGAAGTTCTCTCCGCCGTCGTTGGTGCGGTAGATGTAGTCGAACTGAACGCCGGCCGCGCGGACCCAGGCGACCAGCGGATCCGTGGGGTCCGCCATGGGCAGTGTGAGGTTCTCGGGCGAGCCGGTCTCGGCGTCGAACAGGAACGGGAAGGAACCCCAGGTCGCGCCGCCGTCTGTGGACCGCCAGATCTGGCCTCCTGACTGGTTGAGCGAGGTGGCCCAGGCAGTCTGCCCCGGACCGGCGGCGACCGAGAGGACGAGGCCATCGATCGCGACGGCGTCGGAGTCGTCGAAGTCGGCTCCGGCGTCCGTGGAGTAGTACAGGCCGTTGGTGGTGCCCTGGTCGGAGCTCCCGGCGATCACGCTCGTGCCATCGGACAGCACCGCGAGGTCGGCGATCGTGTGGTTGGTGAGCCCGGACACGGCCGACCAATCACAGCCCCCATCGGTGGAGCGGTACACGTCTACGTCCGAGGCGAACCCGAGACCGAGCGCACGCTGGGCGACCAACAAGGCCCCGGTGGCGCGCACGTAACGCGGGAGCTGATCGCTGACGACGTTGGGGTCGGCGAGCAGGGCCTCGTGGCAGGTAAACCGCCACTGCACGCCATCGTCGGAGCGGAACAGCGCGAAGGTGCTCTCGAGGTCGAGGGGGAGTGACTCTCCGGGGGGGTGAAGCAGATCGACGGATTGCGGCTCGAGCCCGATGTGGGCTTGCGCAGAGAGGGGCACGAGCGCGAAGAGCGCGGCCCCGAGGCGGAGAGAGAGAGCTGGCATCGCTGCATAATACCCTCGCCTTGGGCAGTGGCCATCAGGAGGGCGGGTCAGGCTCAAGAACGCCCGCAGGAACGCCGATGAGGGTGAAGAGCCCCCGTTCCCGGAGTGATCGTGTCCAGCAGCGCAAACATCCTTCCCCTCGTGTTGGTCGGGGGGCTCGTCCTTGGGTCCCTGGGTGCCATGGCCGCGGTCAGCGAGTACATGGCGGGAGACTGGCCGCGCGTCAAGGACTGTTCCCAGAGCTATTGGACGTGTGAGGCGCGGGTTGGTGGGATGCCGCGAACCGGCGGGAGCGTGTTGATCGAGGCGGAGCGTTTGGCGCGCGCCTGTCGCGAGTTCGAGGCCTGGGAGCGCTCGGTGCGTCGGGCGTCGTTTGACTGCTCAATGACCCGCTCGGTCGTGGGTGGCTCCTGCCGGGTCGTCGAGGTGGAGTGCGAGCTGCCCGACAAGATGTACTGAGCTTGCGTTGCGGCGACGGCGGGGCTGAGCCGCCTCGGCTCGGCATCCGGTCCTCCTAGGGGAGGCGCGTGGCCGGGGGCGTAGGGTAGAGTGCTCGCCACCCCGGGGCCGGCCCGCCTCGTGGAGCGACCATGAAGCCAGCACGAATCTTCCCCCTCCTCTTCCTGTTCTCCCTGCTGAGCGCGACGGCCTTCGCCGCCGACGGCGTGGACGTGATGAAGCGCGTGGACGCCGCGATGCGCTCCGCGGGTGAGCAGATGACCGTGCAGATGCAGATCGCCGCTGCGTCGGGCACCACGGAGACCCGCACTTTCAAGATGTGGTCGCGGGCGCCCCAGGGGAAGCCGGCGAAGACGCTGATCCGCTTCGAGACGCCGGCCTCGATCGCGCGCACGGCGCTGTTGACGGTGACGAGGGTCGGGGGCGGCCAGGACAATTGGCTCTACGTGCCCGCGCTGGGCCAGACGCGACGGGTGGCGCCTCAGGACCGAAGCGAGTCCTTCGTGCAGAGCGACTTCACCATCGAAGACCTCACGGTGACCTTGGATCCGGAGAACCGGGTCTACACCGTTCTCGGTGGTGTGGACTGCGGGGGACGTCCCTGCACCCAGGTGCAGGACAAGCCGGCGAACGACGCGGCGGCGAAGTCCAGCGGGTATGGCCGGGTGGTCCTGTATGTCGATGACGAGCACGCAGTCGTGCATCGCGTGGACTTCTACGACAAGAGCGACGCGCTGCTCAAGGTGCTCCAGGCGGACGGGCTCGTGCAGGTCGGAACGGCCTGGCGGTTCGATCGAGCCGTGGTCACGAACGTGCAGAAGGGGAGTCGGACGGTGATGACGGTGGTTTCCCGGGCACAGGGCGTCACGGTGGACGACTCCATCTTCTCGGCGTCGAGCCTCGATGCGCTCTGAGTTGCTCTTGGTGGGGCTCACGCTCCTGATCGCGGGCTCAGCCCACGGCCAGGAGGAGGGAGAGCCCGACGGCGAAGATACGGAAGAGGCCGACGGCGAAGATGCGGAAGAGGCCGACGAGGCCGACGAGCCGACCGCCGCTGGGAGTCCCAATGAGCCCCCGGCTTCGGCGCCACCGCCGGTTCCGGTGGTCCCGTCCGTGCCCGATCTCCCGCCGCTACCGCCCTTGCCGCCGGTCCCTGACATTGCGACTCCGGCGGGGACCATCATTCCGAGCGCTCCGATCGCGATGCCACCCCCGCCTGAGGTGACCCTGGGTGGCTTCATCGCGTTCGACTGGCAGCCGTACCTGCTCCCGCTGGATGGCGCGGTGGACTCCGTCGTTCAGGTGCGGGTCGCGCCGAGGATCGAGGCCCGGTTCCAGTTCGTGCGTGCCGTCGCGGACATCGAGCTGCGCCACGACTTCGTCGACGCCGGGCGCAATCGGCTCATCGTCCGCGAGGCGTTCGCTGGCCTTCGCTGGAAGGGGCTGCGCTTCGAGGCGGGGGCCCTGCTTCCGAGGTGGGGCAAGATGGACGTCGCATCGCCAACGGACAACGTGGTCGCCCAGGACTATGAGGATCTCTTCTTTCCCGAGGCGCTGCCAGTCCCGGCCATCCTGCTGGGCTACGCGCGGGGTCCCGTCTCGTTCGAAGCCCTGGTCATGCCCGCGTTCCGGCCGTCCCGGTTCCGCGGCGCGTCCGCGTCTCGATGGGACATCACTCGCTTCCTGCCGACGAGCCAGGAGATCCCCATCGTGTTCGACACCGCCACGGTGGAGAACAACTACGCGACCTTCTTGCCCTCGGCCCTGGACGGCGACGCGGAGATCGGCCGGGGGATCGAAGTGGGGGCCCGGGTGGACTTGAGCCTCCCCGTCGTGGATATCGGCCTCTCGTTTCTCGCCACCCGCGACCGCCTGCCTACCTACACGGCCTACCGCACGCTGAACGCCGACGACGGCGACGGTGATGGCCAGCCCGACGTGCTGGTCTCCGGCGTCGCCGACATCGAGGTCACCCCGCACCATCGCCGGGTGCTGATCCCAGGCATCGATCTCGCGGCGGCATTGGGGCCCGTGGTGCTCAAGGGGGAAGCTGCGTTCTTCGCGACCGAGGACCCGTCTCGCGCGTCATGCCTCGTGGACGATCCCTACGTGAAGTACGCGTTCGGTGCGGAGCTCATCCTCTCCAACCTCGTGGGCGACTTCGATGTCGCGATCCGCGCGCAGTACAACGGGGACGTGGCCCTGCCCGCCGGCAGCAAAGCGGGGCCCGATCGTTTCGGCGGCGCGGCGTTCCAGTACCTCGATGGAGGGGACCAGGGGAACTACGAGCGTGGCTGCTTCGCGGTCAGCTACGACGCCACCCAGGAGGGCGCGCTGCCGACCGACTACGCGACCGGGTTTACTGGCACGCCGGAGCAACGCCACCCCTACTCCCACGGGTTCTTCTGGAACGTGAACCTGGCGTTCACCCGCGCAGTGTCGCTCGATCTGCGCGGATTTTTCGACATCGCTGGCGACGCGCTGCTCATCCCCAAGGTGCAGATCCTGGTGCTGGATCGCCTCGCGATCACCGCGGGCGCCACGGTGGTGCTCGACACCGGTGACGACACGATCTTCAGCCCCTACGGACGCAACCACCGGGTGGAGATCGGTGCTCGCTACGATTTCTGACTCGGGAGATCGGCGCCGGCTCGCGGCCTGGTTCGCCGTGTGCCTTGTGGCGGCCGGCGGCCTCCTGCGTCTCGAGGTGGACCCTCAAGCGGGTCTGTCCTTGGATCCCCAGGATCCCGTGGAGAGCGCGGATCGCACCCTACGGACCGCCACCGGCAGCGACGATGTCGTGGCGGTTGTGCTCCGGCGCTCGCAAGGGTCCTTGGGCGCCGCGGACTTCGCGGCCGTCGATGCCGTCTTTACCGCCTTGGTCACCGAGCCGAGCCTCACCCGGACTCGCGCGGTGACGCGGGCTCCGGTCCTCGGCGGTGAGAGCGGCGTCCTGACTGCCACAACCCCTCTGCACCCCCTGCCGACCGCCGACGGTTTCGACGCCGCGCTTGGAACGGTCCTGGCGGACCGCTTCTCCGTCGGGACGATGATCTCGCCGGACGGGACCCTCACGGTCTTGCCGTCGTGGGTGCGCCGTGAGGCGGCGGAGACGTTGCTTGTCGGGATCGGCAGCAAGGCGCTCCAGGACGAAGCCACGCGGACCAGCGAGCATGGCGCCCAGGCGAAGCGAGCGATCGACGAAGGGCGCCTCGCCGTCCTCCTCGGGGACGCAGCTGGTCCGGCGGACGCAGAGGTGGGGCGGCGACTCTCGGCCCTCGCCGAGCAAGGAAACAGCCTCGCCCGGTCCTGGGCGGTCCAGGCCCATGAGTTGGCCAGCGAACCGGATGCAGCGGCGTTCAGTGCGGCGAGCCGAGCGTTGGCCGGCGTCTCGCTGCCCAGCGGGCTCGTCGGCACGGTCATCGGCGCGAGCGCGGTCGAGAGCGCCCTGTCCGAGGCATACCCACTGGCCATCGGGCTGCTGGTCGCAGGATTGCTCCTAGGGGTCTGTCTCGCTGGCTGGAGGGACTCCCGATCTCTGACCCCGGCCTTGGTCTCTCTGGGAGCCGCGGGCTTCGTCGCGGGCGGGATGGGGTGGCTCGGGGTGCCTATGCACGGGACCACGGCGCTGCTCCCCGCGATGGCCGTCCTCTTGAGCGGCGCGGCGGCCGCAGGCACAACCCCGGCGCTCCGCACCGGCATGGCGATGACACCGCTGATCGCGCTCGCCCTCACCAGCGCGCCGACCCCCGGTCTCAGCCAGGGCCTGCTCTTGTGTGTCGCGGCGGTGCTCGGCGCGGGGTTCGCGGTGACGCACCCTTCCGCCCCGGAACCGACCACGGGAAGTCCCGGCCTCCGCAGCGCGCTCGTCGCGGGCCTCGTCGGAGCGGCGGTGCTCGGGAGCCAACCGGTGGGCTTGCACCCGGGCGGACTGCTCGACCGGCGGGCGCCGCTGGGGCAGGCGATGGCGGCCCTGGACGCGTTCGGCATGGCGACGCCCGCGCAGCTCGCGTTCGACGGAGGGGAGGCCCGCGCCCTTGCACGCCCAGAACACCTGGCGACCCTCGCCGCTGCCCAGCGCTCGCTGGAAGCGAACCGCGCAGTCCTCGCAACGGTCTCCTGGGCGGACTTCGTGCAAGCCCTGCATCACGCGGTCTCAGGGGCACACGAGCTGCCATCGGACCCAGCCTTGGTGGACCAGTACCTGCTCCTCTTTGGTCGGCCCGACGATGTGCGCCCGCTGGTCGCGCCGGACTTCCGCACCGCCGGAGGGCTCGTGCGGCTCGCTCCTGGGGCTGGCGCGAGGCTCGGCGCACTCGCTGGTCCAGTGGCCGACGGCCCCGTCGTGCTGACGGGGGCCGCAGCGCGCGTCTCCAGGGCCGGGTGGCTTGCATCGCGGCGGGCACTCGCAGGAGGGGGAGCCGGCATCGTGTTCGCGTTGTGTGTCCTCGGCGCATTCTTCGGCGGGGTTCACCGGCGCTCCGCTGCGATCGGGGCCGCGAGCGCGGTCGTCGCCGCCGCGATCGCCGCGGGCTGGGCGGGAGCTGTGGGGGTGGAGGCTGCGCTCGCCGCGTGCACCGTGTGGGCGCTGTGCATCGTGGGGATACGCCCTGCGGTATGGGCCGGGGTTGGCGCTGCGGCTGCGGTCGTCTCTCCCGTGGTGCCGGTCGCGGCCTTCGGTTTGGGACTCGCCGGGGGGGCTCTCGTTGCGATCTTCTCGTCGCCGCCACCCGGGACCGTTCGTGCCCGGTAGGGCACCAGCCCTTGCACGTTTGTCAGGATTCGGTCATATAAGTGCCGCGCGACGGTGCGGTGACTCAGGGTCATCGTGCTTGTCCGGGGCAATTAGGAGTGAACGATGCTGAACAAGAACCTCTTTTCTCTGCTGCTGATGTTGATGATGGGCGCCCTCGCGGGTACCGGCTGCGGCATCGTCGGCGACGACGATGACTCTGCGGGCGACGACGACGACTCCGCTGTGGGCGACGACGACGACTCCGCTGTGGGCGACGACGACGACTCGGCTCCCGATCCGCTGGTGATGGACCTGTCCTACATCGACGTCTTCTGCCAGGCCGAGTCGACGTCCACGACCACCCGCGACACGCTGGGTCAGTACTTCCTGACCGTGGAGTTCGAGGGCTACGCCGAGAACGTCCAGCTGTTCATGTGGGACGCGAACACCTTTGAAGGCTCGCACTTCCAGGACGAGGGTCAGCCGTGGGAGCTCGGCAACATCGACTTCTCGGACCCGGTCACCGAGCCCGCACAGTGGGACATCTATGGCTTTGGCGGCGACGACGTGGACGGCGAAGCGCTGCCGGCGCTGTTCATCGAGGAGTCCATCGCAGACGCCAACGCCGTGGCGGCGCCGGACTACGGCACCATCCTCGACTGCTACGACGGCAACGACGTGCCGTTCGTCGATCAGCACAACTACATGGTGTGCGCGACGGACTTCAACGACGAGACCAACGCCCAGTGCTACTTCTGCGGCGAGGACCTCGGTGACGACGTCTACCTGATGGGTGCGCACGCGGACAACAACGACTACCAGGTCGGTCTGTGGACGGACCCGAACGACAACACGGTCTACGAGGTCACGGTCGATGTGACCACCGATGGCTCCTGCACCTTCGACTCAGAGCTCCTCTAGAGCTGAGTCTTTGCGCTCTAAGAAGGGCTCCCCGCCAGTGGCGGGGGGCCCTTCTTCGTTCTGGGCAGCGAGTCGGGACAAGTAGCCCGCTACCCTTACACCGTGAGAATCCCGCCCCTCGCCATCTTCGGACTCGCTGCCTGCACTGCACCGGTGTCTCCGCCGGCACAGCCTCCGGGCGATCCGACGCCATCTCTCGAGCAGGGAATCGACTGGGGCGATGTGGACCTCGGCCGCGTTGATGGAGAGCCGGTCCTGCAAGGCTCCAATCTCTCGCTCACCGAGCTCACGGTGCGCTGCGCTCCAGGGCCCGACCCGCGCCTCGACAACGAAGATCCTGGCGCTGAGGCTGAGCACCGCTGGCTCATCGAGCTCAAGACGCGTGGGTGGGCCTCGGTCACCGCCGGGGTGCGGGTGTTCGTGTGGGACGGAGACACCGATGCATCGGGTCGCCACCAGTTGGCCTACCGCGCGGGCGTGTCTATGAGCCAGGTGCCGTCAGGCCAGTCCAGTGCGCCCTACGGAACCGACCAGTACGCGCTGACGATCCCCGTGTTGCCAGACCTCGGTGATGCTGAGGCGATCGCGGGCACGGTGCTCCAGTGTCTGGATCCCGTCGGCATGCCGACCGTGCAGGCGCATGACCTGATGGTGTGCGCGCTCGACGCGCGAGACCTCGAGACCACGGCCTGTTGGTTCTGCGGCGAGCACCTCGGCGCTCCATCGACCCCGACGCCGGACACCGTCGGGAGGATCTCGTACGCGCCCGGGCCGCTCGCGTCCGCATTCTCGGTAACCGAGACCGTGCAGTGCACATATGGAGATGCGCAGGGCGCAACCACCAGTCGCTAGGGGCAGCATGCACGTCGTCATTGTTGGGAACGGAATCGCCGGGATCACCGTCGCGCGGGAAGTGCGTAAGCGCGAGCCAACCTGGACCATCACGGTCGTGTCTGGCGAGTCGCGGTCGCACTGGAGCCGTCCCGCGCTCATGTACATCTACATGGGCCACATGCGCCCTGTGGACACCCTTCCGTACCAGGAGCATTTCTGGGAGACCAACCGGATCGACCGCGTGCAGGCTTGGGTTGAGAGCATCGACCCCGCTACGAAGTCCCTGACGCTCGATGGGGGCGTCTCGATGTCCTACGACAAGCTCGTCCTTGCCACCGGCAGCACGCCCAACAAGTTCGGCTGGCCCGGCCAGGATCTCAAGCGAGTGTCCGGGATGTACTCACTACAGGACCTCGCGGCGATCGAGGAGGGATCGAGTGGGCTGCGACAGGCGGTGATCGTCGGCGGGGGACTCATCGGGGTCGAGCTCGCCGAGATGTTTCACAGCCGCGGCGTGCATGTGGTCTTCCTGGTGCGCGAGAGCTCGTACTGGAGCAACGCCCTGCCTGCCGAAGAGAGCGCCATGGTGGGCGACGTGGTGCGCGCCGAGGGCATTGAGCTGCGCTTCGAGACGGAGCTGAAGGAGATCCTGGCCGACGAGCACGGCGGCGCACGCGCGGTGGTGACCAGCGACGGCGCGGAGATTCCATGCCAGTACGTCGGATTGACGGTGGGCGTGCGACCCAACATCAGCGTGCTCACCGGGACCGCCATCGAGACTGGCAGGGGAGTGCTGGTAGACGACGAGCTGCGGACGTCCCAGCCTGACATCTGGGCGGTGGGCGACTGCGCGGAGATTCGCCGGCCCGAAGGGCAGCGCAACCTGCTCCAGCAGGTCTGGTACACCGGGCGCCTCCAAGGTGAGGCTGCGGCCGAGAACATCTGCGGTGGATCGAGCCCATACGACCCAGGAATCTGGTTCAACTCAGCGAAGTTCTTCGATCTCGAGTGGCACACCTACGGCACGGTGCTCCCCAACGGTCCCGAGACCGACAAGCACCTGCTGTGGCAAGACCGACAAGGCCGCCTTCTCCTCCGTCTCGTCTTTGATGAGGGGGGAGCACTCAAGGGCATGAATGCACTAGGTATTCGCTATCAACACAGGGTGTTTGAGCGGTGGATCAAAGAGCGCCGCGGAGCCGAGTACGTGCTCTCCAACCTGCGCACCGCCAACTTCGATCCCGAGTTCACCCGTCAGTACGAACGCACCATCGCTGCGTCCATGAGGAGTCAGCTTTGAGCAGCGCCCAACTCATCCAGATCGGAAGCCCAACACCTCGCCCGGCGCTCTCAGTGGGAGGCAAACCGGGGCTCCGCGGCGGGGAGATCGTCGCGGTCGTGTCCGCCGCGCTCGGCGCACTGGTCTTTCTCGCTTCGTTCTTTCTACCGGGAGCGATGAGCGGTTGGGGACCGCTGCTCGGCTCCACCATCCTGTTCGCCGGCGGGGCCTCCTCCTACTTCTGGTTTGTCTATCGCGACACGACGCCGGGCATCAAGAACCACGGGCTGTGGGCGTCGAGCGCGACCGCCCGCGGGGTCATCGGCTGGTTGCTGGGTGCCGCGCTGACCGCCTTCTACTGCCTGCTGTACTGGTTTCCAGCGCCGCTCGAAGGGGGGATTCGGTTGCTGGATCCCTTCGCGTTGTTCGTGAGTGGAGCGGCAGCAAATCAATGGTTTCTCTACGGATACCTGTACACGATCGCCATCCTGGTGATGGGTCTGCGGATGATGCTCCGCTACCGGCACAACCGGTACCAGCTCCTGCGCACCGGCTCGGTGATGTTCTTTCAGTTGGGCTTTGGCTTCCTTATCCCCAACGTGCTCAAGGCCATGAACCAGCCCGAGTTCTACTTCACCTACTTCTGGCCGCTCAAGCCGGAGTATTTGCTCCCGTTCAGTCAGGGATGGACGCTCAACGGTGGCTCCCTGGGCGTGGCGATGATCGCGTGGGGAGTGGGGATGACGTTCCTCGCCACCCCGATCCTCACCTATCTGTACGGCAAGCGCTGGTACTGCTCCTGGGTCTGCGGCTGCGGGGGCTTGGCTGAGACGATGGGCGACCCCTACCGGCACCTCTCGTCGAACAGCGACACCGCGTGGAAGATCGAGCGGTGGATGATCCACTCGGTGCTCGTACTCATCGTCGCCGTCACCGCGGTGGGTTGGGCCCACGAGTGGATGGGCCGGCCCTGGTGGGGCGATGGCGGCCAGGCGCTGTACTACAAGACCTACGGGTTCGTCATCGGTGCGGTGTTCAGCGGCGTGATCGGTGTGGGCTTCTACCCCCTGATGGGCTCGCGGGTGTGGTGCCGCTTCGGTTGTCCGATGGCCGCTGTGCTCGGCCTGTTTCAGCGGTTCTTCAGCCGCTTTCGGATCACCACGAACGGCGGCCAGTGCATCTCCTGCGGGAACTGCTCGACCTACTGCGAGATGGGGATCGACGTGCGGTCCTACGCCCAGCGGGGCGAGAACATCGTCCGGGCCTCGTGCGTGGGGTGTGGCGTCTGCGCCGCGGTCTGCCCGCGGGGAGTGCTCAAGCTCGAGAACGGGCCGGTGGAGAACCGGTTCGCCGGAGCCGGACGGCCCGTGCTGGCGTTCCTCGAGTCACTCGGGCTGAGGAAGCGCTCGTAGGCTCCGAGCGCTCGCAGAGCACCTAGATCACCGAACAGATAGTCGCTCGGTCGGACTATCTGTTCGGTGCTCTAGCGCTCAAAAATCCGCAGGAAGAACTCGTGGGTTGAGATCTCACAGAGAAGATACTCGGCGTTGGAGTCCAGCGCTCCGGCCGCAGTGCGGGTGCGATTTACGGTCAACACGTCGGTGTGGGCGATGTGCACGAGCTCGTCGTTGACCATCTCAGACTGCAGGGTGCCTCCGCTTCCATCGGCTCTCCGCTCGCCCACAAACTCCGTGTAGCCGACCTGTTCGAGCGCGTCCCCCCAGCTCGGGTCGCTGCAGTCGAGTGACTCAGCCGCGAGTCGGTATGGGTTGTCCTCGTAGAAGCGGACGAGCGTGCGGAAGAAGTCGCCGTCCTCGACGAGCGGGCTGTCTGTCATCTCAAAGATGCCCTCCTGCGGGACGCCCTCCTCGATGACGATCCCCGCTCCAGCGAAGCCGAAGCTGGTGTTCACGTAGAACGTCCCAGGCTCGGTGAGCGGCGCGGTGGCCTCGGACAGGGCCGTGTAGTAGTCGACGGTCAGCTCGCATACCTGCGGATTGCGCAGGTCGTCGGCGTCGCGGAACGGCTCCCGGGCGTCCGTGAACGCTGCGAAGGCATCAGCGGAGTCCCCGACAGCTTGCTGATAGGCCCCGCAGAAGTTGGGCAGAGTGGAGAGCACGAAGAAGTTCAGCGTGAGATCGCCAGTGAACGTGATGTCCGACGTGGTTCGGTACTTGATCCACTCTGCGCTGAGGATGTCGCCGGGCTCGCCCAGTCCAGTCCAGCCCAGCTCGGCGACGGGCGGTGGGGCGCAGCCAGCGCCGAGGAGAGCGGCGGTTCCTGCGACCAGCGCCACAAGGTCTCTCGATATTCCCATGCTGCCTCTCCGTTCGGTGAACCATCAAGTGGCATGGAGCATACCTGCGACAGAGGTCGGTGCCGACCCTGCTAGCGTTCTCGCCGGTGCTGCACCCCCGTCCCAACGCCAGCCCCGGGTTGGCCGCGTCCTCTCTCTCTGGCTTGCTCTACGCGGCGCTGGCTTGCCTGGTGCTTTGGCCGCTGCCGGCCCAGCTCAGCTCGTCGATCGCTTTGGGCACCGAAGAGGTGTCCACGGTCCCCTTCGCGATGGCGTGGAGCTTCTGGTGGCAGTCGGACCGTCTGGCCCACGGGCTGGCGGAGTTCTGGCAGGCCCCGATCTTCTTTCCGACGCCGGCGACCTTCGCGCTGTCCGAGACGAACACGCTGGGCGGCATGCTGATGGCGCCTCTGGTGCTCCTCTCCGGGTCGACGGCGCTGGGGTACAACCTTTTCCTGCTGCTCGCGCTGACGTTGAACGGCTTCTCGGCATCGCGGCTCCTGATGGCCTGGGGGGCGTCGCCGGGGGTGGGTCACCTCGCTGGAGCGGCGATGCTCCTGCTCCCTCTGCCGCTTCAAGAGATCGGGGTGTTGCCTCTTGTTTCGGTCTTCGGGGTGATCTGGTCGCTGCACGCGGTGTGGCGCTGGAGGGAGAAGCCGTCCCCAGGGAACGCGGCGCTGGTCGGTTTGAGCCTGGCCGCCACCTATCTGCTGTGCTTTCAGTACGCGCTGTTTCTCGCCATCGTGTTGGTGTCGCTGGGCTGGCTCTTTCTTGACCGTCGCCACATTCGGCCGCGACCTCTGGCCACCGTCGTCCTGGCGGCTGTTCTCGCGGGGGCTGCGGTCGGTCCGGTTGTCTTCGCACAGGTGAACAGCGTCACCGAAGACGCCGGCTTTGTGCGCAAGCGCGGCAAAGTGGACAAGCTCGCCGCGAAGCCCCGGCACTTCATCCGCACGCCTTGGAAGCAAGCGGTGAGCCCCCCGGGGATCGCGGTGGCCAAGAAGCCCGGCTGGAAGGCCTACTTCCCTGGAACGGCGCGGGTGCTCCTCGCGCTCTTGGGACTCGTGTGGGCCTTGTCCTTGCCGCGTGCGGCCCGGATCGGATGGTTCCTGGGCGGGGGAGCGCTCTTTGCGTACGCGATGGCCCTCGGCCCGAACCTGGAGGTCGCGGGCGCCAATGTGTGGGAGCTCATGGCTGAGTTCGTGCCGGGGTACGGCAAGGTCCGGTCGGTCAATCGGTGGGCGGTGTTCGTGCAGCTCTTCGTCGTACTGCTCGCCGGATTCGGGCTGCAGTCGATCGCTGACCGCATCGCGGGCCGCCCGCCGCAGGGTGAGGACGGAGGTCGCGTCCCGGCCCGTGGGGCACCTCGCCGCGCAGCTCAGGCAGCCTTCGTCGTGCTCGCGGCGCTGTGCGTGGCAGAGATGCTGCCAGCCGCACAGACCCTCGTTCCCGCGCCCAGCCTGGAGCGAAACGCCGGCTGGGGAGACTGGATCAGGACCAACACGCCGGAGGAAGCGGTCCTCGCGTTCTTGCCGTTCAGCGACGGTGGCGACGTGAGCGAGTACGAGTCGGACGCTGAGAAGATGATGCTCTCCGGCGTTTTTCGCCGGCGCATGGTGAACGGATACTCGAGCTTCTTCCCCAAGCCGTTCCGCGCCCTAAAGAAGAGCCTGAAGGAGTTCCCCGACGTCGAGAGCGTCAATGCGCTTCGGGACATCGGCGTCACCCATGTGGTCGTGCAAGAGGAAGCCCACCCCGAGCACCTCATCATGGACTACCCGGCAGTCGCCGCTGCGATGCAGCCGGTGTATCGGGACCCGGCTGTCGGGTTGACTGTCTACGAGTTGAGGCCGCGCCCCTAGCAGTACCTGTTCGGTGCTCTAGCCGCCGCTGGGCAGGCCGGTGGACTCCTGTGGGCAGCCGTCCTCTTCGGTGAGGATGCTGTCGAGCATGAGGTACCCCTCGGAAGGATCTGAGATGGGATGCACCACGTTGATGGTGCCCCAGTTCTCTCCGAACTCGCAGACCTGACCGTTGTGGTTCGTGTCCTGCACGGCGCGAACGGTGTAGCGACCGGGCGGCATGCACAGCTGGTATTCCTGGGGGAATCCGATGCGGTGGATGTTGTACCCGCGAAACACCAGCTCGCCCGAGGCGGGGAAGTCGCCGTTGTTGAGCACGACGGTGTCCTGCTTGAACACCCAAAAGATGACGGCACCGTGGTCGAGATCGAGCGTGTCGAGGCTCGCGTGGATCCCGACCGTGCTTGTGAGCAGGGTGCACGGCTCCCCGGTCGTCGTCAGCCCACGAGGATCATCGAGGACGGGGACCTCGGGAGGATCAACAGGGGACGACTCGTCGGGGCAACCCGCGAGGAGCCCAGCCGCACAGATCAATGCATGGGAGAGACGCATAGTGGGGACCAGGGTCTGAGCGGCGGGGAGCCGCACCAGCTCAGTGTCCGCCGCCGCCATCGTCGTCGTCGGATCCATGTCCGCCGTCGTCGTCGTCGGAGCCATGTCCGTCGTCGTCGTCGCCATGTCCGTCGTCGTCGTCGCCATGTCCGCCGTCGTCGTCGTCGCCATGGCCGCCGTCGTCGTCGTCACCGTGTGCGCCGTCGTCGTCGTCACCGTGTGCGCCGTCGTCGTCGTCACCGTGAGCACCGTCGTCGTCGTCACCGTGTCCGCCGTCGTGGGAACCGTCGTGACCAGAGTCATCGTCGTCGGTGCTGAAGCTGCGGGATGGGTTGGCGGTGCAGGCAACGACCCCGAAGAGGAGCATCGCGAGCAGAGCAACCGGCATGAGAAGAGAGAAGCGAACGTTCATGAGTCCCCGTTTCCTCCGGCAGAGACTTTCTGCCGTGAGCGAGCCTATCAAAGGCTCGGACGTGTGCCAACGGGCGTGTCGCGGCCCGGTCCCCGGGCGGGCGCTCCTCGTGCCTCCGCCCAGGCAACGATCCACGCGCCCGTCGCATAGAGGTAGTAGACCTGCAGGAACAGGGCTCCGCCTCCGGCGAACAGGAGCCCATGGCGGCGCCAGAACACAACCACAAGGCGCGCGTTCGCGAGCAAGGCCAGCCCGGCGAGCAGAGCGACCCCCGGAGCGGCGAGGGGAGCTAGTGGCGTAAGAAGGGTGACCGAGGAGGCGGCCAGCACCCCAGCCAGCGCGGCCCTCGCTCGCTCGCTCGGCTTCACGTTCAGGTCTGCCTGAGCCTCAGGGCGGCTCTGCAGCAAGCGAGCCCACGGGAGAGCGCGGCGCAGAACGTCGGTGCGCAAAAGATCGCCGAGCGCCCAACGCTTGAGGTGAGTGGCCCGAATCAGCGGATCCAGCGCGATCGCCCCTCCGCGGGCGCGCAGCCGGTATCCAAGCTCGATGTCCTCGATGGATGGATGGGGAAACCGCTCGACGTCGAACCCACCCACGGCCAGGAACGCGTCCCTGCGCACCGCCCCGCATCCCGTCCAAAACGTGCTGGCCTCACCACCCGCGCCCTGGTGCATGAAGTGGTGCTGCAGGTTCTTCCAGCGGCTGAAGAACCCGCCGTCCGTGGGCCGGTCATCGTAGGAACCGAAGACGGCGACCCAGCGCGGGTCTGCGAGTCGCTCTCGGATCCGCCGGATCGCGTCGTCGTGAATGACTACATCTGCATCCACGAAGAACACCACGTCTGCCGCGCACGCACGAACCCCTGCATTCCGCGCTGCGGCTGGGCCCGTCCGTCCCGCGGTGGTCAGGACCCGGGCTCCCAGCGCCTCGGCATAGCCCGGCGAACCGTCCGTGCAACCGTCGTCCACCATCAGCACCTCGTCGATGTCGGTCCCGACCGCAGCGACGAGCGGAGGCAGCGACCGGCGCAGGAACGACAGGCCGTTGAGCACGGGCAGCACCACGGTGACTGAGGGCAGCGTCATCGCTCGGCCTGCGATCGCAGCCTGTCGGCGATCACTGCCACGTCCAGCAGGTTCTGGTGGGACAGTGGGGGAGGGCCTTCGCCGCGCGCCGCGGCGTGAGCGGCTGCGATGAGGCGTGATAGCCCCGGGAAGGCGGGCTCGTTGTCTCGTGTGCGCCGCCCCAGGTTGGTCGCCGCCGCGATCATGTCGCCCGACGCGCGACGGAACGGCCGCAGGGCCTTGGCCGCGCGACCCGAGCCCGCAGGATCCATGGCCCCGTACCCGTGAAAAAGGTCCGCGCGCAGCGTGCCGCCCGTCCCCACAACTACGACCTCATTGCGCGGAGGCCGACCCATGAGACTCACGCTGAGACTCACGCTCACGCGGCCGGTGGTACCAGAGACGCGCACCTCCCCAGGACGAGTGGACTGAGCCATCCACTCGCCTTGAGACAGCGCGCTCTTGCCGACCACTCGCTCCACAAGGGCCAGCCCGTGCCAGAGGATCCCCCAGGCGAGCGGTGCAAGGTCGGCGTCTCCCAGCCCCTCGCCGCCGACCGAGCAGATGGAGTGGTCCAGGGTCACGGTGGGCCCTACCTGGTCGAGCTTGTCCGCCCAGGGCTGAAAGCCAAACTGCAGCACCGGCGTCAGGTGGGCACCCCGCGCCTCGGCGAGCTCGATCATCCTCACGGTCCCCGAGTAGGTCGGCGTCACCGGCTTCTCGCAGACCACGTGGTGGCCCGCGGTCAGGGCAAGGTCCAGCGAACTCTCGTGCTGGTCAGGCGGGGTGCAAATGTGAACGACAGCGCCGGGGGATGCGTCCAGGGCGGGTCTCAGCGTCGTGTGCGCTGTGGCGCCGTAGCGGCTCGCGAGAGCCCGCGCCTGCCCCAGGTCCGGGTCCACCACCGCGATCACCGATGCCGGCGAGGCCACGGCGTGCGCGTGCCAGGTGCCCATGAGTCCGGCGCCGACGATGATGGACTCGCTCATGGCCCCGCCCCCTGGGCTCCCGCGGCCTCACCCAGCGACCAGGCCAGCACGAAGAGAGCCAGCCACGGAAGCGCTGGGATGAGATGCCGCCGCGCTGGTGGGAAGCCCAGGGACCGCGCCGCGATCTTCGCGCCGAACAACGCCGGAATACTGGGCGTCAGAACGCGATAGCCAAGACGCCGAACTCGAGTCAGCGATCTGGCGCGGGCCTGCCCGAACACGAACCCATGGCGTAGCCGCTGCTCGGCGAACTCGCGCACGGAATACCCATTGCGGTGCTCGGTCCACATGGCGGGCTCCAGCCCAAGCGACCCGCCGGCCCGTCGGAGCGCGCGGTGCACCTCGAGTTCCCAGAAGCCCCGTTCCCACGAGCTCGCGACGTCCATGAGGCTGCGGCGATCGTAGAGCGCGTTGTCTCCTGCGATCTCGCGGGAATCGGGCCCCGCTGTGGCCATGGTGGAACCGGTGAAGGGGGTGTAGCGCTGTAAGTAGATAGCCCAGCCGACGGCGTCCGCGCCCGGGCCTTGCTCGATGGGTCCGCCGATGGCCTCGTGTCTAGCGAGGTCGGCTCCGAGGAGCGCGCCCAACCAGCCCGGTGGCGGCTGGCAGTGCACCACGGTGAGGGCGACCCGCTCTGCGCTGGACTCGCGCACGCCCACGGCCCACAGGTGGGGCACGAGGGCCCGCTCTGGTCCCTGCACGGCGCGAGCCCACTCGTTCTGGAGCGCTCGGCAGGCCTCCTCCGCCGGTTGATCGTCAGAGGCGTAGACCAGCAACACCTCGACACCTTCGCGGCGCTGGGCTTCGAAGCGATGCAGCCAGGGAGCCGTGAGGTGGAGGCCCCCTTGCACCGCGAGGACGACGGTCAGGATCACCGGCCCAGCCTCGCGCGAGCCGCTCGTCCGAGCCGCCTGAGCTCGAGCCACCCGTCCAGCGCCGGCGATCCGAACCAGCGATGCACCGAGGGGTTGCGCAGGTAGTACCCGTCAAGTCGGGGCAACTCCAAAGGATGGTCGGCGGCTCCGTCGAGCTCCGCGAGCCTTCCTCCCACCGCGAATCGGTAGGTGCCGCCCACGATCTCCCGGGTGGATGCGTTGCAGGCTCCGTAGGGGTAGGCGAACACCTCTGGCTCGATCCCGATGGACTGCTGGATGGCTGCGTGCGCGCGGTGGATCTCATCCTCCACCTGTCCCTCGGTGAGTCGGTCGAGTCGAGCGTGAGTCGCGGTGTGGGAGCCGATCTCCCACCCCGCCTCCGCCAGGGCCTCGAGCTCGCTCCATCCCATGCTCGGGATGCGTGGGATCTCCCGCGGCTGCCCAGCCCACTGGTTGGTGATGCCTACACGGTCCGTCACGACGAACACCGCCGCCGTGATCCCGCGCCGGGCCAACGTGGGCAGTCCCTCCTCGGCCACGCTGGCGAGGGCGTCATCGAACGTGATGGCCACTCGGTCCGGGATCCCCGGATACCTGAGCAGATCGGAGAGCGCGACGACCTCGTGCCCGGCCGCATCGATGGCGTCGAGCAGAGACTCGAGCTGGCCGGGCCGGATGGACAGCACCGAGTCGCTGTCGTCCACGGAGTGCAGCGTGAGGATGGCGCGCATCAGGCTCGCGCCGCCGCACGAAGGCTCGCTTCGGTCAGGCGGGCGCCTCGGTCCCACGTGAACGTCGCGGCCCGGGCGAGGCCGAGGTCGGACAGGCGCTCTGCGAGTGCGTCGTCAGTGAGGACCCGCTCGATGCAACGCGCGATCGCTGCTGGATCCGTCGGATCGAAGAGCAGGCCAGCCTCCCCGACGACCTCGGGCAAGCTGGTCGAGTCGGAGCAGAGGACGGGGCATCCGCACGCCATCGCTTCGACCGCCGGCAGACCGAAGCCCTCGGCGAGCGAGGGCAGGACCAGCGCTGAGGCGGTGTTGTAGACGTCCACGAGCGCATCGTCCGCCAGCCAGCCGGCAAACGCCACCCGGCGTGCGACGGCGGGGCGCTCCGCGAGCCAGGCGCGCAGCGCCGGAACGTCGTCGTGGAAGCCTCCTCCGGAGGCGTCTCCGACGAGGACCAGGGACACGTCTCCGCGGACCTGGGCGAAGGCCTCCAGCAGGCAAGGAACGTTCTTGTGCGCGTTGAACCCGCCGACGTAGACAACGAAGGGCCCGTCGGCCAAACCCAGCGACTGGGTGACGGCGCCGCGCGGCGCGCCGGGCCGGGCGGCGAACACCGGATCCGCTGCCTCGCTCGTGCGGTCGATCCGCGACGGCGCGACGCCGAGCACGTCCACCAACTCGGAAGCCGACGCATCGGACACCGTGAGGATGCGCGACGCGGATGCGCGAGCCAGCCGGCTCTTGATCCGCCAGAGCAGCTCGTTGCGTCGCCTCGGGAACACCAGTCGTGGGAAGCGCTCCGGGATCGCGTCATGCACCGTGAGCACGCTGGGGGCGTTCCCCCACACCGGGACCCACGAGTACACGGCGGGAAAGAACACGACGTCAGCGCGCGCCGCGCCCAAGGCCTGCCCCATCCGCAGCATGTGGGCCGGCGATCGAGCCCCGCGACCCGACATTGCCTGAGCCGCGCTCGCGGTCCCGACGAGCACTACGTCCGCGTTGGCTGGTGGCGGGAGGATCTCGCAACCCGGTGGCCGATCGTGCTCCATCACGAGTGTGTAGTGGATCCCCGTCTGCTCGCTGCGGCTGAGCAGGGCGCGCACCATCTCGCGCGTGAAGCGCCCAAAGCCTCGGTCGTTCCACCAACACGCGCCGTCGATCGCGACGTGGAGGCCGATCACGACCAGTGCTCCTCGGACCCGGGTCCAAAGACGGCTCCAATTCCCTCGCCGATCGCCCACGCTGCGCTCAGCGCAAGGACGCGCCCCGCCACCGCCTTCGAGCTCGCGTTGCCCAGGGCCTCCCTGCTGCGCAGGGCAGCGGTGACCGGCCAGCCAGCGAGCCGCGCCACCCGATGCAGCGGTCTCCAGCCGGCTCGCGCGCTCTCTCGCGCCGCCCAGCCCCTGCCATGTTGGAGTTGGCCTCGCAGCCGAGTCCCCGAAGGGTCGGTCGCGACCACCTGCGCGGAGAGGCCATCGACGATGCGCAGGCCGAAGCCCGCGCGGCTCAATCCGGCAAAGAGCTCATCTTCGCGTATGGGGTGGCCAGACCCGACAGCCGCCCGGGCTGCCGCCGTGCGAAGCAGAAGCAGGTGCCCAGGGAGGGCGTCAGGAGGCCGGCTCGGCGGGCTCGACCAGCCGGAGTATTCGTGCAGCGCCCAGGCCCGTCCCGCGGGGTCGAGGGCAGGGCCCGGTCGCACCGGTCCCGAAGCTGCACCCACTCCTGAGTCGGCGAGCGCGTCGTGAACGGCGTCGAGCCATCCCGCCGCGAGCCGCACTGTGTCCTCCACGATCAACAGCGCATCCTCGGCGCACGCCTCCAAAGCCAACGCGCGCCTGTGCGGCACGGTCCCGGTGCCCTTGCGCCACACCTGCCCCAGGACCAGAGGAGCCGCCGCGAGGGCCTCGGCCAGCGCTGCGTCACCTCGACCTGCGATCTCGATCACTGCGACGGAGACCGAAATCAAACCAGCCTCCGCAGCGCGTGACCTTGCCCCGCCACCGTCGCCACGGCCTCGCCGGCAGCCCCCGCGACATGCAGCAAGACGATGGCTGGCAGCGCACCGATCAGCCCTGGACTGGGCCCGGTACGTGACCAGACGGCGCCGAGAGTGCGCGCGGTGAGGAGCCACGGCAGCATCGGGGTCACCGCGAGGTAGGCGCCGCGCCGGAGCAGCGGTCGCCCGAGCAGCCGTCGGCCGGCGTGGTGGCGCCCTTGGAAGAATCGCTGCTGGAGCCCGAGGGGGAGGGGGAATGCCTTGCAGTGCAGCAGGGCCGCGCTGGGCGCATACCGAAGCTCGCCGAGCCTGGCCAGGGCTGGGTGCGCGTCCTGCTCCCAGAAGCCCTCGGACCCTGCAGCCTCCAGCACGGCTCGGAGCGCGCTCGCTCGGTACGCCGTGTTCATCCCCGGCAGACTCCGTGGCGCGTCCGCGTGCGGAAGGTACGGCGCGTAGTCGCACAGAAAGGCGGCTTGATCGCTCACGCCGCCGCGCAGTCCATCACTCACGGGTCCGGCTACCGCGACGACGCCTTCCTCGCTGAGCGGCGCGGTCAGCGCATCGAGCCACCCCGGTGGCGCGACGCAGTGGTCCTCGACCACGACGACGATCGCGCCCTGGGCCTCGGCGAGGGCGCGGGCCCGCATCTGCGGAATCCCGCAGTCCGCCTCAACCGAGATGGCACGGCACTGTGGATACTCGTGCAGCCGCTCGAGGCGGTTCGTCCGGTCGGCGATCAACACCTCCGCCGAGGCCGGCAGCGAGTCCAAGAGCCGCCACAGGCTCCCGTCGCCTGCCACCGAGGCGACGAGGATCGAGACGGCTGGCGCCTCGGGTGGGGCGGTCAGCGCGTCCTCTCACGCGAGGCGGCGACCCGGTTGTATGTCCACGCCGTCACCCATCCGACCGCTCCTCCGAGCACGAGCCCGTAGATCGCGCCCAGCAGAGCGCCGCCCCAGCTCACCGAGTAGCCGGGCAGATACCAGGACAGCCTCCCGAGGTGCTGGCCGACATCTTCGCCACCCTGGATTAGCAGCAGCGCCGTGGCGGCGAACAGGGCGCTCGCTCCGACACCTGCGAACACGATGGCGAGCACGCCCGCCCGGAGCCGTGCGACGGCGGCGTGAATCAAGGCCATCTCATTGGGACTATTCACCGGGTGCTCCATGGTCGGGGTCGAGGGCTTGCGCGTGTTCGAGGCGCCGCATGAGGCCCAGGCCGTGCCACTTCACGAACCCGTTGATGCTGCTCGCGAGGGCGAACCCGAACAACGCGCCCCCGCACGCACCGGCGAGTCCGCCCAGCAGGGCCCCGCTCCAGCTTACGCTGTACCCGGGCAGATACGCCGCGAGCGACGACAGGATCATGCCCTCGACCACCAGGCCTCTCGCCACCGGAACGGCCGTGAGAAGAAAGAGCGCGAGCGCGAACACGACGCCAACTGCGGTGGCGAGCGCCACCTCGTCGTAGCGAGCGTATGCGGCGCGCAGGACGCGGGCCGCTTCGGACTGCTCCAGCCGCTGGGGGATCATGCGGTCGCCGGTGGCCCCCCGGGCATCGTCGTCTCGGACCTCCTCGTGGTACTCCTCCTCGACGTTCACCGACCACAGCTCGTAGGAGCCATTCGCGGCGATGTTCCGGGCGGCGTAGACCGCGGTGAGCATCGAGTGGTCCTGGTTGTTGTAGCGGTGCTGCCCGTTGCGGCCGATGAGCTGCAGGTTGTCGATGGGGTCGAGCCAGGCGCGCAGAGTCGCCAGCGTGGACTGATAGTCCCGGTCGTACACGGGGTAGGCCTTGGGCATGCGGACGACGCAGCCATCGAACACCTGCTCGGCGTTGACCAGACCGAGGTGCGCGCACTCTCGGGTCCCCAGCGCGACCAGCGCGTCGTCGTCCATCGTCCACAGGTCGTCCCCCACGTTCACGAAGTACTCCAGGCCCAGGGCGGACGTCGCCGGGTCCGGAACCATCTCGGGGCTCCAGTTCTTGAAGTTCTGGATGCGCCCGAGGCGCACGTCGGGGGAGTGGATGTAGATCCAGTTGTCCGGGAAGAGATCAGGGTTCTTTACGATCAGTACGACGGTGAGGAAGTCCCGGTACTTGAGGTTGTCGGCCGCGGCCTGGACCTCGGCGGGCGCCGGCGGGTCCATGGCGTGCACGAGCTGCTTGATCGGCATGGAGCTGATGAAGTGCGATCCGGGCACCCGCCGCTCGCCGTCACCTTCCCGGACCACGGCAGCGAGGATGCTCTGCCCCTCTCGTTCCAGCCGCACCACCTCGGTCCCCATCTCGGTGGGGATCCCGCGCTCCGCGAGCTGATCCCTGCAGGACTCCCACATCTGGCCGGGCCCCAGGCGCGGATACTTGAACTGCTCGATGAGGGTTGTGATCACCTCACCCTTGTCGCTCGTTCGCTGGCCCAGCAAGGCCGCCTTGACCGCCTGAACCAAATCGAGATTCTTGATGCGCTGGGCCGCCCAGTCCGCCCCGATTTCGGTGCACGGGATGCCCCATACCTTCTCGGTGTAGGTCTCGAAGAAGATCTCGAAGAGCCGACGGCCGAACCGGTTGGTGACCCACTGATCGAAGCTCTGCTCGTCGCGGATCGGGAAGACCTGCGCTTTGACGAAGCTGAGACCCACCCGGGCAGACTCGATGAGCCCCAGTCCGCCCAGCGCGTTCAGCGGCTTGAGCGGGTAGTCGAAGAAGATGCCGTTGTAGAAGATCCGAGACATGCGTGGACGGACCAGCATCTCGTCACCCAGGATCTCGTCCCAGATCTCCTCCACCAGCGTGACCTTGGTGAAGAACCGGTGCCCGCCGATGTCAAAGCGGTAGCCCTTGTAGACGTCCGTGCGGGCGATGCCTCCGACGATGTCGTCTTTCTCGAACACGCGGGCCGAGAGGTGATCGAGACGGGCGAGCTCCCAGGCCGCGGTGAGGCCCGCAGGACCGCCCCCGATGATCACCACCTCCTCCATCTGCGCCTCCGGCCTCCGCCTTGCCGGGCGGTGGCTGGCTACTATAGACGGGCCGGCGTGCTCTCCGGGCCTCGGTCGTCGTCCTGGGAGGTCCCGATGCGCTTCTGCATGATCACCACCTTCTATCCGCCGTATCACTTCGGCGGCGATGCGATCGCGGTGCGCAGGCTGTCCCACGGGCTGGTGGCCCGGGGACACGAGGTCGAGATCATCTGCGACGTGGATGCCTGGCGCGCGCTCGCCGACGGACCTGAGCCCGAGCCGCTGGACGAGCCCGACGGACTCACGGTGCATCGACTTCGCAGCCGGCTCGGTGTGCTGGGGCCAGCGCTCACCCACCAGCTCGGCACGCCCACGGTCCATCGCCGCGCCATCGAGGGGATCGTGCAGCGGGGACGGTTCGACGTCATCAACTTCCACAACGTCTCGTTGGTGGGCGGCCCTGGGATCCTCGCGGTGGGAGGCCGGAACCCGACCAAGCTGTACATGGCTCACGAGCACTGGCTCGTATGCCCGACCCATGTGCTGTGGCGTCATGGGCGTGAGCGCTGCGTTGGGCGTGAGTGCTTGCGCTGTACGCTCTCCTATCATCGCCCGCCTCAGCTCTGGCGTGAGTCGGGCGGGCTGGAGCGAAGCCTGAGTCACGTGCATGAGTTCATCGCGATCAGCGAGTTCTCGCGGGAAAAGCACCGTGAGTTCGGATTCTCACGCGAGATGACAGTGCTGCCTTACGGTCTCCCTGAGAGCGAGGGTGAGGACCCGCCGGCGATGAACCATCCCCGGCCATTCTTCCTCTTCGTCGGTCGGCTGGAGCAGATCAAAGGCCTCGACGACGTCATCCCGGCGATGGCGCGCTATCCCGGCGCAGACCTCGTGATCGCGGGGGAGGGGAGCCATGGTGACGCGCTTGCTGAGCTCGCGGCGGGACTGACGAACGTGCGGTTTCTTGGGTGGGTCGGCTCGGCGGAGCTCCGAGGCTACTACCGAGACTGCATCGCTCTCATCGTGCCGTCGGTGTGCTTTGAGACCTTCGGGATCATCATCGCCGAGGCGTTCCGCGATCGGACTCCGGTCATCGCCCGAGACGTCGGTCCGTTCCCCGAGCTCATCAATGCGTCGCGCGGGGGAGAGCTCTTTTCGACAGAGGACCAGCTGCTCGCGGCCATGACCAGGATGCAAGCCGATCCGGCCCGAAGGGAGCGGATGGGGGCCGATGCCCGCGCTGCCTGGGAGCGCAACTGGTCGGAGGACGTGGTGGTGCCCCGGTATCTTGAGATCGTGCAGCGCATCCAATCCGATCGTTCTCCCCAGGAGTCACCGTGCCCCGCCACGTCCTGATCACTGGTGGCGCCGGCTTTATCGGCGGGCACCTCGGCGCGGCGCTGGCCGCCCGGGGCGACGTCGTGGTCGCGTTGGACAACCTGTCCACGGGGCTGCGGAGCAACGTGAGCCCGGGGGTCGAGCTGGTGCTCGGCGATGCGCGGGACCCCGAACTCGTGGATCGGCTCGTCGATCGAGCGGACATCGTCTACCACCTCGCCTCGGCGGTGGGCGTGCGCCTGGTCGTGTCCCAGCCCGTCGAGACCATCGAGAACAGCGTCGGGTGCGCGTCTGTGGTCCTCAAGGCTGCCGCCGCCCACGGCGTGCGTTTCGTGCTTGCGTCGAGCTCCGAGGTCTACGGCAAGCGCTCTGCGGGGCTGTTCGCGGAGACCGATGACATCCAGCTGGGCGCCCCCACGCGGCCTCGCTGGGCGTACGCGTGCAGCAAGGCCCTGGACGAGTGGCTGGCGATGGCCTGGCATGCGCAGGTGGGTCTGCCCGTGGTCATCGCTCGGCTGTTCAACACCGTGGGCCCCCGCCAGCGAGCGGACTTCGGCATGGTGCTCCCCAGCTTCGTGTTGAAGGCCCGCGCCGGTGAGCCGCTGCTGGTGCACGGCGATGGCTCCCAGACCCGAACGTTCACGCACGTCGCGGACTGTGTCGAGGGGCTCCTTCGTCTCGGTGACGACCTCTCGATCGACGGCGAGATCGTCAATGTCGGCGGGTTCGAGGAGCTCAGCATGTTGGCTCTGGCGCACCGCGTCGTCGCGGCGACCGGGAGTGACTCCCCCGTGCGGCTGCTTCCCTACGACGAGGCGTTCGGCCCAGACTTTGAGGACATGCTTCGGCGGGTGCCCGATGTGGGCAAGCTGAAGCGACTGACCGGGTTTGTGCCGCGCTACGACATCGATCGAATCATCGCGGACGTGCTAGCTCAGACCGACTGATCAGACTCGGGCCTCGCCCCACTCAGGCTGCGTCGGAGCCGTGCGAGGCCAGGGAGCAGCGGACCGAAGCCCGTCACCGCGCCGACGACCACCGCGCTGACCATCGTCGCCGTGCTGTCGAGCCCCGCGGTCCAGCTCGCCCAGACGGCGAGCGACAGCAAGGCAACTCCCTGCAGAACCTGCCAGTTGCCGTCGAACCGCGTGCCGCGGGCCCAGGTCCAGGCGGCGCGCAGGTACACCACGAGCAACACCGCCTCCCCGATCAGCATGGCCGCCGCGGAACCTCCGGCCCCGAGAGTTGGTGTCAGGGTCACCAGCAGAACCAGCGTGACTGTGGTCGCCAGCACGGCGCCGCTCGCCTCCCTGCGCGGCCGCTCCACCCACAGGACCATGCGCAGGAGGCCGCTGAGGCCGGCGAGTGGGGCGCGGAACAGGAGGATGGCGAACCAGGGCGCAGCGGCGGCATACGGAGCACCAAACAACAGGACGAGGAAGTCCTCCCCCGCCACCGCGAGAGTGATGGCGGACGCGAGCCCGAGTGAGATCGCCGCCGGGGCGGTCATGCCGAGGAGCCGGGCTGCGCCAGGGACGCTCTCCTCGCGGAGGACGCGCGAGAACGAGGGAAAGAGCGCCCGGTTCACAAGCGTCGTTGAGCTCACCAGGAAGAGGGGGATGCGCAGGCCGACGGCGTAGAGCCCGACGACCTCGAGGGGGGCGAACAGACCGAGCACCAGCACATCGACGAAGTACAGGAGTCCCCGGGCTACCCGGCCAATCGACATGGCCGCGCTGGCGGTGAGCCAGGCCCGCACGGCGCGCCCACGGGTCCGTTTCAGCCGCCCGAAGCGGCGCCCGAAGAGGGTCAGCATCAGCGAGACCCGGGAGAACTCTCCGGCGGCCCACAGCATCGGCACGAGTCTCACATCGGAGGGCTCGCGCACAAAGAACAGGACGCTGGCGGTCCACACGGCCTGTCCGAGCAGGGACCCGAGAGCGATGCCGTCCATCTGCTCTCGGCCTTGGAACGCGAACCGCAACGCGAACGGGGAGAGCAGGGCCGTGGCGCCGATGGCCCCGGCGATGAGCGCGGTGGGGGGCGGGTGATTGAAGGTCGCGAGGAGGAGCAAAGCCATCGCGGCGGCTGGTGTGGTCCAGAGCCACGCCACTGCGATCTGCGTGGTCGCCACCCGACCGATGTCGCCTTGGCGTCGCGCGACCCGGCGCGTGGCCAGGACCTCCACTCCGCCAAGGGCGACAAGGGAGAGAAAGCCAAAGATGCCCAGCCCCAGCTCCACCATGCCCATGGACTCGGGGCCGAGGCGTCGGCTGAGGTGCGCGATCGCGAAGAATGTGAGGCAGCGGCCCACGACCTCGGCGATGACGAGCGCACCCGCATTCCCGAGGATCGTACGCAGACTGGAGACCCCGCCGGACATCCGCCGCATTGTCGCAGCATCCAACCGGGATATCCTTTCCCCTTGCTGCTCATCTGCCCCAGCTGCGCGACCCCGCTCCCCGCGATCTCGAATGAGTCGCTCGATTGCTCGGCGTGCGAGGCCGTCTGGCCGGTCATCGCAGGGATCCCCGATCTGCGCACCGCCCCCGATCCTTACATCGAGATCGCCGAGGACCGGGAGAAGGCGTCGATGCTGGCGGCCCGCGCCGCAGACCTGGCTCCCGCCGAGCTCATCGACCTCTATTTCTCAGTGACCCCCGAGGTGCCGCCAGATCTCGCGCGGGGCTACCGGCGAGGGATGCTGCAGATCGGTCCGGCTCGGGCCGAGGACCGGGTCAGCCGACTCGAAGGGGAGAGCAGTCTCTGGGCGCGCGCTCCGCGGGTGCTCGATCTCGGCTGCGGGGCCGGCGCGTGGCTCCCAGCGCTCGCGGCGCGTTCGGGCGAGGTCGTGGGAGTGGACGTCGCGCTCCGGTGGCTCATCGTCGCCCAGTGCGTCGCGCGGCACTACGGGATCGAGCCTCAGCTGGTCTGCGCCAACGCCGAAACGATCCCCCTGGCGAACTGTTCTGTGGACGTGGTCGTCGCCTCCAACGTGCTCGAGCATGCCAGGGAGCCGCAGACGGCTCTGGACGAGATGTTCCGAGTCCTCGACAAGGACGGCGTTGCCTATGTCGCGACACCGAACCGCTACAGCCTCCTGCCCGAGCCCCACGTGGGTTTGCCTGGCCTGGGCCTGCTTCCTCGCTCCGCCGCGGACGAGCTCGTACGCCGAACCCGCGGCGTCCCCTACGGCGGGATCACCCTGCGCGGCGCGATGGAGTGGGTGGATCTCGTGACCGCCGCCGGCTTCCGGCGAGTCGAGGTGCGCCCGCCGGGCGTTGGGCCTCAGGAGCGCGCCGTGCTCTCCCCACCGCGGCGAGCTGCAGCGCGACTCCTGGGGCTCATCCGACGGGCTCCGGGAGGCGAGACCGCCCTCAAGCTTGCTGGGCCGATGCTCGAGGTGCAGGCATTCAAGGGCCCGAATCGAGAGCGAGTTGGCGTCGGCCGTTCGCGGATCTAGGTGAGGAGGACGGACCTGTCCGCAGCGGCGGAGCGGTAGGCAGCGTCGATCACCGCGAGCACGTCGCGTACACGTTCCTGGCTTTGGGGCTGGCCCGCGGCCACGGAGTCAATGATCTTCTGGGTCCGCAGGGCGGTCGCATCAACGAGCGCGTGGAGCCCATTGCGGCCGATGACATCACGCTGAGGGCCGCGCTCAACCCAGGCCATGCCGCCTCCGGCGACCTCGAGGCGGACCTTGGGGCGACGGGTGGTCGGATTCACGCGCAATGCGAGGCCGGCGCGGCCGCCGATCGACGCCCGCAACGACGCGCTGGTGCAGTCGAATCGAGCTTCCATGTAGCGATGCTCGCCGGGGCTGAGGCGGTTGAGGAGGAGGTGGGCTGCCCGTCCGTCCGGCCACTCCAGCGTCACCAGATCGACAGGGTCCCCGCGGCGGCTGGGGTCGGGCCTGGGCATCCGGGCCGTGACGAGGCATGGGGCGCCTCCAAACGCTTGCAGCAGCAGGTCGATGCCGTGGGTGCCGAACTCGCGCAGCGTCTCCCCGGCACCTCGCCAGCCGGTCGAGTCCCCATCGTTCACCTGCTGCCAGACCTGCGCAAAGCGCAGCGGGCCGTGCCCCCCGCCCTGGAGGTTCTCCAGCACCGCCGCGAAGATCGGCATGTGGGTGAACTCGTGGTTGACCGTCAGGGTGCGGCCCGCTTGCGCGGCGACGGCGAGGAGCGCGTCGAAGTCGCTCAGTGAAGGGGAGACAGGCTTCTCGCAGAGAACGTGGCACCCCGCCTGCAGTCCGGCGCGGATGTCGGCGGCGTGTTGCTCTGGCGGGGTCGCCACGACCAGCCACTCGATGCCCTGGTGGCACTCGAGAAGCCCCTTCAATGAGCCGTGCGGCGAGGCGGATGGAGCCCCTTTTGACCACGCCGCCTGAGCGGAGGTGTCGGGGTCGGCCCCGGCGACCAGTGACACTCCAGGCAGCTTGTGCAGCGCGGGTGTCCAGATCGTGCGGGCCGCGTTGCCCAGCCCGACGATGGCGATCTGCGTCAAGAACCGCTCCAGGGGATCCAGGACGGGTTGCCCACCAGCGCCCGAGCCATCGACGGGGGGTCGTAGGTGACGCTCGGCCACAGGAACACCTCGTTGGTGCACCAGCACTCCTTGGCCGCGATCCTGCGCCGCAGCGCGTTGGCCTCCTCGCCGTGCCAAATGGCCTGAAACCCTGCGTTGCGCAGGTTCCCCACCGGCTCGTGCTGCTCGCATAGGCCCACATCGCCGTTGGCGTAGACCACGCCGGTGAGCACGCCCGCTCGGCATGGCACGACCTGGCGTTCCTCGCGCAGCGTGCGATCTCGAGCCCACTGCAGCATCGGCTCCACGATTCCGCCGAATCGGCCTTCCTCCCGCGGCGCCCAGCGGCTCTGCACGTGATCCCACAGCGCTCGATAGGCGTCAGGGTTCGGCGCGAGCAGCGCGGGGTCTTTGCGGTCCCCTCGAATCACCGGGATGTTGTGGTGCTCAATGCTCGGGCATCTCTCGAAGAGAAAGTCCGTAAGGGCAGAGAGCTCATGGATATTCTTGTTGGTGACAGTGGTGATCGCGTGGACCCGTACTCGGGGGTCCTCCCGCTGGAGGCGCGCCAGCATGTCGTGGGTCTTCAGCGCCCGGTCAAAAGCCTCCTTATGTCCTCGAAGGGTGTTGTGGTAATCCTTTAATCCGTCAATGGAAAGTTCGACGACAAAGAGCTGGAGGTCGTCCTCCTTCAAGATCCCGCGCAGCGCCTTCTCGGTCCGGTCGGTGAAGAACCCAGAGCTCGGCACGTAGACCTGCCGCACCCCGTTGTCCCGGACGAACATGCGCACGACCTCGTCGAGATCGGGCCGCAGGAATGGCTCACCACCGGACAGATTCAGGTTCTCGATGGGCCCCAGCTCCCGCGACAGCGCTGCGAGCTCTTGCAGGGTCAGGTCGTCCCGCTGGTTCAGGTTCTGCCAGTAAAAGCAGTGCTCACACGTCAGGTTGCAGATGCTGTTGACGAACAGAATGAAGAACGGCGGCGACTGCGCAGCGCGAAGCCCGCGAGCCTGGGCCGCGAGGCGAAGGTGCCTCCGGGCGCGAGCGAGGGGCCCGGGCAGGTTGGCGCTGGTGCTCAAGGACACTGGGCCGCCGCTCCGCTCAACCACGCTCCGTTCCGCCCCCGGGGGGCGAGGATGGTGCCGGAGGTGGGACTCGAACCCACACACCCTTTCGGATAACGGATTTTGAATCCGTCGCGTCTACCGATTCCGCCACTCCGGCACGGGGCGTCACTCTAGCGCGGGTTCGGGGGCGACCGCCTCCCCCCCCTGCTTCATCGATGTCAGTTTGAACGCGCAGCCGTCGTGGACGACTCCTGCGAGGAGCTCGTCGGTGGCTGCCTCAGCGTCGATTTCGAAGACGCGAGCGGTCAGTTCACGCCCATCGACAACCGCCACCAGCCGCTGGCCATCGGAGTCGATGACATGAAGGCCTTCGGGGAGCCCGTCGCCGTCGAGGTCGCGCGATTCGGATCGCTGGATCGTCCCGGCCGGCAGCCATTGCGGCTGTGGTCCAGCCGGCGCGGCGGAGTCGTCGTCGTCGCCCGAGGCCAGGTCGGAGGCCCCTTCGCCGGAGATGGGCCCGGGCGCGGCGCAGCCCGTCCCCCAGGTGAGCTCCCCGGCCCCGACAGAGGCACCGGCAGAGGTCAGCGCCGCCTCTGTCGTGACCCAGTAGCCGCCGGGCGCGCCGCTGACGAGCACCTCTCCGCACAGAGCCCACTCGCGGAGCAGCGCGCGGGTCGGCTCGGCCGCGCTGCCATCGCACCAGGCGGGGAGTGGGGAGGCTGCAGGCGACGGCGCTCGTGGCTCGATCGTGACGCTCACCTCGAGGTCGCCGAACCCCTCGGCACGCAAGCCCAGGGCGTGCACGCTGGCGTCGATCGCCGCTCCGGGGCCGAGGGGGATGTCGCCAGGGGCTGGCCTCATCCACTCCGAGGCGACCGTGGCGGGCTCGAGCCCCGTACGCATCCACTCGGGAATCACCTTGGGTGGAAAGGGGTGTCCCGGTGCCAGCCACACCGCCAGCGTGTCAGGGGCAAGGGCAGTGCGGGACTGCATGAGCTTGCCGACCGTCGCCCGAGACTCGGTCAGCGTGGAGACGACCTTGCCCTCTCCATCGCGCCCCAACGGCCGGGGGCCCGCAGACAGCGTAAGGATCTCGCCTTGGAAGACCGCGCGCCGTAGCGCAGACCGCCCAGCCACGGTGCCTTTGTATCGCCCGGCGAGGCTCAAGAGGTCCTCCTCTCCAGAGACGCCTTCCATGGAGAGTGTGGCCTCGCGTTCGCGCGCCTCGTCCGCCCGGGGGTGGTCGGGGAAGGCCGCGCGCAGACGCAGCCACCCTTCGGCGGTCGCGGCGGCCTCAGCTTCGGCCCAGAGCATCGCATGCAGCGCCTCGGCGGCCTGGGTTGTCTGTGGAGCGTTCGGGTAGCGCGAGAGCCACAGGGACCACTGCTCGGCTGTCCCCGCTGCCGACGCCGCGGTGAATCCGGCGTCGGCTGCCTTGCCCAGCGCGTCGGTCGCTGCCGGAGTGCCCGCGTAGGTGTCGATCACCGAGCGGAATGCGCTCTCGCTGCCATCCTTGAGGGCGGCGTAGTAGGCCAGGCTCGACTCGAGACTCCTTGCGGCAGGTTCGTGTTCCGAGCTGGGAAACTCCGCGCGATAGGCCTTCAGCGCGGGCAGCGTCGCGTCCTCGGAGACGACGCGCCACGAGGCCTTGTCCAGCAGGGAGCGCACCGTCGCCGCTCGCCGATCCTCCTCGTTGCGATCGAGCCACTTGCGCGCCACATCCACCGCGTCAGCGGCCTTTCCTTGCTCGATCAGCCGCTCGATGCGATCCATCGGCTGCTCCGCGAGGAGCGTGCCTGGCATGGCGAATGAGAGGGTGAGGGCGAGGACGCTGGTGGTGGCAAAGGCGCGCAGAGGAGCTCCTTGGTGGTTTCCTGGTCGGACCGGGGAAGGGCGAGAGCAGGTACGGGTTGTTATCTTGAACTGCTCATGAGCCCATCCGCCAGCCTCCCATCGTCACTGCTCCGCAAGCTCGCCTCCGTGCGCCGGCGCCGGCGTGCTTTGGCGTTGGCGCAAGCGGCCTGCTGGACCGCCTTTGGTCTCGCGTTGCTTGCCGGTGCCCTGAGCTTCTCCGCCGCGGTGCCCGCCGCCTCGTGGGTGCGCGTCCTCGCTCGCCTCTGGGTGCTCGCCTGGATCGCTGTCCCTATCGTCGTCCTGGTCGTGCCGCCGTGGCGACGCACGGCCTCGCTCTCCTCGCTGGCCCGGGCGGTAGACGATCGCGTGCCCGGCACCGCGGACGGGCTGCTGACCGCGGTGGATCTCGCCCAGGCGATCGACACGGGCGGCATCGCCGAGCCCGAGACCCGGCGCCTCGCCGATCTGCACCTTGGCCGCGCAGACGCTGCCGCAGAGCTGGTCAAGCCCGCTCAGCTTCTCCCGTTGTCGGGGTTGCACTGGACGACGCTGCTGGGGCCGATCACCGCGCTGATCGTCGCGGCTGCGTGGGTGATGGTTCCTGGCAGGTTCGACGTCGGCTGGCAGGGCGTGTTCGGTCCCGTGCCCGGTCAAGAAGAGCCGGAGGTCGCGGGGGCGGAGGAAGAGCCCGTCTCACTGGCGCTGCGCAATGTGTCCATCCGGCTCGTCCCGCCAGCGTACGCGAAGCGGACCGAGGTCGTCCTGGACGGGACCACCGGTGACATCGTTGCGCTGCCGGGCACCCAGGTTTTCCTGAGCGCAGACGCCAGCGGCTCCGGCAAGTCGGTCCAGGTGGAGCTGGAGGGGAGCGAGGACCCGATCCCGGGGATGCTCTCGGGCAAGCACGCCGAGGTGTCCTTCACGACCACCAACTTCACCTGGTACCGGGTGGTGATGCCGCGAGGCCTCGGGCGGGATCCGCTCCAGACCCGCCGCTTCAAGATCGAGGTGCTGCCCGACCGCTCGCCGGAGCTCGAGGTGAATGCTCCGCCCGGGCCGATCACGCTCGCGGCGAGCGACTCGATCCCCCTCAATGTCCGGGCATCCGACGACTTTGCGCTGAGCAGACTCGAACAGGTCGTGTTCGACGGGCCGAAGGAGATCTGGCGGCAGTCCATCGCGGAGGTGGATGGGCTGGGCTCTCACGACGGGCTCGTCCGATGGAGCCCGGAGTCGCTTCAGGGGAAGGGTGGCGAGCTGCAGTTCGTCGTCGAAGCTTGGGACAACGACACCGTCAATGGACCCAAGGTCACACGATCCCGAGCGCTCGAGATCTACGTGCCGACGGCTCAGGATCAGCACCGCAAGGCACTGCAGCTCAAGGAAGCGCTGCACGCCGCGGCCGTGGACCTGCTCGCAGACGTGCTTGTCGCGAACGCCGTTCCGGAGAAGCGGACGCCGACCCTGCGCGCGCAGACGCTCGACATCCACGACTCCCAGGCTCGGCTGGCCGATGCGTTCTTCCGCACCGCTGGGACGCTCTTTGAGGCGATGATCCGAGACGAGCTGGAGACCGGGAACAGCTACGCGGGGATCGTGCAACTGGTGGAGAACCTGGACACCCGCTGGAGCGCCGTGGTCGAGCTTGTGGAGAATCAGATTCGGACCATTGACCGGCCTGCGGTGCATCCGGTGATCCTGCGCGATCTCGTCACCCTGCGCGTGCCGGTCATCGAAGAGCTCGAGCAGATCGTGCTCGATCTGAGCGCGTTCATCGACCTGCACCGCGGCGACGCCATGCGCGGAGACCTCGCGGCGCTCGGCGCCCAGCTGGGAGACATGCAGGACTTGCTTCGTCGAGCCGCCGACGGCGAGCCGATCAGCGAGGAGATGGAGGCAGCCATGGAGGCCCTCAAGCAGCGCATGGCCGAGTTGGCGAAGAAGCTCGCGGAGCGGACGCCGGGCCCCGACGACGGCTTTACGAACTCCATGCCCGGTGAGATGAGCAAGTCCGCGCTGGAGGAGGCCCAGGAGCTGATGCGCCAGGGCCGCTACGAGGAGGCCATGGAGAAGCTGCGTCAAGCGGACGAGGCGCTGGCGCAGATGGAGCAGTCCATCGCCCAGGAGTCCGATCAGATGGCGGGTGCCCAGGCGGCTGAGAGCATGCAGCAGGCGCTGAGCGAGGCCATCGCGGAGGCCAAGAAGCTCGAAGCGCAGCAGGAAGAAGTGCTCAAGGCGACCGAGGATCTCGCGGACAAGTACTCCGATCCCGAGTCTCAGGAGGAGATGGAGGAGATCGCCCGGGACGTCGCGAGCCTCAAGGAGCAGGTCGAGGAGCTGCGCGAGGGCGGAGGGGACCCGTTCGCTCCCACGACGTCGGAGCGCGCCCGGGTGCGAGCTGCCTCGTTTGAAGCCAGCGGCATCGAGAGCGCGTTGGCTGAGGGAATGGCCGACGAAGCTGCGGCCTATGCGCGAGAGGCTCAGGACGATCTCAAACAAGCGGCGGCCGCAGCTTCGAGCGGCGAGCGGGCCAAGGCTGAACGCGCGGCGGGCAAGCTCGCCGGCTCCATCGCCCAGCGCCTCGAGGAAATGGAGGCTGCCCGTCGGCGCGGTCAGGGTCAGGCGCAGCGCGCGGGCCAACCGACGGCCGAGCGTCAGGGCGGCGTGGCCAATGGGGTGGGGCAGCTCAAGCAGGCTATGGAGGAGATGGGTGGATCGGCGTTCAACCCGGCCCAGGGACGAGAGAGTCTGGACAACGCAGAGCAGCTGATGCGCCGCGCCCAGGGCCAGCTCGGGCAGGGGGATCCGACCCGGGCCGGCTCGGCAGGCAAGGATGGACTGAACCAGCTTCGTCAGTTCCGACAGGGGCTCGAGAGCGCGCAGCAGGCCATGCAGCAGGGTGGTCCCCCGCGCCCGGGCGGGCAAGGAGAGAGCACAGCAGGTCAGGGCAGGCCCCGCCGGGACAGCGAGGGCCAGGACCTGAACAACCCCGAGGACTCAGGCCGCGTCGAGGTGTCCGACCCGGATGAGTTCGTCGGTCCAGAGGCATATCGCGCGCTCTTGCAGGAGGGGGCTCAGGGCGACGCGCCGGAGCGCTACAAGCCGCTCAACGGCACCTACTACGAGGAGCTGGTCCGATGATGAGGGCGTTTCTTCCGCTCGTGCTCGTGTGCGCCGTCCTCGGGGGGGCGCCCGCGGCCTCGGCTGGCCCCGGCGCAGCCTCCGGACAGGCCGTGATGACCCTTCTGGACCAGACGCGGGTCGCTGAGGCGGCGACGCTGCTCGACCAGGTGCCCACCGACGACGCGTATCGCGGTCTCGCTGAGGCGATGCTCCAGTTCCACTATGGCGACTACGCTGCTGCTGAGGCCGCGCTCCCACCGCCGAACTCGCGGGCAGAGGGTGAGCACGCCTGGCTGCGGCCCCGCATCCTGGGTGCAAAAGAGGTGACCCGGGACTTCCTGGAGCGGCGCGAGCAGAACTTCATCTACCGCTTCGCCCCAGGGGCCGACGCGATCCTCGTGGACTACGCCATTGAGGCGCTCGAGGGTCAGCGCGCTGCGATGGCGAGGGTCCTCGGTCAGGCTCCAGAGCGCCCCGTGGTGATCGAGTTCTTCCCCACCGTCGATGAGTTCGTGGCGGCGAGCGGCCTTCCTCCAGAGTGGGTGGCGACGACGAACACGGTCGCGATCTGCAAGTGGGACCGGATGCTGGTGCTGTCTCCCATGAACATGGGCCGCGGCTACCCATGGAAGGACACCATCGCTCATGAGTACGTGCACCTCGTGCTGAGCCGGGCCTCGCGAAATCGCGCTCCCATCTGGCTTCAGGAGGGCTCAGCGAAGGTGATGGAGTCCTGGTGGCGCAAGGGGCCGAAGCCCGGAGCGCTCGCGCTTGAGCCGTACTCGGAGACCCTGCTGGCGAAGGCCCGCGCCGACGGGGAGCTGATCCCGTTCGCGAAGATGCACCCTTCGATGGCTGCGCTTCCGTCCTCGGAGGCGGCGGCGTTGGCCTTCGCCGAGGTGGCGACCGCCATCGACTTTCTGCTCGGTGAGGTGGGGGAGTACGGATACCGCCGGGTCATCGAGTCCACCGCCGAGCACGGAGACCCGATGCGGGCCATCGACTCGGTGATGGGTCTCGCTGGTGGTGGGTTCGAGGCGCGCTGGGAACGCTGGCTGCAGAGCCAGCCCATCGAGGCCCGGGCGAACATCGCCAAGCTCGACTCATCGTTGGAGCTCGGCGCGGCGGGGAAGACCGACGCTGAGGACGAGGATCTCGACGCTGTCTTGCTCGCGAATCGAGCCATGCAGGACCTGACCCGCGTGGGGGACATGCTGCGTCAGCGCGGCCACCTGCGCGCCGCCCTCATCGAGTACGACAAGGCCTCCGCCTCGCAGCAGTTTCATTCCCCCAAGTTGGCGAACAAGCAAGCGCGAACGCTGGCGAGCCTCGGTGAGCTCGACGTCGCCCGGCGGGTGCTGGAAGAGAGCGTGGCGCTGTACCCGGAGTTCACTCCGACCGTGACTCTCCTGTCGGAGCTTGCGATGCAGGCCGGCGATGCACAGTCTGCGGAGACTCACGCCTGGCGGTCGATCGGGCTCAACCCGTTTGATCCCACGCCGCACGTCGTGCTCGCCCAGATCTACGAAGCGTCGGGGCGTGCCGAGCAGGCCCAGAGAGAGAAGACAGTCTTGTCGGTGTTGAACACGTACGGCGGCTACTAGCCGCGCAGGAGGCCCTTTGAGCGAGAGTCACGAGGAAATCGCGGTGTCAGAGACCGCAGCGGGCGTGGTCCGGGCGGACGAAGTGGCGAACCTGGCGGCGCGGCTTCGCCGTGAGCTGGCCCGACGCATCGTGGGCCAAGAGGACGTCATCGAGCTCCTCCTCATCGCGCTCCTCGCGCGCGGTCACGGGCTCTTTCAAGGCGTACCAGGTCTCGCAAAGACCCTTCTGATCCGGTCGCTTGCCGAGGCTACTTCGTGTGAATTCTCACGGATTCAGTTCACGCCGGACCTGATGCCGTCGGACATCACGGGGACCGAGATCCTCGAAGAAGACCGCACCACGGGCCGCCGCACGACGCGCTTCCTCAAGGGGCCGCTGTTCGCGAACCTCGTGCTCGCGGACGAGATCAACCGCACCCCGCCGAAGACCCAGGCCGCGCTGCTCCAGGCGATGCAGGAGCGCAAGGTCTCCGCCGCCGGGCAGACGTTCGACCTGCCGCCACCGTTCCTCGTGTTCGCGACGCAGAACCCTGTCGAACAAGAGGGGACGTATCCGCTCCCGGAGGCTCAGCTCGACCGTTTCATGTTCCTCGTCGAGGTGGACTACCCGTCGGCCGAGGAGGAGTTCTTGATCGTGGAGCGCACGACATCGAGCGATATGGCCGACCTGGAGCCCCAGGTCACCGCGGCCCAGCTCGTCGCTCTGCAGGACGCGGTGCGCCATGTGCCGGTCGGCGACGAGTCGATTCGTCTGGCCGTGGACCTCGTTCGAGCGACGCGCCCCGGAGACGGAGCCCCTCCGGTCGTCGCGGACTACGTCGCCTGGGGGGCGGGACCTCGCGCTTCGCAGCACCTCGTGATCGGAGCGAAGGCTCGAGCCCTGCTTCGCGGCGCGCCGGCGGTGACCCGGGCCGACATTCGAGCCCTGGCCCACCCGGTGCTCGCCCACCGGGTGCTGGTGAACTTCCGCGCTGAGTCCGAGGGCGTCGCGCCCCGCGACGTGATCACCGCGCTGCTCGCAGTCGTCGACCCGACGGCCGCGCTGTAGGTCTGTGATCGCGTCCACCACCCCGCACGGCCTGCACCCCGATCTGCTCGATCGGGTCAAGGGGCTCGTCGCGCAAGCCCAGACCCTCGCGGTGGGCGGCCGGACTGGCGTGCATCGCAGTCGGCTGCTCGGTGGTGGCTCGGAGTTCAGCGAATACAAGGCCTACGAACCCGGCGACGACCTGCGGTTCCTCGATTGGAAGGTCCAGGCCCGCAGTGACCGCTACGTGGTCAAGCGCTTTCAGACCGACCGGGTGCGCGAAGTGCAGCTCATCCTGGACCGGACTGGGTCCATGGAATTCGGGACCACCGGCGCGCTCCCGGCTGGCACCTGGGGACCCTGGCCGGGCTCGAAGTGGGAGGCGGGCTCCACCTTGGCCCTGGCGATGGCCTTCATCTTCCTCCGGCAAGGCGACCGGGTGGGGCTCTGGGTCGTGGAGGATGGCACCGGGCAGCGCGCGCTCCGTGCGCTGGGCGCCCGCGCGGGACGGGTCCCGGTCCGCGGCGGCGTGAGGCACTTGACGGAGCTGGCGGCGTTCGTGCTCTCGAGGTCGCCGAGCGGGGAGGGCAGCCTCGCCGCGACGCTCAAGGCTGCCCTCGCGGCAGGCCGGCGCTCCGAGGTCATCGTCATCTCCGACCTGCTGTCGGACACGCTGCCCGAGTGGCTGGGTCCCCTGGGTGTCCATGCGGCTCGGGGCCGTGAGGTGCAGGTGATGCACGTCGTGGACCCGGCGGAGATCGAGTTCCCCTATGACGAGCCCACGCTGTTCGAGGACCTCGAAGGAGGCGATGAGTTGAGCGCAAACCCTCGTGAACTTGCGAGGAGTTACCGCGAGGAGTTCACCGAATTCCTGAACGCGACGAGCACCGGCTGCGCGCAGCGCGGGGTGCGCTACCTACGCCTTCGCACCGATGAGGCGCTGGAGGCCGCCCTGGTCCCGTTCCTGCGCGGGAAGGACGTGCGCCGTGGGGCTTGAGTTCGCCGCGCCCGCGATGCTCGCCGGTCTCGCGCTGCTCGCGATCCCGATCATCGCGCACATCACGGGGTACCAAGAGGTGAGGCGGGTGAAGTTCCCGACGCTTCGGTTTCTCCGCGCTTCACAGCAAAAGGTGAGGAAGCGCACGAGGGTGGAGGCGCTGCTGCTCCTGTTGCTGCGCATGCTCGCCGTGGCGGCGGTGGTCCTCCTGTTCTCCCGCCCCACGATCACCTGGACGGCGACCGCGCTGGCTGGGACCGATCCGTCGCGGACCTCCCTCATCCTCGTCGACACATCGGGGTCGATGCAGTCGCCGGCTGGGGACAGCACCACGTTCGGTCTTGCGACCGACCGGGCAGCCGAAGTCATCGAGTCGCTCGCGACGGGGACGAGCGCTGCGGTGCTGTCGTTCGGCGTGACGGCCGAGGTCCTGGGGCCCGGCCTGACGTCGAGCCACGATGCCCTGCTCGGCGAGCTCGCATCGCTGCGGTGTGGTGCTGGTGGTACCGACTTGGCTGCGGCGCTGAGGCGCGCCCGAGACCTCCTGCGCGATGAAGGGGTCGGCGCGGCGAACATCTTTGTCCTCAGCGACGGGCTCGGCGAAGTCCCGGTTGGGATGGCGCAGGGATGGCCCACCGACGTCACCGTGCACTACCACGACCTGCGCGGCGGACCGCTTCGCAACGTGTTCCCGGATGCGGCGAAGGTCGAGACGAGGACGGGGCGAGGAGCCGGGCTGAAGGTCGAGGCGTCGATCCGAGCGGCGGGGCAGATCCCAAAGGGCCCCGTCTCGGTGACGCTGGGCCTGGCCGATGGCGTCGAGGTCGTCGGCGACGTGACGTTCGAGGACTCCCCGACGGCGCAGCGCTCGTTCTCCCTGGCGGTGCCGCCAGCGGGAACCCTCTCCGCGACCCTGACGACCGGCGGTGCAGACGACCTGCCGCTGGACGACACGCTGTCGTTCACCCTCGCTGGCGAGACCGATCTCGAAGTCCTGCTGGTCTCCGGCGACGGGGGGACGGCGCCGCGAGACGATGAGACCTACTACCTCGAGCGGGCACTTCAGCCTGGGGTGGGCTCGCTCTCCCGGGTGCGCCCGCGGGTCGTCAACGCCGAGGAGCTGCGCCGCATCGATGGGGGACTGGGCGACGTGGTCGTGCTCGCGAACGTGGCGGATCCTGGGCCGCTGGCCGCGGAGCTGACCGCCTTCGTGCAGCGCGGAGGAGGACTGCTCATCTCGGTCGGTCCCCGCGTGGACGCCGATCGATACAACGAGGTCTTGGGCTCCCTCCTGCCGGCGATGCTCACCGAGGTCAAGGCCCGCGGCCGCGGGACGTTTGAACAGAGCCCGGTGGGTCTCGCGATGCCGCCGTTGGACCAGGACGCGTTCCGGGTCTTCCGCACTGGCGGCGCAGAGGTCTTTGCCAGCGTGCGATTCGGCAAGGTCTTTGGAGTGCAGCCCAGCCTCGCGCAGGGTGCCCAGGTGTCCTTGCGGTACAGCGACGGCCTGCCGGCGCTGCTCTCCCGGCCGGTGGGGGAGGGCGAGGTCCTGCTCTTCACCTCGTCGCTCGATGACGACTGGACCGACCTGCCGCTGAGGTCGATCTTCGTGCCGCTCGTGCACCAGTTGGCGCGCAGCCTGTCGAACTCGCTCTTGCTCGATGGCGGCGCATTGGTCGACGTCGGCGGCGCGCTGCCGCTGCCGGTGCCGCCCGATCCCTCGGTCCCTGCCTGGGTCGTCAAGCCAGACGGGACGGAGTCCGGGCTCGAGACCGGCGCGGCAGATGAGGAGGGTCGAGTCCGATTCCAGGGCATCGACCAGCCCGGTCACTACCAACTGGTCTGGGGCGGCGCCCCGGGGGCCACCGACGGCATTGTGCGGACCGTGTTCTCGGCGCGGGTGCCGGCTGCGGAGTCGCTGGGGCGTCGAATCGATCGCGCCGCGCTGCTCGACGCGGTGCCCGGCCTCATCCACCACACCGGCGGCGCCGAGGAGGAGACACAGGGCGACGAGGCTGTGGTCGTGCGGAGCGCGTCGATGGGCGGCGGCCTGGCGTTGGCGTTGGCGCTCGCGCTGCTGCTCGAGGGCTTGCTCATCGGGAGGCGATCGTGAGTTCTAGGACCCGCCGTGAGTTCCTCACGCTGGCCGCAGCTGGCATAGGCCTGGGGGGCGCTCTGACGGCCCGAGGGGCTCACGCGCTCGGCGAGGAGCCCGTGGGGATCGCCAGACTGCTGATCCCGAACCTCCCCGACCCGCGACCCGGCGCCATCGCCGGCCTCATGGACGAGGTGGGGTCCAACAGCTCGATCCTCACGAGCACCGCGGTGCAGACGGTGGCCCCCGGTTCACGGAGTCTCTTCAATCATCCCTTTGTGGTGCTGATCGGCGACCGCGGCTTTGACCCGCTGTCGGACGAGGCGATCGCGAATCTGCGCCTCTACGTACGTGAAGGGGGGTTCCTGTTCATCGACGATGCCTCAGGGGTGCGGGACTCGAAGTTCGACGCCAGCGTGCGGCGCGCGCTGGCGCGGCTGCTCCCCGGCGCGGGCCTCACCCGCATCGGGCGCGATCACGCCGTGTACCGCAGCTTCTTCCTGATGCGCGGAGCCGTCGGGCGGATGATGGTGCGGCCCTACCTCGAAGGGCTGTGGGTCGGAGACATCACGCCGGTTCTGTACAGCTCCAACGATCTCTTCGGCGCCTGGATGCGCAGCCCCGACGGCGGCTATGCGCTCGACGTCGTGCCCGGTGGCGAGAGCCAGCGGACCCAGGCTCGGCGCCTCGGCCTCAACGTCGTGGAGTTCGCGCTGACCTCGAACTACAAGCGTGACGTCGTGCACGTGCGCTCTCTCATCGAGCGCATGCGACGCCAGGGCGGGTACGGCGAATGAACGGCCCCGAAGAGACGCAGGTGGCGCTCTCCTGGGAGCCGCTGTTCGCTGCCGAGTGGACGTGGGCTGCGGTCGCCATCGGCGTGGCGCTCCTCGCGCTCTCGTGGCGCTCCAGTCGTGGCCTGAAGCAGTCGCGAAGGCTCGCGTTGTTCGGTCTACGAGCGGCCGTGCTCGGGTTGTTGGCCTTGGTCCTGGCTGGGCCGTCGCGGGTCACGACCACCGGAAAAGTCACGCGAGATCCGTTCGTTGTGCTCATCGATGCGTCCCGGTCCATGCGGGTTCAGGACGCCTCAGGGAAGACCCGCGCCGCCGAGGTTGGGTCCTGGCTCGCGGAGAAGCAGCCGGAGTTCGCCAAGCTCGCGGGCGACGTGGACATCAAGTACGTCTTGTTCGGCGATGACATCACGACCTGGTCCGGCGACGCCGACGATGGTCCGTCGGATGGAGGGGGCGAGCCCCCGGGTGGAGGCGAGCAGGGAGCCTCGGGCGGCGGCGGTCCCGCGACCGGTGAGCCGAGCCCCGCCGATCGCCGCGCGACGGACATCGGGGCTGCGCTGTTCAGCCTTCCCGACGCCCTCGCCGGAGCCCGTCCCGCAGGCGTGCTGTTGGTGTCCGACGGCGCGGACCGCGCGGCGCTGGGGCGAGCGTTCTCCGCGGACGGAGCGCCGGCGGTGTCCCGCCTCACCGAGTCCCTGTCGTACCCGGTATCCATCTGGACCGTGGGAGACGAGAACGGGGCGCCGGATCTCTCGGTCAGCAAGGTCGACGCGCCCCCGTTCGGGTTCGTGCGGCGCCCGCTGACTCTCACCGCCCACATCCGCAATCGGGGGCTTCCCGGGCGGCCGGTCGTGGCCTCGCTCAGAGGCGACGGCGAGCTGCTCGCCAGCGAGGAAGTGCTCGTGGCGCCGGGCGAGGAGGCCGAGGTCACGTTCGAGGTAAAGCCCGACTCCATCGGATATCACACCTACGAAGTCGAGGTGCCGGTGCCCGAAGGGGACACCGTGCCGTCCAACAATCGCCTGGAGGTCACGGTCAAGGTGGTTCGGGACCGGACGCGGGTTCTGCAGGTGACGTCCAGGCCAGCTTGGGACGTGAAGTTCCTCCGTCGTCTGCTCAAGACCGATCCCAACATCGATCTCGTCTCCTTCTTCATCCTGAGAAGCAACAACGACGGCCAGCTCGTGCGGGTCGGTCGGCCGCTGTCGCTCATCGAGTTCCCGTACCGAGAGCTGTTCGATCAGGACCTACAGGGCTTCGACCTCGTCATCTTCCAGAACTTCTGGTTCGGCAGCTTCCTGCCGATCGACGACCGCTTCGCCCTGGATAACATCGCTTCCTACGTCGCCGACGGGGGCGCGTTTCTGATGGTCGGAGGAGACTCCTCGTTCGGGGAGGCTCGCTACGGGACCTCCTCTCTCGCCTCGATCATGCCGACCGCGATGCCCAGTACACCGCCCGGGACCGCTCCGTTCCAGGCTCGACTCACCGAAGCGGGGCTCCGTCACCCGATCACCCGGCTCACGCGTGACCCGTCGAGCAACGCGCCGCGATGGGAGTCGCTTCCTCCGCTGCAGGGATTCAACCCGCTGGGCGCGCTCAACGAGGGCTCAGTCGCCCTGGTCGACGATGGGGCGGGACACACCGTGGTGGCAGCCCGCTCGGTGGGCCGGGGCCGAACGATGGCCGTGGCGACCGACACCACCTGGAACTGGGCCTTGTCCGGCTCAGCTCAGGGGGGTGCTGGCGAGGACCACGCGACATTCTGGCGCAACGCGGTTCGTTGGCTCGTCAAAGACGTCGAGCAGAAGCAAGTGCAGATCATCACGGACAAAGAGAACTACCGGCTCGGCGAGACCATCCAGGCCCAGGTCAGGGTGCTCACCGAGGACTACTCCCCGCGGACCGACGTCGCGCTCGTCGGGTCGGTGAGTCCGGTACGCGGCGGCGAGCCCACCGCGTTCGAGGCCACCACCGACGCCAGCGGCCAGGCTGCGGTGAACCTGACAGCCGATCAGGAGGGGACGTTGCGGATCACGGTGGATGTGCCCGCGATCGCGGGCGAATACGGGAGCGCGGAGGTCCGTGTCTCGGTGACCGACAGGGAAGGGGAGCTGGAGGACCCGTCTGCGAGGCCGGCCCTCCTTGCGGCGATCGCTCAGGCGACAGGCGGCGCGACGTTCAGCGCTGCACCCGACCCTCGAGATGCAGCGCGGCGGCCCGTGGACGCGTTGATGGCGACCCGGCGCGAGGTCGAGCCGCTGTGGGCTCACCCGCTGTTGTTGATGCTGCTCGTGCTCCCCTTGGGAGCTGAGTGGATCCTGCGCCGAAGGATGGGGCTGCGCTGATAGAGTCCGCGGCCTATGGCGATACGTCTCACGGGAGGCCAACTCCGAAGCCGCATCCTCGCAGCCCCAAAGGGGAGGGCCGTGCGTCCGACATCGGGGCGGGTGCGGGAAGCGATCTTCTCGATCATCGGCCAAGACCACTCGGGTGCCCGGGTGCTGGATCTCTGCGCAGGCGCAGGTTCGCTGGGGATCGAGGCGGGGAGTCGGGGGGCCGAACGGGTGGTCTTCGTCGAGCAGTCGCGTGACCATCTCCGGGTCCTGCGCGAGAATGCGAAGGTGCTCGACGGCATCGCCGCCGTAGATACCCGGCAGGGTGACGCGCGCAGCGTCCTGAAGCTCCTCGCGCGTCAGGGCGCAGCCTTCGATGTCGTCTTTCTTGATCCCCCCTACGGGACCGGGCTCGCCGCGGAGGTCCTCGGCGCGCTGGCGGTGGTTTCGGGGACCCTGCTAGCCACGGACGCGGTGATCGTGGTTGAAGAGCAGTGGGGCATCGAGCTGCCGACCGCGGTGGGCGAGTGGGAATGCGAAGGTCCCCGCAAGTACGGGGACACGGGGATCTGGTTCTATCGAGAAGCCGCTGAGCGGCAAGAAACGGGAGAGTGACGTGGCACGTGTCGGCATCTATCCAGGCAGCTTCGACCCCCTCACCATGGGCCACGCGAACATCGTGCAGCGGTCGCTGCGCTTCTTCGATGAGGTCGTTGTTGCGGTGTTGAATCACCCCGAGAAGCGCGCCATGTTCACGCCGGAAGAGCGCGCCGGGCTGATCGAGCAGGTCTTCGTGGACGAGCCCCGGGTCACGGTGGACCACTTCGAGGGACTGCTCGTGGACTATGTGCAGGCGCGGGGGGCTGACGCGGTGATTCGCGGGCTCCGTGCCGTCCAGGACTTCGAGTACGAGTTCCAGATGACGATGATGAACCGGCGCCTCGCGCCAAACGTCGACACCGTCTTCATGATGACCGACGAGGAGCACTTCTACATCGCTTCGCGCACCGTGAAAGAGGTCGCGGGGCTGGGGGGCTCCATCGACGGGCTCGTACCCGAGGAGATCAAAGCGGCCATGTTCGCCAAGCTCGGACGCACCCAGTGACCCGCCTCTCCCACCGGATTCGCACGGTCCCCGCCTCGCCGACGTTCGCCATCAAGGCCAAGGCCCAGAGCCTCGCAGCCGCCGGCCACACCATCGTCGATCTCTCGGCGGGAGAGCCGGACTTTCTCCCCCCCATCGGAGCGTCTGAGGCCGCGATCGCTGCCGTGCGCTCGGGAGCCCATCGTTACGCGCCAGTGGCCGGCATGCCTGCGCTGCGTGAGGCGGTCGCAGCGATGTACCGTGATCAGCACGGACTGCGCGTGAGTGCGAGCCAGGTCCTCGTGACTCACGGGGGCAAGCAGGCGCTGTACAACCTGTGCCAGACGCTGCTCGACCCTGGTGACGAGGCGGTCGTGCTCACGCCGGCCTGGGTGTCGTATCTGCCTCAAATTGAGCTCGCAGGTGGCGTGCCGGTCTGCGTCCCGTGCGACCCGGCGGCTGGATTCCAGCCTGACCCGGAGAGGGTCGCTGCGGCGATGACCGAGCGCACTCGGTTCGTGTTGCTGAACAGCCCGGCGAATCCCACGGGCGCCGTCATCGACCCAGAGCGTCTCGCGGCGATCGACGCTGCGGCGAAGCGGGTAGGGGCGGTCGTGATCTCCGATGAACTCTATCGGGCCATCACTTTCGAGTCGGAGGCGATCTGTCATCCCACGTTGGACGATCCTGCGCTCGAGCGCACCGTGATCGTGGACGCAGTGAGCAAGACCTGGGCGATGACCGGCTGGCGCGTGGGGTTCATGCTTGGCCCCAAAGACCTCATCGACGCTGCGGCGAAGCTCCAGGGCCACTGCACGTCAGGCGTCTGTCGCATCAATGAAGCGGCGGCTCTCGCGGCGCTGACGGGTCCTCAGGACTTTCTGGCTCCGGTCGTCGCGGGACTGCGTGACCGTCGTGATGCGCTGGTCCGAGGGCTGGCAGGCATTGACGGCATCACGCTCGACGTAGTGCCCAGTGGCGCGTTCTATCTCTTCCCCCGCGTCGACGAGCTGTTTGGGCGTAGGACGCCGAACGGCGCCGTGCTCACGACCGGTGAAGATGTAGCCGCGGCGCTGCTCGAGCTCGGTGGGGTGGCGACAGTCCCGGGCGAGGGCTTCGGCGAGGGACGCTGCGTGCGCATGTCGTATGCGACAAGCCTGTCCCAGATCAATGACGCGGTGACGCGCCTCGCAGAGGCGGTCGCTCAGCTCAAGGGGTAGGGCGCGGCAAGACCCCGGTTGCCTTGAAGTGCTGGTAGTCACGCAGGATGCGCGCGTGGTCGAAGGCGAGGTCCGGCAACGCATCCAGAGCGAACTCACGCACCTCGGCGGCATCATCGCCAGCGCTCACGGCATCTCTGGAGCGCCCTACGTAGACCACGGTGAGCGTGTGATGACGCGGGTCGCGGTCCGGCGCTGAATAGACGCCGAGCAGGTCGGTGAGCAGCACGCTCACGCCGGTCTCTTCCGTCACCTCGCGTCGCGCGGCTTCTTCGGATGACTCGCCGTAGTCGATGAACCCGCCAGGGAGCGCCCAGCCCAGGGGCGGGTTGGTTCGCTGAACGAGCAGGACGTGCCCCTCGCCGCGCTCCACGATCACATCGACCGTGGGGAAGGGATTTCGAGGCCCGCCCTGGGCCCCAGCCGTCTCTTCGCTAGCCATCGCTCAGGCCGTGATGACGGCGACGCGCGCGCTTCCTGCCATCGGTGCGCCCGCGCTCGCGAATGGTCTTGACCGTCCATCCCTCACGGATCGCTTCTTCGGGATCGACCCCGGACTTGAGGATCTCCTCGGCCTTGAAGATGGACAGGCGTCCTTCTTCCACTGCGCTGCGAATGCGCTCGTCCTGCGCAATGCGAAGGTACCGCTGCAAGGTGCGCTTGCGGCGCCCCGTGATGTGCTCGATCTCCTGCAGTGCGACCTGGTCTTCGTGAAGACGCACCGTCGACTGGAGCCGCTGGAGCGGAGACTTCGCGGTGGACGCCTCACGCGGCGGACTCATGAGCTTGAGCTTGCGGCACGCCTCATCGTCGATGTCCCGCCAGACGAGGGCGGGAAGACTGCGCATCTTCAGCGAGCGGGCAGCGGCGAGTCGTCGAAAGCCATCTACGACCTGGAAGTGACCATCCTCCCGCTCCCGCAGGACCAGGGGGTGCCTCACGCCTTCGACCTTGATCGATCGAAGCAGGGCGTCGGGGACGATGCTCCCGTCGGAGTCGTACGTGCGGTCTCGCCAGTCGATGCGGCCGACGGAGACGGTCTCCATCAGCTGGGCCTCGGCCTCGTTCCGGTCGAACTTCTCGAGCGTCGGTGCGTTGGCCGCCATGAAGTCGAGCAGGCTGCGCTGCCCTGTAGGCACCTCGTGCGCGGGACGCTCGGGCACCGTCTTGTGCTCGGGCTCGAGCTGCAGGACGCCGTCGATGAGGTCCCAGTGCATCCGCGTGTTCTGCTCCTCCGTGAAGGGGAACGTGCGCGGGAGAACGATGCGGTCCTGGGAGCCGAGTCGCAGCGCGACGCCGGTGCGCACGACCTCGTGAAAGGGGTGGTCCATCCCGGGGAAGAAGCGCTCGGACTGGGCCACGAGGGCACCCGTCTGCTCAAACGCGGCGAGGGAGAAGCCGTAGAGCCGGTTGCGCATGACCGCAATCACCAGCCGATCACCACGCTCAATTCCGTGCTCATGCAGAAACTCTGCAGGGATGCTCAGGCGGCGTTCCTTGGCGATGAACTTCACCCGACGAGTCAATTTGCCCATCGCGTTCTCCATCTCGTCGCGCCCTGCTCTTCCTGAGCCTGACGGTCTGAGTCTCATGGACACTAAACCTCGGTGGTAATTCGTGTCAAGTGTCCTCAAGCGTCCAACCCCATGATTTCCTTGAAAGCCCGTTCCACGGAACTAACAGGCACAGGCCGATGATGCTTACCACGGTGCACTAATCGGCAGAAAAACATACATGTATGTGGTGTGGCGCGAGGCGCGCCAAGGTTGGCGCAGGGGTGGGGGTGTAAACCGGTTTACATGCGCCGTGGCTTGCTCGGCGGGGACCTTGCAGCCCCGCTGGTAGGATTCGCGCGAACGGGAGGGTGCGTGCCGGCGGCAGAGCGATGTATCGATGTGAACGCGAGCCCTGAGACCTTGTTCGAGGTCATCACGAGCTACGCCGACTACCCCGAGTTTCTCCCCGAGATCGAGAGCGCCTCGGTGGTGGCTGAGTCCGACGGAGCCAAGCGGGTCCGGTTCGTCCTCAACATCGTCAAGCGTGTCCGCTACACGCTTGAGCTCGTGGAGGACTCGCCCCGGTCGGTGCGGTGGACGCTGATCGATGGGGACCTGCGCGCCAATTCGGGCTCGTGGACGTTGGAGCGGCTTCCTGATGGGGTGCGCGCGACGTATCGAGTCGACGTCGAGGTCGGTATCTTTGTGCCGGGCGCGATCGTCAGCCGCCTCGTGGGTGAGACCCTCCCCGCGACCTTGCAAGCCTTCGCTCGTCGAGCCGAAGCACGGAGTTCGTCATGAAGAAGACCTGGTGGGGCGCCCTGGCGCTTGTCTGCTGTCTGTCCGCCGGCTGCAACGGGTGTGGTGGCGACCGAGAGGTCGTGACTTCAGAGCCGACCGCTGCCTCCGCTACCCCCGACGCCACGCCGGCGCCGGTGGATCCGATGCTGGCCTCCGTGTCCGAGTTGGCTGCCCGCGTGAGTGCATTGCCGCCAGCGGAGGGAGCCGATCTCGCCCCGCGTGAGGTGTTTCGTCGAGAGGCGCTCACGCTAGGAAATCAGGCGATCGATCAGACGCGAATCGATGTCGCCGTGGGCGTGGCAGAAGCGCTGTGGCTGGCCGGGGAGACCAAGACTGCGGCGGCGTTCCTGCAACGGGCGGTGGGGAAGACCTCCGGAGAGCAAGGGGGCGGCAAGGCGCACATGCACGCGCTGGCGCGCCTCAAGGTGGAGCAGGGGCTCGCGCTCGAAGCTGCGTCACTGATGGAGCGCGCCATCGACATCGAGCCCACCAGCCCCGCCGACTTCGGGCTTCTCTCCTGGGCCTACCTTCGAGCGGGACGGAGCGGCCCGGCAGCAGCCGCTACCCGCCGCGGGCTCCGCGCACACCCCGGTGACTCGTCGCTCGCCGTACACGCCGCCGAGGTGCTGCTGGTCACAGAGGGAGCCGCACCGGCGCTCGCGGCGCTGGCTGCGATCGAGCCGACTCCAGGGAGCCTTGACTATCTGCGGGTACGCGGCGAGGCCAACATCGTCAGTGGCGACGTCGCGTCGGCGAAGGCCGACGGGAACTCGATCGTTCAGGCGTTCCCGGACTCCCCTTGGGGCCCGATGCTCGTGGGCGTGAGCGGCGGCCCGGGCAGCGCGGACGAGATCGGACGGGCGCGGGCGGCTGCCTCGGTGCGTCTCGCTGATGTGGACGCGCGCTCCGCGCTGGCGTGGGCGTCGGTGACCGAAGGAACACGCGCGCCGTGGCCTCGGTTCACCGAGTCCGTGCCCGCTGGCGCAGTGCCGACGCCGTGAGCGTCACTCGGGGGCGGTGACTCGGCGCTGGGTCTCGACGCGGTCCGCGAGAAACTCGGCGACGGCGTCGTTCATCAGCCGCGGTTGTTCCAGCAGTCCTGCGTGGCTCGCCCCGCTCATCATCACGAGCTTGCTGTCCGGCAGGCTGTCGGCGAGCTCCTGCGCAAGGCGAGGTGGGGTGAACGCGTCGAACTCGCCAGCGATCACCAGGCTGGGGCAGGTGATGTCACCGAGCAGGTCCCGCGCGCTGTGCTCTCCCATGGACTCGGCCATGTGGAAGAAGAAGGCGAAGCTCATCCCGCTCGCGAGATGATGCAGGTACTGGCGCAAGTCCTGGCGCTTGATTCGGTCCCCGTCCACGAGCTTGAGGAGCCGACCCGCGTCGAAGGCGAACGGGGCGGCCACAAGCAGCGAGCCGAGCCAGTCCATGGTCCGGGGGTAGCTGTGTGCGCACTGGATCAGCACGTCGAACAGCTGACGCGACACGGGGAGGTCCGCGAAGGTGTCCAGGGGGTGGCCGAAGGTCCCCAGAACAGAGACGAGGCCCAGCGCCTGCTTCGGTGCCTGGCGGGTGCGCTCGAGGATTACCTGAGAGCCCATGGAGTGACCCAAGAACACGGCCTGTTCGATGCCTGCGTCGTCGCAGACCACGCCTAGGTCCTCGGCGAGGCGGGGGATGCCGACCGCCATCCCGGCGCGATAGGGCGTCGAGCGGCCGTGCCCCCGGTAGTCCCACACCAGGACCCGGTGGTTGGGCGCGAAGCGAGCGACGACGTAGTCCCAGAACGAGACGCCGACCCCGATCCCGTTGCAGCACACGATCGCCGGGCCCGCCCCCACGGAGCGCCAGTACAGCTGGACGCCGTCGCCGGTGCGAGCAAAGCCCTGCTGGGTGGGGAGTTCTCTTGACACGGAACACCTGTTCAGGTTTTTATCGTGATCGCTGGGCGCGCTCGCACAGCGTCCCCGGAGCCAAACCATGCCCGAGATCCCTCGCCATCGCTCGCTACGCAAGGTCCTGGATGGGTTGCTCGAGTCCCCGCGCACGGGATCGTGCGTGACCCACCACGTGACGATCGAGGCGGTGGACGCCCGGTACGAGGAGTTCCCCGACTGGGTCGAGCCCTCGCTGCGACAGGCGCTCGAGCGCAATGGGATCAGCAAGCTCTATCGCCACCAAAGGCTATCGGTGGACGCGATTCGACGAGGCGAGGACCTCTGTGTGGTGACTCCCACCGCCTCGGGAAAGACCCTCTGTTACAACCTGCCAGTCCTTCAACGGATCCTCGAGAAGCCCGAGACCCGCGCGTTCTATCTCTTCCCGACCAAGGCGTTGAGCCAGGACCAGGTCTCGGGGCTTCAAGACGTCATCGACGCGCTCGGGGTGCCGGTGCGCACGTTCACCTACGACGGAGACACACCAGCAGACGCGCGCTCGGCCATTCGTCAGCGGGGTCACGTGGTGGTCACCAACCCCGACATGCTCCACGCGGGCATCCTCCCCAACCACCCGCGGTGGCGAAAGGTGTTGGCGGACCTCGAGTACGTAGTCATCGACGAGATGCACACCTACCGAGGCGTCTTCGGCAGCCACGTCGCTGGGGTGCTCCGCCGCCTGCTGCGCCTCTGTGAGTTTTACGGGTCACGACCGAAGTTCATCTGCTGCTCGGCGACGATCGGGAACCCCGCGGAGCACGCAGAGCGACTCCTCGGGCGGCCGGTCACGCTCGTGGATCGCACGGAGAACGGTGCACCGTCTGGTCCCAAGGAGGTGGTGCTCTACAACCCGCCAGTGATCAACGCCGAGCTCGGGATTCGGTCAGGCGTGCTGAGTCAGGCGCGCCGGATCGCGGCACCTTTTGTGGAGCAAGGCGTGGCCACCATCTGCTTTACGGGCTCTCGGCTCCACACCGAGGTGCTGGCCCGCTACCTGCGGGAGCAGCTGTCTCGCAAGCCGAAGCTCGCGGGGCGCATCGCCAGCTATCGAGGGGGCTACCTGCCTGGGCTGCGCCGGCAGGTGGAGCGGGGCCTGCGGTCCGGCGACATCACCTGTGTGGTCTCGACCAACGCGCTGGAGCTGGGCATCGACATCGGTCGTTTGGACGTCGCGATCCTCGCTGGCTACCCCGGCAGCGTCGCCTCACTGTGGCAGCAGGCAGGTCGCGCCGGTCGCTCCCAGACGCGATCGGCCGTCATCCTCATCGCGCGGAACTCGCCCCTGGACCAGTTCATCATCAACAACCCCGAGTTCCTCTTTGATTCATCGCCGGAGCAGGCCCGGATCGATCCGGACAACCTCATGGTGCTGATCAGCCACCTCAAGTGTTCGCTGTACGAGCTTCCGTTCCGGGCGGACGAGACGTTCGGCGGAGAGAGCCTCGTGGAGATGCTGGAGTTTCTCGAGGAGGCCGGGCTGGCACACCGTCGCAACGACACGTGGCACTGGTCGGACGAGAGCTATCCCGCAGACGGCGTGAGTCTGCGGTCGTCGGACCCCGAGAACGTGGTGATCATCGACAAGACCCAGAACGACCGTGTCATCGCGGAGACGGACCGCCTCTCAGCGCAGACCATCGTTCATGAAGGTGCGATCTACATGGTCGAAGGGCACCCCTACCAAGTGGACCGCCTCGACTGGGAGCAGTGCAAGGCCTACGTCCGTCGGGTGAAGGTGGACCACTACACCACCGCCCAGAGCTACTCACGCGTGAGGGTCCTCGAGCGCTTCGAAGAGACTGAGCGTGAGCAAGGCGGAATCAAGGCTCACGGTGAGGTGCACGTCGCGAAGAAGACCGTCGGCTACAAGAAGGTGAAGCTCTACACGTCCGAGAACGTGGGGTACGGCGATGTGCACCTTCCCGATGTCGAGATGCACACGATGTCGTTCTGGCTCACGCTCCCGGGCGAACCCCTCCGCGCGGCAGGCTACCGGGGCATCGATGTCGTGGATGGGCTCCTCGGGCTGGGCAGCGCGGTCAAGAGCATCGCGGCTCTGCACCTCATGTGTGACGGTCGCGACCTCGGCCTCGCCTTGGCCGATCCCGAGGACAACTGGGTGGCGGGCCTTGGACGCGGCGGGCAGCGCACCGTGCAGCGCACAGATCCAGGCGGCGATGAGCGCCCCATGGACAGCCTCGAGCTCGAGCGTCCGACGGTGTTCATCTACGACAACCTCCCCGGCGGCGTAGGACTCGCGGAGAAAGCGTATGAGCTGTGCGATGTGCTGCTGGAGCAGGCGCGCTCACTGATCGTCGCGTGCAGCTGCGCGGGCGGCTGCCCCTGCTGCGTCGGCCCCATCGGCGAGGTGGAGTCAGGCGCACGGGCAGTGGCGATCGATCTTGCGAACTGGCTCACCGGCCGGATCCCCCGGCCCCTCGGGCCGCAATGGGAGGGCGTCCAGGGTCCCGGTCCGCAGGTGCTGACGAGTTCGCCGCTGCAGCCCGGGGCAGCGCCGTGAGCGCGTTCAAGGACCGGCTTCGCCGCCAGCTCGGGAGCCCAGCACCCGCGGCAAACCCAGCGGCGGTGGACCCCGTGGAGACGATGAGGTCGAACGAGGAGCCTCCGGTGGGGCAGCGGCTCGCTCGCATGTTTCGAGGAGGCAGCGCGCGGCAGAGCGTCAGGCGACAGGGACGGTCCCGGGAGACCACATCCTCGGCCGACGGCGGGATCCGCCTCGGGACGATGCGCTTTGCGGCGCCGACGAGCCCGCCACCGACCGACCCGAACCGCCCACCGACCCACGCCCCGCGCCTCGAGCGTGAGCTGCGCGGTGACGCGAGTGGGGCTTGGTTCCACTGCACGGCGAGCCTCGACATCGGGCACTTGCACGGCCGGGTCGCCCTGGATCGGGTCCTCGATGTGGATGGAGCAGGGGCGGTGGTGCTGTCGGGGGATCCTGACCTCTCGGGGTTCGATCCGACCCGCGCGCTGTTCTTCGATCTCGAGACGACGGGGCTGATGGGCGGGGGAGGAAACCTCGCGTTCATTGTGGGCGTGGCCCAGGTTCGCAGCGATGGGCAGGTTGACCTCGCCCAGTTCCTGCTGAGAGAGCCTGGAGATGAGGCCGCGCTGCTCGAGTCCGTCTTGCCCCTCGTCCGCGAGGCGGAGACCCTCGTGTCGTTCAACGGCAAGTCGTTTGACCGGCACGTGCTCGCCGATCGATTCGTCATGAATCGCATGGACCCGTCTCCGATCCTGGACAAGCCACATCTCGATCTGATTCACCCCAGCCGGCGGCTCTACCGGACGACCCTGAGGAGCTGCAGCCTGGGCGCCATCGAAGAGTCCTGCCTGGGCGTCTTTCGCGAGCATGATCTGCCGGGGAGCGAGGCGCCAGCTGCCTGGTTTGCCTGGCTTCGAACCGGCGACCTGTCCGCGGTGCGTCGCGTGCAGGACCACAACGCGTTGGATCTTCTGAGTCTGGTGGCGCTCACCGCACACCTCGATCGCTGCGTGATGGCTCCGGGCGCAGCGCTCCCTGACCCCTCCGCCCTGGCGCAGGCCGGGCGGCTGCTCGTCGAGCGAGGTGAGGAGGAGAGGGGAGAGGCGGTCCTGAGCCTGCTCGCGCGCGGCGACGCCAGCGATCCCGTCGTCTACGGCGCGATCCATGTGCTCGCCGGGCACCTCAAGCGGGCGGGGCGGGTCGAAGAAGCCCTGATGCTGTGGGCGCGGATGCGTGACGCGGCGGGCGCCCAGGACCTGTCGCCTTGGGTGAACTCCGCCATCGCCTTGGAGCATCGTCTGGCTCGTCCTGCTGACGCGCTGTGTCTGGTGGATGGAGTGCTCTCGATGCTGGCTGCGGGGCGCGGGTTTGCCACGAACGACGAGATCGCCGCGCTAGAGCATCGGCGGGACCGGCTCCTGCGGCGCACGTCGCTCAGGGCGCGTCCCGCCTGAGGCGAGCTGGGTCGACGATGTCCGGCGCGACGTCCCACTCCGGATGAAGGCGGTTGCGCCGCTCGTGGCCGCACCGCGCGCAGCGCTGATGGACCGACAACTCCGTTGTGGTGTCGAACTCCACCGGGTGCATCACCCCGTGGCAAGTCGAGGCCCGGTCTCCGGGGACCGCTCCATCGACATGGACCGAGCAGAGGCACCACGGACAGTGATTGCGCACCCCGCCGCCGGGAGCTGCGGGGACTGCACGCCCGCACTGCGCGCACTCGAACGACTCGTTGCGATGGATGGGATTGCGCCGCACTTGGGCTGCCGTGTCGGCCCCCCGGGCGCGGCGCAGGAGCCGCTCGGTGGTGCCTTGTGCGGGCTCCTCGGCGAGGCTGGCCAACGACGCGCGCACCCCGTCACGGGCGGCGGTCGGAGCCTGGTCGATGGCTGCCGCGACGCCTCGTCTCGCCGCGCGACTCGGCTCGGCCAGGGCAAGCCAGACGCCAGGTTGGTGCTCGGTCCAGGTCTCGAGACGCTCCTGGGCCTCCAACCACGCGGCGCGATCGCCCCCCTTGCCTGGACCGCTCAAGGTCCCCACCCCGCTCCGCGATGGCCCGCCCCGAACGGCGGCGGCCGGGGCGGCGGCGGGGCGCCCGGCCGCTCGACGACGTACAGGATCCACCCGTAACCATCCTCTCGCGCCACCGGGACGAGGCGCGCAGGCCCCAGATCTACTTCAACGCCCTCCGCAAGAAAAGGAGCGATGGCGGGCGCTTCGGTCCACTCCTCTGCGAACCACATCACGTAGTCGATCTGCTGAGAGGCGAGGAACGAGCCGAGCGCCGTCGCTGGCTGACCCTTCAACGAGGGTGGGAGGAACCACCAGCTTGTGACCCGGAACGCATGGTCTTTTCGTTGGACCCACACCTCGGGAATCGAGCCGAGCACCATGCCGGCGCCGGGACGCGCGTTGGTCTCCAGCCAGCGCGCCAGCTCGAGTTGAGGCCGGTACCACTGCTCCGAGCGCTCCATCTGGTACCGGCCCTCGCTCACAAACGCGGGCACCGCGGAGAGGAGCACGACCCCGAGCAGCGCCGACCGCCCGAGCCGGGGCAGACCCGCCAGTCGCTCGGCGATGGACGCCCAGCCCACCGCAGCGAGGAGCACCAGCGGCGGGATGGCCGGGAGCAGCCAGACCCAGTAGAGGTTGTGGTTCGGATCCTGCTGGGAGAGAAAGCCCTCGGCCAGCCAGAACCCGAGGGTGGTGCAGGCGTAGAGGGCGACGGGCCGCGCCCCCGGCCGACCGAATCCGCCGATGGCGGTCACAGCGCCGACCCCGGCGAGCGCGAGGCAGAACCAGGAGAGCTTGCGGGGCAGCGTCCACGTCAGGAGGTGCCACACCGACCCGAGCCCGCCCTGAACGAACTCGACGCTGATGCCCCCGGCTTGGTTCTGCCCCAGGGGGCCAGCCCAGAACGGCGCAGTCTCGCCCTGCGCGAGGACGATGTAGCCCTGCCAGGAGACCACGACCGATCCGAGCACCAGCAGCCCAGGCAGGAGCGCGCGCCATCGACGGCCTCGGCCGGGGCCCCACGTGAGCAGCGCGGGGCCAAAGAAGACGAAGAACGCCTCCATCCGAACGAGAAAGGCGGCCGCGGTCGCGATGAACCCGGCCCGTCGCCCGCGGAGGATCAACCACAGCCCGAGCAATCCCAGCGTCGTGTAGACGGGGGAGCGCAGCGTCGACGCGCCGTACAGCGTCATCTCCGGCTGCACGGCCAGCCACAGCCCTGCCAGCCAGCCCGCAGACTCTCCGGCGATCGAGCGGGCGATCGCCGTGGCGACCCCAACCCCGGCCACAGAGAACAGCATGGTCATCCATAGGGCAGGGATGCGTGCGGCGTCGCCGGCGAGAAGCCGGGCGAGGGCGCCCAGCGTGTACCAGCCCGGCATGTGGGCGGTGCGGAACCACGTGAACTGTGAGTCGATGACCTCTCGGATCATCATCAGATTCCCGTAGTCGCCCTCTTCCCACCCGAAGTATCTGGGAGCAAGCCAGGCGCGCACGGCCAACGCAAACACCATCACGCCCACAACCTGGAGGGCGGCGCGTCGCGCGTCAGGGCCGGGGAGCTGGTTCACGGTCGGCATCGTAGACGGTGTACTACCTTGCGCGGGTGCTCCGCTCCGCTGCTCGCAAAGTCATCCGTGCTCTTGCTCGACCCGCGAGGAGCGTGCTTGCCGACGTGGTCCGCGGGGTCGCGCCTGGCGTGCTCGACCGGCGAGCACAGGCACTTCGTGAGGAGGCGGCCGATCTCACCGACCAGATCGAGCAACTGGAGGGCGAGATCGACAGGGTTCTCGACAAGCTCGCCGAGACGGTGGATGCGGTCGCTCGCCAGGCTGGGTCGGAGTGAGCGGGCGCGATCACCTCGAGCTCGCCTTGCGCGAGCACCTCGACGCGACGGGATGGCCGAGGGCAGCGGTGATCGCATGCTCCGGTGGGTTGGACTCGACGGTCCTTGCTCGACTCGCCGTGCCCCTGCTCCGCGCGGCGGGAGTCCGGGTCACGCTCGCTCACCTGGATCACGGTCTGCGAGGCCGCAGCGCGGTAGCTGACGCCGATGCGGTGTCGGCGTTGGCTGTCGAGCTGGCGGCTCCGCTGGTGCGCCGCACCCAGGTTCCCGATCGCAAGGTGCGGCAGGAGCTCGGCCTCCAGGCCGCCGCCCGCGAGGTTCGGCGGAGTTTTCTTCGTGACATCGCCGCCGGCTTTGGGGCGACCCAGTGCCTGCTCGGCCACCACGAAGATGACCAGGTCGAGACCCTGCAGATCCAGCAATCACGAGGCCGCCGGCGGGATTCGCGTTGCGGGATCTCCGCGCAAAGTGGTCTTTTTACGAGACCTTGGATTGGTGTTCCTCGAGCAGTGCTCGAATCAGTGGCGAAGCGCGAGGGCTGGTCGTGGCGGATGGACCCGAGCAACAACGACCCGCGGTTTCTCCGCGCGCGAATCCGGTCCGAACCGCCGCTGAGCCCCTCCATGCGGTCAGGTCTTCTCGGCCAGGCATTGAATGCGAGGGCCCGTCGTACCTACGTTCACGACGCCGCGATGCGCTGCCGGGATTCGGTGGTCACGCGAACGGACGACGGTCGGCATGTGCTCGACCGCGGAGAGCTGTGCTCATTGGAGGTCGAAGTGGCCTTGGCGCTTCTGCAACGACTCACGCCGACTCGAGGGCGCCGTCCGCCCAGTCGAGCGGCGCTGCAGGGTCTCCTGGCCTGCGCGCGGAGCGACGTGGGCGGCGAGCAGCGGCGGGTGGCGCTCGGTGGCGGCTGGGCCGGGCGCTGCGCCGGCGATGACGTCGAGGTCTCTTGCCGGTCCGTGGACAGCGAGCCGGTGCGGCCGAGCGTCGCCGGAGCACGGGTCGCGCTGTCCGTCGCTCGCGCGCTCCTCCGCCCAGGAGACCGCTGGGGTCGGGGGTTCGCTGTCTTCGACGGACAGGTGTTGGACCTGTCTCCCCGGATCGCTCCCGCCGGTGTCGGCCGACGGATCGCGCTCTATGGTGGGGGTGGCCGACGCCTCGTGCGCGACGTCCTCGCAGACGCCGGCGTCCCGCGCTCCGCCCGAGCCCGCTGGCCGATCGTCCAGAGCTGCCAGGGGAACGTCCTATGGGTCCCAGGGGCGCGCCGCTCCGCCCATCATCCCTTGACAGACGCGTCGGTCGACGCATACGTCCTGTACACTGTCGCGCCCCAGAAAACCGATCCTGGGAACCGGGAATGGAGTCTATGAAGCAGGCCCAGAAGTCCACCGCCTTCCTCTTGTTCATCATCTTGCTCGCATTGCTCCTCATGGCGCTGGCGACCAAGGGTGGGGAAGTCACCCAGAAGCCCTCGTTCGCTGAGTTCCTCAGCGCCGTAGAGGCGGATCGGGTGGACAGCGAGGAGCTGGTGGTGACCGCCGGCGAGAACGAGGTCGACGAGATCTCGGGGCGTTTCGCCGATCTCGTGGCTCCCGTCGATGGTGTGGTCTCGGTCGACAAGTCCGACGACATCCAGAAGCTGACCGTGACCATCAAGCCTGACGATGGCACCGACTCCATCGTCTACGACGTCAGCAAGACCATCTACGGCACCCGGCTCGCGCGCTGGCGTCCGACGACCGACTCAGGTGCTGGCTCGGGCTGTGCTGGCGGGGTCGCGGGCGATGCGTCGAACAAGGTCAAGAAGGGCGATCTCATCGCCCGTGGTCCAAAGTTCCAGACCCGCGGCCGCACGAAGCAGTACGTCACTGCCCTCGACGAGGGCCAGCTGGTTCCGGACTACCGGGAGAGCAAGGGCAAGTGGGGCGGAACCCTTTTCCAGTGGCTCCCGGTCGTGATCATCCTCGTGTTTGTCGTCGTCCTCATGCGCCAGTTCCAGGTGGGAGGCGGCAAGGCGATGCAGTTCGGAAAGAGCCGCGCGCGTCTCCTCACGGAGAGCGGGAAGCGGGTCACGTTCGAGGACGTAGCGGGTGTGCAGGAGGCCAAGGAGGAGCTCGAGGAGATCGTGCAGTTCCTCCGCTCTCCGAAGAAGGTCACGCGGCTGGGGGGACGGATCCCCAAGGGCGTGCTCCTCATGGGCCCTCCGGGAACCGGCAAGACGCTGCTCGCCAGGGCGATCGCCGGGGAAGCAGGCGTGCCCTTCTTCTCCATCTCTGGCTCGGACTTCGTGGAGATGTTTGTC
>Ga0222662_1000146_pt1 | contig 65905 bp, 56 predicted proteins | sample AntAcemetagen600_FD_179821 | JGI IMG/M metagenome (GOLD analysis project Ga0222662, IMG submission 179821) | Saline water microbial communities from Ace Lake, Antarctica - #600 | ecosystem: Environmental > Aquatic > Non-marine Saline and Alkaline > Saline | place: Antarctica: Ace Lake... | reverse complement strand
AGATGCTTCTCCTCTGCTTTACCCCGGGAGGACTCTCGCCCTGGTTATTTTGGATCTTTCTACTCAATCGTATTCTCTCCGGAGCCGCTGAGGCTGCCGCGAGCGGAGCGGATGAAGCGTTGGCTTATGACTCTTTATCAGAAAAGGGTAGGGAGGGGGACTGGCCGAAGGTGCTGGAAGCACTCATGAAGTTGCAGAGTGTTGGATTCTTTCTCGCCATGATCATCGGAGCGGCAGTTTACGACCCAAAACTGGTGGGCCACGTGGTGGAGTGGTTTGGTATTAACCGGGAGTGGACGCAACGGGACACGCTGCATTTCCCGCTCTACTTAAACCTGCTCACCGCAGTTGGTGCTCTCTGGGCGGCTATGCGTCTCACTGAAACCAACTTCAGCAGTGACGCGGACGAGGCCTCTCTCAGCAGCCCTTGGAAGACCACTCTCAGAACTGGAGCATGGATCCTACGTTCGCCGATTCCTTTTATATTAATTCTCGGTGGACTTTTCTATGACAGCATCTCACGGGTATTCGCCACATTGACCAGCGAGTATTTGCGAATAATTGATATCCCCGAGGCTTATTTCGGGATTATCGGCGCCGGGATTGCCCTGCTCGGATTCTTACTACCCCGCATTGCAAGACTGATGGTCGAGCGATTGAGCCTTTTGACCAACGCATTGGTGCTTGCGGCATGGCTTTCCCTCTCGCTGTACGGGCTCTCCTTTCTGTTCGCGAAGTGGGGGTTTCTGTTTGCCGTTACGACAATGGTTTCCATGCGCTTTACCGATTTCTTTTTAAGCCACTACCTGAATCGTGAAGTAGATTCCCGCCACCGCGCAACCGTGCTGAGCTTCCGTGGTTTGGCAATGAACCTCGGCTATGGCGGTCTTTCTCTCCTCTTTGGCTTTTTGATTGAGAATTTGAAGGCTACTGGAGCCAGTGGAGACGCCGCCTTTGGGCAAGCTCTTGGTTTCTTCGCACCCTGGTTCCTCGCTACTGTAGTGATTCTACTTCTAGTCGCTAAATTCCGCCTCCGCCGCGGCTGAAAATCCTCCGCAGACCATAAACCCCCATCTTGCCGGTTGGTCCTCAATATTGGCTTTTTTGTCAATATATATTTACCTGGTAACTTATGTATGGTTCGAAACAGCACCCTTGGCCCCTAGTTGCTTGTGCTCTGTCGACCTCTCTCCTTGACAACACATTACGGAAAGCTCTTCTTATGGAGGCTTTTACGAAAAGTTTATTCATCCTTCGTCATAAAACCGGTGAAATCTTCCCTCGCTGCTCTCTCCTTGTTCGTTTTTGGCCTTTCCTCATTCGGAACGATGGCAGAAAATCCTTTTCTGAGCATTGGGGAGTCGGCCCTCAATGCTACCTTAGAGAATGCGAAGATAAACCCGGATTTCTTGGAGAATGATCTTCAGCAAACGGAAATGGTTCTCCCGCAAATCATTGATGGCATGAGCAACTCTGGTGGGAATGTCGATGCAGCCGAATACGTAGAGGTAGTTTCCGTGGATGCAGCCATCCAAAACTACCTTCGTCAACTCTCCAGCGCCGCCGATCAGGACGGGGAAGTTCACACTCTCAAACGCTAAAGGTGTGAGCCCCTCCGCGCCTTCCATAATCCTGTGAGAGTCAGCGGATTTACATTTCTTCGCAACGGTGAACTACTGGGCTATCCGTTTGTACAATCGATACAATCCATTCTTCCGATTGTGGACGAGTTTGTGGTGGCTTTGGGTCCTTGTGAAGACCGCACCAGAGAAATGTTGCTGGCCATGGAGGAGCCCAAGCTGAGGATTATCGACACGACCTGGAATCAAAAAATTCGCAACGACTACAGCATTAGAGGTTTCAATTATGGTCAGCAAAAATCCATAGCCCTTTTCAACTGCACGGGAGATTGGGCCTTTTACTTGGAGGGGGATGAGGTCGTTCACGAAGATGACTTACCCGTTATACGGGCAAATATGGAGCGATATATTGATGATGAGCGGGTAGAATCGCTGGTTTTTGACTACCACCATTTTTATGGGAATATTCATACGCAGGCCTGGTCTCCCCGCTGGTATCGCCGTGCCCCGCGGATTATTAAAACGACTCTCCCGGTTTGGGCTCCGAAAGGCTTGTTTTTTATCGTCCTGGATGATCAAAAGAAGGGGCGCTATCCGCGAGCCGCTCATTCAGGCGCCCGCATCTTCCATTATGGCTATGTCCGCACGGAAAAACAATACCAGGCAAAGTCGGAAAAAACAGAACTGTATTGGAGAAAAGACAAGGCCGTCTCCGAAAATAAAAAGATAAAATACGATCAGATTGACCCCTATACGCTTCAAAAATTTACCGGGAGTCATCCAGCCGCAATCCATGGGGTTTTTCCAATTGCACCCGACAAATTTCCAGCAGACCCGGATTATAAAATTTCCAGGAGGGAAGTCCGCCATCGTATTACCCTCCGATTGGAAAAATTATTCGGTTTCGAGCTAAACCACAATCACTTTACCTGGGTGAAAGGCTTACCGCGTCGTGCCGAGAATGGTTGATCGGTGAGATTTTTTGCTGTCTTGGCAGACGGAGAAGCTCGCGGCTTATTCTGTTTCCCTTTTAAATCCTATATCTGCCTCGGGCCAAGTCACCGCCTGTAGAATAGGAAGCGCATGAAGCCAGTTGGTGAAAGAAGGGTCTCTGTTATAACCACCACCGTAAACAATCGTAAGCGGGACACTCCACCCCCGAACGAGATCCAGGACGAACTGGTTTCTTGCCTGAATTTCCGCCTCCTCCAGTCGCATTTGCCCAAATCGATCCAGTGTATGAATATCCGCTCCGGCCACCCAGAAGACCAAATCGGGTTCGAACTCAAGGAACGCTGCTTCAAGCGAGGAACGAAGGCGATCAAGGTAGGTTTGTCCGTCAACCCAACGATCCAGCGGCACATCGAGGTCCCCCGGCTCTTTTCTCGAGGGAAAATTCGCTCCGACATGTATCGAATAGGTAAACGTGCGATAATCGGATCGGAAAAGTGCATGAGTTCCGTCTCCTTGGTGGGCGTCGGTATCTACGATCATTACCCACAGATCCGGATTCGCACGCCGAAGGGCCCGCACGGCGATGGCAACATCATTGAATAGGCAATAGCCGGATGCCCGGCTAGCTGAGGCATGATGGGTTCCTCCTCCCAGGTTGACAGATATCCCGTCGGCGAGAGCCTGCTTTCCGGCCATTATCGTACCGCCGGACTCCAAGGCACAGCGGCGGAACAACCGCGCGTCTATCGGTAGGCCCATTCTCACAACCTCGGTTGAGGTCCATGTTCCATCCCTCACCCGTTTAAGGTGCTCCTTTGAGTGCACCTGTAGGATCTCCTCTTCCAATGCCTCCCGTGCTGTGACGATTTCGACCGCTGGCAGTCTCGTAGCGACGATACTCCGGCCACCGGGAAACTTTTCCATCTGAAACGGGTGTCCCTCTGGAAGCGGAAAATAATAGTCCTCGTGATAGAAAGCCTTCACCGTATAGGAAAGAGCCAATTTTTACTCCGTACGCAACTCCGACAACATCCGATGCGCACGTTTCCCCTGTTGACCTCCCGTCGTGGAATCATGATCGTTTTACGATAATACTATGGATGTTGCAATAGTCACAGGTGCCGACAGCCGTTTTGGCGATGCGGTTTGCCGAACTCTTCTTAAAATGGGTTTCCGCATTCACGCGCTAGGCCAAAATCCGGATGCTTCTGGCTACGATAGCCGTTATTACATTCCGCACAGTTACGGACCCGGCAAACTCGCCGAATTAAAGGGTTGCCTAGAGGATGCACTTGAAGCTGAAGGTCGACTGGATCTACTAATCGGTTTGGGCGGACCAGAGGTTACCACAGGGTGGGAAAACAGCTCTCCGGAGGGACTTGTCCGCCGATTGCACGGTTGCCTGACAGAACCTCTTCTCGCTGCCAGTGTCTGTTTAGACGCTTTAAAAAAGAGCAAGGGCTTTCTTATCCATGGGCATCGCCGCCCTGTTGCCAAAGACCTGACCGTCTGCCCTGGATACTTCGAAGACTCGATGCGGAAAGCCTACGATGATCTATTCGTGCGCAATGCGGAGGCTGGTTTAAGGTCGGCTAGAATTCTCTATGCATTCCCCGAGGGGGAAGGGGAGGGGTCTGGAATCCAGCAGGATGTCGCCGAGTCGGTTTCCCGTGCGTTCGAAATCATTCTCAGGCAGAAAGAGACCTGCATCGTTCGGGAAATGAACATCACTCCTCGTGGACTCGGACCCGTCGGAATCTTTCCCAATCTTGTCTCGGGAATGGATCCCTACCAAACCACCGTCCTCCCCGAAAAAGATGACTCCGATGAAGATCCCATCCTTATCCCGACCGAGAAACCCCGGCACTACGTACAGATTGCAGAGGTCAAAGATATTACTGATGGGGATGTAGAGGTCCCGGATTATTACGAAGGGGAGGGTCCGGACGAAGAAGACGATCAATCGAACCGCAGCGGTGATGGAAACCAATCCGGCAAAAGACGCAGGCCTTCACGCTCTCGCTCCCGATCACGGAATCGCCCAAAACCGAAGGATGGCCAAGCCGATAACAATCCGGACGACGGAGGAAAACCCGCCGAGACCTCAGGGGAAAAGCCCAAAAACAAAGAACGCTCTCGTCCAAGAGAAGAAAAAAGTTCTCAGAAAGAAAAAACTCCTGAAGCGAACGACAGGAATGATGACTCCGCACCTCCTAAAGGGCCCGCGCGGAAGTCGGCGAGAAAGCGAACGAGGCGTCCATCCCGGAAGCCAAAGTCAGATAATTCTGAACCCCGGAAAGACCCACCAGCAAACTCTGAAACCCCAAGTGACTGATTATGAATCGTGTCTATATAAAGACATACGGTTGCCAAATGAATGAGAGAGATTCGGCTGCAGTTGCCGAATTGCTACGTTCCAGGGGGTATTCCATCGTTTCAGACGAATTTGAAGCCGACACGATACTGCTCAATACCTGCAGCGTTCGCGATCAGGCTGAGCAAAAAGCCATCGGTAAAGCGGGATACCTTCGCAAGCGGAAGGTGAAAAATCCAAATTTCCTTTTGGGAATTATGGGTTGCATGGCACAAAATAGGGGAGCCGAGCTTATAGACAAGCTACCCGACCTCGATCTAATCGTCGGCACGCAGAAGTTTCACCGCGTCCCGGACCATTTGGATCACTTAATCCAAAGCATGCAAGGACAAGGGCCTAAGCCGTCTACCATAGTTGACCTTGATGAAGAGGAAGCCTCGCAGAACGAGATCCGCCATCACAATACTGCCACAAGGCAGGTATCGGCCTTTGTCTCCATCATGCAAGGCTGCAACATGCGATGCAGTTTTTGTATTGTCCCCAAAACAAGGGGTGAAGAACGGGCCCGTCCCATGGCTGATATCGTCGAGGAAGTCGCAAGCCTAGCGGAATCCGGCACCCGGGAAGTAACCCTTCTCGGTCAGATCGTAACCAGTTACGGTCAAAGGGAATTCCCGAAAGTCGACGGAAAGACGCCATTCGTTCAATTGTTGGAAAAAATAAATGCTCTTGATGGCATTCAACGGATTCGCTTTACCTCACCCCATCCGCGGGGATTCCGAGAGGATCTGGTTCAAGCCTACAGAGATTTGCCGAAACTTTGCGAATACGTGCATCTTCCTCTGCAAAGTGGCTCGGACGCTATCCTGAAAAGGATGAAGCGCCCGTACACTGTTGAACGATATCGAGAAATTGTAGCTTCCTTGCGAAAAGCCGCCCCAGACATGTATTTTTCCACAGATGTTATTGTGGGTTTTCCGGGAGAAACAGAAGAAGACTTTGAAGCAACCAGGCGTTTATTCGAAGACCTTCGTTTCGATATGGCCTATATCTTTAAATACAGCCCGCGCAGTGGAACTCCGGCTGCGGAAATGGAAGACCAAGTCCCATTGGAGGAGAAAGAACGCCGCAATCAAGTGCTTCTGGAGATCCTCGGCCGCCATTCGCTTGCACGCAACGAAACCTTGATTGGTAAAACGGTTGAAATACTTGTCGAAGGCCCTGCTAGAAAAGGCAATGGCATGTATGTCGGTCGCACCCGCGGCTTTCGAAAAGTTATCTTTTCTGGAAAAGAGCGGCAGATCGGCGAATTAATACAGGTCGAAATCCATACGGCAACAGTCAGCACTCTTTTCGGTGAGGCTGCAATCATAGGGGTCGAAGACCACCATACCCTTGTAAACACATGAGCCTTACCCTCGCTTCTTTACTCGCCGGACTATTCCTGCTGCTCGTTGGATTAGGCCTCTTTCTTTTCCCTGACTTCGTCCGCAGAGGCCTAACGGCGTTTCCTCGCTCAAAACTGGCGACTCTTGTTCTCCTCGCTGCAACAACTGCGATTATCCTGCTTCAGGTCAGCCAATTGGGAGAGGCTGATTTTGGGAAGTATAAAAATTACCTTTTCGCTTTCTTCCTGGCACTCAGTATTGGTTCTTGGTTTTTCGTTCCCGATTTTCTCGGTGTCCGATCACTATGTGCTCTCGGTTTGATTCTAGCGGTTCATTTCCGGTCAGCGGCTTATCTACAGCCACCGGAAAGCCGCCTCTTTTTGGTCACTTTCGTATATGTCGGCATCGTGATTTGTTTATATCTAGCGGCCTCTCCTTTCCGATTTCGAGATGCTGTTACAAAGGTGAGCCAATCTCAAGGACTCCGCCGTTCAATGGGGGCCGGCCTGACTCTTTACGGAGTGCTTCTTTGCATTCTCTCTTTATCCTATTAGGGCCGTTGATCGGGGTATTATTTTATTTCTTCCATGACTCGAACCGGCGAATCCCTCCTCTTTATTCTCTCCGGCCCTGCAGGCAGTGGTAAAACTACTTTATGCCATCGATTGCTTAGCGAGTTCAAAAACTTGCACCGGGCGGTTACCGCGACCACCCGAAACCCAAGGGAAGGGGAGAGGGACGGACGAGATTATTATTTTCAATCAACGGACGAGTTTAAAAGAAAACAGCAAAACGGCGAAATGCTAGAGTGGGCACTTGTCCATGGGCGCGCCTATGGAACTCCTGCAGAAGAAGTTCGCCAGCATTTCCATCGAGGTGAAGACGTCCTACTGAGCATTGATGTACAGGGAATGCGTCAGATCAAGGAACGTACTCATGACACTACGTGGCTATCCAGTCGGGTCGTAACTATTTTTATTCTTCCGGCCTCCCTCGATGAATTGCGGAATCGTCTGCAAAAACGGGGGTCAGATGATTTGGAAGAAATCGAACGACGAATTACGACCGCAGAGATAGAGCTGCGCGCTGCGGGTGAATTTGACTATCTCCTCCAAACAAGATCTCGAGAGGAAGACTTCGACCGCATGCGCGCTATTTATCTTTCCGAAAAGATGCGGTCCCGATAACAGCTTCTTCTTTTTCGACGCCCCCGCAAAGGCTCTTCGTTCCAGATTCTGCAATCAGACTCTTTCAGCAGTTTCTTTTCCTGGACGTTCTTTTTTCTCTTCGCTCGAATCCTCGAGAGGAATTTGACCTGTCGGGGTCGGCGAACTGGTCTTATCCGTCTCTTTCAGTGATTGGCGCTCACCAGGATCCTTCATGTAGTAGTAATCATGATAGCTGTAATCGTAGTAATGCGAGTAATAGTAACTCGACATCTTAGCACTGATGGCATTCATCACCGCTCCGAATACAGGAGTCTCCGACTCGATCAATGTCTTTACTGCTGATTTAGCTGCCCTCTTTTTAACATCGTTGAATTTAACAACGAAGATAAATCCATCGATCAAGGGTAGAAGACACAACGTATCACTGACAGCGCCCAACGGTGGCGAATCGATTACGATCTTATGGTAGCGGTGGCGCAACTGGATCAGGAGCTGTTCGAACTCCACGCTGTTGAGAACCTGAGTTGGATTATCCGGTGCTGTCTCGGTGGGCAGAATATCACAATTGGGAGCGACCTCCTTGATGATTACATCATCCAGAGATTTATCACCAAAGAAGTATTCATACATTCCGGTTTTCGGCTTGATGCCGAATGATTTAGCTACGTTTGGCAAGCGCATGTCGGCGTCGACAATTAGCGTCCGTTGTCCTTGACACGCAAAGGTTAAGGCCAGATTTGTAACGATAAAAGATTTACCCTCGGCGGGCAATGTACTGGTAACGGCCATAACTTGAGCAAGTTTGCCTTCATCGCTTAAACTGATCGAAGAGTGGATCGTTCGGAACGATTCAGTAACTTTACTGTCTAAATTGGTCGCAACCGCTCTTGCACGTTCCGGTGATGAGAGTCGTCTGTCGATTTTCGGGACGATTCCAAGTAACGGCAGCCCGACAAGTTCCTCAACATCGTATGCGCTTTTCACTCGGTTGTCCAAAAATGCCAGAAGTAAAGCAAAGCCAACGCCTAAGCCCATCCCGCCAACAATCCCCAGAGCCATGTTTAGGGGAATGTTTGGAGAGCTTGGATCCATGGGGATTGAAGCCCGGTCTATGATTTCAGCTTGCGATGTCTTCCAGCTCGTTTCCGCTTCCCGATTGGATAGTTGTGAAATCAAGCCCTGGTAGCTTGCTTGAGCGACTTGAAAGTCCCGGAAAATAGAATTATAGCCCGTTCGAACTTCGGCAAGACTGAGCATTTTCTCTTCACTTTGCTGTAAAGCATTATTCGCAGCCAAGAGGTTCTTTTGTGCTTCCTGATAATTTGCCTGGACCCCGGCTTTCGCTGTACGAACCGCTTCATCAAGCTCATTATTTATCTGCTGCAGATTTTGACTGGCTTCGATCATAACCGGATGCTTCTCACGGTAGCGTTTCGCCAGAGTAGAAATATTGATGATAGCATTGGCTCGACGCGCTAGCAGATCCTGAACCAAGGGTCGCATGGATATGAATTCAAGCTCCCAAAGGGGATCTTCAATTTCTTCACTTTGCTGAATTAGTTCCCACTGAGTTTCTACTCGCGAGTAAACCAACTCCGCGTTGTTCAGACGAGCCGTCAATGATTGTAGTTCTGATAAAGCAACATTTTCGCTCTGATCGATGGATACAGCATTGTTTTCTCTACGATATTGCGCCAATTGATTCTCCAGCTCATCCACCAATTGTTTCTTGTTCTCCGCCTCACGCCTCAGATCTTCAACTGCCTTGATGGTTCGTTCCAAACCACGGTTTAAGCTGTACGCTACGTACTCCTCGGCAAACATGTTTGCAACGTCTGCCGCGATCGCTGGATCCGGGTGGGTGTAGGTAATATAAACATTGAGCGACATTCTAGCTGGCTGAATTTCACGATTCCGGCCCAAAACCTCCAAGGGGGTAAGGGGTCCTGAAAATGTCACGGTATCCTCGTAAGGAGCCATGAAAGCTTTCCTCTCAGGACCGGTTAGGCGTTTGTTTACCGCTTCAATCAAGCGAGAACTGTTCAGGAGGTTGATTTCCGTATTTAGATCTTCGGCCGTTCGTATTTGACTCGTGTCCATCCCGGCTCCCGCCCCGCTTGCCATAGGTGCCGGGTCATCACGGAGAATCTCAATCAAAGCGCCCGAGGTGAACAGTTCTGTTTTTCGAAAGGTGTAGAGTGTGGTTCCCGTAGCGACGACAAGGAAAATAATAACAATATACCAAATCCTTTCCCGAAGAAGGATTAGGTAATCACCGATACTGCGATGGGCTTGGCCTACCTCATACCCGTAATCGTTGCCGTAGTTTCCGTATCCGGCATAACCTTCGCCGTAGGGGGTTCGTTTCTCCTGTTTGGCCATGAATTTATGTAAGTTCGAGGTTAAATGATCCGTTCATCAATAAAGACTATATCCCCGTCTTGCAGGATGAAACCTTCAGAATCCGGATCACTAATTAAGTCTGAAGCGTTGATTACGTAAACTTTAGTTTCACCGTTTTCCAGCTCTCGGCGAATCTGCACAGACCCCTTGCGGGCCAACCGCGTAAATCCACCTGTTCGGGATATTGCTTGCAGCAGCGAAAGATCCTCATCCGGTGGAATTACTATGCTTCCTGGTGAGCGCACCTGTCCCAAGATTTGCACCTGATCGAGATTAAACTGTGTGACTTGTAAATCAACTTGTGGGTTAACCAAGAAATCCCGGTTATATAACTCGGTAACTTTCTCCCGGGCTTCGCTGACGGTTAGTCCTTCTACGTTAACCCGCCCAATTAAGTGGAGTGTGATTGTCCCATCCGCTTCCACTCTAGCCTCTTTATCTAGATCCCTTTGCTGATAAATCTGAACGGCGAGGATATCAGATGGCTGCACTCGGTAGTTGGCAGGCGCCACCATGGTAGCTTGCGTATTGAGGGAACTCCCTTGCGTCGCTGTGCTTTCATCGCTTCCCCCGGAATCGCTTGAGTCTATTTGTCCGTATCCATGATTAAAAATAAGGATAAATATGTAAATGCCGTAGAAGAATCGTTTCATAAAGCGAAAGAAAGAGTCCAACCTATGCAGGATGGACTCTTTTAATTAAAAGACAGATCTGTGTAAGCCTAGTATCGAAAATTTGCTCCCACCTGCACCAGGTTTTCCGTGTAGCTTGCGCCGTTCAGATTGGAACTATTATCCCGGTAAGTGTAGAATGCGTTAAGTGATAGAAGTTCATTGATAAGATAGCTACTTCCCAAGCGGACCAAATAGGTGTCATCTTCCCGTGTGGATGCTTCGTAATCACTAAGGATGTAAGAACCAGTGATATCAGCGGAGATGCGGGGAGTGATGAGGTAGAAAAGTGTAGCTGCTGCTCGACTCCTTTCAATTGAGCTTCCTTGACCACCGGTAGCGAAGTCACGATCCAGTGTGAATTTCAGTGTGGTTCTTTCGGTCATGTCGAATGTGGACGCAGAGAGTAGGGTCATGGTCCCTTCCGAACCTCGATCGCCGGTAAAATCCCGAGTTTGATACCCTACTTTGAAGTTGGTGGAGAATTTCTCTGTAAGTGCACCCGTCAAACCTACATTGTAAAAATAGTCATCCGCATCAAAACCTTCGCTTACGTCTGTTTGCCGATAGCGAAATCCTGCGGTTGCGTCTAGTTTAGGTGTTAATTCGTAGAAGACATCGACTGGGACAGCATAAATGTCGCGGTCAACATTGTTTCCACCGTCATAAGTGATATTTTGAAAATCACCAGCAACTCCGAGGGCGATTTTCTCAGAAATGCTGTATCTGACGTTTGCTCCGGCATACGCTCGTTTCTGCAGCACAAGCGTTTGAACCGCGTTTACGTCGTTTTCATTTTGTTGCTTCTCGTCATATCCACCGCGAACGCCTGCTGTATATCTAGGACCGTTGAAAGACAGATCCCCGGTCACGTTCCAAAGCTCGGTATCGAAATTGGTATTATCGGCATAGCGAACAAAACCATATTGAGCATTAATCCCTCCGTTTAAATTTGTGAGGCCACGCCCGAATTCTAAAGCTAATCCCGGTTGAAGAATGAAGCGGTAGTCATCCAATTCATTATTCTCGTCCAAAGTTAAATTATCCGTGTAAGCGACAGAACCACCGACTTCCAAGTAGAGGTCCGCGTGTTCACCAATCGAAAGTAGTGGTGAAGAAAAAAGAGCCGGGCTCGCCGCGACTGATGAAATGAGTGCAAGTAGTGATTTTTTCATGGTTTGATGGAGTGCGATTAAAAGAATGATATTAAAGTCCCAAATTCGTCAAGTCTCTTCTACTGACTTGAAATTCAAAGTTAATCCGCTCATGTTTCGATAATTCCCCATGTCTAAAAATCGTAAACCCTCTTTTGAAGAATCCACCCTTTTTGGCTTTGGCCGTGTTTATCGTGAGCCAAATCGGCCGGTTCGGCTAAAGATTCTCTGGTCCCGTATTTTCCTGGCCTTTGTAACCTTGGTGATTGCACTTTGGTTTGCTGGAGCTGGAGCTCTCTACTTTTTCTTCAAACATCGTCATAATTTCGAGGAGGTTAGTTACGCAAAGATGCTCATATTGCCTCTTCGACTTGATGAACACCGCATTGAAATGGGAAACTACCAGGTTGAGAAAGGCAAAGAGGCACTCGAGGCTGGTGATTTTAGCTCAGCATTTCACCTATTGCGGACCGGTGTTTCGCGGTCCAAGGCAAACATGGACGGCAGAATGCTCCTGTCTCGCATCTTTAACGAAGGGCTTCAACGCCCTGATTTGGCGGCCAGCATTTTGGAGGACGGTCTTTCTTACGCCGACGAATCGCCCGAGTTTTTGAATGCGGAGTACGTGCAGCCACTCTTCCAGTTGCTACTTAGCAATCAATTGGACGATAAGATTGTTAGTTTGTCCGAAACTATTCTACCCCTTGTCCAGGATGACAAACAGTTGTCGGCCATGATCGCCTTCGCGACCATCCAGGCCCACACCTACCGCGGCAATTACCAGGAGGCGGAACGATTATTGGATCAGTTTGGGCTCATGCAATCTCCGCAAGCACAGGCTCTACTCGCTCAAATTCGTTGGAACCGGGGTCTTCCTGAACGTGCCATTTCCATTCTTCACTTCGCACTTCAACAATATCCAAACCGCGATGATATTTTTTCTCTCCTCATGCGATTTTATCGGGAGCAAGAGGAATGGGATTTAATTAGCCGATATTCTACATTACGTTCGATCCGTTTTCCCGAAAAGGTCGGTCCACGTGTAGACATATTGTACGCATTCCAAGCTACCGGCCAAGAAGACCTGGTTCTTTCAAGAGCTGAGGCTATTATTTCCGAATTTCCCGTTACGGATAGCGTTTTCCCCCTCGCTCAATTCGCGGCATCAACGGGTCGAACCGACGTCGCTAGAATCGCATACGATAACGCTTTGGAGGAGGGTATAGACATAGCTCCCTTCACCCTTCTCCTCCAAGAGTCCCTTATTCGTGGAGGAGAGTTCGAAGCAGCTCTTCAATTTTCCGACCAACTGCAGGCAGAAAAACCAGATTGGCTTTTGCGTCTGAAATCTCTGGAATTTGGCTTACGTTCAATTGCCTTACACGGTGCGGGGCGTTCTTTGGATTCGCAGATTTTTGTCCGTGAGTTTCTGAAATCCGATAGAATCCGCCCCAATACCCATATCGCAGTCGCTAATATGTTTACAGACCTCGGATCTCCTGAAATCGCTCATGAAATTCTCATCGAGAGCTATTCCAGGAACACTGGAAATCAACCGCTTCTATCCTCTCTCGTCGTCAACGATATCTTGCTCGGTCGCGACCGCCAATTCGCGGTGCATCTTCGGGAATTATTGAGGATGCGGATTCCAGACCAAGTGGTCCTTTCGAAGGCCTACGCCGAACTGGGTAGCGACAGGCATCTTTTCCTGGAGGATCGCGAAACACTTTTGTCCCGCATCGAAGAGTTGATTATAAGACCCAGTTGACGAGTGATCGAGATACTCCCCGGGTCGATAGCGCCCGGCTTCCGTCAGGAATCCCGGTTTTCGAGAGTCTCCTCTTCCTTCACTTCCTGTGAAACGGTTACTTCGGTAAGAATGATCCGTTTCTCATCTACCTCGGTGATTAGGATCGCCAGCCTCCCGTATTCCAGATTTTCCCCTTTTTCGGGAATACGGCCTAACTCGGAAGTAATTAAACCAGAAAAAGTGGAAACATCGTCCCGATCCACATTCACGTTCAGCCGCTCCTCCAGTTCATGAATCGGTGTGAGACCGGAAATGTTGTAATGGTTGATGCCGAGAGGAACGATTTCTTCGTCCTCCATATCGAACTCATCCTGAATTTCCCCAACCAGCTCTTCAATAATTCTTTCCAGTGTAACGACACCCACGGCACCCCCGAATTCATCGAGGACCAATGCCATATGAATCTTCAGGCCCAGTAAGCGTTGTAGGGCTATCATTAGGCCATCATCCAATCCCAGGGTAGCAATAGGGCGCCGTATTTTTCGCAGATCAATTTGGTCATCCGGAGAGGGGTTTCGAAAAATATCCTTGATGTGTATGATCCCGAGGCATCGATCCAGATCTCCCTCACATAACGGAAAGCGCGTGTGTCCTGTTTTCCTGGCCAGCGCCAAGCTCTCACGAGGATCTTCGTGTAAGTCGATCCAATGGACCTGATTCCGTGGCAGAAGTATGTCAGAGACATCGAGGTCGGGCATCTGAATCGCTTTATCGATGATTTTCCGAACGATCGGCGAAAGAACGACATGGTCCTCGCCCATTGCTCTCAGTTGGACCTCTATATCGAGGGGGTTGAGGTCATTATCGAGGTTTAGGCGAAAAACCCTGTAAACTTTTTCTTTGAAGCGGGCGATCATCCAAAGCGCTGGCAGAAGCAGAACTAAAGAAAACGCAACAAGTGTTCCCGACCGTTTCAGAACGGTCTCAGGACTGCGAATGGCCACAGCGCGGGGTAGCAACTCTGCCACAACATAGAAAAAGGAAGCGGAGAGGAAACAATAAACCAAATAGGCCATCGCCCCAACGATCGGACCCAGTGTCGAAAGCAAGGCCTGCCACAGAGGTTCAGATAGATTGAAAAAAGCGCCACTCCAAAACAGAATTAGCAACACTCTACCAAACCGGAGACCTCGGGCTGTTCGGTCCGGATCCTGCACCAACCACCGGATCAGTCGGGGCCGTATCATCCTTTCGTAGATCTCAGGTGTGATGTGAGAATAACGAATACGAACCAAGGAGAACTCTACCGCAACAAACAGTGCGTAGATGAGTAAGAGCAGGATCAATGCGGCAAAACCTATCATCGCTTTCCCCCTTTCCACCACCGGGAAAAGACATCCACAAATCGATGATTCTGCTCCATGGTCCCGGTTGATACGCGCACTTGCTGCGGCAACCGATACCCATCCAGTGGCCTTACAATCACACCCTCATTCTGGAGGGCTTCAAAACAGTCCCGCGCGGAGGGAACTTCGAGTAAAAAAAAGTTCGCTTCGCTGCGCCGGACCACGGCTCCAAGTTCTCTCATTTGCGGAATAAGGAAATCCAAAGATTCACGATTCAGCTTCTTCGTTTTTTCCTGGTGTTCTTGATCATCCAAAGCGGCGAGGGCGCCCATCTGCGAAATCGTCCCAACGTTGAATGGCTGTCGAATCCTTTCCATATTTAAAATAATATCAGGATTGGAGTAAGCGTATCCGATTCGAAGTCCCGCCAATCCATGAATTTTCGAAAACGTCCTTACACACACGATCCTCCTTCCTTCTGCGATCAGCGGTCGAAAATCAACGGGTTCGTCCAAATATTCCGTGTAGGCTTCATCGAAGCAGAATAAAACATGCTCTGGCAGGTCTCGCACAAAAGTAAGTAAATCCGCAGCGGGGACAGTATCTCCTGTTGGATTGTTCGGGCTGGCAATAAAAACGATCCTTGTTTGCTCGTCGATTCGATCTCGGAATGCGGCTAGATCATGAAACAAACCCGGCATAGGGATGGCAATGGGTTCCGCTTTCGCATGAAGTGTCGCCAAGCGATACACGATGAAACCGTACTCACCAAAAAGGGCTTTATACCCTGGTTTCAGGTAAGTTCCAGCGATCATCTCCAGCACTTCATTCGACCCGTTACCGAGGAGAAACTGATCCGGTTGCAGCCCATGGTATTTGGCCAGTCTCTCACGCAATAGGTAGCAGCCACCATCAGGATAATCGTGCAAGCGATTCACCCCCCGGCTGATTGCTTCTTTCGCCAAAGGTGAGGAACCCAAGGGATTTTCATTGGAGGCAAGTTTTACTATTTCCCGAGGATCAATTCCCCGCTTTCTGGCAACAGTTTCTATGGGTAACCCTGCTTCGTAAATCGGGCATGTTTGAATCTTTTCGTCTGGCCAGTCGCTCTCTTTCATCCGTTATCCTTTTGCCCAACTTTGCCAAAGTAATTCAAAAGCAAAATTTGTTTCCAGACTCGATATCGACCTTCACCCGTCAATTTACCATATTCGGGTCGTTGACTTTTTGGCATCAGAATCCCTTTTTCAGTGCTTTCCCTATCCAAAATCTCCTGTTCGCCATTCAACTCGTCGAGCAGATCCTCTTCGCTAAATTCTTCCAAAGAAGATTCCGACTTTGAAATGTTCCGGAGATGACGACTTAGCAATGTTTTCGGTGAGCTGATAAAGGGTCGGCGGTCTACCTTCCATTCGCTCGGGAAGACACCACCAAACGGTAACCATACATTATCCGTGAGCCAGCGATTATCTTCCTGTTTGCTGGAAAACAGGAAAAAGAGGGCCGGCAGCCCGCTTGCTCGCGGCGCAAAAATAACCTGCAGTCGGATATTTTTTGTCTTTTCCAAGTAAAGAAGCGCAAACATGGACAGTTGCCCGCCCAAGTCCGCGGAAAGTTTTTCCTGGCGCACAAAACCCAAATCCTTGATCTGTTTTTTCACGTGTAGGTATTCCTTTGCCACTGGCCAATTCACCTCGTTGGTTGTTGTTCGATAGGTCGGATAAACTGGTATACTACTCAAGCTGAGTGCACGGACAGCCAGCCAGGTGTAGACACTTTCCAATAAAACCCAGACGAGGAGGAAACTTGGGCCGAGTGCCCAGTAAGGGCGCATTGAACCGCCCCATTCACGCACGAGATAGGCAGCTCCAAAGCCAAATAGACCCCATCGCAACCAACGATTGCTTAGCACAAGTAGAAAACTTGGTACCTGTCGAATTCGATACGATACCAAGAATAGGGCGACCGATAATCCGACTACGCAATACCCGACAATTACATCCGTCATTGCAAACCGCTCCCCGGCCGAGATGGTCCTCGAGCGATCAATTTTTCTTCGTAGGAATCGATCAATTCAAACGCAACGGCATAACCACGCAGAGGAAATTCTCTAGTGTCTTAAAGACACCCGGGCTTAACTCGTCTTTGAATTCAAGGTACACTTCGTCCTGATGCACCGCTTTGAGGGGATCGAGAAGGAACTGCGGATTGAAGGCAATTTGTACTTCCGGGCCATCATACTTAATGGCCATTGACTCGTGAGATTCTCCGTATTCCGAACTTTTCCCGCTAATTTCGAGCAGGTTTTCAGAAATTTTTAGTTTCACCGAGTTGCTCTTCTCGCTGATCACCAAAGCCGCCCGATGAACGCACTCCTGAAGCAGTTCCCGTTCGATTCGGACACGATGTTCGGTTTCTTTGGGTATGACTTGTTGGTAATCGGGATAGCGGCCTTCGACCGTTTTGGATACCAAATAGAGATTTTCAACCAATCCGCTGTCTTTTGAAGAGTCGTTTAAGTCGACTTCGAACGCCACCTGTCGGTCGTTGAAGGAAATCTTCACGGTTTTTCCCTGACCGAGTAGTCTTTCCAATTCAGCCACCGTTTTGGCAGGTAAAATCAAATGACCCGCTTGCCCATCGTCTACTGGAACATCATACCCCACCATGGCCAGCCTGCGTCCATCCGTTGCCACCATGGTTAATTTGTCATCAGCAAAATTGAAGTACACTCCATTGAGGATATAGCGGGTTTCGTCGCTGGACTGTGCGTAGGAAACACTGCGGAGCATGGAGACCAACTCCTCCTGTGGAAGTGTAAACTCATGCTGATCATCGAACACCGGAAGGGGAGGAAACTCGTCCGAGGCGATACCCACGATTTGGAATTTGGATCCACCACTTTTGATCTTCGCGGTTGGTTTGGAGTCCGTTTCAATAAATACTTCCAGATTGGGAAGCTCACGCATGATGGAGGAGAGTTTTCGCACCGGGAGGGTGACGCCACCCTCTTCTTCAACATCGGCTTTGATAGAGCAGCGGATCGCTAAATCCAAGTTGGTTGTCTTGAAGGTAACAACCCCATCCGATGCCTCGACGAGCACATTTCGGAGTATAGGCATCGTCGGGCGGGTGCTGACAACGTTCATCACTTGGTTCAGCCCGTTGCTGAAGTGGTCGCGGTTTACTTTAAATTTCATGAGCGCAAATAGGTCTGATTACTTCGAAGAAAACGAATACAGGGAATAATAGGAAGAAAATAAATAGTACTCTCTTCTTATTATTATGGTCTGTGAACTTGGTGAAGAAGTCTGCAAGCCATTGTCAAGTGAATCACTTCCATGATTTTCAGCTACGAAAAAAGTCGTGATTCCGCCGTTAGTGGCCTGGGACAATTGGGAACAACCTAAATGTGTGGGCACTCCTTCCGGGTAGAAATGCAGGATACTCGCATGGTTGTGCACAATCAGGATTATTTTTTCAGGGTATCTAAATATTTCCAGAAGGAGTCATGCTGTTCGAGCATCTGTTCTTCCGAAATAGGTAGTTTAAAGCGATAGACGAAATCCGTAAGGGTGTTTTTGTGGAGTACATATAGGCAGTAGAGAGTGCTCTCCTGCCGTTCAAAATAGAGCCTGTATTCACCGGCCCGCAGGCGGTAAAGGGTTTTACCGTTGCGATGAAACCTGCCGATGGTCTCATCCGGATGCTTGAGACGCTCGGATGTCAGGGAACTAATCTGTTCGACGAGCCCCATTTGTACGAACTTGTCGAGTTCGTCCAACTGGCGGATGCTTTGCTCGCTAAAATTAACTTGGAACATAGGGATAAGAAATAGAATGGGGGTTAGCACGACACTGGCAAATCCAAAGCGTCCCACGAATGAAAAGTCTTTTCAATCGAGTCTGCAGAAAGTTGACTGGAAAGTATGAACTTTCTTGAATCAGATGGATGGGTGGGAGGCTTACTCTATGGTGGAATAGCAGTAGTCATCCTTTATTTTTGGTGGTCTGACTACAAAACCAACCGGAAAAGTGGTTTCCCGGGAGCCAGTATGGCACCGGCTCGGGTGCTCTGGATCGCTGCCATCGGAGGACTAGCACTTACAATACTTGAAACGATAGGGGAGAGCTTGCTCGGGATCACGGGTGAACAAACAGAATTGGCAGCGATTGCAATCATCCCTCTTTTAGCCGCAGCTGTCATAGAGGAGTTGGTATTTCGGGGTTACCTTGTCGTAGATCAGAAAGGAAAGAACTGGTTGATCGGCAGTATTGTTGGTTTCTCTTTCCTCTTTGCCTTGATCCATCCCTACTTGTGGTCTTGGGAAGAGGGGACTCTCTCTCTGGAACTTACGGTGAAAGGGTTCTTCAGCACAGCGCTCGTTTTTGTAAACAGCCTGTTTTTCTATGCTGTCAGATTCACCTTCGGGAATAAAACGCACTCTCTTCTACCTTGCTTCATTGCGCATGGAGCCTCGAATTTTTCCGTCTGGGCTATCAAGGGATTTCAAGGATTTATTGTGTGGTAACCGGTTGGCTTTGCTTCAAAGGGAGCACAAGTAGTCGGACCAAAAGACTAACAAGACCGTAAAATGTAAAATCCATGTTAACGATATTTTGTAGAAACTGAGAGCTTGAATCCCAAAGTTTGCAAACTATGGTAAACATTGAGCGCCATGACTTTAAAATCTTCCCAGTAGGCGACCTAAGGAAATAATGAAAAATTCTCCCCGCCGTTCCCTATGGCCAAAAGCGCTACTTACCTCATTACTTTTCTCATTAGCGGGTGGTCTCGTTTGGTCGCAGGAGATCACCTTTTTTGGGGAGACTGACTCCGCGCCTCCCGGGTCGATAGCCGACCGGGTCATAGGCGATGATTCGTTTGGGGTTGAAGCTATTGGTGAAGGAGGAACCGTATCGATTACAGTTCTACCTTTCTTGCCCACTTCGCGGGGCGGAGTGGATATAGACCCCATTGTTCTATCGGAGAACCTAGTTACCGTGTCTTCTGACGAAGAAGATTCCGGATTGGTAACTTTGCGAGCAGAGTTGATCGACGATTTGGGAGTCGTTCTCGATGCAAAGGAAGTTGAATTTACCGTCCGCCGAGAACAGACGCTTTCGCTCGTCACCGGCGTGGCAGTGCAATCGGGGGATCCGTCTTTTGCAGTTACCGTGAATGCAGATCCAGACGAGGGTCAGGCAAAAGGCTTCCGTATTTTAGATGGGCCTGCGGCAATTGATTCCGTAACAGGGCGGGTGAATGTCTATGGGACCGGCGCAATCCTCTTTCAAGCATTCGCAGGAGAGACGGACTTTAATCCTGGAGACCCGGAAGCAGATATCCTAGCTGCGGGACTTTTAAACAGGACACTCGTTGTCGGTGGACAGGAACCCACAGGAGGACCCGGATTTCTGGATCTATGGACGTGGCGTGCACCACAGCTGTCGCTGACCGATTATCTGCTCGATATTGTGGCCGATGACGTATCCATACAGTTTGTAGCCGTAGGTGCGGATGGGTTGATTGTCCAAGGCTCCGACCCTGTGGACCCATCAACCTGGAGTGAACCAATTTCTGGCACGTTGGATCACCTATACGGGGTTGCTCGTGGAGCAACCCGCTATGTGGCGGTAGGCAACAACGGGGCGGTAACCACCTCGACGGACGGATTATCATGGTCGACCGCAGGTGTCAGTGGTATTCCCGCTGGAGATGATTTGCGATCTGTCGGCTACGACGGAGATGCCGGTGAATTTGCAGCTGTCGGCACGGATACAGTCAACCGATCTGTGCTATTCACGTCACCAGACGGATTGACTTGGACTGAAGACACTAGTTTCTTTTCTTTCTCATTTGAACCCCGCTCCATTGTCTATTCATCAACCCTCGGGACGTGGCAAATTGTCGGTACCATGGGAACGTGGATTCACGGTATCCCAAGTTCATGGAGTGTTAATATCGGCGGTTTTGGCGAAGATTTCAACGACCTCTACGTTACGGACAATGGTGTTACACTGATCGTCGGGGATTCCGGGACGATCCTACGCACGCCAGCGGGCTCGTTGAATTTATGGACGACCGTGAATTCCGGCGCAAGTTATGATCTGGAGACAATTTTCGCAAATGATCGTTACTTGATTGCAGCGGGTGAAGGTGGCCGACTTCTCCGCTCCAATCTCGACAATGGTGACCGCTGGGTTGAATCGATCACTCCATTCCGGTTTGATGTCGAGGAAATCGCGTTCATGAACGGGCTCCTTGTTGGTGTCGGGCAGAACAATTCTGTAGCGACTTCGGGGAGCGGTTTTGACTGGACGCTGCGCGATACGACGACCCCGGACACCATTCGCGCTGTCGCAACCGATGGGACATCAACGGTCGCTGTCGGTGACGATGGTGACGTTTATATTTCCCCTGACGACGGGGATACATGGACTCAACCGGGCAGCGGTATCTCCGAGGACCTGCGAGATGTAATCCACGCGCCCGCGGGATTTCTGGCCGTCGGAACCGGCGGAGCCATTTACTCCTCTCCGGATGGTAACGCTTGGACGCCTGCGACGTCGGTCGACCCCGGTTTTTGGGGAACCCCTCCGTTTTTGGGAAATTTAAATTCGGTCCACTACAACGGATCATCTTACGCCGCCGTGGGCGAAGGGCTGGCTATTCTCACATCGGCTGACGGTTTGGAGTGGATCCAAAGGACAATCGGATCGTTGGACCTAAATGGAGTAACGAGCAAGAATGGAACCTTTCTGGCCGTGGGGGAGGAGGGTCAAGTTTACTCCTCAACCGATGGGGTTCAATGGAGCCCGAAATCTTCTCAGGTCACGGAAGATCTATACGCAGTTACGACGTCCGAAAGCGAATTCCTGGCTGTTGGCGAGGGCGGGATTCTTCTCACCTCCCCGAACGGCTCGACTTGGACGACCCGGATATCGACTGCCACACAGGATTTATACGCTGCGCTCTATTTTGATGATTCCTTTTATGCCTTTGGGGAAGGTTTTGCCTTGTTGGCCTCAGACAATTCGGGGAATTGGGAGTCCCAGGTCGCACCAACACAGAATGTGATTTTTGGAGCGGCCGTCGCCGGTAATCAATTTATTGCGGTCACTGATTTTGGCGGTATCCTTACCTCTCCTACAGCCGGGACGTCGGGTCTGGAAAATTGGACGTTTCGCTTTTCCGGTGAGGTTGGCAATGACATCAACGATGTTATTTACGGAAACAATGGATTCGTCGCCGTGGGAGATTCGGGCAAGATCCTTGTCTCGGAAGATGGACAGAATTGGGTAGAGGAATCGGTTCAGGAAACGGATGGAACTCCGCTGACGGATGATCTTTTGGGAGTCGCCTTCGGCAACGGCCTTTACCTCGCGGTAGGAAATCAAAAATTGATCAGCTCGACCGACACGGAAAACTGGACGGTTGTCACAACCTGGACGGTTCCTGTGAACAGTGTGTCCTTCGGTAACGGCCTCTTCGTAGTTACCGGAGAGGAATCGACCATCTTTCACTCGACGAATGGAACCAGTTGGCTGGGAGGATCCGTTAATGGAATTAATGACGCCGCGACGCTTTACGATTCAGTATATGACCCCGATTTTGAAGTTTGGGTCGCTGTGGGTGAACCTTCCGCCTTCGAGCTAAGCCCTGATGAACGGGTGAACATGACGCAATTGTTCGTTTCCACAGACGGTCAGACTTGGACCCGGCAGGCCGCCCCTCAAATCAATGCGGATGATTATTTTGCACAACCAATGCTTACCGCCTCTGCAGGCTCCGGTATCGTTCGGGCCTTTGGAAACGGTCGCCTAATCTACAACCCTGTTGCAGAGACTTGGACCATAGAGGCCCTGAGCGACTTCATGACAAATGCCTCCCTATATTCAGAGGGCAACGGGTTCGGAGGGTTTGTGTATGCCGGGATCAATGGAGCAATCGCGGGAATCGACCCAAATTTCATCAGCTTCCCTGGCGTCAGCGAAGACATCAACGGATTAGCCTTTGGAAATCAGAGCTATGTGGCTGTCGGAGCAGAGGGCCGAATCCTCTACTCCGAGGATGCCCGCGACTGGGTTCTGCGAACCACCGAGAACCTTGCTCCGCTCAATGGGGTGGCAGTCGATTCTCTTGGCAATTACGTTGCCGTCGGCGGGGGGGCGACCATTTTGCGAAGTGAAGACTCAATCAGCTGGGTTGCCGCCAGCGACATCCCCGAATTGATCGGGGACGGAAAGCTCAATGCGGTAGCTTCTAAAACAGACGGATTCGTCGCGGTGGGAGATTCCGGAGCGATACTTCTTTCTACTGAAGGTGACATCTGGAACGCCACTGAGCCAGTTGTAACGAGCCGCCTGAACAGCGTGGCCACCAATAATAGTTCTTCGGTAGCTGTCGGAGATGGAGCAGTGATACTTCTAAACGAGGGATCTGCGGAATGGACGCAACAGGATCCCGCAGGGGTGACGGTGAATCTAACGTCCGTTCTTTACGCCCAAGGACAATTCACGGCGGTTGGAGAAACGGGCACGATTTTGACCAGCCCCGATGGGATAACTTGGACGGCTCAAGTTTCAGGAACGAGCGAAAATTTATTATCTGTTGGCTACGGAAACTTTACTGCCGGCGGATACTGGGCGGCAGTAGGTGAGTCCGGGGGAATTTTCGTTTCTGTCGACAACGGCTTATCCTGGAGCAGCAAGAACTCCGGCACCCCCGAAGCGTTGCGGACGGTCTCGTTTGGGCAGCAAAATTTTCTATCCGCCGGAACTGGTGGAACGGTGCTTTCCTCCAATAATTCGTCAGAATGGTTCAGCAGACCGATTGGAACCGATTATGCCCTCAATGATTCTGCTTTCTTCAACGGGGTCTTCACCCTTGTTGGTGATTTCCAGACCATTGTAACCTCCGGCAGAATCGAGGAAAGAGAGAGCCAGGAAATACTCTTCCTGGAGATTGGAGACAAGATTGTTTCCGATGGTCCTTTCAATGTGCAGGTAGCCGCTACGAGTGGGTTGCCGGTCAGTCTTGAAATCGTGAGTGGACCGGCGACCATCTCCGGGACGGAAATCACCTTGGACGGAGTGACTGGGACAGTCGTGGTGCGAGCAACCCAAGCCGGGAGCGTGCGATTCGACGCCGCGACCCCGGTAGATGTCTCGTTCGATATTCGGTTGACGGGACAAACCATCGATTTCTTTGGAGAGGGGCCTGTCGTGCCAGGTGATCCAGGCTCCGTTTCGGACAAAACTTTTGGAGACGACCCATTTTCAGTGATAGCCTCCAGCAGCAGTGGGCTGACTCCTATCATAGCAGTGGCGTCCGGGCCGGCTGTCATCAACTCCCAATCCTCTGGTGCGGCGACCTTATCAGTGACCGGAGCTGGGACAGTGACAATAACAGCAAATCAGGCAGGAGATGCCACCCGGGCAGCAGCTCCGGAAGCTTCCCGGAGTTTTTCGGTTGGGCAAGCTTCCCAGACGATAACCTTCGATGCACCGACGTCTGCCGGTGAGGCGGATCCTCCACTTACGCTGACCGCGTCCTCAACTAGTGGGCTTCCGGTTACGTTTGCTGTGCTCAGCGGACCGGGGTCGATTTCCGGTGGGGACCAGCTCCAATTCAGCGGGAGCGGAGAGGTAACCGTGCAAGCGTCACAGGCAGGAGATGCGGACTATCTGGCCGCGACTTCGGTGACCGAGACGATTACAGTGGAACCAGCTGAAACGGGTGATGTATGGGAAACCCGGATTTCTGGAACGACGAACGATCTCTATGGAGTCCACTTCGCAGGTTCACGATTCTATGCTGTGGGACAGGGACTTTCAGTTCTCTCATCCGAAGAGGGGCAGATTTGGAATCTACGGGCGACGGGTGGAGGACTTTTGAAAGACATGGCCTATGGTGGTGTTCCGGCAATCTACGTAGCGATTGGCGAGGATGGGGTACCCATTTCTTCTATGGATGGAATCAGCTGGAGCCTACTTCCGGTATCCGCTCTTCCCCCCCTAAATGGAGTCGCTTACGGGGCAGGTCGCTTTGTTGCCATTGGGCCGGGGGGTGAGATCCGTCGCTCCTTGAATGGATCCTCATGGTCGGCAATTTCAAGCGGTGTAACCGTGGAGCTCCAGGATGTCATCTATTCCGGAGGCACTTATGTTGCGGTTGGGGAAAACACGATCTTGGTTAGCCAGAACGGCGGAGCAAATTGGGATATCAACACCTTCCAGAACGGGACCATGTCACTCCAAGCGGTAGCGGGAGATGCAGCCGGCGGCTTTTTAGCGGTGGGTAATTCGGGTCAAATCCTCTACTCTGCGGACAGTGGTGAAAACTGGAGTGTTCGACCCTCTACGATCGGAACAGATCTTCTGGCGGTCGCTTATGGAGACGGTCGATACATCATAACCGGAGAGGGGGGCGGAATCCATACCAGTGATGACGCCGGGATAACCTGGAAGGCCCGGAGCAGCGATACGATCCAGACCCTGCGTCATGCAACCTATCGATCAGAAATCTTTGTTCTGGTCGGGGACGGTGGGACGATTCTTTCCTCGGGGAGATCGGGAGCCAAATTCTCACAGACCATCGATTTCGATGCCATAACGGCTCCCATTGGCGGTGGCACGACAACACTGTCGGCAACAGCCCTGGAAGGTGGAGTGGCCAGTAACCGGGAGGTTGAATTCAATCTGGTGAGCGGTTCTGGTATCATAACCGGCACAGCTCTACAGCCGGGAGGCGAAACCACTGCGACATTGGAGATTACCGGTAATCCCGGGGATTATGTTGTGCGGGCATCTCTCCCGGGCGGCGGAAATTACCTCGCGGTGGCTGGAGTCGATCAATCATTTATCGTGATCGGCGAAACCCAAGAGTTGGCTGGTATATCGCCGGTATCCGGTGATCTTCCATTCTCCTCGGCCCCGATAGGTCTCTCCGCTACGTCGGTCGATGCAACGACAGGCATTGCCACCGGTCTGGCGGTTGAGTTTGAGGTGGTGAGCGGTGATGCAGCCATCACCGGCAATGCTCTCACGCTTGCGAGTGGAGCGGTCGGTAATTCGGTTGTGATTCGCGGATTCAATTCTGGTGATCCGACCTATTCTCCCTTGGACGAAACCTTTACCTACAACATTACGGTCGAGGAAACGGAGATCGTTTTCAACGCGATCTCCAATAAATTGCTCTCCGACGAGGACTTCTTTATTGAAGCCCGAACCTCGAACGGCGAGGACGTTGGAATACGCATCATCCAAGGCACGGGCTTAATATCGCTCCGGACATTCACGGAAAGCGATGCCAATGGTAATGAGACCCTCCGGCATCAAGTTTCCATCAAAGGAACGGACGACGCACAGGGCGTAGTGATTCTAGAAGCATTTACCCCATCAGGATCCCCGGTTTCAGCGGACCCGGTCCAACAAACATTTTATATTTCCAAGTTCGAGCAGAACATAACATTTGTTGAACCAGCAGCGAAAACCTTTGGGGACGGACCATTTGTCATCAATGCATCCGCTGATGGGGGAGGGGTCATTGCGTTTGCACTGGCAGATAACACCGTTGCGAGCATTGATGGGGCTACCGTTACTATTCTTTCCGCCGGAACGATAAAAATTACAGCAGAAGCAGCCGCGACCGGAAACTTTGGTCCCGCTACCGGTGAACTAACGGTGCCCGTTTCAAAGGCCAGCCAAGTGTTGGAGTTTGATTCAATTGATGATCAATTCGAGGGAAGCGTAATCACCTTAGGGCTGACTGCACGCACCTTCATCGGGTCGAGCAGCACTCCGGCCGATCCAGCTTTGTACCCAATTGTTTACAGCGTTGTGGAAGGTTCAGGCATTGCATCCATATCCGGGAATACTCTCAGCCTAAACGGGGGATCAGGAACCGTGAAAGTGCAAGCCTCGCAGTCAGGCGATGTGAATGTGAATGCGGCGGAACCAGTCGAGCAAAGCTTCTCGGTTTCAAATTTTGGCCGTGCGACCACGACGGTCAGCGACAATTTTTACGGGGCGGCCTTCGGCGGTGGTCGGTATGTTGTCGTCGGCCAAGCGGGAACCATAGCCCGCTCGCTAAATGCATCAACCGACCCTACCGACTGGCAGTCATTTGTTCCCGCTCCTGTGAATACAACTCTTCGTGATGTTGCTTACGGAAATGGTCGATTCGTAACCGTGGGAAGCGGAGGTAAAACATTGGTCTCAACAGATGGCGGTGGGAACTGGACACCCGGATCGGCCCCAACCGGGAACATTCTTTGGAGGATTGAATATGGTGCGGGCATATTTGTAGCCACCGAATTTTCCGTAGCAGGTGTACTTCATACCTCGACGAATGGGCTCAATTGGACTGCCCGGTCTCTTCCCTCGACAAATCGATTGAATGAACTGGTGTTAGGTAAAAACCCCTCAGGCAACTCTCTCTTTGCCGCAGTTGGTTTTGCTGGGACGGTATTAACCTCAACTAACGGAATCAACTGGACCCTGCAGGATATAGGAACTCAGAGGATTTCTCTTCGGAGTGTCGCGTATGGAGAGGGCTTGTTTGTTGCGATCACGATCTCGGGAGAATACATTTATTCCGAAAATGGGGGAGTGACATGGTTTCAAAAGGATATCCCAGCATCCGTGCTTACAGATGTAGCTACGGTGGAATCCATTGCCTTCGGAAACGCAACCTTCCGAGTTGTGGGATCCAACGGAGCAGTCCTAACGGCAACTCCGGAGGCGATCCGAGAACCCATTGATCCAGTTGATAATTCCAGCCGATGGGTTCGTGAGATCAGTTTGGGATCCGAAACGCTGAATGAAGTTTCTTTTGGTGGGGATCGTTTTGTAGCCGTCGGTCAGAATGGAACCATCCTGGTTTCACTCCCAGAGATCGCCAACCTGACCCTCTCTGAGTGGATTGAGAGTTATGACTTTTCCGGGCTAACAGCTGGTGCGGTCACTGGATCAGATGATCCCGATGGAGATGGCTATACAGTAGCGATCGAATACGCACTTCTCGGAGATCCAACACTACCAGAAACGGCCCCCTTAGTAGAGATGGTCACATCGGGTGGTGAAGTTATGCTCTGCTTCAAGCGAAGACTGTTTTCCAATATTACCATCGAAATCCAATCCTCAATCGACATGGTAACGTGGACAACCATACGGACCTACGACCCCGCCACTAAGTCTTGGGATGACACCGAAGGTCTCACGGAATCGTTGGATGGAAGTGAGGTTTACGTGAACTTCTCCATCCCAACCGGCGTCGGGGCCACTTTCCTTAGGGTGCGGGTCGTTGAGTGAGCTGATAGCGCTGAGCTGACCCGGTTGACTGATACGACGGGCCTAGTTCGGAAATAGGAGAGCGATGGTTCTTTCTACTCAGCTGACGGTTTTACCTCGGCTTCCTTCTGTTTCAGCTCATCCGACACTTCTGTGGGGGTATCAATTCGATCCGCGGTTGGCTCATCATCGGCATCTATTGCGAGTGACAGAGACTGATTGATTTCCTCGTTCTTTTCTTTAAGCGCAGTCTTATACTTTTCTCGGGTGCGTGAATAAACGGGTATATTTTCTACCAAACGTGATAGAGCCTCGGCGATGCTGCTATCAATGTTAATGTAATCATCGAGACTCAGCCAAAGGCGATTCGCTCCGATATCCCAGTTAAGGCTGACCACGGATGGGCGGTTGAGGAAATCCATCTGTATCTCTCCCATAACCCGTGAATTGCTAAGCGCTTTTGACCCGGATCCCATCCAACTTTCTGTTAAGCTTTTTATCTCGCCACGACTTTTGCGAAAGGCATTCACCTTAACTCGAAACTCCTCCATCAGCTGTATAAACTTTTCCTGGCTCTCTGGTGTGGAAGTGAAGAAGAGAAGTCCGGGAGTCCCCAAACCACCCCCTTGAATTGTGGCAACCTCTCTTAAACGAAATTCTGACAGTTCCCTGTCAAAGAAGGTCTCATCTTGTATTCTCAGTTCGAGATCCGCTGCGCGAGAATTCTCCCTACCGCTTGGGCGAACCACGAGACGATCCCCAAGGACATCGGAAAAAAAGCGGACGTCGGTGGTGAAATCATCGGGACCGGTTTGAGCGTCACCCGTCAGGGAGCAGAGAAGCAGTGGGATAAGGAATAGACGATGCATGGCGAGATCCTAAGGTAGAGAGAGCATTAGCGCCGGCTGACGGGACCAAATTTTCTGGGACCGGATTCCGATTGGTCGGTCTCTTCGGGCTCCACCAGAGGCTCTTCAAGCTCTTTTATTTTCGAATCTTCCGCTTGTTCCCGCAGGCGCAGGGCATCCAAGAGCTCCTGATTTGCCGCTTCGTTTCTAGCACGGCGAACGGCCTGTTGTAGCTGCAACTCTTCAGGCGATAGCTCCCTGGCACCAACTCCTTGAACCTCTCTATCCGTCAAGCCCATGGCATTGAAGCGATCAATTCCTACCACATCCATGTAAGTGTTTGATTGGGGATTGAGTAGGCTGGCGGTGATGAAAATGATTTGATTTGTCGTTTGAACGTTCGTGGATTCGGATGAAAAGAGTCTTCCCAGAATCGGTATATCGCCCAGAATAGGGACCTTGGTATTGTTGGTGACATTTTCATCGGTGATCAAACCACCAATTGCCAAGGTGGAGCCGCTACGAAGGAGGACCTCCGAATCGGTAGCCCGTCGACGGACTGTTGGGATTGTGTTGCCATCAATAGTTTGTTCTCCAACAACGCTGTTGACCTGAGGGATTACTTTTAGAGCGATCAATTGTCCGCCGACTACAGTAGGCGTTACTTCCAGAGTTGTCCCAGGGCGAGGCTCGAGAGGAAGGGGTTCACCTCGGGTGGTCACACCATCGGAAGTTTCTACGACGCCCGGTTTGTAGAAGTAGTCTGTCAGTTCCACACGGGCTTGCTTCCCGTTGATAGCAACGACGTTCGGGTTGGTGATTAACTTGGCGTCGCTCTCTTCCTCGAGGGCGCGGAGAACCAAACGAAACTGATCCGTGCTGAAGATCGCACTGTCGAGCCGGGCGGTGGTGGCAATATTTTCGATGGTGTTTTGAAAAAGATTGCTGGAAGTGGAGGAGTTCGTGATATCCCTCGTCGTTCCCGATTGGCGGACTACATCCGTCGATTGATTGTTGAAGTTATTATTCTGAGAATCAGAGTCATTGCTGAAAGCATTGCTGTTCGATGAATTAGAGGTGTCCGTTGTAGTAATCACTCCATTGTTGTCCGTAAAGGTAGAGGTGTTGGAAGAACTGTTATTCGCACCGTTGTTTACAATGTTGTTATTGTTTCGGTCAAACCCGTTCGAACTATTGAAAGTGGTATTGTCTATGAACGAGCGTGTGGTCGTATCCGAAAAGTTTCTACCCGTGGTATTTGTTGTCGTGTTGGTGTCGTTTTGAGTGCGACCACGGGACCACTCTCGCGTAAAGGGCCCGGCATTGATACCAAATCCGCTGAGCGAAGCCCAGTCGACACCGAGGTTCTTTTGGTCCTGGCCGGTAATTTCCACAAACTTGGATTCGATGAGAATTTGCTTCAATGGCTGGTCCAGTCGCTCGAGAAGAGCACCGACTTCCTGCAAAGAGGCTGGTCTTGCCGTGACAATGAGAAGGTTGTTCGCATGGTCGGCGGCTACGCTCTGCACTCCTGAAACAACGGGAAGGACCTCATTGCTGGCCTGTCGAAATGAAGGGATGGGTCCATTCGACGTCTCTGAGGTATCGCCCGGGCTCGGCATGATCCGCAGGAGCAAGTCACCAGCGCTCGCATAACGCAGGTCGTAGATACGGACAACAGGAGGTTCGTTGCGGAGGTTCTGCATGAATTGGCTGTCAACGATCTGAACCAGATTTTCTCCCTGACGATAGGTAGAGTAACTTTGGAATTGCTGGGCACCGTCCCCGGTGGTTCCCCCAATCGGAACCTTTGGAAGCTTGAGGATGGAAAGGTCGAGAGCTTGGTCAAAAGTGACGCCCTGAACCTCCAAAGAAATTAAGAGATTTTCTATCTCCGGTGGGCTTACGACGTTCACGACAGGGGTCTGTGTTTGCCCTATGAGAGTTGCAACATCCTGAAACGGAGTCTCCCTCAGATTCAGATTCAGGCCGCCGGATTGAAGGTCGAGAACCACCCGTGAATCAACCTGACGAATGCCGATGATGCCTTCATCCTCAAACCATTGGTAATTATTTTCTTCCAAAATACTTGTGAGAACCCGTTCCCATGTAACATTGGATAGGGAAGCTGAGGTGTTTCCCTCCAGATCGGCGGGAATAATGATGTTCAGCCCGACAACCTCTGCCAGGGCTTGAACGGCTGATCGAGTGGGCTCGCTTCGGAAGTTCACGGAGACTAATCCATTTTCAGCCACCTCGATGGCCTGATCCGCCCCAACTCTCTGGATACGGATGATTCCGGCGTCTCCTTTCACCCAGACAAAACCAGTGCCATCAAGTGCAATGTCAAAAACCTGCGGCCAAGTGACTTTCTTCAGTTGTATCGATATACTGCCTACAAGAGTGTCCGGAATGATAACGTTGAGATCCGCAGCATCGGCAACATAGCGCAGAATGGTGCGAATGGGGGTATCTACATAGTTCAGGTCAAAGGTTTCCAGTGGAGGAGTCTCCGGCATTGGAGCGACTGCGATTGCCGCGGGTTGGGGCGCAGTTATCGTCGTATCAGTGGGTTGGTCGGTCACCGTTGTTGTTTCGACTGGGGTTGCAGGAGCCTCTGCTGTCGCGGAGTCTCCGGTTGCCTCGGAGGATTCATCCGTTGAAGTCTCTTCTTCGGCGATTGCGTCGTAATCGAGGCTTTCGTCTGCTTCCAGGCTTTCCGAAGTGAATTGCTCTAAGACTGGATTTAGTTGCATCGCGTTTGCATCAGCCGCGTCGCGCGCTTCAATCGCCCGCTCCACCGGATTTTTTCTCTCTGGCTCCTGCGCATTTATTATTGCAGGGCCCGTAATGAAGGTGAGGAGTAAACAGAATGAGAAAGGTAGTGATTTCATGTGGCTGAGAAAAAGTTCATTACGGCTGTGTCGGTTGTACTCCGGAGGATTCGTTCTTTAAAGATACAGATGTTTGCAGGTCTTCCAAGCCTATGGTCAGGCTTGAATTAGTGAGGTCGAGAATTTCAACGGCAAGGGGAGCTCCACGCGTTTCCTCAAGTGTGATGGAGATGGTGCGGCCTTCTCTGAGTAGGCCGAAGTCTTTAGTGGCTAAGAAAGACCGTGTCCCGAAATTTTGGTAGCCAATAATGTTATCACTTAGAATCTGGGCGATACGTTCGATTAAGTCTTTGTTGGTCAGGCCCTCGACGACGGCTTCCTGCTTTTCCTCCTCAATTTCCCTGCCAAACAGAAAGGGGTCTGGAAGGAGACGAAGTTCTTCTTCAGGTGGAATTTGGTAGGAAAGAAGGCTCTCCAAACCCTCAACAAACTCAATTCTTCTTGCCTCGGAAAGAACAATGGATGCAGCTGATAGAGTTTGCGTCGAAACCCCAACGAGCAGAAAAATTATTTTGGAAGGCACTCTCATTCAGATGCCTCTGTTTCGGTTTCGGGTAAAGCTGAGAGCGCTTCGAGGGTCAGGGTAATTCGCCTTTGCTTCTCGCCGGATCCGTCCGCTGGGACAATCGATAGATTGATAAATCGAACGAGAATTTCCCCACCGCGAATGCGATAGGCAAAATCCATAATCTCCCGGAAGCTGCCGATAGCCCGGATGCTAAATTGAATTGTCCCGAAGTTTTTCATTTTCCATTTACCCACATTTGAAAGGTCGAGGGCTGGACGCTGATCCACGGATTCGATCTGAACACCATTCCCTTCAAACTGGTAAAAATAGGCGATATTCACAGCAGCGTCTTCCGGTTTGAGAACTCGATCCTCGATCCGATCTGTCAGCCTTTCGATTTCCTCCAACTGGGTTGTCAGGTTTTGGGAATTCTGGATGTTTCTTCGCATCCTATTCACATCGCTTTCGGCTGTCTGAAGGTGCTGTTCAAGTTCCGAAACCAGTGACAAGCGGAAGAGAAAGATCAAGATGCAAATTAGGGCTATCAGGCCTGCAACTGTCGCAAGGCGGAACTTGCTTAAAAAAGGGGGTAGGCCGATCTTCATGATGAGGCCTTCTCAGTAGCTTGTTTGAATCGAACTTCTATCGAGAACCCGAAGGTGTTCAGCGTGGGATTGCGCGGATTGGATCCCTCGGAGATATCATCCACGTTTTGCAAATAGGGAAGTTCGATAAGGGATTCTTTGAGGTCATCAATCAGTTGGAGGCTTCGCGTCTGGCCGCGTAAAAAAATTCGATAGGTGCGAGTGATTACTTTCTGCTCCGTCTGTTGCAATTCCTGGTAAGCGACCTCCTCAAAAGAAATATCGGACGGACGGAGCCTCGCCAAGTCCGCTAGAAAGCGCGGCACATCAACAGGGATGTCGTAGAATTTATCCAGATCATCAAAGATTTGTTTCCGCTTCATGAAACGGGTGTTGCTGGCAACAACGATCATGTTGTCACCCTCCAAGCGGGATTGTTCCGCTTGGAGGGTCGAAATGTCATTTTCCAGGCCGTAAACGGTAGCTTCCCGGTAAGCAAGCCAGATGAAGATCATCAGCGCCAATCCCACGGCTCCAATATTGATAAGAAAGTCTGTTCGAACGACCTTGATATCGGGCAAATCCTCCGCGACCCGAAAATCTGGATGCCAGGCCGGAAACGTATTTCTCTTCGTGTTCTTTCGCGTGCTCATTTTGAGGATGGACTTTCCAGTCGGGCCATCTGGCAAAAAAGAGGAAGAAATTCATACAGGTCGTCGCGTTCGGCAATTTTATCCGGAACGGTGATTCCCGAAGCATTCAACCATTCGGACAATGTCGGTTTCCAGCGTTCCATCCCCAGCTTCTCAGCCAGGATTTCGGAGATCCAGGAAAGGCTGCTCGGAAGTCCAGGGATGAAAAGATAGTGCACGGATTTTCCCGTCTGCACCTCAAATTGGCCAGTTGAAGCGCGAACTTGAATGATCAAATCGTGCAAAAGAGTGGAAGCCATGTCGCGAAAATCGAATGTCTTGGATAGCATGACCTTCCGAGCGCTTAAACTATCTTGAAGGCCCAACTCTTTCTGGATGCTGTTCGCAATGGCTGAAACTCCAAAATCGATGGAGTGCGAAAGTGCAAGACCACTCAGATTTACGACGTATGCATATGAGGTCGATTCACTGAATTCTATGACGAGCGCAGAACCGTCCATATCCTCTTCCACAACAGCCCGTTTGACACCGGCGAAAAGCGATATTGATGAAATTTCCAATCGGGTCGGATAGATCCCCAGCTCAATCAAGCGCTTTTGCTCTTCTTGAAGGTTCTCCTTTCCTGCACCAACAAAGAGAGTTTCCCGTGAAGGCGATTCGGTGGCATTGTAAACCTGCCCCGTCGATGGATTCAGGACATGAAATCCGGTTTCTTTGGCCTTGCGCTCCAGATCAGTGGAAAGGGTTTTCGTCGCAAAATCTTCTGCTCTCGTCCTTGCGGCACTTTCGGAACTGTTCCGATGAATAAAACGATCCCGGGGGTAAACACTTGCCTGGGCTTGGCAATACGATCCCTTTTGAACACCTGCAAAGGCTTCGATTGCCCTGCGAGTTTCGGCTGTGGTTGTGATGGGGATGGTTTCCAGCGCCTCGACCTCAACGGGTGCCGACAAGCGATCCGTCCGTGCTAGCCTCACTTGATAGTGGGAAACCTCGGCAAAAAGTCCTTTCGCTTTTTTCTTAAACATCAAGTGATAATTCGACGGCGTGCGTAAAAATAAATCTAGTCACGGTTTCTTCTTTTGAGCAATCCGAAAAAGTTCTAAAAGCGCTCTTAGCGAAGGATTTACGCTAAAAAAAGGAGGAAATCTCGAACAGAGCGACAGTGGTGATGATATCCTAGTCGAAAAACGACCTACTTGAGGAAAACCGGATTCCCGTTTCGGTGCCGCTGAGGGTGCCCTGGGAACTAGTTAATATCTCCAAGGTAGAGATCGCTTCCTTGTTCAAATGCTCTTTGGATGACGGGGACGGCGTCCGTTGGGAGGAACCGGACCGATGAGAGCGTCTTCAGATCGAGCCATTCGATGCCAATTTGCTTCCGGTCGGTCTCGGAGCCTGGTGTGGGTTCAGCGCCGTCGGGTATCCTGCAGGAAAAAACGGTTTCGACTTGATGAAAATCTCGGTGGTATTTTGAAAAACTGTGATTTCGACCGATATATTCCCGAACATAGAGCAGGGTGCCGACTTGAACTTCCAGGTTAATCTCTTCCCAGCACTCACGAAGTAAGCCCTGTTTCATAGTCTCACCATGCCGCTGCCCACCTCCGGGTAGAACGTAAAAAACACCGCTCCGATCACACATTTTGATCGCGAGGAGCCGATTCTCTCGGAGGATTACCGCCCGACAAGCATGTCGAATCCACTTCATGCGTTGCGATTTCCTTTTGGTGACCCTTCCAATTCGTCGAGCAGACGCTCGATGTTTTCCTTTATGGAGAGCATCGCCTGTGGGGGTGACACCAACGGAAGATCCCCGACGTCCCAATAGACGAAACGATCTGCGTATGCCGGGAAACGTTCCATTACCATTGGCTCATGCTCGTCTTTTTTTAAAGCGATGATACGATCCGCATGCTCGAAGTCCTCCTCTGCCAAAGCCTTTTTTTCCTTGGGTAGAAATTCTTCGCTCACACCCACTAGGCGGAGACCGTTTGCAGCGTGTGGAGACAGTCCGTCCGGTGCCTCTTCCGGGATGAAACCGCGCGAGAAGGCGGTCCAATCGATCCCGCGTCGGTGCGCCAGGTGATTGAAGACCGCCTCAGCAAAACGAGAACGATAATAATTAGCGGTGCAGATGAATAAAATGCGGGGCATAGTAAGAGTAAAAGCTCGTTTCCGGAGCAGTTGAAGAGTTATTTGGAATAAGAATGAAAATAAGTCTCATTTAGGTTGAGATTCTGGAAATTTCTATATTGTTTAAAACACTCATCTAGCAAAAAGTGCGAATTTCCAAGACAGAACCCTCAACAACCAATCGTCTCCTCGCCGATGTTGGCCTCCGGCCAACTCGCCAGCGTGAGGTTGTTTATGAGGTGATCCGAGAGGAGAAAGATCACCCGTCAGCTGAAATGGTTCACGATCGGGCCAAAAAACGCATGGCCGGTATCTCACTCGCGACCGTTTACAACTGCTTGGAATCCTTCGTTTCTGCTGGGTTGGTCCGCCAGCTGAATTTTCAACGACATTCTTCCCGATACTGTCCTGTTTTGGAAGATAATCCCCATTTCGCCCACTTTCACTGCCGCCGTACGGGCAAGGTATATGACGTTGTCCTGTCCGGAGATGTGCGGGAAATGATCAAGAAAGAATTGCCCGATGGACTCAATATGGAGCAGGTGGAGATCACCGTTGCCGGCACTACTGACACCAAAAATCAACTTCCTCCACACACACCACTTTCCAAAAAAAATTATGAATCAACTTGAGATAAAGAACCTGAACGCCGGAATAGCCGGCCAAACGATCCTCCGGAATTTGACCCTTTCCGTGCCAAAAGGAGAGGTTCACGCCTTGATGGGGCCGAACGGCACTGGTAAAAGCACTTTGGCTAAAGTTTTGGCCGCTCACGAAGACTATAAGGTCGAAAGTGGCTCGGTCCTTATGGACGGCGAGGAAATACTGGGCCGCGAGCCCGATGATGTTGCCCGCGCAGGTCTGTTCCTCGCTTTTCAGTATCCTTTGGAAATACCCGGTGTATCGATCGCCAATTTCATCCGCGCGGCACTTCAAGCCCGTCAGAATGACGACGAGAAATTCGATGCACCCGGTTACTATCGGAAACTTTACGAAAAAATGGACCTCCTCCAGATCGACCGGAAGTTTTCTTCCCGTTCGGTAAATGAGGGCTTTTCCGGAGGGGAAAAGAAACGTTGCGAAATTTTGCAGATGACTATGCTCGACCCTACTTACTGCGTGATGGACGAGACCGACAGCGGGCTGGACATTGACGCCCTCAAGATCGTCGCTAATGGGGTGAACCTAATGCGAGGACCGGATCGTGGATTTTTAGTCATTACCCACTACCAACGTCTCCTGGACTACATCGTTCCTGATAAAGTCCATGTTATGCACGAAGGCCAAATTGTCCGAACCGGAGATAAGAGCCTCGCTCTCGAATTGGAGAGCAAGGGTTATGATTGGGTGAAGCAGGAACTAGCCAGCACTACAGAATAATTGAGGTAACAAAACGGAGAATTTATTATGAGCCAAACACAAGCATTCGATATTGATCGCGAAAAAGGAAATTTCCGCTACGACGTCAAATATCAGTACGACGCCGGAACGGGACTCAACGAGGATACGATTGACTACATCTCTAAAGCCAAGAGCGAAGAGGAATGGATCAACGCATTCCGCAAACGAGCGCTGAAAGTCTTTAACAAACTTCCTATGCCAACGCATTGGGCCAGTAAGGATCTCGAAAACATTATTTTTGAAAAGATCCGTTACTATCTTTCTCAAGGACAGATGCCCAGTCGCTCTTGGGATGATGTGCCAGACGAGGTAAAGCAAACGTTCGAACGCCTCGGTATTCCTGAGCAGGAACGCAAGTTTCTGGCTGGGGTGGAGGCTCAGTTCGACAGTGAGGCAGCTTACTCGCACATGCAGGAATCGTTGGAAAAAGATGGAGTTATTTTTGTTGGTTCCTCTGAAGGGCTGAAAAAATATCCTGAGATCTTCAAGAAGTTTTTCGGAAAGGTCATTCCAACGAACGACAACAAATTTTCCGCCCTGAACAGTGCGGTGTTCAGCGGGGGTAGTTTTATTTACGTTCCACCGGGTGTGAAAGTTCGCCAGCCCCTCCAGGCTTATTTCCGAATCAACGCCGAGAGTTTCGGCCAGTTCGAGCGCACCTTGATCATTGCCGATGAGGGCTCGGAGGTTACCTACATGGAAGGTTGCACTGCACCGAAATTCGAGACCAGTACATTGCATAGTGCGGTTGTCGAACTGGTTGCTCTAAAAGGGGCGAAAATCCAGTATATAACGGTCCAGAATTGGTCGAACAACGTTTTCAACCTCGTAACGAAACGGGCTTGGGCGGAAGAAGAAGCCGAGGTGAAGTGGATTGACTGCAACATCGGCTCCCGACTCACAATGAAGTATCCGGGCGTGGTTCTGAAAGGAAGGAAAGCGCGCGGGGAGGTTATCTCCATCGCCCTTGCAAATGATGGTCAGCATCAGGACACCGGGGCAAAGATGGTTCACCAGGCGGATGAGACTACAAGCAATATTATTTCCAAAAGTATATCCGTTGGGAAAGGCCGGTCCACCTACCGTGGGTTGGTCCACATGCCGGACCATCTCAAAGGCTGTAAGAACAATACGGAGTGCGACGCACTTCTGATCAACACCAACAGCCGTACCGACACATACCCAGCCATCAACGTGCAGGGGAATGGCAATTCCGTCCAGCACGAGGCGAGTGTCTCAAAGGTCAGCGCAGAGCAGATCTTCTACATGATGCAACGAGGACTTTCCGAGGGCGCGGCAATGAGCTTGGCCGTGAATGGTTTCGTCAACGATCTCGTCCGTCAATTTCCCATGGAGTATAGCGTCGAATTGAAACGCCTGATCGATATGGAAATGGAAGGCTCGGTCGGTTGAGCTTTCGTTACTGATCGCATTGGAAAAACGAATCGTACGACACATATGACTACAGAAGCCGCAGTTGCGCAAAAAGCGTCCGGCGTGGATACCGCCGCCTCCTTTAAACGCCACATGTCCCTCTCCACCTCTCCAGAAAAATGGAAGAAGTGGAAAGAAGGCTATTGGGAAAAATACCTAGACCTTCCTCTTCCGAGAAACCGGGACGAGTATTGGAGGTTTTCGAAGAGAATCGATTTCGATTTAGGATCCTACCAAATTCCGGAAGCACCTTCTGATGAGGAAATCGAAGAGGCACTTTGCAAGTCTGATCTTGTGGGAAACTGCTCCGCCAAATTTGTCTTCGTCGACAATCACTTGGTATATCGAGAGGAAATCGAAGAGGACTTGGCGAAAAAGGGAGTCGTCTTTCTCCCCCTTGTAGAGGCACTGGAAGAGCAGCCCGAACTCGTTGAAAAATATCTGTTCCAAGAATCGACGGATTTGGGGTCCGATAAGTTCCATGCCCTTCACAATGCATATTCGGAGGGAGGCTATCTGCTCTATGTTCCAAAAAACGTAGAGATTGAATCACCCTTTGCTGCTTACCACTGGCAGTCCACCAACGGAGCGGCGCTTTTCCCCCACGTACTCATCGTCGGGGATAGAAATAGTCAGTTCGGGGTTGTTGACGTTCACCAATCGCTCCGTGAAGACAGCGAAGGATTTTCTTGTGCGGTCGGTAATGTTTTTGCTGAGGATGGAGCTAAAATTTCCCGCAAAAGCATTCAGAATTACAACCCACAATGCATTTCCTTCCAGCTCGACACCAACAATGTGGACAGGGATACAACCGTGCGGGCTATCAACGTTAATCTCGGCAGCCGAAGAGCCCGTTTCGAAAACGAGGTGCGAATCAATGGAGCCGGAGCAGACGTAAAGCTGTATTCACTAACAGTAGCGGAAAACAATCAGGAGTTCGACCAGCGGACTCTACAGATCCACAATGCGCCTAATTCGGTTTCAGATCTTCTGTATAAGAATGCACTTATGGACACCAGCCGAACAATCTTTTCCGGATTGATCAAGGTGGCAAAAGATGCGCAACAAACCGATGCTTACCAGACCAATCGAAACCTTCTTCTCAATGACACGGCTCAAGCAAATTCACTGCCGGGGCTCGAGATCGAAGCGAACGATGTTAAATGCAGCCACGGCGCAACTACTGGTCAGTTGGATCGGGAAGAACTGTTTTATTTCCTGCAACGAGGGATTTCGAAAAGGGTCGCCCAGCAGTTGATGGTTTTCGGTTTCTTCGAAGAAGTGATCGAGCAATTTGATAACGATGAACTGGAGGAGAGCTTGCGTGGATTAATCCGGGCAAAATTTGCGAAAAAACAGTTGGACGCTATCACTCCCAAACCAGAACCTTCCTCCCATGACTGAAGATCCTGAACGCATTCTCTCCCGTACTGTAAAAGCGACTCTCATTCCCCACGGGGAATTGATGGAACTGCCCGAAGGCTCTAGAGTAACGATTACCCATCGGCTTGGCGGGAATTACACGATCATGACCGAGAACGGAATGTTCCGGATTGGTGGTGAAGACGCGGACTCACTTGGGGAAGAGCCGGAGAAGCCTGATTTTGATATTCCGGAAGGGGGAGCGGACGGGCCGCCGGACAATGATTCTGTATGGAACCAATTGAAGAAGGTTTTCGATCCTGAAATACCTGTGAACATTGTCGATCTCGGCTTAGTTTATAGCATGGAATCATTGGAGAGAGACGAAGGTGGTTACAAGGTGGTCGTAGCGATGACGCTAACCGCTCCCGGTTGTGGGATGGGGCCGTCTATCGCCGAGGACGCTCGGTCCAAAGTCGTTCAGGTGCCTGGAGTCGAAGAGGCGCAAGTGGATATCGTTTGGGATCCACCCTGGAATCAGGACATGATTTCCGAGACGGGCAAGATGGAGTTGGGCTTAATTTAGAGCGCAATTGTAGTTAAAAAATCAGCACGGTTTTCGGAGGAAAAAACCCTAAAGCCATTTAATAAATGACAATACGGACTGAGAAACCCGGAGAAGATACATCACTTCCTGCAGATCAAGCGACAGGAGATGGAACGATTTTGATGCCACGCAAACGACGAATCTTTTCGTACACTTTATTGGCATACGGCCTTTTTCTCATAGCGATTGGAATAACGGGATTTTTGAATAATCCGGAAAAAGCAAAAACCGCACTCATCTCGGGTGGGGTTTTCGGCGGAATTCATCTTGTCTGGGCCTACCTTTGGAACCGCAAACATACGATCGCCCGGTATGGTGCTTTAGTGACCCTGGTTATGGTTCTGATTGCGTCAACGTGGAGGTCTTGGGTTGCCTGGCAAGCCTTTCTCGAAGGCGATGCTTCTAAAAAATTTGTAGCCTTTCTCTTAACGGCAATGTTTTTGGGCACTTTCCGTGTATTCCTCCGCTATCTGAGTCTTCCCAAGGCGAACTCCAAAGCGTAAGCTGCTGTATCAATCTTCCCTTGCGTGGAGAAAACTCCCAGGGGAGAAGTCTCCCGTAGCCGATGGCCTGATCGGCATGTCTCCGGAAAGATAGGACATCATTCTATACCGCCCTCGGCTGAGCGGGTTCAACAATCCCCCGAATAGCTGCCATAATGTTCTCGGCGGCTACGTCGAAGCGGTCCTTTTCAGTGCGACCGGGATCGAAATCCTCTGGTTGTAGAAGCGGGCCGAAACGAACCTTTAGCGGCACGCCAAGGCGAGGCTTTCTTGCTCTTCCAAGAGCGTCATAGGTGCCAAAAAGACGGGCGGGTACAACGGGGACGCCTCCCTTGCACGCAAGAAGGCCAATGCCTCGCCGAGCGGGGAGAAAATTGCCATCCGGAGAACGAGTACCTTCCGGGAAAACGAGCAATCCTTCGCCTGCTTTGAGAACCTCGAGTGCGCGGCGAACGGCAGTCAGATCGCTGCCGCCACGGTTGTTGACCGGAACGGCATTGACCCCCCGGAGAATTCTTTCCGCTGGACCTTTGAATAAGGTATCACGGGCGAAATAGTGTATGGGTCTACGAAAAGAGACTCCAACCGCAGGGGGATCCAGATAACTGACATGGTTGGCGGCGAGGAGGAACGGGCCCCGAGTCGGCACGTGGTGGCTGTCGTAACTCTCAAAACGATAGAGGGTGGTAAAGACCGAATAACTGAGATTCCAACCAATTCGATAGAATGGTTTTACCGGAGTTTCAGGAAAGTTCTTGGGCATGGAGTTCAGGGTACGAAATGGTATCGGGGAATTACGATTCGAAGTCATTAATGAACGATGGAAGACTTCACGGTTTCGCAAATGGTGTCTACGACTTCCTGGAGAGTGAGCTTGCCGGAGTTGATCCGGATGGCCCCCTCGGGACAGAGAAGAGGTGCATTTTTCCGGCCGCTATCCGCCTGGTCTCGTGCGACGACGGAATCGTCTTGTCCTTCTTCGGACCGTCGCCGGATGCGGGTCTCAGTGTCGGCCTCTAGAAAAAACCGAAACGGAGCATCAGGGAAAACGACCGAACCGATGTCGCGCCCTTCCATAATAAGACCGCCGAACTCTTTCCCAATCGCGAGCTCTCGATGCCAACGTTGGTACCGCAGAAGGCGATACCGAACGGAATCCAGCGCGGCATAGGAAGAGACGGATTTGTTGACTTCGCTGCAGCGCAACTGCGAAGGCGTCAGTTTTTCATCATCAGCCAAAAGAGTCGCGTGGGTTCCGGAAATTTCGGCGGAAAGATACAATTTTTCCAGTGCACGGGACATTTCCCCGCTTTCCCTAGCTGGAATCTTTCGTCGCAATAGAACGTATGTCAGTGCCCGATAGTGGGATCCCGTGTCAACATGGAGGAAAGAAAGCCGGGCCGAGACTCCCTTTGCCGTTGAGGATTTACCGGTGGCGGCTCCGCCGTCGAGGGTTATGATGGGATAATCTACGCTGGATTTAGTCATTGATCGTTGACGTAGCGTTGGCGACGGATCGCAGGCGCGCAAGTTCTTCAAAGAAATTGGGAAAAGTTTTTTCACAACACTTCGGATTGCGGATAACAATCCAGGGTCGCCCGTCACCATGAAGGTCGTGCGATCCCAAAATACCAAAGCTCATGGCGACCCTGTGGTCGTTATAGGTCTCTATTGTTATGGGAGAATCTGCGGTTCTCGTACGCAAGGCCTCGAGGTTGGGTTTAATGGTCAGGCTGTCTTCTTTTTCGGTAACTTTCTGACCCAGTTTTAGGAGCTCCTGAGCCATCGCAGAGATGCGGTCGGTCTCTTGGTGCCGAGTGTGCCCAATGCCGCGAATCCGAGTAGTTTCGGGGAGGAGCGGTGCGAGTGCGGCGAGAGTCAGAAAGGTATCGGAAAAGGCGTTGAAATCTTCGTCTGCTGATTGAAGCGCACCCATCGCGGCCGAATGAATGAAACCGTCAGTGTTCTTCGTCTCTAAACCGATGGAAGCAAGAGTTGAGAGGAACGCCAGATCTCCCTGTAGCGACTCCTTGGGAAAAGCACCGACGCTGGTCGAACCGCCTGTGGCGATTGGAAGGGCAAAAAAGTAGGACGCGGCGGTGGCATCCGGTTCAACTGGGTAGTGACCTGTAGAGGGTCCCGGTAAACCGGGGGTTATTCGGTATGTTGACGAATCGAACGCGGCATCTCCTCCGAACTGTTCGATCATGCGAAGAGTCATTTCAACAAATGGTCTGGAAACGGTATCCCCGGCCAGGCGAATCGTCATTGCGGTAGGCGCACGTGTCGCGGCGATCAGGAGAGCCGATAAAATCTGGCTGCTGCGAGAGGCGTCTACAGTGATGACATCGCTAGTCCATCCATGGGTGCAAAGGGTAAACGGAAAGAACCCCTCGGCTGCTTGAAATTGAATCTTGGAGCCAAGTGAGGTCAGGCAGTCGAGAAGACCGGCCATCGGTCGCTTCCGCATAGCGGCCGACCCATCAAGCCGATAGGTTCCACCCCGGAGGAGGGATAATGCGGCCGGGAGAAACCGCGCGACAGTCCCGGCATTGTCCACTTCGAGGTCGACCTCAAAGACAGGCGCGTTTCCGGCGCAACCCGTTACCAGAATCGAACTATCCTTGTCTTCAGTTACATCGACTCCAAGGGCTGTAAAAGCGGCCCGAAGGGTATCGGTGTCCTCGCTGTGAAGTAGGTTCTCAATCCGAACGGTAGTGTCGGATAGAAATGCGAGTAAAAGGGCGCGGTTGGAAATGCTCTTCGAGCCGGGCACTCGAGCCTGCCCGGTTGCAGGCTTGCGAAAGGGTTTAATGGCAAGTGTGTTCATGGCAAACGTGCATTCGGCGGGTGCCGTCCATTTTCAGTTTCTAGCCGACTGCGGAAGGAGCGGGCTGTCTCCAGAAATGAGAGCAGTTCTGTATCGCCCGGTGCATCAAGAGAGGCCTCCCAGGTCGCCAAGCTTTGCTTCATGTGATCCAGTGCGTCTCGCACGGCATGTTCGTTGGCCCGGAAAATAGCAGCCCATAGCTGCGGATCTCCGCCGGCGATTCGAGTGGTATCCCGCAATCCGGCACCGGCACAGCGGATCCAGTTTTCAGGAGCTTTGGACAGGCTTAGGCAGAGGATCGCCGCTACCGCATGGGGTAGGTGGCTCACATGAGCGACGATTTGGTCATGCTCGTCGGGTGGGCACTCGAATAGAACCATACCAAGTGATTCCCAAAAAGACCGTAAACGGAGAATCCCTGAAACCGCATCAGAAGTCGGCGTTAGAATGCAGGTTTTGTCACTGAAAAGATCTGCGTCGGCGAAGGAGAGGCCCGACTTTTCGGAACCGGCCATCGGGTGCGAGCCGATAAAAGAGGCTGGTGCTTGGGCTGGAAACAAACGGTTACCCATAGCGGCAATGGAGGCTTTTGTGCTGCCAACATCCGTAATCAAGCATCCCTCTCCGCAGACAGGAGCAATTTCTTCCATGAGCGCCGGGATCTTGTCCACAGGTGCACAGAGAACAACGAGATCAGCTTCATTGCAGGCTTCCAACGGATCTTCGTGCACGACATCACACCAATCTGCTTCTTCGCAGGACGCTCGTGTCGATGGGCTGGGAGACCATACATGGATGGCGTCCGCGAGTTCCCTCTTGCGCATTGCCAACCCAACCGACCCGCCAAGAAGGCCGGCACCCAGGATAACTGTTTTGCGCGAAATGGAGCTCATGGAAAAGACCGTAGGACAGACTCGAGGTAGGGTGCAATCCTGCGCTGCAATCGGAAATATGGAATTCTATTTTAGGAACATAGGGAAGCGATCCAATCATCGACAGGGCCTTTTTTTTGAGCATTGTATTCAGAAATTGCTAAAAGGGTTGAATTTCGAAGCCCTGAAGGCGTAAATGATAATTTTGCATTTACCAGTTATATGGCCCCTCATCGTAGACGACCCTCACCCAATCGCCCAATTTGGATAATACTAATGATCTTCGCGGTCGTAATTATCGGGACCTTCTTCGTACTCTCGGGTCTGGGCCCCCGATCTGCGGGTTCGACGAATGAAGGTGGTATCTCGGATGTGACGGCCCTTGCCCTCCTCGAGCGAAGTCGAGAAATGGAAGATCAATTCGATGAACGCATCCTTCAAGGCTTGGTCGATGACCAAGATCTGGAGGTTTTACAGCGAGCGGTTGATTTACAGGAAGAATTTATCGCGGCTCTACCAGCCCGCGATTACTCTGCGGAAGGTCGGTTGGAACGTTTGGAGCGGAAGTTTGAGGAATACATGGGCGAAATCCTGGCCCGTGAAGCAGAACGGCTGGAGGCCGAGGCCAGCGGGATCGAATCATTTGATTCCGGACGAGCGGCGGTTCTCTACGGAGAAGCTCTCTTAATTCGTGAACAGATTCGAGAAAAGTATGGAAGTAGCTCATACAGTGATCTCGCAGAACTCTCCCGATTACAAAGAAGAGTGCAGCAGATGGACATTCAGCCCCTTTATGAGAAATCCGTAGCCCTGGAATTGGAGGGCGAAGAACTTGAGAAAAAGGGCGATCTCTCTCGGGCTGTGGAACGCTTTTCAGAAGCGGCCGACATTCAGGAACAGATCAATCGGGCATATTCTGGATCAGCTCTTTCCAAACCATTACGTGCGAATCGCCTCCGGGAGAAAGAGGCGCAAGTTCTCTCTGGGCGGCTAAAGCTTGAGATCGATGGTCTGCTCACCGAAGCCAATGATTTCGTATACGAGGAGAAATACGATGAAGCAGCCGTTGTTTTTTCGCGGGCAAGAGAGATTCAGCGCAATCTGACCTTGGAATATCCCAGAAGCCCCTTCGCCTCCCGTGCCCGTGAGGAATTGCTGCGTGTTCGCAAACAAAATGCTTCTGCTTTTCCAGAATACGAGCGTTTGCGGGGAATGGAAAGCCAACTAAACCAAGCGTTGTTTGACCGAAACATAGACCAAGCGGAACTTATGATCGGACAGATATCGGATCGGCTCGATCAGTTTAATTTGCGGTATTCTCTCAGCACACTTCCTATCGAAAAGTTGGCCGAACGAGTGGCTTTTCTCCAGCGCAAGAAACGATCCCTCCGCCAGATTTCCAGTTCGATTACAGCCGACCTTCTGCCGGTTCCCGGTCGCTCAAATCTGGAGATGTATTCAACTGAAGTGCCTCAATATCTTTACGAGTTGATTGTAGATTCAAATCCAAGTCGCAATGCGGGCCCGAACCTTCCCGTGGAAACGGTCTCTCTTCAGGAAATAGAACTATTTTTGGAACGTGGAGAATGGGTTCTCGCTAGGGTCATGCGGTTGCCAACCCTCGCCGAGTTTCAGGAGCTAGCACAAAAAGCTCTGGATGAAGAGGGACTCGAGATCCTATCTTCAGAAGCAGGCAAGTCCGGTACCCAACCCATCAACTCACTCGCACCGGACTCACAGGGTTTCTACCATCTGCTCGGGAATATTTCTGAAGTAGTTCGAATATCCGATGATTCTGCAGAGGTTTCACGGGTCGGTGGAAGTGTACGTATGATAGCAACTCAAATCGCGGAATTAGACCCATCCCCAATGAATGCAGGGGAACGCAATCGCACTGTCGGATTCCGATTTGTTGTCGAGAACAAAGAGATGCCACTCTCATTGCCGGAAAAACCGACTATCTGATTGTAGGGACATGAGGTTTGGCAAATTGAAGGGTCCTGCCTTCCGGGGAATTTTGATGACTTCATGAATTCTTCGCACATGGAACGGAAGAGGGAGCCGGAATTTGAAGAATTTATTCGGCAAATTCCGAAAACAGAGACGCATTTGCATCTGGAGGGTGCCGTTCCCCTTTCCGTCTATCACAAGCGGTTGCCCGCTTTGGTAAGTATGGACACAAGTTTCTTAAATCCTGGCTTTCGATATTCATCCTTTAATGAATTTAACGGAAATCTGCTGAGTTGTGCCTTGCCGTATTTCGTTTCACTGGAGCGCTATGCAGAGGCTTCTCGAGCGGTGTTTGCAGAAGTGCAGGCGCAAGGAGTTCATTACCTGGAGGTGAGCTTTCACCTCGGTTTGGTGCTCGCACTTCCGGGTGTTCATCCACGTGAGGTCATCGATACAATCCTCGGCCAAGCTCCGGAAGGGCTGGAAGTTCGCGTCTATGCCGGACTTCTGCACAACGATTTCAATGGTCAATTGGGGGAGTGGATCGAGGAAGCTTCCAGTTGGGAGAATTTGACTGGTCTGGATTTGCACGGTCCGGAAGAATTGCCTTTTGAATCCTGGACGAGCAGGGCATGGGCGAAGACGAAGGAAAAAGGGAAGCAAAACCGGGCGCATGCCGGAGAGTTTTTGGGTGCCGATTTTGTTGAGAGGGTCGTGCGGGAACTGCAGGTTGATCGTATTGCCCACGGAGTTCGCGCCGCCGAAAATCCAGCAGTTGTTCAGCTTTTAGTCGATAAGGGAATAACCCTCGACGTATGCCCCATCAGCAATTTTCGGTTGAGAGTTAGTGGAGTGGACCGCATTCAGGACCATCCAATCAGACAACTCTACGATTCCGGCGTGAAAGTTACTCTTAGCTCGGATGACCCAACATTTTTTGGAAACCAACTCATCGACGAGTATTCGGCGCTTCACCAGGAATGTGGGTTTAGCCTGCGAGAGCTCGTTCAGGTGGCAAAAAACGGTTTCGAGGCCGCGATTCTTCCGGAAAAAAGGAAAACGGATTTCCTGATGCAGCTGGACGCAATAGCTGATCGCCTACCGCAAGAGTGAGCGATCAGGAGACTACTTATGCTGCCGGCCCACAAGATAACGGAGAGCAGCTAAATAGCCTTCCGGGCCCATACCAGCCAGCACAGCGACACAAGCGCCGGCTGTGACGGAGCGATGACGAAACTCTTCCCGGCTGTGGATATTTGAAAGGTGGACCTCCACTACGGGCAGGCCTGTCGAAGCGATGGCATCACGAAGGGCAACACTGGTGTGGGTAAAGCCCCCCGGGTTTACAATGGCTCCCGAAAATCCTTCATCAGTCCATTTCTCCAGACGATCAATCAGCTCTCCCTCGTGGTTCGATTGATAGCAATCCACACGAACCCCAAGCACCTTAGCCTCTTTTTGAAAGGATTCTTCGATCTTTTCAAGAGTCGCTGTTCCGTAAACGTCGGGTTCACGACGTCCGAGCCGCCCAAGGTTGGGGCCGTTCAGTAAGCCGATGGGATGGACGATAGACATAATGATACAATAAAGAGGCGGAGTTATTGCTGACGAGGCGTAATTTACAAGATGGTTTTAAAGAAGAGACCAGTAAATTAAGAGAGGTCCCTCGGGCGATTGTGCCGTAGTCATATTAAAGAGGGCAGGTTGTGGTGATAAATTCGCAGGGAAGTTCAAAATATTTGGCAGCCTCTTCGGCGAGGGCACGGACGCCAAAGGTTTCGGTTCGGTAGTGACCGCATACAAAAAGGTTTAGCTTTTCTTCTTGGGCTACATTGAAGAAGTGCTGTTTCAGTTCTCCGGTTATCAGGGTATCCACTCCGATCTCCCGCAAATGTTCGACAGCGCTGGAGCCGCTTCCGGTGAGAATCGCTATCTTTTCAGGTCGCTCCGAACCCTCTTCAATGGCGGTAACTCCACCGGGGAAAAGGCGTTCGAGCCGTGATTTCAGCTCATCACGACTCTCGGGAGCGGATGAAACCAATCCAATATTTGTTCCCTCGTAAGGTAAAAAGGTGTCCAGTCGGTGTAGGTCCAGCGCCTTGGCAAGAAGAGCATTGTTGCCGATTTCAGGATGACAATCGAGGGGCAGATGACTGCCGTAAACCGCAAGATTGCTCTCCATCGCGAGCCGCAACTTAGAATAGTGAGCCCGAATGACGGGAACGGGTGGAACCCAGAATAGGCCGTGATGAACAATTAGGAAATCGACGCCATTTTCGACCGCGAGACGGAAGGGTTCTTCTCCAGCATCCACAGCGGCCCCAATTTTAGTAACAACCCCACGGTTCTCAAGCTGGAGACCATTATGGGCAGGTGGGAAATCGGTAATCTCCGCCCGGCGGGTCCGGCGGTCGCAAAAAGAAACAACCTTAGAAAGTTCGATCATTTCTAGGTGATTACATGAATTAGCTTCTCTGACAAGACAGGAGGGCTGTCAAAAGATACCAGGTAACTAAAAATTGACATGTATTAGTATATCCTCAAAAGGGGTCAGATTAGAAAAGTAACCAGGCAAGTTATAATTGACAGAGCTTTGGCGGAACTCAAAAGAGACGAAAAGAAATATCGATAATGGGGTCTTCGGGGGGCAAGCTGTTGTTATGAAAAGTGCTTACGAACTTGCGATGGAGAAATTGGAGAAGGAAGAGCCTTCCACGGGAGGCATTTCAGAGGAGCGGAAGATGCGGCTGGATGAGGTTTCCAAGACCTACTTGGCTAAGATTGCCGAGAGGGAAGTTTTTCTTCGGGGTAAGATCGCTTCGGCTCGCGGAAATCCGGGAGAGATCGAAGCGCTGCAACGGGAGTTGCGGGATGAGAAGCGTCGGCTCGAAGCCGAGTGTGAAGAGAAGAAAGAAGTCGTGCGAAAGGGCTGAGATGCCGACTTACACCTACGAGGTTACCGATTCCGAGGGGAAGGTGGTTGAAATCTACGAGGCTGAGCAGCCGCTCGGAGCCGAACCCTTGAAGAATCACCCCATCACCGGAGAGGCGATGCGCAAGGTGTATACTCCTCCACGAATCAATGCCACCTACGCGGATTGGGACGGTAAGCTGGAAGCGGGGCGTCTCTCAAAGGCCGGGTTTACCAAATACGAAAAGGACAAGACGACCGGCCGTTACTTCAAATCCAACGAAGGCAGAGGCCCCAGCGAACTGGATCCGCACGCTGGGGAATAGGCTTTTTCTCGATGCTCCTACAGCGGGGCGCTTTGCGGGTCCTGCCATTCACGGATTTTTTCCAGAAAGAGGGGTAGTTCACGCTCTACTTTTGCCGGCCCGATACCCTTGATTTTCAGTGCTTGATCGACGTTCAGCGGTCTGATCTCAGACAAATCAACAAGTGTCTGGTCATGAAAGACGGTAAAGGCGGGGACTCCGCGTTCAGCGGCGACGGTGCGGCGAAGCTCCCGTAGAGATTCGAAGAGGTCGGCATTTTCCGGGGCCAGGTCGGTGTTGGTGCTCCCTGATTTGCTGCGGGAGCGCTTCGTCTTCCGAGCACTTGCGGATGGGATAGAATCCCAATCAAGCCGACAGGTTTGACCATCGAGTAAAACCGCGGTTCCACGGTCTGAAAGACCAAGCAGCGGATATCCCTGTCCTCGGTCCGTGCGCACGTAGAGGCGTTTTTCCAGCTCTCGAAAGATGGCTTGAAGACGATTTTTGGGTTGATCAACAAGGAGTCCGAAAGTGGAGAGATCAGTTATAAAGCCTGCGGTGGCACCGGAGGGTTCTTTTCCCAGCAAACATTCGAGGATTTTGACCTTTCCGAATCGGGGCTCCCACGACCGTGGTCCACTGCGGGTGGACATTCGGGCGACTCCACTTAAAACCTGCCGCGCGAGTTGCTGCTCTTCCGCTTGCGGAGCCCGTAGGTCAGGGTCTTCCCGGGCGGTGCAGTAGTCGCATTTGCCGCAGGCAAGGGAGCTTTCCTCACCGAAATAGTCGAGAATCCAATCCTGACGGCAGCCACTCATGTCTTCGCAAAACCGGATCACTGATTCCAGCTTCTCTCCATCACGTCTGCGTTTCTCGCGTAAACCGGCTTCATCAAGGGAAAGTTCGGACCCCCGGCGTTCGGGTCGAATGATGCGGGACCCTTTGAGACGACGACCCGGCACATCGAACCTTTCTATCCAATTGTGCCGAGAAAGAATGCCGACGGCAGTGGAGACGGCCATCGGGTTTTCCCGGCCGGGTAATTTTTCCACGAGATCGTCGATGGGCATCAAGACTTCGTGCTGACCATTGGCATGGGTGCGGAGGGTGTCGTAAACGGTGCGGATTAAGCGTGCTCCAGGGTTGGATCCTTCGATAAAAAACTCCTGAGTGCGGCGGTCCGCATAATTGTAGAGAAGCTCGCACTCCGCGTCGTCCCCATCCCGCCCAGCCCGGCCAGCTTCCTGATAGTAGGCTTCCGGACTTCCCGGGAGTTCGTAGTGAATGACAAAGCGAACATCGGCGCGGTCAATCCCCATCCCGAAGGCATTCGTGGCCACTGCGACATCGTACTCCCTCGCCATGAAGCGATTTTGCGCCTCCTCCCGGGCGTTTCCGTCCATTCCCCCATGGTAAGATATGACGGAGGCTCCTTGATCAGCGAGGTTTTGGGAAACCTTCTCGACTCGTTTACGAGTGGCACAGTAGATAATCCCCGTCTTCCATTTCCGAACGAGGTTGTTGACGGCTTCGATCTTCTCGCGCTCACCCGATACCCGCCGAACACGGAAAGAGAGGTTGGGCCGGGAGAAACCGGATACCCGCACCACCGGATCGCGTAGTTGAAGGTGATCAATAATGTCTTTGCGAACAACAGAGGTAGCCGTGGCGGTGAAGGCGGCTATGGGCGGAGTGCCGAGATTGCGGATCGCCTCACCGAGGCGGAGGTAGTCGGGGCGAAAATCATGGCCCCATTGCGAAAGGCAGTGAGCTTCATCAATCGCGAATCGGGTGACGTGCAGACCGCGAAGTAAATCGGTAAAACCAGCCGCACGGAAGCGTTCCGGGGCAATGTAGAGAAGCCGGCATTTCCCTGTCTGCAGCAGTGAGAAGGTCTCGCGGCGCTCATCAGCCGATTGGAGGCTGTGAAACGCGGCAACGGGCGCGCCCCGACTGCGGAGGACATCGACTTGGTCCTTCATCAGCGCAATCAGGGGGGAAACCACTACGGTCAAGCCGTCACCCATCAAAGCGGGAAGTTGGTAGCAGAGAGATTTCCCGCCTCCGGTTGGTAATACCACAAGCACATCCCGGCCTCCCAGCATGTCCTGCACGATCTCTTCCTGGGGGCCTCGAAATCCGGAAAATCCGAAATAGCGACTCAATTCCTGGCTGAGGTTATCGGTCATCTGTTGGTAAAATTAAGCAAAGTATGTGAAAATTTGTGTAGTATAATCGAGCGGAGCAAGAATTTTGTAATCCAGGATCTTACAAAGTGGGTTTAAAGCAGGTATTTTTTCGATTTGCTTTTATTGTAAAATTTTCTATGTATGTGACTAAGAACTAGATCGATTTATGAAATGCCCGAAATGCAATTCGACCGAGACAAAGGTCATTGATTCCCGTGTCGGTAAATCCGAGACGTCGATTCGCCGTCGTCGGGAATGCCTCGATTGCGAATATCGCTTCACAACCCTGGAAGAGGTCTTGCGGGAAAACTTACGAGTTATCAAGGTTGATCAAAGCCGAGAGGATTTTGACCGTGCGAAGATGCTCAAGGGTATCCGCAAAGCGATTGAAGGACGACCGGTTGAAATGGAACGGATCGACATGATGATCGCCGATATCGTCGACAGCCTGCAAAAGGAGTTTTTCGACGAAATCCCCAGTCGGGCCATTGGAGAGGAGATTATGAACCGTTTGAAGTTGGTCGATCAGATCGCTTATGTGCGCTTCGCGATCGCTTATAAAGACATTCGCGACATTGCCGAACTGGAACAGGAGCTATCGGTATTAAATCGATGAATGCAAACGCCCAACCGAAACGGATTCGGCATCGTCGTCTGAGCGAGATTCAAGCGGCTCACAGTTTGTTGAGACGCGTATTTACCGACTCAGAACAGGAAACGGCCGAATTTGCCAAAGCTCTGGATTTTGCAAAAAACGCGGAGGGAATCGAAGTATCCCCCTCTGCTACAGTAGTTCGCCGGCTAATTCGTTGGTACGGGTCTCACAACAAAGCGGTTGTTTGTCGGGTTTTGGATGCGGGAGCTTTTTCAGGAGGCCTGCTCTGGCTGCAGACGGCTTTGGGCCGCATCGTAGAAGAGATTGGTCGCGATAAACCGGCCATTGTTATGGTGACCGGATTGCGGGAAGCGGTTCGGAGTCCCGCTCGGCGATGGAGCCGGAAAGCGGAGCAGGAACGGTTGGAGAGCGTGCAGCTTATTGAAGAATCGGTTCATCGGTCGGCTCTTAGCCGGGGAGTGAAGATTTCATTGTTCATTTCCTGAAGGTGAAGACTTTATTTCAAAAAATAATGGAGGGTGAAATTCCCGGTGATACCATATTCGAGGACGAACAGTGTATCGTCCTGAAAGATATCGACCCAAAGGCTCCCGTCCATCTCTTGGTGATCCCGAAAAAAGTGATCCCTAGAATCGCGGAAGCGGACGAGACGGACGGGGAGTTACTCGGCCATCTCTTGCTGGTGGCGGCGAGCGTTGCCCGGCAGATGGGGCTTCAGGACGGGTTTCGGGTGGTCATCAACAACGGTAAGGATGGCGGCGAGAGTGTTCCTCACCTGCACGTGCATGTTCTTGGTGGTAGATCCCTGGCTTGGCCTCCCGGCTGACCTTGGCGGAACCCTTGTCCCGGGCGCCGTCAGCGAATCTCGAAACGACCATCTCCACGTTTTCGAATCCTCCGGCGAAGTTCCAAAAGGAGCAGGGTGGAATTCACGGTAGGCGTATCCAGATCCGTTGCCGAAGCGATCTGATCGGGATGGAGAATGGAGCCATCTCGCAGCACGTTTAAAATGCTCGATTCTTGATCCGTCAAATCGGTGTCCATACCGGATGGGTTTGGGAGGGTGTCACTAGTAGCCGGGGAGTGTTCCCGTAGCGGTAGCTCCTCCAGTCGCATTTCTTCCAATATTTCATCCGCGGAGGTAACCAGTGTGGCCCCATCGCGGATCAACTGGTGGCAGCCGGCACTGGTCGCCTGATCGATGCGCCCCGGAACGGCAAGAACCTGACGCCCTTGTTCTCCGGCAAAACGAGCGGTGATGAGACTCCCCCCCGAGAGATCCGTCTCAACCACCAGGACGGCTCGACACATACCGGCTACGATCCGGTTGCGCATGGGAAACGTTTGTCGGTTGGCGCGGTAGCCAAATGGGAATTCACTGAGGATGGTTCCCTGTGACCGTATTTGTTGAAAGAGATCAAGGTTCTCCGGTGGGTAGACGATATCGCAACCGTTCCCCAACACGGCAACGGTTCGACCCCCCACCTCCAGAGCACCCTCATGGGCTGCGGCATCGATTCCGCGAGCCAGGCCACTCACGACACAGATCCCCCGTCGTGCGAGGGCAGCGGCAAATTCTTTTGCGGTTCGGAGGCCATAGAGAGTCGTTCGCCGGGATCCGATAATAGCGATGGCGGGGTCGCAAAAACACATTTCCCCGAGGGCATACAGACCAATCGGGGGGTCATAAATTTCCAATAAAGGACTGGGGTATTCCGGATCAAATTGCCGGATAAAGGTGGCATTGTGCTGGGAGAGCAGGCGTTTCTCACGGGCGACATCAAAATGGTCCTGCCAGTTGCGGAGTGTTTGAGCGATCTTGGGACCGACCCCATCGACTGCCGTGAGGGCTCTTTCGCTCGCCGATAAGATAGCCGTCGGGTCGGAACCAAAATGATCAAAGAGCCTTCGCAAAGTGATCGGTCCCAGGTGCGGAAGACCATTCAAGACAATCCAAGCATCCTCGGGAGAGAAGGAAGAGTCTTTGTCGGCGGCCATATGGAAATCGAAGGGCTGTCTGCCCGAGGTGGCAACTCTACAGTTCGTGTGAACCGCATCTACCTTCGAGGCAGTGAAGCGATGAGAAAATAATGGGATGCCGAGTAGCGAAGTGAGTTTACCATCGCAGATGGCACCTGATTTGCTTACTCTATGAAACAGGGTTGAGTTTATGAACCTATCCGAAACAGATCGCAGATATCATCTCCCAACGGGGGATTGGGATTTTATTTCAAGCGTTTTGACAAAAACGGAGCCGGAAAAAAAGGCTCTCTTTGGCCTCCTGACCGATAGTGCGATTGTCGATAGCCTTCTGGACCGAGTGGATCTCCTAGCCTCTGTAGTGAATCGGAGTGGAACGATAGCAATCTCTGAGTTTCTCTATTTCTATTTATTAGTGCGGCGGGCCTATCTGGACTGCCGGTTGGACGATCCAAACCTGGCAGACTATGCCGCGGGAGCCTTGGCGGATTTTTCCCTGAGTCATTGCCCGAATCCCGGAGGGCGATCAGCGATGCCTTTTGTGATCGATCTCGAGGAAGATCTTCGGCGGGTGAATTCTTCCTATGAACGCTTCTTTCTTTCGGTTCGGATCGGCAATTTTCTCCTCGTAGCGACCGGAATCTTCCACAACCACCTGGAGGAAAGATCGAGGAGGAGGGGTGCGCCAGGCGTAAATTACTACGAGGATTTTGGAGCGGGAATCTTTCGCGAGGCGGGGGATCATCCACTCGCGAAGGAGTTTCTTCTCGAAGAGCGATTTCGGCAAATCAGCGATACCTTCTCCTCGAGTCGAAGAGCTCTCAATCGGCTCTCCGATCAATTCCTTCTTTGGAACTGAAGCGCTGGATCAGGAGTAGAAAGGCTTGCGCAAAGAACTGGGCCGGACCTCTTCGGTGACGACCATATTATCCGGGTCTGTGCAGTCGGCCCGTATGCCCGTGAAACCTTCCCGGTGGTCATCGAACAACCTCCAGACCAGGCGCTCGTCCGTCTCGGGTATGGGAAGCTGCCGAATCTCTTCCCGCGAGAAAAAGCCAAAATCCCCTTCACTGATTGCGGGAGGGAGGGCGTCCAATTTTACCCGGCAGTGAAAGAGAAACATCAGCCAGTGCTTATCGCCCTCGTAGTTTTTCTCGGAGACGTAACCAAATAGGTGAAGATCATCGTCTGACAGAACTAGGCCCGTTTCCTCTTCCGTTTCTCTTCGAGCACACTCAAAAGGGGATTCGCCACGATCCATGTCGAGCTTACCGCCGATCGGGCTCCACTTTCCTCGGTTCGGGGGGCGTTCTCGCAAGAGTAAGAGGAAGCGATTTTCCCGATCCCGAAGGAAGACTAATGTGCTGATACGGAATGGAAGAGTAGTATGAGTTTCCATGTGCGCAAACATGTAGGAATACGAACTCCTGCACAGAAAAAAAGCCTACGAGATGGAATAACATGCAAAATATATCATTTCTAAGAAACATCTTAGAAAAAGACTTGCCCCACCTTTGGGGTATGTGCCTTATTATTAAGGATGTATTCTGCATTGCGAACCCCTTTGCTTCTACTCCTACCTTTGTTTGTAACCATTTCGGCGTCTGCTCAAGAGGCTCCTGAAATCGAGGTGACGAACGTACGGTTCGACCGTGTTGCCGGTGACTGGATTGTCGCCTCTGTCGACATACGGCCGGGAGATAATACTCTGCCCACAGCGCGGGATAAAGATTTCCTGGACGATGTGCGGCTCAGCATTTACTTGTCCTTCAAATTGGATGGAGCTAACGGGGAAGAGGAATTTGCATTTTACCGTAGCACCGTAAGAATGGTATCCATTGAAAGCCCAAACACATATTCATTGAAATTCTTCCTGCCCGGTGTGGTCAGAGACCGCGATGATCTGGATGTGACTCCCTTTGCTTGGATTATCGAGATGGAGGTAGGCGGTCAAAAGGTTCCTCTTCGAGACGATCAGTTTGAACAAAGAGAAATCAAGTCAAAGCAGGCTTACGATTCTTTCCTGTCCAAAGCTAATTCAGATGGCGCTGAAAACGATGGGATTTTGCTCCCGATTTATTTAGCCCCCAGTTACATCGTGAATGAAGCCCGGGTAAATTTTCGGGAAGTGCCTGCATTTTACCGGTTTGAGCCGGAAAATTGATTTTCCGTGCAAACGGAGCTTGATGCAGAATCAATCAAGAAATTAATTTAGATCTACAATCACATGAGTTCCCATAAGATTTCAGTCCTGAACTGTGGTGCGAGCCAGTTTTCGTTAGGCGTTTTTACGCTTGATGGAGAGCAGCCTACCATGGAGCGTTTGGTGACGCGTGATCTTGATTATGATTTTTCGGAAGAGGAGCAGTGGCTGAGCGCGATTCTCGCTGGCTTGCGGGATGTGGTCAGCGAGGAAAAAATTTCCGGTGAAGTCCAAGTGGTATTACCTGGGTTTCTCCTCTTAACGAAGACCCTTCGCATCGCCCATGTCGATGGTGGCAAGCAGGCGCAAATGATCGCCTATGAGGCCCAGCAAAACATACCGTACCAACTTTCCGATCTCAATTGGAGCTATCAAATCCTTTCCGATGACGGCATTGAAACGGAGGTTATATTCATCGGTATTCGCTCTAGTATGTGCCGACGGTTCTGCGATGAAATTTCAAAAATTGGGTTTCAAACGGTTTCTGTAAATGCCTCGACGATACTGGACTATAATGCCTACCAGTTGACTCACCCTGATGATGGGGAAGACGCTCTCGTCGTAAATATTGGAGCCCGCGCATCCAACCTGACATTCATCCAGCAAGATGGGTTCTTTGTCAGAAACATCAGTTTGGGTGGAAACGCTTTAACGCAGAGCCTGGGTGACAGCTTGGGGAAAGGTTTCAAGGAAGCGGAAAGGATCAAGGTAAATTACTTTACGACCGAGCATTCTGATCATACCTCGACTGAAATCATTGACAATGCGACGAACGCCTTCATGCGGAAATTGTCGCAGGAGATCACAAGGTCGATTGTAAATTTTCGCCAGCAAAAGAAGGGAAAAGCACCGAAAAAGATCTTATTGACGGGAAGAAGTGCGCTCATCGCGGGGTTGCCCGAGTTCCTCGGCGAATCCCAGCGGGTTGAGGTCTCCTTTTTTGATCCAGGTCAGCACATCCAGCTCGGGTCGAATGTGAATGCCGAGACGCAGGCGATTGAGATCTTCCAATCTTCAGAGCTAATCGGTGAAGTTGCAAAGTCCATTGTTCCAAATGGGGTGGGGGTCGAGCTTCTACCAGAAGAGATCCGCAAGGAGATGAGTTTCAAGGGCAAGCGCATTTGGATACTAGCGGCTGCATTGATTGTAGCTGTAGCGCCGATTCCCTTTTTGCTTCAGGCACAATCGGAAGCCGTTATCTACCAAGAAGCTTCGGACTCTATTGAACGCCAACTACCGGCCAGGCAGGCTGAGCTGCAAAGGATCGAAGGTCTTTTGATCAGCATTAAGGAAGCGAAGACCCAAGTAGATCGTTTTGATGATCTTGTTAACTCGAAATCCAACTGGCTCCTTTTCTTCGCAGAATTACAAAGTGCACTCTTTGACATCGGAGACGTTTGGTTGGATGAGTTGCTAGTTGACCGCACTGGGAGCGGTGCAAACATCCGCTATCGATTGAGCGTAGAAGGACGGTTGTTAGTAAGACAACAGGATTCTGATCAAGTGGTCGGGATTAATGAAATCGATGAGACGTTGCTCTCAAACCGTATTCGGACTCTCTCGGACGTATTTACCTCTTCTCCATTCATTTCCGAGAGGCTGTCCTTGCGGATCGATTTCCAAGCCATTCAAGGTGGTCAACCTCTCTTACCTTTCGAATTCATCTTCTCCATTGAGCCGGAAAGGCCTCTTTAATTATGGGATTTATCAAAAGATACCCGATATTCTGCACTCTGCTCTTCGTTTTTCTTCTGGTTCTCGGAGGAGGCGTCTATCTCGCATTGGGCCAAATGAAAAAGTTGGACCAAGCGAAAGATGGTTACGAAGCCAACCTTCGGCAAATTGAGCAAGTCTCCCGCGGCGCTGTTTATGATGCGGAAACGGGGCAGCGCATCGTTCCATCCAGCGAGAACCGTGAAAAGCTGGAGGCTCGGCTCGCAGAGGTACAATTAGATCTGAATAAAATTCGCAACAACATGGTTGCCCGCACGGAGAATATCCTAGTGCCGCCTGCCGATGAATTCACCTTCCTGCCAAAGTTGCAGTCCTTTATCTCGCGCATGAAGTCTTTTGCAAAGGCGAACGAGGTGACCTTGCAAGGAGATGAAGCATTTGGATTCGCGAAGTATGCAATTGATGCCGTGCAACCACCAAAGGATTTAGTGCCTCTCCTCGACAGGCAAAGACAGGTGTTGCAATATATTCTCAGGCAATTGATTGAGTCGAAGCCGACAGCCATTCTTTCGGTTGAGAGAGAGTTGGTCGAGGCTACTCCGGATCAAAATCAGGCGAGGGGTGCCAGAAATGAAAATAAAAACGACGACGTTTTTACGATCGAGGAATTGGTAACTGCCCGTTCAAATGAATTCATCAACACATTTGCATTCCGAATTGTCTTCACCGGGCGAACCGATGTTCTGCGCACATTTTTAAATAAGGTTTCGCAGTTCGAGCTACCACTTATCGTAAGGAGTGTCGAAGTTCGACCGACCAGCGAACAAGACGTGCCCAAGGCGGCCACACCTGAGAGGGGCAGCCAAAATTCGGCAAACGATATTTTCGCTCTCTTCGGAGGCAACGAGCCCGAAGAAGCCGAACCAGCTGCAGAGCCCGTGGATGACAGCCGGAAGCCCGTGATAACCGAAAATAAATCGAGGTTTACGGTTGTGGTCGAATTTGTTGAGGTTGAGATCGAACTAGGCGTGAAGAAAGAGGAGGACGCGTGAAACACTTGGAAAAAATCGTTTTTATCGTCGTTCTAATTCTAGTGGGCGGCTTGTCTGCTTGGGTTTTAATGGGTGGTTCCGAAACAAGTTCGATCACAGGTAAAGTGCAACCCTTACAGGGCGGGACCACTTTGGTTGAATACGAAGGATTACCAGCTTTCCCCGATGTGATTTGGCCTGAGCCTCAAGCGCAGGACAGTGCTGGCAAGTGGCTTTATCGGGTATTCACACCGCCTAAGTTATTCATTGTCGACGGGCGTTTCGATCCCGAACCTCCACCTCTTCCAGGCCAAGAGATTATTATCGAAGTAGTGGAGGAAGAGCCTTTTGGAGTCCGTTTGGTCAAGATGGAAAGACAAAAGTATCGATTGCAACTGGACGCTGTCTACGAGGTTGAATTGGATAACGTGGATACAGCTGTGCTTTCTTTTGAGAATGTCTATGCCACGCAGACAGAAATGCCGACCATCAGCTTGAAGAAAGGGCAGACTCATCCCGTCCACAATTTCCGGGTAGATGATATCCGCAAAATTGAGCGGGATGTCGGCGGCGGGTTGGAAACCGAACACATCGCCACCATCACCGATTTGGACAATGGCAAAGTTTATCTCCTTTCTGACAACGACACGATGTATGAAGAGGGAATTACGGTGGTATTTGCAGCGATCGACAATCCGGAGCAAACGGTCTCTCTCAATAGTGTGGGTGAGACCTTTGAAATGAACGAAGCGACCTATACTCTTTCCGAAATTAATATGGACGAAGAGTCTGTAGAGCTTATTAAAGAAGCCCCCGATATGGAAATGCCCAAAAAAGAGATCCTTACACCCACTTCCGCTATTCCACCAACTCCATCTCCATCCACATCAAGACCAGTAACTCCCACCGATTCAAAGACCAGTGATTTTGGTGATCTATTCAACTAAGAGTTGCCACCTAGCACCAATAACCTGTAATCCTTTTACCATTTACTAATGAATACCCTGCAAACACTTAACCGAGTCGCGGCCCTTTCAGTTACGCTAACTGTTGGGCTACTATGCGCACCTATTTCGTACGCCGCTGAAAGCGCTGAAACCAATCCCGCTGAAAAAGTCAGTTTAATGGCCTCGGCACTCCGGTTGAAAGACCAAGGCGAGTACGCAGCCGCCTACCAAAAAATTGAGCAGCTGCGGGAAATTTCCCCGGATGATCCTTCGGTTCGTCGGCTCTACCAAGAACTAGTCACCACAATGAATGCCGAGGGTATTCCTTTTGAGATGATAGACACGGAGACAGCGGCGGCTAGTAATTCCACCGAGGAGGTTGAGGCTGCAACGGAAACGATTCCCGAGACCCCGACGATCAGCCAGGCAAAAGTCCTCGCGAAAACCGGCGATTACATTCAAGCGATTGCGATATTGAACAACGTCAAGAGCACAAGCGAAGATCCGGCAACCATAACGGAGGCGGATGATTTGATCGCCACCTATATCCTTGAGCAGGAATCAGGTTATCAGGATGCGGCGATTAGTAATTCGAAAGCAGATCTAAAACAGGCTAAGAAATTGGCCTCAGCCGGGAACTACATCAATGCTTACGCGTTATTGGATGCAGCGATCAACCGGTTACCGGTTACTACTGGAACAGAAGACCTCTTGGAGGAACTGAACAACACTCGCAGAAGTATACTGTTGGACCAAGCAGAGGAATTGGCGGAAAGCGGTAACGGGAAGGAGGCGATGGCTGCATACCAACGCTATCAGAGCAACCCCGGTACGGATTCTTCCCTGCAAGCCCGCTCTAGAGACATTCAGAAGATGGTGAAAAACCCGTATGCTTACGACATCCGTGACATAAGCCCCGAATACGCTGCCGAGTTCCAACGAGTGGAAGATCTACTGGTTCGTGGGAGGGCCCAATTTGTAAACGGTGATGTTCAAGGAGCCCGGCAGACCTTTTCTTTGGTGGAGACGATCAGTCCGGATAATGTAGAAGCCAAAGCCTTTCTTTATGAAATTGCCAAACGCGCCAGCGAAGAAGGATATATAGATCGTACGAAGACTCGGGCGGAAATGCTCAATCAAGTGAGTCGCGGTTGGCAACAGCCCCGGGTTTACATCGAAGACCGCCAAGACATAGTAGATCCTAATGACACGAATCTTGTGCTTCAGAAACTGGAACAAATTGTCATACCACGGGTTACCTTTAAGGACACAAGTCTTTCGCGCGCTGTGCAATCTCTCTCAGAAATGTCAGAAGAATTTGACAGGGTCTCCGCAGCCGATGAGACCAAGGGCGTGAACATGGTCGTTTCTGGTCAAGGAGGCACGGAGCGGCAGGTCAACTTCTCCGTTCGTAACTTATCCCTTTTGCGCATTCTGGACATTGTTGCCCAACAAACAGGTTATCAATGGGACGTGGTCGACCGCATTGTTGAGTTCAACCCAAGCGAAAGACAAGGAGGAAATAATCGTTTGCAAAGAGCAATCATTCCGATTTCCAAAGGTACATTGGATCTTATTCTGGACATCCAGTCTGCTTCCGGCGGAGGGTCTGTCGTTTCCGACCCGTTTGCCGCCCCAACCGGACCTTCCGGGCCAGGAACGGATGAAAGACAAGACGCACTGGTTAGTTTCTTCGAAGGCTCCGGGATCAATTTTCAGGACATACCCGGTGCAAGTATCGTGAACCGCGGTTCTCGGTTGCTCGTCAACCAGACATCCAGAAACATTGAGGAAATTCGTTCGACTCTGCGAGAACTCGACGTGACTGACCAAGTGGAAATTGAAGCAAAATTCATGGAAGTAGTTCAAGGAAATCTTGATGAACTTTCTTTCCAATGGGACGTAGCCAATCAGGGCAATGCTCTAGTAACCCGGACGCAAGAAACTACGAATACTGCGACCAGTGGAAATAGTCGGAACTCTACCAGCACGTTCAATTCTTTGACAACTACACCGCCAGGAACCACCGCTTCTACCAATCAGTTTAACTCTGTAAACGGTAATACTTCGACCAATAATAGTACCTTTAACAGCTCGGTAGAGCCACAGTTCGACGCATTTGGTAATCCAGCTAGGACACCGACCAGAGGCTACAATAGCAATCTTGCCACTTTGAATTCAATTTTTGGGACTACTGCTCAAACTGCAACGGGTTCTGTAACAACTCTGGGTACCACCGATACTTTCAGTGTTGCACCCGGAAACCCTGCAAACGCGCTGGATCTCGGTGCCGATATTATCAGCAATTTCTTTACAAGTGGGGTGATCGGCAATTTTGATGTCAGTCTGCTTGTGAGAGCGATTCAACGAATGGAGGGATCGGATCTACTGTCCGCACCTCGGGTAACAGTGATGTCTGGCAAATCTGCAAACATTGTTGTCGCCCAGGAATTCATCTACCCGACTTCTTACGGTGAGCCTACCGTTACAGCATCCTCCGGTAACGGAGGTGGTTCTGTCGCACTGGCATCCGGTGTTCCAGAAGATTTTGAGACCCGTAACCTTGGTGTTGAATTAACCGTAACTCCTACGGTTGAGCCGAACGATAAAATCAACTTGGCATTACAACCCCGGGTTACAGAGTTCGAAGGCTACGTATCCTATGGTGGCCCGAACATCGCGGTGACCGACTTCTCCGCGGTGCAATCACCTTCCGGTTACTTCCAGCCGATCTTCTCCACCCGCACCGTCGAAACCGAAGTTACGGTCTTTGATGGGGCAACAGTGGTCCTCGGTGGTTTGACCCGGGAAGAAGTGAAAGAATACAAGGAAAAGATCCCAATTTTGGGTGATATTCCTTTGATCGGCAGATTGTTCCGTTCTGAAGGTGAGACTTCTCAGAAACTAAATCTCATCATCTTTGTGACAGCTAATTTGATCAGCCCAGGGGGATCTCCAGCCAAACAGTCATTTGACGGAACGGAATCAAATTCACTCTTCCAGAATCCAACCCTGATCAGCCCGGGAGGTATTCTTTCTCGCGACAAGCAGGCAACGCCTGACGAGTAAGAATCCTGCGATTCAGTAGAATTTATCCAGCGGCCATTCGGAAACGGATGGCCGCTTTTCCGTACCGGAGTCAGAACTTACGCGGAGAAATTCATTCTCTTGTATCTTTCGCGGGCGGAAGCCCCGCGCCACGGTAAGAGTTGATCCTTCTCCCGTGAATGCTTTGGGTGGGTTGCTTCAGCGGCCACATTTCCATCGTACTGGGATTTGTAGGGTTGCCGCTTGTCGGCACGCCTTTTTCTTTTCTATTACTGCGAGAGCGCTTCCTTGCAAAAAGGTGCACAGGAAACCTTCCACATCCATAGCTATACTGTGGCTACCCTTACTTGTTCTCCTCTAAAACTCTGTAGACAACGGCATCAACTCGCCTCGGATCGAATGTTCCGGAGAAAGGAATTTTCTCCAATCCAGATGGCACACCGACTCCCAGTGAGAGGCGGGTCGCAAAAGAGGGTTCCGTTGAGCCATCTGCTGTTGCGTTCATTGCTTGATTCATTTCCGCAAATCGCTGACCTCTCGGTTGAACGACAAGAAAATCGACACCGTATTTTCTGGCCAGTTGCATTGCGACATGCGGATCCCTTTCGTCAAAGAGTTGCGCCATTTCTTTCGTGCCGTGCCAGTTTTCCCAATAAAGAGAGCCGATAGGTTTAACGCCGGAGAAGGCAAGAGTTTGCGGGGCGAAGTCATAAACCATAGCGACCCGGGCTGGTTTTCCTCTCGGATCGTTCATCGAATAGCGTTCGATATTGAGGGCTACATCCCGCCCTAAGGTCCGGAGTAGTAGGTCGGCGGAGAATTGCTGGCCAGGATTCTCGCGGATGGTTGACCACTGCCAAGCCCAGAGGCTAAACGATAAAATGACAAGAACGCTGCCAGCAATTCTTTTCCCCTTCTGTGAAGAGATGGATAAACAGAGGATCGCAACAATGGAAAACTCTGCCAGCCATCTCCGTTGCCAAATAGCTAAAAGCAGGAGAATGGTGGCTACCAGCAAAGGGAAAACCCTGGATCGATTGAGTGAACTTAGCACCGCCGCAAAAAGAGTGAGGATCGGTAGCCAGAAGAGGGATTGATACCAGTAACCCTCCAGCAACGGACTGCGATAATCCGATATGTACTGGTGCATTCTTTCCACGAAAGGTATCATCCAAACATGACCTGCAGAGGGTAGAAATAGTATCCAAAAGGCAGGAACTAGACCGAGGATTAGTCCTGTAAGGATTTTTATGGGTTCACGCGCGAATTCTTCTCCACGGCAAACTCCCGAAAGGAAAAGACCCGATCCGAGAATGGCGATACCGTGCAGGGGGTGGAGGGTTGTGATATCCCACACCAAGCCGATTGACGGAGACCAGAAGACACAAAACAGAACAGTCGAAATGGCCCCGGAAATTCCAAAGATAATGAAAAAAGATCGAGTTTGAACGCTAGAGCTTCGAGCGGTGAGGAGGAAGAGAGCAGCTGCCAGGGTAATCCCAGCGGAGAGCAGTATCTGTGGAGAGGCACTGACGGCGATCCCCAGTGCGGTGGAGATGCCTGCGAGTAAACCCCAGGGAATAGGGCGGGGTGGGGTTGGACGAGTGGATGGAACCAAGGCGGCGGCAAAGGCCAGCAATTGCATCCCTGCCAACAAGACCTGCAGGGAGTGATGATCCAGCCGACTCGCGGCAAAGACCCACTGTAAAGGTGGGCTCGAAAAGGTAAGCAACAGAAAAAGACCGCCGGAAAGCAGCCCAAAACGGAAATAGATGAGAAAAGACAGCAAACCGCATCCAAGCCAACCCAACCAGGGGTTTAACCAGTGTCCTGTCCAGAATAGGCTTTCTGTTACCGGGGTATTCTGAATCGCAGAATGGATGGATCCGGTAAAAGAAAGGAGTGCTGGTAAAATGGGGCTCCATCTGACGGGTCTCTCTTCGCCCGATCCATCCAGTTGAGTACTTCCCCATACTCTCTCATCTTGTTGAGACTCCAGCGTAAGATAGACCCAGTAATAGGTGTCATTTTCGCGGTAAAGTGGAGCCTCAGCATTGAGCCGAGCCATTTCCTCCGTATTCCTCCATTCCGGTGGATAGAATGAAAGGGCCCGATCAACCCAGACCTCTTGCCACAGGGTGCTGGTCCAGACCCAGCCCAAACCGGTGATCAACCAGAGTAGCAGGAGAATCGCTATTGATGGGCCCCGTTTCACGTCAAATGTCTACCTGTCTATGTTGGATCGATCCAGTTGAAAATCGGGTCTTTACACTATGAATATTCTCAATGCATGAATGGCATTCGTAAGCATAGAGCTATTGCAGAGCAGCTGGCCGTGCTTTCCCACATTTGCGCGACATTCTACATAAACTCTTTTCCAATAGACTATTCATCA
>Ga0222662_1000145_pt1 | contig 66102 bp, 49 predicted proteins | sample AntAcemetagen600_FD_179821 | JGI IMG/M metagenome (GOLD analysis project Ga0222662, IMG submission 179821) | Saline water microbial communities from Ace Lake, Antarctica - #600 | ecosystem: Environmental > Aquatic > Non-marine Saline and Alkaline > Saline | place: Antarctica: Ace Lake... | reverse complement strand
AACTCTGCGCCTCCGCGCCTCTGCGGGAGACTTCATCGTGGGGTGCTTGTTGGCCTGCGGTTCCGCGCGGGGCAAGCAATTTTCAAGTCTTCCAAAATCACAAAACATGACGCGCGGCAGTATAGCTTAGGTTTTTTTATGCTCGCTCTACCTTATGCGTGATTTTTCTAGTGTCTATGGATCGTCTATTTTATCGAGTCTAATGGGCAAAAACCCCCACCCGAGCGGCCAACCGCGAGTCACAACCGACGAAGTGCCGATCAGCAGAACCAAGGCAATTAGCCCGCTCCTTCGGCTTGGCTAAATGACAATTCGAATTCGGACTGAGTTTAGCCCTAGTCGCTGATTAGCGCTGTAACCAGCGCTTGAGCGTTTCGATGCCTTGTAGGTCTTGATTGAAGGTCTGTTCGTAGAAGCGTTGATGGTCGGTGATGCGTTGCGTGCCGTCCGCGTCGATGCGCCAGGGGAAAGGAAATTGATTGGTGAGTTCGATGGCTTGCTCAAACAGTTCCTTGGAGTAAGCGGCTGCGCTCCCATTCACTAGTTGATCACCTTGATACTGTATTTTGATGCCATCGGCTTGCCGCCGAATCAGCACAGGGCCTTGAGGCCCTTCGACCAGTAGCCCGTCGTCGACGCGACGTATCGACTGGGGATTCAGTCGCATAATGAAAGCGGTAGATGTGTTCGAATGTTCACTGGTAGGTATTATGTGCCCTGGGGTGGGACATTTACGGGGGTACCTACGAAAGTAATGCGATTTTTTCGACGACGGCCTTTTCGTTGCCGGTCTCAGTTCGAATGAAGAGCTCTTGCAAGCCTTTGGCGCTTTGGGTGGCGGCTTTGATGCCTCCGACTTCAATGCGCTGGACCTTGACCGCTCCTGTTCGGCTTTGTTTGCCGAGGGATTTTCCGCCGTAGGACTGCCCGATGATCACACCGATCACTCCGTCCATCGCTTCGATCTTGTCGATCATGCGTTTGCACTCCTTGGAGGTGCTCTGATGGCGTCCGCGTGAGGGCATGTTGGATCGGTCAGCTGTTGGCTATGATTGCTTCGGCGTTCTTGCGAATACTGTTCTTCAGCTTTGCGGGGCCGAGCACCTTGGCGTGTGAGCCCCAACTGAGAATCCAGCGTTCAATTTCGAAGAGATCCGCTAGCTCGATCTGAAATTCGATGCATCCGCCTTCCTTTGGCTTGATCGTCTGGGCGGGGTGCCAGTCTTTCTCCTGAATGAGTTGGGCCGCCCACGAGTCGAACTCCACGCGTACCTTGTATTTGGTTTCGCCGACGAAGACTCCGAAGGAATCCTTCAGGTGTTGCTGAATGTTGAAGTCCTTGGGGCGCTTGAACCGCTTGCCGGGAAACATCAGCTTGCGCATGCGAACCAGAGCGAATGTTCGTAGGGCCTTCCGGTCTAGATCCTCGCAGACCACATACCATTGGTTTTCGACGCAGCAGAGATGGATCGGTTGAGTGCGTCGCTTTTTGTAGCGGGTGCCTCCTAGGTTCTTGTATTCGAAATGAAGCTCTTGCTCCTGAGCGACCGCTCGGGCCACAAACTGAAAGGTCTCTAAGTTTGCGTTGGAAATGCCGGCTGATTTGAAGCTGACAGGCGTGTCTAGGCGATCCAGGGAGATGAAAATCTTATCTTTCAGGCCGTCTGAGAGTTTTTTGAGGGCAGACTCTAAGGGTTCCTGGAACGGTGTTCCCTTGTAGGGTTCTAACGCCTTCTGCGCCACGAGCAGGGCGAAGAGTTCGCCTTCAGATACCTGCACTGTGGGGAAGCCATCTACATAGCTCGTATACCAGTATCCGTTGGACTTGGCATCCCATTCAACTGGCAGTCCCAATTGGTCGCGCATAAAGCCGATGTCGCGGTTAATTGTTTTGGTCGATGTCTCCAGCAGCTTAGAGAGGCTGGTCGCATTAGGTAGGCGATTTCCCTGCAGCTCATCATGGATACGCATCATGCGGGCGAGGGGAGGGCGAGAGGATGGCATCGGTCGAGACTTCTTAGGCATATAAAGAATAACGTATCCACAGGCTAGGACTGTCAATGTCTAAGGTGATGCCGTGCCCCGTAGCCTCGAAACTCTGTTCCGGGGGACTGATTAGAATGTAGCGACGTCTTTGGCAGTTCGATTTGCTCTGGTCGACGTGACTGGCGTCACATCGCTACAGTGAATGTTGTCACTCTCACGTCACACTCATCACTTTCCACTCCGCGCAAGGCGCGGGCGTAGCCTCGGAACTCTGTTCCGGGGGAGTGCATGGCCTAGGACTGCTGATGTCCGACCTGCTCGTGTAAATTCGCCCTATGTGGTTAGCAACTCAGCATGGTTTTTTCAGCATCGTTCAAAAAGAGAGTGATCTCTATTTTATCCGGGCTCGTCTGCGGCAGGATTTGGAGAATCTCAAACAACTCGCCGAGTTGGACTCAGAAATTCACGAATGGCCGCAGGCGGACTATCGTTTCCGTATCATGGTGGACATGGAAGGACTCCTGGAAATTATGGTGAAAATGACCACGGCCTTGGATTACCCGAATTTCAAAGGGCGTATCTATGAGCGTGAAGAGCAGAGCCATAAGCTGGGCCGTTATCATCGCATATGGGAGATGATGGCCGATCTCCAGCATGGGGAGACTGCCTCGAATGGATGATCAGGCCATACACCCAAAGTCAGTTCGAACCTCCCAGGGGGTGCTTCACTTTACTCAACCGAATGAGGCTTTAGTTCGACTCTGACAGGTGGCTCCATTTTAAAGCCCTTTAGCTTCAACGCTTTAGGGCTTTTTTATGCTCAGACTTGAGGAAGCTTAGCTGGCCCCTTCACATTTACGATCAGTTCAGTGCTGATGCGCCTTGACGGGCTTTTCACAATCTGTCTGCTTGAACAATCATATCCAGATGTTTTTAGCGGTTTTAGCCGGTTGGAACCGTCTTCGCTAAAGCTTTGGGCTACGCTCTGTGAGCTACGCCCGCACAAGACGCCGTGACAAGTGAATCGGAAGTAGCAGAAGGTGATTGCCACCGAGCGATAGCGACAAGCGAAGCAATATCTTCTCAAAGAGAATCGCGTGCTCAGGCAACAATTTGACCAGACGGGTAAAAAGCTCCGTTTGGACAATCAGCAGCGTCGCGAATTAGCCAAGCGTGGTAAAGCGATGAAGTTGGCTCAACGCGAAGTCGAAATTGTTCATATCGGTTGCCAGGTGAATGGCGCGGTCATGGCTCAAGTCGCCCGTAATATGACTGATAGTATCGATGGTATTCTGAACGATGCTCGTTTCTTTGTCTGCGATCACGATCCGCTGTATACAAAAGAGTTTCGGCAATTACTGACAGATTCTGGAGTCGAAGTAATTGGTGCCTTCGGCATCGCTGCGCGATCATCCTTTGGATGCCTCATCTCCGCTTCGCTACGTCAAACTAGAGTGGGGTGCCCGCAGCAGAATGGCTATGCGGAGAGCTTCGTATCAGCCATCAAGCGAGAGTGTATCGATCAGTTCGACTTTCTAGAAGTGATTGGCAAGCCAGGGAGCTAGGGTTTTTATAACACGCCTCGCCGTAATTCTAGCTCAGCGCGGATTTCAGCCATGCGTTCACGACTTAGGCTATAGCATGAAATTAAGATTATAGTTATAATGATAAACACGATTGGAATCAGCGCATAACAATTTCTGAGGTTTTCTAGGACATGAGCCGGTTGCTCTGCTCCGAAATCTATATTAAAGCCGGTCCATACCAGTAACAATCCTCCTAGACCACTGGTAATTGTGCCAGACACTTTGGTCGTCCAAGAGAAAACGGCGGAGAAGCTTCCTTCGCGGCGCACGCCAGTTTCGAGTTCATCATAGTCGGCGACGTCGGCTTGCATCGCTGGAACGATAAGCCATAGCCCCGTGCTGACAGGCCCGATGAGGAGGGGCGGTATTAATTGTAGCCAAGGGTGCTCCGGCGTGTAACAAAAGAAGATCGAAATGTTTCCGATGAGCCCGGAGACGGCTACCATGTAGAGCACGAATTTCTTTCCATAACGAGTTGCCAGCCGCGTGCAAATGGGGATGGAAATCAGGTTAGGAGCGAAGAGTAGTGTTGTTTTTACACCTGCGATAGTGGCTGCGAGTTGAATGTCACCTTGGCAGACATAGTAAGCGCTTACATAAAATCCAAGTGTTCCAACCAGTCCGAAACCGAACATGTTGGTGAAGACGATCCCCACAATAAGTAGGAAGGGCTTGGTCTTTAAGGTCTGCTTGAGTGAGGGGATGAGCTTTTGTTTGGCCTGTTGACTCGTTTCTTTGGCGTAGTAGCGCTCTTTGACAAATATTCCAGGGAGCACGCCTAGGCAGATGGTGACGATGGCTAGACCAATGCTTATGTAGCGCATGCCGTTGACGAGATCTGGGCTCCCATCTGCAGACGTGCTGAAGATTGAGAGCGATGCGGCGGCAAGGATCCAGCCTGAGAGTGCAGAAAGTATTTGCTGGGGGAAAGTTCGGTAGGCCGTGATGTTCGTGCGCTCATCGTAGTCGGGGCTCATCTCTAGGTGGAGACTATAGTAGGGCATCGACCAAACGGTGAAGCAGGTATAAAAGATGATGCCGCTGACGAGCAACCAACTAAAGGTCTGTAGCTCGCTCATTTCTCTGGGTGCCCACCACATCAGTGGCATAGTGAGTCCTGCAAGTATAGCGCCGAGCACAATGAAGGGACGACGCCTGCCCCATCGGGTGCGGGCATTATCAGAAATGTTGCCCATGATTGGGTCGCTAAATGCATCCCATCCTCTCCAGAGCATGGTGACTAAGCCGAGTAGGGCGGGACTTATGCCGAGCCCGATGTTGAAGACCGGGGTTAAGTTCTGGGCGGGGATCCAGTTGGACGTGCCCTCAACCGGGCCGCCTAGACCGTAGGCTACTTTTTGCCAAAAAGGGACACGATCCTTCTCGGGAACCTTTGATTTGAATTTATTAAAGAATGCTTTGAGGGGGCGGGATGTCATTTTGCTTTAATCTGAAGGGGTATTTTGACTGTGATCTATGGAGTGATAAATGGTCGATCTTACTGTTCAGTCAAACATTAATGACATCGATGTCATTGTGGTGTTTGCCTCGAGTGCTGTGGATCGATCTGGAGTGAGTCTGAGCGTGTGTAATGAAAAGCATGTTTCTTGTTGAAACAATAGTGAAATTGGTTTCTGTAATGTTTCATGGGTTCGTTTTGGAGCTCGAATTCACCCCATTTTCTCGATGGCCTCAATATGATTAAGATTAAGCATATACGTAAAAAAATACTATTAACTATTTTATTGGGCGCGAGTTTGCATTCTGGAGTTCTAGGGAACCCTGTCGACTTCTCTTGGGGGAAGGGGATCGCTCTAGGCGATGTTCATCGCGGCTTTAACAGTGGTTCCTGGTTAACCTCTTGGGATCTTTTGGTTGCCAAAAGTTGGGGGAGTCGGGTCAGCCTGGCTCGTCTCCAATTGGTCGGTTCTCAATTTTCTCCAATTCTTGATAGCCATGGAGAATGGACCTTTACTGAGTCATCATGGGCGAAGATCGACACCTTTTTGTCTAGGGCTCGAGAAAACAACATTCAGGTCTTAATCGACTTGCATCGAAAGAGGGATTACTTCCCGCGAAGCCACTCTGCGGAAGATTGGGGGAGTCCGCAAAATCGCGCCAAATTATGTTCGATTTGGCGCAGTATTGCACTGCGCTATGGGCAGAATCGCGGCGTTATTGCCGGATATGATATTCTCAACGAACCCGCCCCTCCCAATAACGCCAGCGGTTACGAAATGTGGAACCAAACTTTAGCCGAAGTATCGGCCGCGATTCGTCAGATAGACACTTATCATACGATCATTGTCGAATCCGCTGGTTTTGGAAGCGCTCACTGCTTCAATTATCTAGTTCCGACCGATGACAACAATACAGTTTACAGTTTTCATCTGTATACTCCGCACGAATTTTCCGAGCAGGGCACTCGTAAAGAATGGCCTTTTGGTCGTGATTTGGTCTCCGGCTACACTTATCCCGGCATCATCCCCTTGGGCTGGGATACGAAGGTTGATACACTTGTCGATTCTGATTACATCTCGGCTAGGCTCGAGCCCATTCGACAGTTTCAGGATCGTTATAATAAGCGGATTTACGTCGGCGAATTTGGTTGCATCCGCTGGACTCCAACCGCTCCGGGCGCAGCTCACAATAGTACCTATTACTGGTTGCGAGACGTGCTGGATTTGATCGAGGCCGAAGGTTGGGATTGGACGCAACACAGCTTCCGAGAAAGTGCTAACGGCGCATATGCGATCGAGCATTCCTCTGACCGCGCCGACAACGCGCGCTATCCGGATACGGATCTTCTGCAGCTTTTTAAGAACTACTGGGACTAGGTGTTTTGTTTTCTTGATATCGACATGAATAAGGAGAAATATGATCAGAGAATATTAATTATGGTACGAACTATATTGATTGTAGCGGTTCACTTTTTTTGCTTCCCACTGTTCGTGCAAGGCAATCAGATAATGGTAGCGCAGTGTGACGGAGATAATACCACACAAGCTGTGTTCATACAAAAATTAGAACGAGGCGAAAACCTCAGATTAATCTGTTATGGCACGAGCCTCACTGCTGCGGGCGAGTGGGTGAATCAGTTGGATCGTTTCTTTCAGCATGCCTACCCGAATCAATTGACTGTGATTAACTCGGGCGAGAGCGGTCAACATTCCGATTGGGGACTGAGTCACTTCAAGGCTCGTGTATTGGATTTGAAGCCTGACGTCTTGTTTTTGGAATTCGCGGTCAATGATGCCGTCGAGCGATTTCACATTCCCGAAGAACGAGTCAGGAGTAATATTGAAACGATGATTACTCAGGTTCAGGCCGCTTATCCTGAGGTGGAGATTGTTCTTCAAGTCACCAACCCCGTGATCGACCGGCCAAAGGGGCACTCAGGGCACCGCCCCAATCTGAAAAAGCTCTTCATGATGGTGCGAGATATCGCCAAAAAACATTCGACCCTTCTTATCGACCACGAACAGAACTGGCAGGATATTCTCGACCAAGACCCTGCTCTGTTCAGGAAATACGTAGGTGATGGATTACATCCCAATAGTTTAGGGTGCTCTTTCGTGCTGACCCCCATGATTCTTTACCAATTGGGGTGTATCTCGATAGAAACATACCAAAATCCAGAACTCCTCCAGAACATCATTGGTTCGGGCGCTCCGAGTGCTTACTACACTGGAGTCGTCAAAGTTGGTGAATCTCGCTGCCGGGATATTGGCATTATTTCAAAAGTCCCATCGGAACTTGAGGGGGAAGCTTGTTATCTCGCTCCACGAGGCAACGGGTTTTTACCCGGAGCTTCGTATACGATCGAATTAGAGAAAGACTATACCGTTTATCTCTCCGTTCATGACCGAGGCATGCTCACTGTAGACGATTGGGAGAAAACCGATCTGACTCTAGAATGGAAGGTTCATGGCGTGGTTTACAGGGATACTTTGTATAAAAAACTAGTCAACGCTGGGCCGCTTGTGATTCCCCCGCACGGTGGGAAAAACTTGGAGAATGGGTTGTACGGTGTACCCCACATGTGTATTATTACCGAATAGAAGTCTATTCATCGTCCGATGCATCCGGCCCACATCGGGGGCGGGATCTAGCCAGCTTTTCAGCGACTAAGGATGGTCCACTGGATGGGGTCTTTGGCGTATGTGTTTATACCGTCCTGCCAGACTGGTTTATGGAAAAATAGGAGTTTGTTGGATCCAGTTGGGACGAAGATGGTCGCGGATCGTAGTATTTCCCAACCTTCTGGGCTTTTCCAGTAGACTTGAAAAGGGACTTTCTGACGACGACGATCGGGGGACTCAGGCTTGGGGAGAGGTACGACGATCTGATGAAGCTGGGGCACTTGCGTGTTTGTTTCGCTCAGCATGACGCCTAGGGTGGCTGGGGTAACATTGACTAATGTCAGTGAGCCGTTCGGCAAGCCCGTGGTGGTATCCTCCATTGAAAGTAGGCGAAAGCCTGGTTCTCCGCTCTCGGGTAGAACTAATAGAATGTAGTCTTGATTGCTCTTGCTTAGGTTTACTGTGGCGACGGGGGGTGTTTCTACGGTGTCGAGAGTTGCCGCAGGGATTTGGCTGTAAAACGCGAGCGTTTGTGCGCCTCGGTATTCATAATAATCGGAAAGGCGATTTCTGCCGATTTCGACTGCCTTGTACTCGGAATGAAAGGCCAGGTAGAGCTCATTCGGAACGTTTTCCCACCCGAGTATTCGGAAACGGCAGCTTACTGTTGTTGCCTCCTGTGCTTGAGTCGACGTGGCAATTATCAGAGCCAGCAGCCATAGGGCTGCCGTGCGGCGCAGGAAGTGAGGACTGGTCGATTGAGGAGCCATTAGATTTCTTCGGGACTAAGCCAGTGGAATGCGATAATTTTAAATTTTCGACCAAAGGCGTCGTTTGGTTCGTAGTCGTCGGGTGAATCGGTGTTTGTCGCGAGCGGGCTGACTGGTTCGGCGACACGCTGAACAATCGCTTCGCACCAAGCGCTGGACTGAACGGTGTTCGTTAATGGGTCTAGGTTCTCGCCGTAGGCTCGGATCCGGAAGGTGTCCGAGCGAACAGTCAATGAGGGAGCCAGCGGTTGGAGGATGTCACCCTGTGTGACCCAGCCGGGCATACCTGTATAATGGTGTGCGCGTCCAGCTTCTGGGATCGGGTAAGTTGGAGGGAGACCGCCACCAGTGGTGCCATCGGTGGTGAGATTAGTCTCACCACCGAAAGTCATCGCGGTATTGTAGTTGATGGAGGTGGCTGCCGTGGAAAGTTTGTTATTGTCGTCTTTCGTGTAGTCGAGCGAATCGATGGCGGCCTGTAGAGCGCCACGGTAGCCAGTTGCGTCATTGGCCAGTCGCCTGTTGACGAATTCGGCCATGGAGAGGAATGGGCCACGGATCTTGACCTGTTCGACCATTGCCTCAGCCAAGGCGGCGAGCTGTTGGTCGGTCAGAGTTCGGAAGCCTGTCCAGAGGTCGTTTTTGACTGAATCGTCCAAAAGATTTTCCGGTGAACTGAAGTGGGAGACGACCCGATCTCGGGTCGTGTCTAGGTCGCCGGTTTTCGGATTTATGTTGAGGTCACTGAGGCTCCCTAGAGTGGCTTTCCACGCATCGATAGAGGTTGAATTAACATTGAAGGCTCCATTCACCGCTAGGTGGGCGGCGGCAACGTCAAAGAAATCGTTGATGGCTTTGGTGGAAACGATTCCCTCGGGATCTGTTCGTGCCATCCGTGCGTTCGGTGGAGTGAAGTTTGTATCGTTGATATTGGTTGGATCACTATAGGTCGATAGGAAGAAGCGATCCCATAGGGCATCGTTAAGCAGGTAGGTCGAATCAATAACGGATTGGGTTTCGGATAGCATATTATATCCATTATCACTATCGCCGTAGGGTGAAATTCGCGTGAGGTCGGTTGGTGTGAGTAGGCGTGTTTCTGCGAAAGAATTACCGATTTGAAATGCGGGGGCAGTATCGAACCGGTAGAGATTGGCGTGCTGAAAGTACCCCATCGATAGGATGGGCTCGTCTTGCTTTGGCGCGTCTGCCAGTGGCACGAAATGACTGCCTGTGGCACTGTATGTGTTTCCGAAGTAGGCATTGCCAGCATCGCTGTCGATCGTTGTGGGGCTGCCGTAATTGGGGTATTTTGGGGCAGATGTCCATCCAATGACGGCATAGACGTAGCCGCCAGCAAAGGAGCCGGCCTCCGTCCCGTCGATTCGCGAGTCTACGGCCAGAGGATTGCGTAGTAAGAATGGAGGTGGCCTTTCGAAAGAATTGATCGTAGGGCCCAGATCGAATTCATACATCCTGGCTCCAAATTCGAACTTCGCACTGAAGTTGGGGCCGTTGCTCCAGTCGGTTTCGAGGACGCGCGTACCGCCTCCGGCGTCGGAGGCAATCTCACCGGAGACACGGTGGGTTAAATTCCATACGCTGTTAGCAGTGGCGTTGCCGTAGTTTTCACGAAAAAGTCGGGAGTAGTAGGTGAAGCGGTTCTCCAGAATTAGGTCATTGCTATTGTCCTTAAGGTCGCGGCTTTCACCCGCAACCAATGGTTCGCGTAGCGCGAAACTGCGGACTTCACCAAAAGGTGCCGGATTGCCAATGTCCACGCCTGACCCGGGGTTGCTACTGCTCAGTGCAGGATCACTTGGGCCCCAGGATCTCCATTGTCTCCATTTGAATTTGGGATAAAATTGCTCTGTTGCACCCGTTATTGCATCCGTTTGAGTGACTCCATTGCTCACGATGGCGGGTAGAGGGTTTGGGTAGTCCAGATAGACGGAGCCGCCGTTTTCCCCTATGGACAGTTCGTAGCCTTCCATGTAAGCTTCATCGCTGTCGTTGTCGATTGTGAGTAGAACGACTTGTCCTGGCTCAAATGTGATTAACGGAGTTTTGAAGATCACCCCAGCAATATCTTTTCCCAATTCATCTCTGAAGGAAGACATTTCCTGATGTTGGAAGACTCCATCGATGGATTCTGAGACGGCACCGTTTTGGTTGTTGTTGCCGTGTTGAGCGACGCGGCTGTTGGGATAGTAAGCGTAGTTGGGCCAATTAGGATATGTCTGGGGAGCGTCGCTAGAATCTCCTGTCACACTTTCATCAAAGACGAATTCAGGATAGAGCACCATGCTGCTGCCAGCGTTCATGAATTCGACCTCATAGACATGCGGAGCCAAGGTCACGTTGTAGGGATTCCAGAGGACAACTTGGAAGTCCAAATGTGCACGAAAGTAGAGGTCGGTGCCCACTGTTCTGATCTCTGGGATCACTCCGAGAATACTACGAATCGCGATCGGGCCTATCCCGTAGGTGGTTTCGCCATGTGGTTGAGGGACGATGCCGTTTGTATACTTGTCTTTCAGTTGGTAGAATGAGCGTAACTTGTTCCACGTAGGTCCTGGCTCGCAAAAAGCATTGCTTGCTTGAGGGAAGTCGGCCATGCGCGGTTCGGTGATGTTAAAATAAGACGTGCTGTTATAAAAAGAGACATCTTGCAGACTCGTTGGGATCGCATCGCTCTCTGGACGTTCAAAGAACCAAGTTAAGTCTTTCTTTAGGCCTCCGTGCTTGGTGTCGGTCAGTAGGCCGAGGCTATAGGCGGTCAGGTCATGGAAGCTGTTTTCAGAGACAGTCGTGACGTCCATTTGGACGGCTAGCTCGGCATTAGACCCTAGCTTTTCCAGAGCGATCTCGTTGGTGGGAAAGTTCAGGCCTATGACTGCGTCCATGTTTTCAATGCCGCTTCGTTGCGCTGTTAGAAAAGAGTATTGTCGCTCGTCGCTGCCTCCATCTTTTAGGTGAGTATCTCGGATGTTGAATTTAGCTTTAACGCCTTCGTCAGCCACCCAGTAGGCATAATTGCCGAGTGTATTGTTGCTGCTCCCTTTGATCGGGGCTTTGGGGGCGTAAACCTCCTTCGTCGTATCGGTGCTGTTGCTCAGTAGGAGGACATCGTTGGCGGAATCAGGAGTGTAGGCGGCTGCGTCGCTCAAGTCTTGGTCGCCGGAGACCAGTAGTTTTAGGAGGCGGTTGCTGGTGCGGCTACTCGTGTCCAAATACGCGTCGAGATCGGCGTTTCCTGAACTACGGATACTGATTGGGTCTCCCGCACTGTTGGTTGGGTAGGTGGCATCCCAGATACCTGTCCAGTTCTGAACATTTGTGTAGCCGTCGATGGCCGCTGTGCTTGGGTTGGTGTCGAGAATTGACGCGGAGGCAGAGATGCGCTGGTCGGGGCCCGCATATTTTTGTAGCTCGCCGATTGCTTGAAAGAGGGCGAGTTGTGCGTTTTGACGGGCGACTAAAATCGATTTCGTTGTCTTGCTGGCCGAAGTTTCAACTTGAACCAGAGTGCTGATGGTTAAGATCAGCAGAACTACGAAAGCCATCAAGCCTAGGGAGATGATCAGAGCGAAGCCCTGGTTTGCCGCTTTTAGGAGCTTTGTCTTCTTTTCAGGGCGGGGGAGATGCATATTGAACCGAGAGGGTAGTTTATTGTTTCCGATTTTTTGTGCGACATTTGATTTGCGATCATCGGGGCGCTGCAATCCATCCGATTTGTTCGGATGGGTTTGTGATTATTAGCCTTCCTTTGATCCTTCGTCAAATAAAAATGACATCGATGTCAAAATGACTTGATCTTGGTCAATCTTTACTGAAGGTTTATTTTTGAAATGGCACAAGAAGTATTGATTGAAATAGACCGTTACCGTGAAAAAATGATGGCTTGCTGGCTGGGGAAAGCCGTTGGCGGTACGCTTGGGATGCCTTATGAGGGCTATGCTGGGCCGCTTAATCTTAGCTTCTATGATCCGGTTCCAGCGACGATGGTAGCGAATGATGATTTAGATTTGCAAGTGCTCTGGGCTTGTTTGCTGGCGCAGCAGGAGGAGCCGAAGGTCGACGCTGCGCTCTTTGTTCAGGGGTGGAAGGATCACATTGATTTTCCTTGGGACGAGTATGGTATTTGTAAGCGCAACTTGGCGAATGGGATTCTGCCGCCACTGACAGGTTCCCATGACAACTGGTTTATCAATGGCATGGGGGCGGCAATTCGCAGTGAGTTGTGGGCCTGCTTGGCTCCAGGCGATTCAGCATTGGCTGCGGCCTACGCACGCGAAGATGCTTGTTTGGATCATGCGGAAGAGGGGATCTGGGCGGAGGTTTGGCTGGCGGCATTGCAGAGCGCTGCTTTCGTTGAGTCTGATTTAAAGAAAGTGATTGGTGTCGGATTTGAATATATACCGGAAGGTTCTGAAATCCGATCTGCGATTGAGGATACGCAAGGCTGGTGGGATGTTTGCCATGATTGGAAGCAGGTACGTGTGCAAATTCTGGAGAAATATGGGCACGAGAATTTCACAAATGTGACGGAAAACCTGGCCTTCACACTATTAGCATTACTAGACGGTGATGGCGACTTTAGTCGAAGCATTTGCACGGCGGCAAATTGTGGGAAGGACACTGACTGCACGGCGGCGACTGTGGGCGCGATACTTGGTATTATGAATCCGGATTCGATTGGTGAGGAATGGTTGAAGCCTATTGGGCGTGACTTAGTCCTGAGTCCTGAGATTGTAGGTATATCACCACCAGTCACATTGGATGGCTTTACTGATATGATCGTAGATCTGCGTATTCGTCTTGCGGGGGAAATGCCGGAACCAGCTGAGTCAAATGAGATGCCTGCGGGCTTATCAGTGTCGGCACTTATCGGTTCTGCGGATGTGCCTTGGTTCGGGCATGGCTGGCAGTTTGCTGAGGCGATTGATTTGAAGTTGCCAGAGATGCGGCCAGTCGAATTCGCAGGCACTTGGGTGCAGTATGATACGACTCCCATCGGTCAGAATGCGATTTTTGTGGAATACACCTTTAGCTTGGATGTGGCAATGCATGTGCGTGTGATGTTCAATACGCATGAGAATTGCCGAGTATTTCTCGATCGTGAGTTTGCCTTTGCTCGTGAGTGTGGGCGCATGGCTCCGTCGTCCCATCGCGTTCCGAAGAACCAAGCGATTGATGTGGAGTTAAGTGCGGGACGACACACCGTGGTCGCAGTGTTAAAGACCCCAGAGCCTCGATCAAAAATTGAATGGGTCATTGGCATCAGCGACCGGAATGATAATGATCAATGGCTCCCCCGGGTGTTCGTCACTCCCATTTAATGGCTCCCTTACCCCGAACAATCAATATTTTTATGACTCAATATAATAAACACCAGTCCCCAAATATAGTTTTTATTTTAACAGACGATCAGGGATGGGGTGATCTTAGTTACAATGGTAATACTCAGATGGCGACGCCGAACATTGATCGAATGGCGAATGCAGGGGCCTCTTTTCAGCACTTCTATGTTCAGCCGCTTTGTGCGCCGACTCGATCCTTTGCACCTATTGGTAAAGAAAAACTTTCATAGATGCCACGCCTTGACTATAAAGATGGATAATAATGAGTAATATCTATAAAGTGGCCGAGTTGGCTGGGGTCTCACCTAAGACGGTGGCGCGAATTCTGGCAGGAGAGTCGTCTCGCTCGAAAAATCGGGACAAGGTTTTTGAGGCTGCGAAAGAGTTGGGCTATGTGCGCAATCAGCAGGCTGCTAATTTACGCAGAGGTTTCTCATCGGTCATCGGGATTATTGTGCCAGATGTGAATAATCCTTTTTACGGCAAAGTAGTGCAGTCCATGCATGATGCTTGCCTAGAGCGTGGTTTTTCCATCTTGCTGGCTTCGAGTTTTGGCAATCCGGCGGAAGAAGCGCGAGCCTTACGGACCTTGCAGAGTTATCGTGTCGATGGAGTGATGCTCAATGCGTCCGAACATCCGGTGGGGGAAGAGAGTCTGGATATCTGCCGTCAATTCATCGGGTCGGGGAAGCCTGTCGTGCTTGCGGGGGAGATCCGCGAAAAGCTGGTGGGAGCCGATCGTATTCAAATTCGAAATGAAGCCGCCGTCTCCAAGGCAGTGCACTATTTGATCTCAAAAGGCCATCAGCGGATCGGGTTTATTGGAGGCTTCGAGGGCAGTTGCGCCATGCAACAACGCTACCGTGGTTATCTTGATGCCTTGCAGGAAGCGGGGATTCTAGCGACAGAAGGCTTTTCGATTTTCACGAATGGTAATCTATCGGAAGTCGTCGCCCACGTCACGGAATTGATGCTTCGCTTGGGGGCTAAAAAACGTCCAACCGCCTTCATCGCTGGAAATGACATGATCGCGATTTCCGCACTCAAGGCATTTGACCAGCTCTCGCTGAAGGTGCCGGATGATGTTGCCGTTATCGGATACGATGGAATCGATCTGGCCGCAATTGTCACTCCATCGTTGACCACGATACACCAGCCTCAGAGTAAGATTGCTGCCGATGTGGCAGAGCTTATGGTTAAGCGTGTACAAGGGAAAGTGACGTCTGCAGCGAAACGTTTGATTTACGATCCTGAGTTGATTATCCGAGATTCAGCTTAGAGCAGAATGCTCTAATCGCTAGCAATCCGAATGTGGTGAAGTGTTTTCCTGTTAAATACAGACTGCACTAGGGCTGTGCTTTCTGGTTGTATGGCGAACCATCAGCGGAATCGGGATGCTTTTGGAGCGTATCTCAATTGGCTTTGAGTGATTACCTTCTTCAGAGTTATCTATTTGCTCCTTTAGGATACGCGTCGCTTCTGCTCCCATGTTGTAGGAGGGGGTGCACATGGCTGTCATTGGTGTGTCTAGCAGTGCTGGTAGATCGCTTTCTTCAAATGCAATAATTGAGATGTCCTCGGGGATTGAAATCCCCATAGCTTTGGCTTCTAGTTGAAATCCTACGGCGAGGTCTTCATTGGTGATGATTAATGCACTGGGGTGTGTTTTTAAGTTGAATAGATGCCGTGCGGCGGATCGGCCTGCGTCGATGCTTGCATCGTTCAGTTCGATGGAGTCCTGAGGCTCGAGCTCTGCTTCTTCCATTGCTTTACAGAATCCATTGTAGCGTTCCTTGTGGCCGATATCAATATGGCTGAATGAAACGATGCCTATATGCTGATGCCCAATGTTGATCAGGTATTTAGTCGCATCGTACCCAGATTTGAAGTCGTCTACGAAGACTTGGTTAATGCCATTGTCCTTTTGTTTGTGGCCTACGATGACATGTGGCAAACTGGCCAAGCCGATGTCGGCTGGAGGGAAGTAGGTTTCATTGAGCGAAATAATTAGACAGCCCGCCGCCGCTTCTTGGATTAGCATTTGTCTCAGATCCTTCGGGTTGCAATTCTTGCTGTTGAATGGTCGTAGCTGGATGTTGTAGCCCATTTTGAAGGCTGTGTCAGTGATACCGCTTAATATGCGTACGACGTAACTACTATCTAATACGCATTTGTAGTCGGGAATGAGGACGGCGACTCGGTTTCGTTCCATCACGCGCCAGCGGGGTTGGAAATTTAGGTCTTCCATTGCCTTATGAATGCGCTCAGCGGTTTCTGCTTTCACGCCAACTTTTCCATTCATAACCCTAGAGACTGATGCGGTCGATGAATCTGCGGCTTTTGCGATGTCGTATATTGTGGCCATTCATTGAAACAGTTTCACTTTGCCCTTTGAGTCAAGGTCTGAATCTATGTATAAATAGGTTGAGTACTGTCGCGAATGGCGGGTGAATCTGTGATGATTCTTGGCTGTACGCGCTATGCTAGGGTGCGCTTAATGACCGAAGCTTTGATACCTATTTGTTTACACGCTCTTTTTTAATAATTTATTGTTGCAACTTATTGAAAGATGTTTCAGAGTAATTACAATGAGTGGCCATTCACGCTGTTGTTGCTTGCCCCGACACTTTGATAGTGAGAACGGCCACGCAGTATAACGACTAGCATATTAAAAAATATAAAATTTATGGCCTCCCCTTGTTTTAGAAAACACTCTTCAAATCCGGTGATTAAGCCGTCTGATTTCCCCTGTAGCATCATGTACGCCTTTAATCCTGGAGTGATTAAGATCGAGGATGAATATCTTATGATCATGGATGTCGCTAGCTTGGCGCAGCCAGTGATCTTTTGGTTGGCTCGTAGTCGCGACGGATTAAATTGGAAGATTGATCCCGAGCCCTTGGATTGGCCTGTCTCGGATCATACCCATGCGGAGGATTGCGTTTATGATCCGAGAATTACACCGGATCCCGATCATGATGGGGCTTATCTTCTGATGTATGCCAGCAGCAGTGAGCAAACGGGATGTCGCCTCGGCGTTGTGCGAACTTACGATTTTAAGAAATTTGATCGCATAGGGATTGTCAGTGAGCAGGGGAATCGAAACGGCGTCATCTTTCCTGAGAAAATCAATGGTAAATACGCGCGATTAGACCGCCCCTTTGGTGATCCTAATGATGCTTGTGGTATCTGGATAAGCTACTCGCCCGATTTGATTCACTGGGGGCGCTCTCAGGAGGTCATGGGCCCACGCGCCGGATTATGGGATAACCTAAAGGTTGGTGCGGGGTGCGTGCCAATAAAAACGGATGAAGGCTGGCTTAATATCTACCATGGTGTGACCAATACGGGTGCGGGTTTAATTTACCGCTTAGGTGTTTGCCTCTTAGATTTAGAGGATCCATCTCAGGTTATAGCGCGAGGCGAAGACGCAGTGCTTTGGCCTGAGCATTTATACGAACTGACTGGGCGCGTGCCGAATGTAGTGTTTACATGCAACGCAATTGTTGAGGCCGACAATTCAGTTAAAATATACTATGGGGCAGCCGATACTTGTATTGGACTAGCGGAGTCTAGCATTGATAGATTATTGGATGCTTGTTTCCGCAAAAATTCACTCATTCTACGACCCTCACTAAAAGCATAAATTCTAATCCCCCTTTGAAATATATGAAAAAAATAATTCTGTTCCTATCATTGTTAGTCATCGCCGTAAGCCTCTCCGCATCGGGTCCATTTATGTCTGTTCAGAATGTTGAACTTTATTCGCTTAACCCTGAGGCGGTAGAGGAGTTTACTATGGCTCCTTTACCAGCAAGCGGGGAAGTTTTGGATATATTAAATTTGAAAGGAAGCGCACTGCCTCGTCTGGGAGAGTTGAAGGGGGCAGAAGTAGTTTTTCGCTTTAAAGAAGCGCAAACCTTGAACCGTTTGGCGATCCCGCGAATCGGATATGCAGACTGGGCGGTGCCGTCGAGAGTCCGAGTTCATATCAATGAGTCTGACATGGGTTCATTTGATTTGTTTTCAGATCTTGTTACTCCTGAGGGTGAAATCGGTGCGGTTGATGTGCTGAACCTAGGGGGAGCGCTTGAAGTTAGCGAAATTCGCTTACAAGTCGAGGCGGTCGATTCAGAAACTGCAAACACACATGGTATTCTAAAGCTGTATGCTGCGAAGCCTGCTTATGTAAGCGTAGATTTGGAAAGCGCCAAGCCAGTTCCCTTGGATAGCAGCGGTATTGAGTTTGAGGTGACGGCTTCGCGCCAGATTTCAGAACCGGTCTTGACGGTCAAAACTTATCAATTCCGTCGTCAGAGACTGACCAGCATTACTCTACCACCAATGAATGAAGGTATTAACACGGTTCGTGTAAATTGGGATTCATTAAAATGGGATGATCGACTGCCTTCACCAATTGAACCCTATAATTTCAACCATTTTACGATCAAAGATTTGTCAGGGGAGGCAGATTTAGAACTTAATGATTGGCAATTCGTGATCAATCAGAACACGTCAATGGCTGCGCCTTGGGAGTCTGTTCAGGCACGCGTTTACGATTTGGATGACGAGGGGTGGCAACAAGGAATTCCAGAGGAGGGTTTCGGCCGTTTTGGCTGGATGCAAAATAATGGCTTACTAGCTGGTGCCTTCAATGAGAGGGGATTCTCGAACCATATTATCGATAGAAAGGGTAATAGTTGGTCACACGTCTGGCAGATCCAGTGTGGAGAAGCGACCTACCGAGAATGGAACCGCACGGATTCTGATTGGGTTTCGACTCGGCATATGGCATTCTACGATTTCACTTCTGAGGTGAGGAATGAACTCGCGGCGAAGGCACCTCAACTGATCACTCAGAAGCGTGTGCCTCAAGTCATTCAAGGTAGCATTCTCGCCCCAGGTTTTCTAGTTGATTCCGAAGATACAAAGTTAACTCTTACACTTGATGCGCCTAGTGTCGGCGAGGGCTATGGTCGCATCGTCTATCCTTCTGCATCTGGTATCGTCACCGAGCGATTAGGTGAAGGTTCGGTTTCGCCTGATATGGCTGAAGGGTGGTTTATGATTGTATGGTCTGAGGCTGAGATGAGTCCGGTGCTGTTTGTGCCAAAAGAAAAAGTGAGCGAGGTCGATTTCCAAGGGAATAGCTTGAAGGTGACTTTTGAGCAGCCTATGGGGAGGGTGGGACTTTCATTCCCCGGAGGTTTACGTCCTTTGGATGTTGAGGGCATTTCTGGAAATGATCGTGTGCTGCAGTCCGTCCGTCAGATTGCTTCGATTATGCGAGCGTATCCTATTTCATGTAAACAACGGTTTCGTGAACATGAAACAAGTGTCGAAATTGAGGAGCGATACAATCATCTCAATTGGACAAATGCATGGGGAGAGTCAGGTCTAGAGATTGCGCCGGTATCGCCCTTATTAAGCTTCGCCCAAGAACAGAATTACCCGCTAGACTTACCCTCAGACTTAGAGCAACTGAATTGGTCGACCAAATACGGCCCTTACGCTTACTTACCCGGTCGATTAATGCAGTACAGCTTGTCGATACCGCCATTGGATACAGCTCTGTATCTGGCACCTCAAGCGAAGCCTGATCGTTTATTTCCGAACTTGGATGCGGAGCTTTCGAAGTTGGTCTCTAATGATAAGAACCGGCTTTCTTTTAGAGATAATCTGCAAGGCTGGTGGATGTGGGCGCCTGCCAGCTTAGCCTTTCCCTTGTTAGACGAAGCGGCAAAGGTATCCTTTCTAGAAACATGGCGCAGTCGACTGGATAAGGCTCTGCAGCCTCATACCTTATATCTGAGGCACGAGCCTTTTAGTGAATCTACCTACTTGATTTCATTTGGTTGGGTCGAAGATCGCACCATGACTATAGGTGATGTTAATTCAGGCGTGGGAGCCGCTTTGTATTCCTTGTGGGCGTATGCGCGCTGTAGCGGTGATTGGGAGTTTGTTCAAGCTAAGTGGCCAGTTGTTCGAGGCATGGTTGAGTATTTTTTACTGGAACATGATTGGTGTGTGATGGGCTCCGGGGCTCGGGAGCATAGCGCATCTTCTGCGATTGATATGTGCGGAATTGCCTACGAAGGCATTGTCGCCTATGCACAAATGGCAAAAGAGCTCGGGTTTGCGGATGAGTCGGGTTTTGCGCGCTTCGTCGCTGCTCGTTTAGCGCTATCGACGACGATCCGCTGGGTCGGCTTGGATTGGCGTCAGCCTGAACAAAGTCGTGATGAATGGACGGATATCGGGGTTGGCTTTAGTGAATTCCGCGGGGTCGATTATCATACGATAAATTCCAGCGATGCTGATAAAATTGTTAGTGAAATTGCTTTGAGTCTATCCTGGGTTGGGCAGTATCCCGTTTTGTATGATCTGCATCGTTGGGCTTTGGGGGATGATTTTTGGAAATGGTTTCAGTGGGATTTGGTTGAGAATCGCATGGTTGATTGGAGGACGAACCATCCTGGTAACCGAAATAATCATGCTGCGAATGTATTTGCCCACTTGTATTTCCGTTTACTTTTAGGCGAATCGCGCCAGAAGCTTGTGGAAGAACTTGAAATCCAGCAGGCTTGGGCGAGTTCGCCAACAGAGCGTAATGGTTTCAATGCAATGAATCCTACTGGTGATACTGCCCTAGAAAATGCGGGGTTCTATGCGATGCTGGAGGGGATGAATTTTCCGCTGGTTTTACAAAGCTGGGGGCATGCGGGAATCCAAATTGCAGAATTTAATAACGAGGAAAACACTGCTAAGTTGGGCCTTAAATCATCCAAAGAGTTTACACTCAGCGCACAGATCAATCGAGAGGTGACCGATGTTTCGGTGGATGGAGTCGTTACTGAATACTCGGTGAACGATGGAGTATTGGTCGTGCAGGTTCCATCGGGGCAAACTCGTATTACAGTTAGATTCTAATTACAGAATGATACATCATATCACAGCTGAAAAAGTTAAAAACCATGGATTTACTCTAATTGAGTTACTAATGGTGATTGCTGTGATTGTGATTCTTTTTTCATTACTTCTTGTTGCTAGTAGAGGTATTCTAGACAAAAGCCGTGAAGTTACGTGCGTGTCAAATATGAGGAGCTTAGGGAGTATGCTATCTCTGTATACCAATATGAATGGAACCTTTCCAAAGCCGCAAACTTACAGTTATGACGGCTGGATCGAGACGCTTATTGATTTCCACGATGGAATGCTTGATCCTGCTTTGTTCAAGTGTCCTTCAGACAACTTAGAACGTACTAGAACGGGTGATGTGCGCTCTTACGGTGTGAATAATTACTTATGTGACAACGATGGTCTTATTCAATCTGATGAAAACCCGACCAGCCTTGTTATGCTGGGAGAGATTTCCACCAGCATTGGAGTGATCGGGTCAAATGGAGCAAGTAATCTATATGGCGTATTTAATCTATCTGCTCTACACGGTGGAGGCACTAAAACCAATGTATTGTTCCTTGATGGGCATGTGGAATCTTTAGTCAAAGAATACAACGAAAAGCAAACTGCAGGATGGTGGTACCTGCTATTTAAGGGGCGGCAGAATTGATCAGCAATGCTGAGGTGCTTACTCGCCTGCTTGAACGTCTTTGACCCGTGGCACAGGTGTAATCACTTGCTTTGCGGCTTCGAGACGAGGCTTTAGCTGACTGTAAGGCACGTCTTGTGAGTCCAGATCAAGCTCGATCGCGAGTGCGGCTGCTTCGACTGCGGATTCCGACATGATCATGAAGACTGGCTCCATCCGAATCGAACCGAAGGCGATATGTGATGCTGAAATGCAGAACGGGACGTAAAGGTTACTGCATTCGCCGCGTTTTGGAATGATGCATCGGTAGGACACCGGGTAAGGTGGCCCCGAGTGTACTTGTACGTCGCCCTCATTACGCACCTTTCCGTCTATGACGACTCGACGGCAGTTGTGGGAGTCCATCGTGTAGGCAGCGAGCGAGATCGGATCATCGACCACTTCATCGCCCTGGCAGTGGTGCTCTGTCATCACGAGTTGCCCAACCATGCGGCGCGCTTCGCGGATATAAAGTGCTTGAGAGAAACCACCTGTTTCTGTGAAATCTTCATTAGACCAGCCGAATTTCCTGTAGCGCTCTTTGAAGCTTTCGTTGACGGCGGAATCGCTCATCCAGAACCACATCAGCCCCTTTACCCACTTGACGTGTTGTTGGAAGATCTTCTCACGGGTCGCATAGTCGGCCTCGGGGAAATCGTAATTCATCCCGATGTAGTCGGTCGACACGGCGCCGTGATTATTCATATCATACTTACCATTGATAAGTGAATCGAACTTGTTGAACACCGGAATGTGGCCAGCTTCGCAGTAGCGAATCAGTAATTCATAGTCTTTGCGCTGGTACCCTTCCGGTTCTGTGAAAGGGATGCATTTTTCGGGGTCGTCCGTCAGGCAAAGGCGAAAATTATAGGCCTGCACCCGTTTGTCACCCGCTCCCGGTTTGTAAGGTTCCGGATCGATGCCCGGTAGTAAGCCGCTCGAAGGATCGCCTTCAATCTGATAAGGATCCACATCTAATTTGAACTGATTAGTCTCCATCGCTTGCTCGCCATTGTAGGTTTCACCATAGGTGGCATTACTCTCACGCCCCACTGTGTAGCTGACGCCTGCCTTCGCCATTAGGTCGCCTTCGTAGCTTGCGTCGATGAATTGCTTCGCGCTGACCGTGAGGCCATTCTCCGTATGGATTTTTTGAATACGGCCATCCTTCATCTCGACTGTACTGAGAAAGCTTTCAAAGTGGCATTCGATGCCTTCCTCTGCGAGCCACTCCTCGTAGACCTCTGTGGCGACATGGGGTTCAAAACACCAGTTCTCAGAGACCCCATATTTTGCGCCTACTCGCTTATAGAATTCTCGGGAAAGTCCGCCGATTGCAAATTTGTTGCCGATATCAGTCAGGCCGAGTCCTCCGGTGGTGAGGCCTCCTAGGTGGTAGCCAGGCTCGAGTAGGGCAACGCTGAGCCCTTTTCGCTTTGCCGCGATGGCTGCGATGATGCCGCCGGAATTACCGCTGAATACGCAGAGATCGACTGAGATCTCTAAGTTGAGCTGCTTTTGGGGGCGGCTGTAGTAACGAAGGGTGGGGGGAGTGGAATCGTTCATCTTGATAGTGTTGCCTCGATTCTATTAATCACAAGAAAAGAGGTTTTGCATATTTAAGCATAATGTTATGAATTTCGAACATAATGACTTTGACCTCTTTACCGCAGATTAGCTTTCGAGAGTGGAAATACTTGGATGCCCACTTGGTTTGGATTTATGAAGGAGAGCCTCGGGATTCAGGCAAAATTAGAGCTAACTCGGATCATGTAACAGCTTGGTATGTATTGGAAGGGTCGGTCGAAGTTGATCTGGGCGGGGTGAAAGCGAAGGCCGAGAGGGGAGAGTGGTTGCTGCTGCCTCCCGGGGAAAGTGATCGCTGTTTCAGTGAAAATGTCCGTATCTTATCTGTACACTTTATTGCTCGTTGGGTTACAGGGCAGCAGCTTTTTCGCTTAAAGAAAGGGCTGGTTTTGGATTCTTCGGCGACTCGTGGTTGGCTGAAACTCTGTCGGCCGATGCTTCGATTAGTGAGGCGGTCTTATCCAGATGCCTATAATCAGCTACCAGAGGCGATTGCGGACTTCGATCAATACACGAATCTGCATGCAGATTTTCAGTGTTGGTTGAGGCGTGTATTTGTGGCCTTGCAAGCATTTGGTGTTGAGATCTATCTGCCGCAAACTCGAGACCCCCGAGTTATGGAAATGTTGATTTGGTTGGATGCCTTGCCACTGCAAAACCCTTTTCGTATGCAAGCGATTTCGGCGGTATTTGGGCTCAGCGCCACTCAAGTGAATCGGATATTCTGCGCGGATTGTGGAATCAGCCCAAAAAAATACTTTGAGGCGCGGCGCTTGAAATTTGTAGAAGCGACGCTCGTTGCGACTCGACAGGCCTTGAAGGAAATCTCCTACCAAGCGGGCTTTCGGCATCAATCTGAATTTACGGCTTGGTTTAAAAAGCACACTGGAAAAAGTCCGAGCGCTTTTAGAGCTGCCCAGTCACGTGTCGGATGAATTCATCCCGCCCTTCCCGCTAAATCCATCGCGAAAGGAACACGACTTTGTCGTGCCTTTGCGGCCAATGCCCCATTTTATTGCGGCATACTGTCCTTTTATTGGAAACGGGGTGAATTTTTGTCGAATTTTGTTGTTGCAACTGGAGTGAAAGTGGATTGATACTTGTTTCAGTAAATACTCCTGACCTCGTAAAAATTAGAAAAACATGAAAAATATAACCATTTCTACTCTGCTCATCGCAAACATCGCCTGCATCTCTACGGTATCGGCAACGTCGATCGCCAATGACAGTTTCCTTATTGACGGAAGCAATTACACGGCGGATGCAACGATTAATGGTGTATCTCCCGATACTACCGCACCTTTCGCCACCACCGATGCATGGGCAACCGACGCAGTAAGCGGCGATGTTAATTTCACCGCGCGTAACGGCAGTCTAGGCTACAGCACGACTGGCGAGAGTCTTAACACATCGGGAGGCAATCTTGATGTATTCCGCACAACCGGGGCTTCTGGCAATAAAAACGGCGGTCGCGCCGCTGCCAGTCCGATCACCAGCTCTCCTTGGACAGAGGTGTATTTTTCAGTCGTCGTCAATGTGGATAATGCGACTCTCACTGGAGCTGAATCATTCACTTTTAACTGGGATCACGATTTATCAGGCGCGCGTCGTTTTGGCTTCGCTTTACAGGGGAGCAACGACATTATTACCTTTCAAGGTGAATCAGGTGGCCTAGCTGATGTAGATAGTGGACTCAGTCTCGCAGCGGGAAACAATCTATTGGTCTTTCGCGTCACCGATAAGACCAGTGGCGGCCTCGACGAGTTTGAGCTATGGCTCAACCCCACTGACCTCAGCGCAGAAGGAGCCGCTGACTACTCCGTTACTATCGGTAGTGGACTCGTTGTCGGCAACGCAGGCTTTGGTTTTGATCGACTCAATATTAGCCAAAACTTTGATGGTGCGGGTGACTCTGTTTTGATCGACGAATTCCGGATGGGCACTACCTGGGCTGATGCGGTTCCCTTTACTGCTATTCCCGAGCCTGGCACTTATGCCCTCTTTAGTGGGCTTCTCGCCTTAGGGTTTATTATGATTCGTCGTCGTTAAAAGTCTCTTATTTAACGTAATTAATTTCCAATCTTGGCAGATCCTTTTAGAGAAGGGTCTGCCATTTTTTTGGCTATTAACGAGAAGCCGAGCTGGAGTTGATCGCTCTGACTGAATCTTTATTCACATGAAAACTATCAATCTCAAGCGCTGTTGGTTCGTCTTATTAATGAGCCTGCTTTTCTGTCCATCAGTCAGAGGTGCGGAGCTGGGCAGTGGGGCTGATTTTGTGAAGCGACTCGGGGCGAATGTGCCTCAGAAAGTTGTCATCTATGGGACGAGCTTAACTGCTGGCGGGGCTTGGAGCGTTCAGATGAAGAGTTGGCTTTCACGCAATACTCGCGGGAAATTGACGATTATAAACCGTGGGTTGAGTGGGAAGAATTCAGGGTCTGGTGTGATCCAATTGGAGAGCCTGGTGATTGCTGAAAATCCAGACGTCGTCTTCATAGAGTTCAGCATGAACGATGCCTTTCAGGAATATACGGATCCGACACAAAATCTGACGGTTGCGCAGGCGCAGGTGAATTTGGAATATATGATTGATCGCATTTTGGAAAATCGTCCGAGCACCGAGATCATCTTGCAAACAATGAATACTGTCTGGGGAGGCTCTGCGGTGTCACGTCCTCAGCTCGCTGATTATTATCAAATGTATCGTGATGTGGCCGATGCACGGGGATTGCTCTTGATCGATAACGAACCTGCGTGGGCGGCGCTTCAAGCAAATGACCTGGCGCAATATGAAAGCTATGTTCCTGATGGCACGCACCCGGTCGCCGCTGGTTACGAGGCGGTGGTTCTCGGGACTTCCAAATTAGTATTGTCAGGTTCGATCCAAGCGCATGACTTTGCACTCTCTGGGGCGACTGTCTTAGATGCGGATATTTGTGTGTACGGAGGCACTGCTGCGGGGGTGGCTGCCGCTGTCGAAGCCTCACGGCTTGGGAAGTCCTCTATCTTGCTTACCCCGACGACGCGATTCGGCGGTATGACCAGCAGTGGACTCGGTTTGACAGATATCGGTGACCCCGAGGCGATTGGTGGGATTGCTCAGGAATTTTATCGGCGGGTTTATTGGCATTATATGTCTTCAGACGCATGGGAGCAGGAATCGCGCGCACAATACATCGCACGTTCGGGAATCGATCCAGATGATGCCACCGAGCAAATGTATACCTTCGAGCCGGGCGTCGCGGCCACTATTTTTAAGGATCTATTGGCGGAGTCGAACGTTTCAGTTGTCTATGGTCGTTTGGATCGAAATGCAGGTGGAGTGATTAAGGATGGGGCGACGATCACATCGATTGCCACCGATGACGGCCTTGCGCTGATACGGGCAAAGCAATATATCGATGCCACTTACGAAGGTGATTTGATGGCGGCAGCGGGCGTTTCATACACGGTTGGGCGCGAGTCAAACGCGACTTATAGCGAGACGTTCAATGGGGTTCAAACGCAGCGGGCGATCTCGAATCAACTCCCGGATGGCATCGATCCCTACATCATCCCGGGGGATGTCAGTAGTGGTTTCATCGCTGGTGTGGATGCAAGCGCAGGGACTGCCTTGGACGGTGAAGGCGATGAGCGCTTGCAAGCTTATTGCTACCGAATGTGTCTGACCAACGACTCGACAAATCGAGTGCTGATTGATCAGCCGACCAATTATGATGCGGCGGATTTCGAATTGCTTCTTCGAGTGGTTCAAGCCGGGCAAACCAGCGGGTTTTTCAAAATTTCGCCGATGCCGAATTTAAAGACAGATTCAAACAATAGAGGTGCAGTCTCCATGGATTACATCGGAGGTAATTATAATCTTAGTGAGGGCTGGAACTATGCGGAGGCCAGCTATTCGCTGCGCGAGACGATAGAGATCGAGCATCGATACTGGCAGGAAGGCTTGCTCTGGACACTTCAAAATCATCCACGTGTGCCCGAAGAAGATCGCATCCGATTGTCAGAATGGGGACGGCCCTTAGATGAGTATACGGAAAATGATCTACGCTCACCTCAGCTCTATGTCCGTGAGGCGCGTAGGATGGTGAATGATCATGTGCAGACTCAAAATCATCTCAACCAGACTCCCGGGTTTGTGGTTGAGGATCCGGTTGGAATGGGATCCTATGCGATGGACTCGCATAATGTGCGCCGCCATGTGGTCGGCGGCATGGTTAAGAATGAAGGAGATGTTCAAATTGGGCTAAGCCTAGGTGCTTATGGGATTGCTTACCGGGCACTGACTCCGCGCCAAAGTGAGGTCGACAATCTGTTGGTTCCGGTCTGCTTAGCCGCGAGTCATATTGCGTATGGCTCGATTAGAATGGAGCCGGTCTTTATGATACTTGGTGAATCCGCTGCGACGGCCGCCGCCCAAGCGATTGATTCCTCGCTGCCGGTTCAGCTAATTGATAAACAGTTGCTCCAGCAGCGACTACTCATGCAAGGGCAGGTCTTGCCCGATTCAGTTTCGGATCTTACTGCGCTTCAGATCACAATGGACAATTCGGATCCTGGCGTGACGCTCACAGGTAATTGGTTGAGCAGCGCTGCGGTCGGGGGTTATTACGGCGACAATTATTTGCACGATAACAACACGAATAAAGGGGCGAGCTCAGTCACATTTACACCGGATCTACCCGAGGCCAATACCTACGCGATTTATCTCCGATGGGCTGCCAATGCGAATCGAAGTTCCAATGTGCCGGTTGATATTGTTTCGGGCGGTTTTTCCGAGACCGTCTATGTGAATCAACAAGTAGATGGCGGGAAGTGGGTTAAGCTATTAACGACTGACCTGCCTGCTGGCTCGGATACGCATGTGATCATCCGCAACGATAATACAGATGGTTACACCATTGCGGACGCGGTGTTGTTTGGCGCCGGTGTCGCGCCTATACGTATGCTTGCAGATATTCCTCTAGTTGTAGAATCCAGCGGGAATGCCGCTCGGGTTATGGTTCGGCGAGCCGGCAACCTCGACCTGCCCTTAAACGTATATTATAACGTGACGGGTTCGGCGACTAACGGAGTCGATTATGAAATTCTCTCTCAGGTGCTTACGATACCCGCTCAGGCGACTACCAGCTCGATTTTAATACATCCGCGATCAGATCGTGTCGCTGAGGGATCCGAATCTGTCGTCATTACATTGCTTGAGGATGCGGGCTATGATATCGGGGATACGCCAACAGCAACCCTCTCCATTCGGGATTGCCCCCTTGATCAGTGGAAGCTCACTCACTTCACGCAAGTCGACTTAGCGGATCAGAGTAAAAGTGGGGATGATGCGGATCCAGATACGGATTATTTGCCGAACCTGTTGGAATTTGTTTTAGGTACTGACCCACATATCCCAAACTCTGGTACGACGGCTCTGGAACTGGATTTCGTTAACGATTCGGACTGGACTTACCCGACGATTCGTATCCGGCAGTCTTTACAGTCTGAAGATGTTGGAGTGTTTCCATCCATGTCGACCGATCTGCTCGATTGGGACGATCCGACGACTGCATTTACTTTGATTCGAGATTACAGCGACGGTGCCGATCATTGGCGACACTACCGTTCAAATCTTCCACTGACTGTAGGCCAAGCCGCACAGTTCTTTCGTTTAGAGCTAGGTGCCTATTAATTCCTCCTACTCCGTTGGAATAATGGCACTCCATGCCGCGGGGAGCGTATTCTCAAAGTGTAGCGGATCGGCGAAGCCGTTTCGATCGTCGCGCCTTACGATACTGCAATTCGAAAGCGCTTCGCGCATCCGCTACGCAAGAAAATGAGCAAGGAGCGTATTCTCAAAGTGTAGCGGATCGGCGAAGCCGTTTCGACTGTCGCGCCTTACGATGCCGCAACTCGAAAGCGCTTCGCGCATCCGCTACGAAAGAAAATGAGCAAGGAGCGTATTCTCAAAGTGTAGCGGATCGGCGAAGCCGTTTCGACTGTCGCGCCTTACGATGCCGCAACTCGAAAGCGCTTCGCGCGTCCGCTACGCAAGAAAATGAGCAAGGAGCGTATTCTCAAAGTGTAGCGGATCGGCGAAGCCGTTTCGACTGTCGCGCCTTACGATGCCGCAACTCGAAAGCGCTTCGCGCATCCGCTACGAAAGAAAATGAGCAAGGAGCGTATTCTCAAAGTGTAGCGGATCGGCGAAGCCGTTTCGACTGTCGCGCCTTACGATGCCGCAACTCGAAAGCGCTTCGCGCGTCCGCTACGCAAGAAAATGAGCAAGGAGCGTATTCTCAAAGTGTAGCGGATCGGCGAAGCCGTTTCGACTGTCGCGCCTTACGATGCCGCAACTCGAAAGCGCTTCGCGCGTCCGCTACGAAAGAAAATGAGCAAGGAGCGTATTCTCAAAGTGTAGCACAGTCGGCGAAGTCGTTTCGACCGTCGCGCCTTTCAATACCGCAACTCGAAAGCGCTTCGCGCGTTCGCTACGAAAGAAAATGAGCTCCCCGCGGTTATGGCACCCCATGTCGCGGGCATAGCCATATTTCCATTGCAAGGATGGTGAAAGTGAATTGGTATTTGTTTCATAATTGTTGCAACGCTACGTCTAATAGATCGATTTTGCTCAATTTATGCTATAAAACTATAAAATCATGAGAATTGAACGAGTCAGTCGAGCCCTAATGATCCCCGCAGTGTTGGCTGCCGCTTTGACCGCGCAGGCCAAGGTGTCATTACCGCCTATTTTCAACAACGACATGGTGATTCAACGCTCGACCAATGCTCCGATTTGGGGCTGGGCGGAAGTGGGTGAAAAGGTGACCGTTACGTCGAGTTGGGGTGCGTCGGCAACAGTAACCACTTGTGAGCAAGGGGAATGGAAGTTGAATCTAGAGACCCCTAGTGCGGGTGGCCCTCATACCATTAAGATTCAAGGCGAAAATTTAATTACACTTGATAACGTCCTCAGTGGCGATGTCTGGGTTTGCTCTGGGCAGTCCAACATGGCGGAGCCGCTACAAAAGACATATAGTGCTGAGGAGGAAATCGCACAGGCTGATTTCCCTGAGTTGAGGCAGTTTACTGTGAAGCCCTCGTCCTCTGACCATGAAAAGGAGGACTACAGAGGCGCGTGGTCGGTGTGCTCGCCCAGTAATGCGGGTAATTTTACGGCAGTGGGGTATTACTTTGGAAAGTACATTTATCTGGATCAAAAAATCCCAATTGGACTCATCAATGCGAGCTGGGGGGGCACGCGCATAGATCCTTGGACTCCTCGCATCGGGCTGGAGCTTGAAGCTGAGCTTAAAGGGGTGGTCGAGGAACTGGATCGTATGGACCCGACGAGTGAGCTCGGGAATCAAGTTTTCGCAAAGTATGTTGCTGAGTTGAAGGAGTGGCTTCCTGGGGCAGAAGCGTCCCTTGCGGCGGGTCTTCCCTTGTCGCCCATGCCTGATGAGCCCGACTGGCGTAGGACGGGGCAAAGCCGACATCAAAATCCAACTTTCATCTATAATTCGATGATCGCTCCGATACTACCCTGTGCGATTAAGGGAGTCATTTGGTATCAGGGCGAATCGAACAGTGGAGAAGTCCGAGAGTTGTATGCGGCTAAAATGAGAGCACTGATCCATGGTTGGCGATCAGTCTGGGGGCAGGGTGACTTCCCGTTCTACATCGTTCAATTGGCCAGCTACAGCCGATCTGATCGTAGCAATGCAGCGGGCGGCGGTGGGTTTACACGGGCGCGTCAAGCACAGTTGGATTCTCTATCGATTCCCAATACGGGGCTCGCTGTCACCATTGATATTGGCGACGCCAGTAATGTGCACCCACGAAATAAGCGAGATGTCGGTAAACGACTCGCTCGCTGGGCGCTCGCACGCGATTATGGCAAAGATATTCTAGTGTCGGGGCCTCTCTATAAAAATTTGGAAGTTTCCGGCGATAAAGCGATTCTGTCTTTCGATTTCACGGGGAGTGGATTAATGATCGGAAAGAAGGAGGGCATGGAGCCCGTGCAAGAGTTTGCCGACTCAAAGATCGAGTGGTTTGCGATTTCTGGTGCCGATAATAGATGGTATTATGCTGATTCGGTGATCCTAGGGAATACCGTGGTGGTATCTTCGCCAAAAGTGCCGAACCCGATTGCAGTTCGCTATGCTTATACTGCCAATCCAGAAGGGGCTTTATTATACAATCGAGAAGGATTACCAGCTTCGCCATTTACGACGGAGTAGAAATTGAACGAATCTTTTTTGCGATTCTGGCACCTTCAGTTGCCCCGCTTCTTGAGGTCTAGTTTTTGCGTTCCTCGCTAGGACTCCGACTCCAAAATTTTCGATAGGCTCGGCTGAAGTAGAGTGGATCGCTGAAGCCCAATTCGCCCGCGATCTGTTTAATGGGTCGAGCGGTTTCTCTCAGAAAGAAACGTGCCGACCTCATTCTCAAAGTGTTTAAATATTGATTCGGGTTTTGATGGGTCTGGCGTCGGAAAAGATCGCGGAAATAGTCAGGGTGGAGTGATGTCTCCGCTTGCAGCAGGGTCAGTGCGCTTGGTTCCATGTAGTGCGCGTGTAGCCAATTGATCGCGTGATCGACATCAGGATGATACTTCGATGTGGCTGGGACAGAGGCGCTCGTCTCGAAGATGGAATAGAAGAAGCGCGTTAGGGCTGTTTTGACCTCACTCTCAATGAGTAGATCGTTAAAGGGCTGGGCATTGCGTAATCTGTAGACGCGCTCCATACTCTCACGTATCAGGTCAATATCAGCAGGTTTTGATGAGAACACCGATCGCTTGGTGCTGAAGATCCGCTGTTTTGCGGTGAACACCGTCCAGAGTAGATCAACACTTTTGTTTCCTGGAACGCTCCATTTTCGCCAAACCCAAGGAGGCACGAATAGAATCGTCCCAGTGTCGTGGCTTTGGACGTCTTCTTCGGCTTGGTAGATTAAGGTTCCTTTCGTCACCACTATGAACCGGCAGGAGGGCACCACTTCTTCTCTGGACTCGAATCCTCCCTTGAAGTGCTCTTTATGGATTTCGTGAAAATTAAGTCGTGAGTTTAATAGTTCCGAGGCAAGTCGGCGAAAATGTGGAGCATCCATAGTTGTAGCGGTTTCTCGATCTATCTTTTATCCATGTTTTATGGCATCATAGATATAGCTATATTTCAAGTTAAAGATTATAGTAATCATCTTTCAGAAATCAAATTAACCATCCCATTAAAACTATGAATTATTTCACCACCCCCATTAAATTGTCGGCTCTAGCCTTGGTCTTAGCGCTCCCTCAGATCTCTCAAGGACAGATATTTGGAAGCGTCGAAGGTACTTATGTTAGATCCGGCGCTGCCGACACAAATCTATTGGGTGAGGATCGCGCATTGATTGGTTTCCATACCACAGACACTTTGGATAATATGCGGGGCGTGTATCAGTTTGATCTCAGCTCGATAACGGAAACGATCTCATCCATATCGCTGACTTTAACTAGACAGAGCTTCACGGTTGGTGACCAATTTGCTGGGCCGGACGATCTTGTCCTTAAGGATTTGGGAGCGGCCTTTGTTGATAGTACTGTCACTTGGAATTCGCTGGCACCAGATGGCGGCGACGTCAGTGGATTAACGCTATCAACGGTTGCTGGTTATGATGCGAGTACGATCACTTCAGCGACGTTTACGAGTAGTACGAACTTTATCGCAGCAGCCAATGGCGCGACTGCTGGAAGCAATATTCTTTCGTTGATTGTCTACTCACCTGATGCTGAGGCAACAGGAGTATCGGCGACTAATCCAGTTGATTTGTCGTTTTACCGCTTTAACGACACTGCGACCCTTAATATCACGGTCGTTCCAGAGCCGTCGTCTTATGCTTTGATCTTTGCTGCTGCATGTGGGGTTTTCGTCGTCGTTCGTCGTAGGAAAGTGGCTTAGACGAGGTCTGCGTTCTATTAATCAATGACCTCCTGATACAATCAGGAGGTCTTTTTTTAGTTAGTTCGGATCACTGTATTTGAAAAGATGCGCTAAAGCCGCGCCTTTTAGTCATTATGTGTATAAATAAAGGGGAGACTATGGCGGCTGTTTGCATTTACGGGGATTCGCCTGCGGCGGTTTCCGCTGCTATCCAAGCTTCTCGAGAGCGATTGCGAGTAGTCATTGTTACCCCCGAGGCGCATATGGGTGGTATGCTAGTCGAGGGGCTGGGGTCGTCCGACATCGGCAATCATGACTTTGACAATTCGAAGGCGGTCGGTGGCATTGCAAAGGAGTTTTACGAACGGATTGCGATGGCATACGGCTATACGAACTTTGGATTTTACAAATTTGAGCCGCATGTCGCATCTAATGTAATCAACACCTGGCTTTCTGAAGTGGGGGTGACAGTTTTTACGAATTGGGAACTTAAATCTGTCGCAAAAGAGGGAGTGAAGATCTTGTCTATCGAATCGTCCGATGGGCAGAAGATACGGGCTGAGGTTTTTATAGATGCTTCCATTGAGGGAGATTTGATGGCGATGGCCGGAGTCGGTTATACATGGGGGCGTGAAAGTAATGATACATACGGTGAAACTCTGAACGGCATTCGCTCGGAGAGCCCTTATCGGAATTTCTCGCTACCGATCGATCCATACATCGAGCCGGGGAATCCGGAGAGTGGGACGATTGAAACGATCACTGATGAGCCTCTAGGGACACCGGGCGCGGGAGATCAACGCATCATGGGGTTCTGTTTTCGCATGTGCCTGACTGATGATTTTGATAACCAACTTCCGTTTACCGCTCCAGAGGATTATGATTCGCGAAAATATGAGATATATCGCCGTTATTTTGCCGCAGGCGGTGCAGACTCATTCTTTAGCCCCGATATTGATCAGCTTCCTAATCGTAAAACCGACCTTGGGAGTTGGCATGATCTTTCTGCGAATCTTTATGGGATGAACTACGGCTGGCCAGACGGAACCTGGGCGCAGCGTCGGCGCATTTATGCTGCGCACAAGAACTTCACCCAAGGATTATTCTATTTTCTTACGCACGACCCGTCGGTTCCGGAATTGGTTCGTAGCAGATGGTTACCCTGGGGATATGCCGCAGATGAGTTTACTGACAACAATGGTTGGCCGAGGCGGCTCTATGTGCGATCAGCGAGACGCATGGTCTCTGATTATGTGATCAAGGAACATCACCTTTCGACGCGTTTGGATCGACCAGTGGTCGATGACCCGATTGGAGTCGCGTTTTGGCCACCCGACTCCCACCACGTAAGACGGATCGTTCGCGATGGGCTTGCTTACAACGAGGGCTTCGTCTTTCCCGCGGAAAGTGAGTGGCTGCCCTTTGGTATCAGCTATCGTGCACTCGTCCCCAAGCGTGAGGAATGTATTAATCTGCTTGTGCCCGGCTGTCCATCATCCAGCTACGTGGGCTACGGTTCATTAAGACTTGAGTGGACTTTTATGGTCATGGGACAGGGCGTTGCAAGCGCAGCGGCTATTGCGTGTAAGAAAAAGATTCCGGTTCAGGATGTCGAATACGCAGAGCTGAAAAAGAACTTAGAGGCAGGGCAGCAAGTTTTAGCAATTGATTGTATTGCGCCGACTTCCGCTTCTACGTGCTGCTTCGGACAATGATTTCGCCTTTGATCTGCTCTTCGATCGGTTCGTTTAATTCTCCTTTGACTGTGGCGTCTAGTATCTTGAATGCTTGGCGGCCTTGTTCTTTGAGGTCGATACGGTATGATGTGGGCTGATCTTCTTCGGTTTCGGCGGTCGTGTTGTTGGTCACACTGATGACCTTTAAGTCTTCTGGGATTCGTAAGCCCATTTCTTTGGCTGCGTGAACTAGGCTTATCCCTAGGAAATCTGCACCGCATACCACGGCTTCGACCTTGCCTTTGGTTTCGGCTAAGTATTTTTTTGCGATTTCGCTGGGTTCACGAAATGGGGCGGAGGGCACTGGGTTCATGCTGTGGATGAGTCTTGTGCAGGCTTTGTCTTCGGCAATATTCGCTAGGTTGAGGGCTTGTCGATAGCCTAGATAGTGGTCTCTGACACTGGTGCTCTGCGCGTAGTTGGCTAGAAATCCAATGCGTTTAACGCCTTGTTTGATTAGGAAATTGGTTGTTGTGAACCCAGCATGGAGCCCATCCGCAGTGACTGAGGAGCACGATGAATTTGGAAGGTTGCAGATCAGAACGATTGGGTGTCCCGATTCAATGATCGCATTTAGGTATTCGATGTAATCTTGCGGGGTCTGAGCGATAGGGTAGAGCGCGGCACCTTTGACTTTGAGATCAGATAAGTGTTTGATGATTTCGACCTCTTTTTTCACGTCTATCGGACTGCCGAGCATGAGTGTGCGACGTCCCTGCTCAGCTGCACACTGTTGGAAGCCGTTCGCTATTTTCCAGATACTTTCGTGTTGCTCGCCAGGATATATGAACGCGTAAGCATCTAAATCTGGAATGCTGGTCGGATTCTTTTGAAGAGCTACATTGTTGATGACTACGGTTCCCGCGCGTGCGCGCCTTTCCACCAGGTTGTTTTGGGTCAGTCTGGCCATCGCTTTGCTGATGGTACCGATTCCGCATTTAAATTCATCTGCAAGGATCTGTTCGGTTGGGAGTTTATCCCCAACTTCCCAGTGCCCAGATGTAATTCTGTGGTTCAATTCCTTGTAGATAACTTCAAGTTTAGATGTATGCTGTGGTGCCATAGATATTTACTATTAGTCTTTATGCGGTTGAATTTATTACAAACGTTAAATATTTAATTGCTCTTAACTGTAGGTCTTAATAGCGGTTTAAATGATTCGGGGAAGTTTTCGTATTCGCAAATATTTGTTTGTCAGTAGTTTGTTGAATAGTAGTTGAGTGATTGAGCAGGCAATATAGGAATATAGAGCGATAGAAATGCTTTATGGTTGATCTTTTGGTTTTTGCTTATTTGACTGAGCTTATTCTTATGAATATCTGCACGTTGAGACATCTTTCCAATTCCAGTTCAGTTCGAGCTTTTACTCTCATAGAGCTCTTGTCGGTGGTCGCGATTGTAGCTATTTTGATGGCTATACTGATTCCCGCGGTCGGCAAAATACGGGATACAGCGCAGATAGCTCAATCGACCTCGAATATACGCCAACTTCAGCAGGCGAATGCGCTCTATTGCGATGATAATCAGGGGCGCTATCTGCCTCCTGTGCCCCAAAGGGATGGGGCTTATTGGTGGTATCAATTACCGGAGTATACGGAGAAGTTAGCTTATTCAGGTTCGCCAGATGCTGCGGGGGCTAATGTGGCGATTTATCGAGGCGGTCCGGATGTAGATGATCGGTTTCCTGCATTTGGCTATAACCGATCTGGGCTGACCGAGTTGGAGATGAAGGATGGGTTTTTGCGGTCGGTGATTGCTGAGCCTGCTAAGCGCATTGCTTTTATGGACGCCAGTTTTATCCTAGTTCGAGAGCAAGACAAGGATCTGTATTCTGGTGAGGAGGGTCGGTATAGTGGTGCTAGTTTTGAGGCGGCCTACCGGCATGGTGGACAGGCACTCGTTGTTTTTTGGGATGGGCATGTTCGATTAGTTCCAAGGGAGGCAGCGATTGATCCAGAGAATGTAGATATGTGGTATCCTGATCGGTGATTTCAGAAATATGATCTGAATTTAGATTATATTTTGTTCATCGCGTTCGTTGAGCACCTGCGGGGCATGGCGCAATTTTTCACCAGTTGTAAGAAATCTTACTCTTAAATTTATTCGTTAGTAATTAACATGGTTTCAACAAAAAATATGCATAGTGAACGGCTTGTATTTCAGGGCGATGCTTGGTGGGTTTGGTCTAGAGAGGGAAATCACTCGCGGACAAGATCTGAGGAGGGTGCGACTTATGAATGCCGTTGGTTCAGTAAGAAGTTTACTGCTGATTCTAGTCAGGCTCATTTTTTATGTTCAATAACTGCGGATAGCTATTATTTACTATGGTTTAATGGAGTCTTAGTATCGCGTGGCCCAGGTCGTGGCGACTCGCGAAATCATTTTTACGATGAATTAGATCTCAGTGCTCACATCGCTTGCGGTGAGAACGAAATCCGTGTGCTCGTAGTCGATTATTCAACAGTTTCCACCTATCCCGCTATGATGGGGGCTCCTGGGGCTGTCATGACTTATCGAGGAGGATTGGCCGTGGATGCTATTTTAATCGAGGGTGAGCGTTCTGAGCGTATTATTACGGATAACACCTGGCAGGTATGCAATTCGAGATCTAGAAAGTTTGTCGACTCGAAGGGGCCGTTTGGGGGTTATGTTGGTTACTCCGAAGTATTTAATGCGCAGGATTGGGAGACCGAATTGGAGGGGCAATCCGAGCTTCAGTGGGCACCTGTCTCGTTGCTGTATCCAGCTAAACTTATCGAGAACTACAGAGACGAGGCAGCGCCTTACCAACTCCGTCCGAGTGCTCAAGCACCTTTGCTTGTGTATCCTCCAAAGCGATTCAATGAAGCATTTTCTGGTTGTAGTGATGAGGTTTCAGAAACTGAAACAGTCTGGTGTGCTGGATTGGACTCGTTAGTGGTTCCCGCGCGATCAACAAGGACGATTCTCTTGGATGCAGGTGCGCTGGTCACTGCGTACATTCAAATTTATTGCAAAGGTTTAGGTGGGCACCTCCGTATTACGTATGCTGAGGCGCTTAGGCAGAACGAAAGAAGTGAAGCGACATTAAGTTTGTATCCGATCGTGGATGTAGAAGGTGCGACAGGTTTGGATGACGAGGAGCGAGCTTCTCAGAATATTTGGACTTACGATCAAAGAGGAGATTGTGTGGGTTATAGTGATGAGATGTTAGCTTCGGAAAGTTCGGTTATCTTCGAGCCGATTCATTGGCGCACCTTCCGCTATGTTAAGCTAACCATTGTGGCGGATGCTGACGATCTCATTCTCGAACCGTTGACTTATAAAATTTGTGAAAATGCAGCTCAAGTTGAAGCGCATTTCCGATCTGATCTGCCTTGGTTGGACGAAGTCTGGGAGAAGAGCGTCCGAACCGTAAGGAACTGTACTCACGAAATATTTGAAGACTGCCCCTATTATGAGCAGTTACAGTACGTCGGAGATTCTGAGATTATCTCTAAATTGCATTTTTATTTAACGGGTGATTCTCGATTAACTCGCCAAGCGATCTTTCATTTTGATTGGTCTAGGTTGCCAGAGGGGATTACAGCTAGTCGTTATCCGTGCCGCTTGTTTCAGGTGATTCCTAGCTGGAGTCTGCATTGGATTTCGATGATTAGTGATTATTACTATCTAACTGCTGATATCGATTCACTGGAACAGCTTTTGCCCGGAATTTCTCAAGTGTTGGCTTGGTTTCGCTTGCTTAAGGACGAGTCTGGTTTGCCTGCGAAGCTTCCCTATTGGAATTTTGTCGATTGGACACCTGGTTGGGATCAGGGACAACCACCAGGCTACGATACTGGACCAACCTGCGTGATCTCGTGCCAATACTCGAATGCTCTAAAACAAGCTGCTGAACTCTTTGACTTTGTCGGTGATGCTGAAATGTCGTCGCGATTAAATGGTGAATATGATCAGATTTCAGGGGCAATTAATCGTAACTTTTACAGCTCAAAGCTGGGAGCATATCTAGATACTCCAGATCAGAGTGGTCAGCCCTGCCCAATCACAAATGCATGGGCAGTCTGTGCTGGAGTTGTCGAAGATGCAAAGTTCCCCATGCTGAGGGAAATTATTAGCCGTGGGGCTCCTGCCAATACTTCATTTTTTGGCATGTATTGGTTGTTTCGTGCTAGAAGAATTCTTGCTCAAGGCGATTGGAAACAGAACTTGGAAGTCTGGAAGCTTATGAATGATTCTGGCCTAACGACTTGGCCGGAAGATGTTACTTTTGAGCGTTCGCTGTGCCACGGATGGAGCGCGCACCCTATTGTCGAGTGCATTGAAGGCATTTTTGGTTTAAGAATACTTGAACCAGGCTGGAAATGCATCCAGCTGTCCCCGGAGAGCCATCATCCTAAGGATGTCAGCTTATCCATCCCGACGCAATTCGGTATGATAAATTTGTCTTTAAGCCGCAATGAGGAGCAAGTGCTTTTTGAGGTTAAGCATCCTCGCGAGATCCGCGTGGAGGTGAAGGGCGGCTTCATTGAAGGGGCGATTACTACTGCGCAAGGTAATCGTATTGATAGAGTTTATCATCGAAATTCAGATATGAGTCTGGATGTAGATTGCCGGGAGAACCAGTTAACTAATAATGTCGTTACTCAAGAGGCACCTTGCCGGGCAAATAGCTAATCTCATGCGCCCAGCATCTGGATGCCTTAAGCATCCGTTTTTGGTGCCAGGAGGCATCTATGCGGATGAACTATGGGATTGGGATAGCTTCTTGAAATATCAGAGGTGATTGGAGCCTATGATTGGCTAGATCCATACTTTGACGGATTATCAATCTTTATGCGGTCTGATTGCTTGGGGGGTGTAACCATAGGTGCGGGGAGTTCGTCCTCAAAGCGTAGCGGATCGGCGAAGCCGTTTCGACCGTCACGCCTGACGGTGCCGCAACTCGAAAGCGCTTCGCGCGTCCGCTACGAAAGATATTTGCTCCTCTCACTTGTAGTTACACCCGCTTGGGGATCAGACCTTGCTATCGGATTTGATTGCGATCCCGCTACGTACGGACGCTCTGAGTTTTAAGGGGGTTCTTTGCCGGATCTAGTTACCGACATAAGATCCGTTCTTCACGCTTCTACTGATCTGTTGAGAGGCAGCCATAAGGATGCCGGTATCGACAGCGTAGCAGAGGTAGTGGATGCCCATTGCCTTATAAATGAGGGCCGTTTCGACCGATTCGACAAAGGTGCCTACGGGGATATTTTTCGCCGAACATTTGGCGACCACCGTTTTTAGCGCTTCTCTCACCTCAGGTGATTCGGTTTGGCCGGTCATGCCGAGTGACTGTGAGAGGTCGTAGACGCCAACGAAGATCACATCCACGCCGGGAACTTCTATGATTGTATCCAGATTGCTGAGACCCTCGGTGCCTTCGACTTGTGCGATCACTGTGATGTCAGCCGAGTTTTTGAAGTAGCTTTGCTTTTCGGTCGAGCTGTGTCCGGCTGCTCGTACATAGCGACAGACTCCGCGGTGTCCCATTGGGGCAAACTGGGCGGCCTCGACGGCCACTCTGGCGTCCTCTGCGCAATTGACATGTGGTATCTGCACGACGCGGGCGCCAAGGTCGAGGGCTTGACCAATCTGATCCGAGCGTAGGCAGCGCACTACGGCTGTGGTGCTGGAGCACTCGCAAGCACGAATTAGGTTGCTGAGTGTAGTGACATCATTCGGGCCATGTTCGAGATCAAGAATGATGAAGTCCATACCGCCCATTCCCATGGCCTCGATCATATTGGGATCAGAGGTTTTAGAAAAGGGCCCGATGACAGCTTCGGCCTCGAGACGGTTGTGGAAGGATCGTTTTGGTTTTTTCATGTTGTCATGGTCTTCCGCTTGCAGGAATCCTGCTGCGTCTCCTTTGACCTCGACGGTCAGCTTTGATTATTGTTGAGACAGTCAGACCTAATTTACGAGGGGGAGTGAGAAAGCGACACACCAGTTATATAACGGCTTGTGGTCGAAGCTTGAAAGCATTCGCTGGTCGGAATCTCGGAGATTTCCGCGGGCACCAGACATTCGTCCAGGTGATTCAGATAGCTGAGTCTGCGAGGCGTACTGAATGGAGGCGCCTTCGGTGGGCTTGGATGAGAGGCGAAGATTTACTTTAGATCCTTCGATTGAGACCTCAGTGATCGACACTTTGGGGTCTGTGCAAGTAAAGCCAAAATCACCAGGATCACTGACGGCCGTTGTGTCTAAGGTTAGTGGCGGTATCGGAACTAGCATCGTGATTTCTATGTTTCGTTCCCCATTATAGTGGATTTTCGTGGGGCGTAGGGGTTCCCATTTTACGCCTTGATTCGTTTCTCGAACAGCACGCTCAAGGTATTCGCCCTGTTTTACGTAACCCTCTGCTAGCATGTGGTGAGAGTCGTAATACGGATATTGATATTTGGGGCCGACGAGCACGATGTTGGGCGCTTCTTGATGCGCTTGTAGTTGCGCCAAAGCCACTGCATAAGTGCTGGCGGTAAATGAATTGAGTTGATCGATGAAGAAGTAGGGTGCCTTGGGTTGTTTCGTGATTTCACCGATGGCTTGTTGGTATTCGGTCGCCCATTCTTTCAAGTATTGGTAATAGTCGGCTTGCGTAGTGTCGCTTTCGGATTCCCCATGCACGCAATGAATCGCAATAACTTCGTGAGCCCATCCCTTGTCGCTGGCGATTCTTCGAGCGGCCACGACGGAGTTGATTGCCGATTGAAACACCGAAGTGCCTCGTTTTAGTGCAGCATAGCGAACGCCTCCAGCCCCAGATATGGTAAACAAGTAGCGAGAATCTTTGATTCCTAGAGAGCGATCTTTTGCCAGTGCGCTTTTCGCGAAGCCAGAGCTAAGTGTTTCTCCTAAGACGACGCCATCAAACGTCTCATAAAGAGCTTGGAATTCGACATATTCTGATACCTTGCGCGGGGCGATATGGGCTGGGCCAATAAATGCTCGGGGACCATTGGGGGCAAACGCCAGGGCTTTGTCGCCAAATCTCGTCGGATCAGTATGTAGAACAGTTCCAGAAACACCTCTTTTGAATTGAACTTCTCCTTGTTCATCACTGATGAATCCGCGGCTGCCGAGGCTCAGGGATTGGCCAGTCACTAGGAGCTGCTTTAGTTTGAGTTGTGGCGGTGGGGATGCATCGCTTATTAAGGAGGCTACTAAGGCAAGGAGTATTGCTAAAGTAATCCTGCGGGAGCGTTTGAAGGGGGTAGTCATGTTAAAAGTTCTCTTTTATGGTTAAATTGCTCCTGCCAGTAGAATTGGACAATAAAGAGTTAGAAACGCAATATATTTATCGAAGATGTGAGTTGTTGGGAGTATGGCTGTAATTGGGGGGGCGCTTATCTTCCTTCGTAGCGGACGCGTGAAGTGCTTTCCGCCTACGCTCTTCGAGCTTCGGAGGACAGGTCGGGTTATAGGCTATCACGCGGTGCGACGGTCGAAGTGATCTCGCTGAAACGATGCGCTTTGGCCCTCGCCCCTAGCGCCCGCAGCTCAGTCTGCCTACTTGGAATTTGAAAATAGAGTGGTTGAAACGCTTTTAATGCTTGTATGGTGAAAATCCTTAGCTATCTTGCACGGATAAATACCTCTAAAGCATGTTTATACCTCAATTAAATCCAATAGAGCGTGCCTAGGTGAACCCCTCCAAATTTAGGAACTGTTTAATGTTTGAAATTAATATTTCCTCCTGAGTCCTCGGTGCTCACATCAGATTTTCGGCTCACTAATCAAACTAAATCAAACCAACCAAAGAAAAAATGAAAATAATGAAAACAAAAATACACTACAGCCTTTTACTGATGCTTTTCGGTAGCTCTGCTTTTGCTCAGACGTTTACTGATGACTTCAATATCGCCAATACATCTGCTGGCGATCTCGGTTCTGATTGGACTGTGGTTGGAGGGCCATTTATCAACGGCAATGAAGTTGCTGTGCAGTCAGATATTGGAATCGCTACACATGACGCAATTTCACTTACTTCTGGGGGCTTTACTGTGAGTGGAGACTTTAAGACATTGGCAGGTGTAAATGGCCTTAATTCTGGAGTGCTCTTTAATTACGACACGACAGCAAAAACAGGATTAGTCGTTCGTTTTACGACTGCTGACGCAAGTTCTGGAGTTCAGCTTTTGACTTATGACGATGGAGTCATTGGCCTTATTAATCAGGCAACTATTACTGGCGGTATCACTCAAAACGCATACTACAATCTTCAAGTGGGGACATCAGATACTGCTTTCGACTATGACTGGGTCGTGAGTGACAGTGGTGGCACTATAGCGAGTGGTACTCTGACGGATACTGGAAGTACTGCAATCGCTGGAGTGAGCGGTCTCTACTTTGGTGGAACCTTTGTTCGCGCGGATAACTTTTCGCTTGTAGCAGTCCCTGAGCCCTCTTCGTTTGCATTGCTAGCGGCACTGTCTTGTTGCGCATTTGTAGGCATGTCCCGCCGTCGTATTGGTCACAAGCGGTAGGGAATCTTTAATCGTATTTTCGTTGGTAGGCGAGCGTAGTTAGCTCGTCTACCAACGATTTTTTTTGTAATAAAATAATTCCATGAATTCCCTTACGCGTGTTTTAGCTTTATTCAGCCTTTGGCTATTAACTTGTTCTGCTTCTGCGATTAGCGAGACGGCCACTATTAATGTGGCTTTGGCTGAGCCAAAGGTTGAATTAAATAAAAATGTGTTCGGGCAGTTAATTTATGGAGCCGATCATTATGGGATTTTTTCCATTCCTCATCACGACATCTCGAAGATGCATGAGGGAGGTGGGATTTGGAATCCTGAGGAGGGTAAGCCCAACGCAGCGGCGTTTTCTATCCTTCAGTCTTATCAGCCGGGTGCGCTACGCTATCCAGATGGATTAGGAGTTCATAATCATAATTGGAAAGCAACGATTGGCCCGCTTGATCAGCGTGGTGAGTGGAAGTTTGGCCTCGATGAATTTATGGAACTGGCCGATGAAATCGATGCATCGCCAATCATTGTTGTCAGTGAATATATCGGCACACCGCAAGATGCGGCAGACTTGGTTGAGTATCTCAATATGCCAGCAAATGCAGAGTATCCCTGGGCGATGCAGCGGGCTGAAAATGGACACCCTGAGCCTTATAATGTTAAGTTTTTTGAAATGGGCAATGAATCGTGGGTCGACTGGAGGAAGTTTGGCCCCTCGGAGGTGAGGACTCCGCAAGGTGTCGGCGAGTATGCTTCAGAGCTGGCGAAGGCGATGAAGGCAGTGGACTCATCCATTCTTTGTGGAGTGCCTTATGGGTATCGAGATTGGACTGCGGGTGTCTTTCCTCACATTACTGACGATATCGATTTCTTTGTCGTTCATAAATACCCATTTCGATATGGAGGGGGAGACCTTGAGGGAGCCAAAGAAAATCTGTTACTTGAGGCGATGCTGGCTGGAGGGTACGTAGGAGCCCATCAGCTGGTAAGCGACCACGCTTTGGTTCGTGAACTAACTGGGAGAGATATGCCCATGATGGTGACAGAGTATAACATGGGCCCGACCCAGCAAATACCCAATTTGAAACGTCCTTACCGTTATACACTGGCCTCTGCGCTTGGAACCGGAGACTTTATGGGGCGAATGCTTGACCCATCAATGAATGTCCTCGCGGCAAATTATTACAGTTGGCTCAACGGTGCATTTGGGGCGATTTTCACCTATAAAAATCATCCTTGGGACAGTTTAGAAAAACGAGAATCTCCTGAGCTCAGGCCGATGCACCATATATTGGAGCTCTGGGGAGAGTATCGCGGAAGCCGACTATTAGAATTGGATGCGGAGGTCTCGGAATTAGAATTTGTAGGGTTCACTTCGATCCCGCCTCTAGTTGGTGATAAAGAAACAAAGCACTCGCAAATTTCGTCAAAGAATCTCGTGGAAAATGCTCAGATCATTCATGGAATAGATGATAATATTCGTCTAGTCAGACCTCAGGATCCGACTGATGAGTGGACGATTTATTACGAAGGCTTTTCTAAGCAATCAGCTTATCCCGCAATGTTGAAAATTCCTTTGGATACACTTCCTGATAATTTGAAACCACCGACTGTTGGGCTAGGGTACCGTTTTCTATTTGATGCTCGATGGGAAGCCGACCCCGATTCTCCAAGTCCGAATATAGGAATGCAAATCGCGGATGCTCGCGGGTGGGTCGTCAGTGGATCTGCGTCTGTCATTCGTGGGGTGCAGGCGGCAGAGGAGGAATGGCAAAGCTTCTCAACGATGTATATGCCTTTAGCGGAGACAAAAGACTTGCAGATACTAAATCGTATAGAGGGCACTGATCAGCCGGTTACTGGAACCTTGAGAATCCGCAATATGAAGATTGAGCCTTGGAGCATGGAGACTCTACCTGCTCGCCCAGCTCTGACCACCTATGCCTCTGCTTCTGAGGATGGGAGTCGCTTGTTTTTTATAATATTTAATCTAACCCTTGATGCAGACATTTCAGCAGAATTGAATTGGGACGATCATATCTTTTCTGCGGCCACTGCGATGTATTCAGAAGTCAATGGGCCTACGGCATCTGCGGGTAAAAAGGATGTTAGGCGCATCATTGATAATGCTCGGATGCCTTTGAAGTCGAAGGGTCGCTTACACCATGTATTCCCCGCTCATTCTGCGACCGGTATTGTGATTGAAAGGAAAAGATGATTTTGAATACGACACGAGCAGGCAAAGCTTTAGCGCCCGTGGTAGACATCTTTCCGCAGATCGCAGTCGGAGCTCATGATGACGATCGAATCGCAGAAGAGATGCGATTACTTAAAGACTTTGGTTTTGATCGTGTTTACTTTGTGCTTTGCAACCCGGGCTACCCCATGTTTTCCAACCCGATGTTGTGTTTGCAGCCCCCTAATGTTCCTGGCTTAGAGAATTATTCATTCCAATCAATTTCCATGATCGGTGATCCTAATTTTGCGTATCTCCATCACTGTCGTCGATTAGGGATGGAGGCGTATGCTATCATAAAACCTTACGAAGGGGGAGGGGGAGCCACGGTTCCGCATGGGGCTAAGATGAGTTGTGAGGTTGCTCGTGTTAAAACGATTGGTGGAGACCGTTTCGGATTTGATGCACTCTTAGGGAAGCATCCTGAGCTGCGAGTAAAGCGCCGACCGATCCCAGACTATGAACGACTGGTCGCTCAAGCAGTTGAAGAGATCTCAATCGTATTCTGTGTTGAAGCGGTCGAGGATCTGGTGGCTTTTGATGGTATGACTTTATTGAGTTCCAAAGGAGGTGAGGCGGAGCGTTGGGCAGTGAAACCTTCCCTATATGTTAGCGAAGACAATGGTAGTTATTCTCGTTTCGATGGAGATTTAGGTGTTTCCGATATAATTGAATCTCGAGTCCTTTATGATTCGAATGGTAAGCCTCTGTTTTCTGGAATCAGACAGCGGTGTCGGGTGATAACCTTGTCAAATCTTGAAAGTGTGGCTCATTCGGACTATTTCGCAGTCGCCTTGGAGTCTGAAGGACGAATGTTTACTGTGCCCTATTCGATGATGGCGCTTCATGGACTTGAGGGCGAAATCCCTTCTACCGTGTCTCCATATTTACGTCAGATGGGGAATCCCATTGAAGCGAAAAAGGAGCCGCACGAACGACTGTGGGGAATGGAGAATCAACCCGAGATCTTAAGCTCTCTAGATGCAGCTGTAGAACGTTTGTGTGAATGGGGAGTGGAATTTGAATGGTACGGTTCTGGCTTTTGGGGGCCGGGATGGAGTGATGCGCCTGTATTTGGTATTGCCCGAGGCAAGCTCAAGTGGATGAAAGGCACACCTTGTGAAGCCTACCCCGAGGTTCGTGCAGATTGGTTAGATTGGGTGAATAAGTGTATCGAAATGGGATTCGATGGAGTTGACTTACGTCTTCAAAACCATTCAGGCATGGTAAGCAACTACATGGATTTTGGTTACAATGAACCCATTGTTGATGCGTATCACAGAAAACATGGGGTCGATCTACTAAAAGAGCCAGACGCGGTCGATCCTTTGAAGTTAATGGGAGTCCGTGGAGACTTCTTTATGGATTTTGCTAAGGATGCTGCAGAAGCTTTACACCGGGCAGGTCGTAAGTTGCAGGTTCATTTGAGGAATTGCCATGAGTGCCCTAAGTTGAGCCCGGATTTTAACGAACTTGGTTTTTGGGCGATGCCGAAAGTGTATTTCGAAGACTGGCGTAAGCTCGTTGATCTGGCTGACGAGATCACATTGAAAGATTATCATTTTAATGATTATAAGCCCTCTCTGGCATCGGAGATTAAGCGTTACGCGAAACTTCATGGTAAGCGATTATGGGTTCATTGCTATATTTCTCAAACTCAAGAACTAAATTTAGATTTTTTCCGAGACATAGACGCAGACCCCGATGTGGGAGGGGTGTTACTCTATGAAGTTGCCCATTCATTGAAAAATGAAGTGAACCACGGTCTGATTGAACAGTATGGCCCCGTAGGGCTACACGAGCCCATTGCTAAAAAGTTAAGGGAGATTATGGCTGACCGCCAATATGAATGAAATTTAAAATTACTCGAACCATGAAAATATTTAGTCTAACTGCTCTTTTAATTGCTGCGTATATTGTTGGAGGATCTCCGATGGTTGCAGCTTCAAATGAAGCCAGAGTATTGCCACGTTGGTTGGCAATTGGTAATAGCATTACTCAGCATGGCCCGAGTGAGCGATTGAGTTGGTTTGGAGAGAATCGAGGGATGGCGGCATCCTCCGTTGCGACCGACTATGTCCATGTGCTTCGTAGTAAACTCCAAGCCAGTCATGCGGAAAATGCCACGGATTTGAAAATTGCGGGTCGGTTATCAAAACTGAGTGCAGGAACCATTGAGGCAATGCACACTGTTTTGAGCGATTTTCAGACCTGGAGGCCAGATTTAGTCACGATACAATTGGGTGAAAATGATCGATTGAATGAGATTGGTGGTGAAGACGAATTTGAGAAAAGATACCGCGTTTTAGTGGATGCACTGCTTCAAATTCCAAATCCCCCATTGATTATTTGTACAGGTGTGTGGACTCCATCGACTCCTGCGGACTCCGCCGATTCTAAGCGCTATGAGCCAGGATCCGAAGCGCGAATAAAGGACGATATCATTGAACGTATCTGCAAAGATAAAGGCCTACACTTCGTCTCCATTACTCCAATAGCAACTACAGCAGGGACGGCTGGTTGGGGGGATCATCCTGGAGTACGCTGGCACCCCAATGATTCTGGTATGGAAGGTTACGCTGAGGCGATATTCTCAGTTATTCAGGATGCCCTTGATTGAAAATTCACCCCGCACTGCTCGATGGATTCTCCTCGGTTTTTTATAAAAATAAATAGAAAGCAACTACTTATGAATCCACCTATAATGTTAGTAAACTCGTTTCCGAGTAGTGTGCCCACTGAAACGCTGGTAATTGGTATCGGTTACTGAACAGGCTTGGCGAAATTATCGGTGCGGAATGGGGGCACGGGACGACCGTCTTCTGAGGTAAGATTGGCTAAAGGGAAGGCTTTCCAAGCGTAGCGCACAGCCACTGGGGTGCTGACGCTGGGAGCGGATACGCTGATCGTGTCTCCCGAAATGACAGCATTCGCCTCGACGAAGATCTGGTCAGCCGCACAGATTTCAAAACCAGCGACCGTCTCTGCGGGAACGACATAGGCATTCGGATCCTGTCCGATGGGCAGGTTCTTATCTCTATTCATTCTAACCTCATGGGTGCTCAAGGTCGTCGCACGGGTGAATGTGATCTCGATGGTGTTGTCGACCACCGTCATGGCATTGTAGGTGGGTGGATGCCCTTTGTAGGGCAAGCCATCCATCTCCAGAGCCAAATAGGCTAATCTGTCACCAACTGACTTCTTGTCCTGAGGATGGATATCGAGAAATTCTCCGATATCCACCGTGGTAACCAAGCCGGTATTGGGTAGCTTGAGCGCTTGTTTTTGAGCCTCCCTTAACCAGAGCCAACCATCACCGGCATTGAAGGGTGCGAGTTCAACCACCAGAAACGGGGCATCGGGATCGCCGAAATCCTGTCGCCATGCCGTGATCATGTCGGGAAACTGCTTACGGTAGATCCATGACCTCCTGATATTCCCTTCTCCCTGATACCAGGCGAAGCCCTTGAAGCTGAAGCCTCTCAATGGTGCGACCGTGTAATTGTAGAGACCGGAAGTGCCTCTTCGTGCCATCGCATCGCCGCGGTCGATCTCGGTTTGTGACATGATATTGGGGGTCCACTGATCCCCCATCATAAATTCGTATGCCTGCGTGGATTCAACCAACCAACCCGGCATCCACGATTCAATGTTGGTGGCGCCCAATCCGGCCTGAATCACACCGATGGGTATATTTAATTCCTGCTGCAGGCGGTCGGCCATGTAGTAGCCTACCGGCGAAAATTCGTTGAGGTAAGTCTCTTCGGCAATCTGCCATTTCCCGCTCAGTCCTGCCACGACTTCGGTCTTGGGGGCCAGAGAGCCCCTTCCATTACTCGAGCGGAAAAGCCGGATCTGATCATTGCTCACGCCCTCTGTATCCTGCTTGATAATTTTGTATGACGAGAACGGGTGATCCATATTGGATTGTCCAGCGGCAATCCAAATGTCACCGACAAGCACATTGCTTAGTGAAATGTTTGAGCCCTGCTCGGAGGTTGCCGTTAAAGTTCTTCCCGTGGACGATGCGCACAGGGGATCAAGAAGGACCTTCCATTCGCCGTCTGTATCCGCAGTGCCCACTTTCGATTGAGTCGCAAAGTTAACCGTGATTACCTCGCCCGCATCGGCGGTCCCGTAGACAGCGACCGCTTCATTTCTTTGCAAGATCATGTCATTGGTGAAGAGTCCATGCAGGGTCACCGCGGAGGAAGCCAGATTCGACATGGTCAGGAGAAACAGTAGGATGCTCCCATTTCTGAATGATAGGAATTTATTTTTTGGCGTAATCGTCTTTGGGGATGACGACTTAAGGAACAGGGGGCGCATAACAGGTTATATCAAAGTTCTATGAGGATTAGGTAAGAATTCGATAATCAATAATCGAAAGATTAAAAGCGGGCCGCTTCAGGCAGTTTCACCGCAAAGGCTGGCGGATTGAGGTGTGGTGATGACGGATTCAATATTTAACGCTTCCGCAATCTCGACGAGGGTCTTGGCGTGATGACCGATGCCTAGGGCAAAGTGGTGGGTGGGGCCTTCGGCGACCCAGCGTTTGAGGAAGGTGCGCACGTCTGGTTTAAAGACGCCGTGGGTGTTGGTATTGCCGGTTGGCGGGATTGGGTGCTCTGTGGATTCGCCTTCGGCGATTACAAATTTGAATTTGCCGTTAGCGGTCTGTCCGATGCTTAGCATGGTGATCGGTCCGGCTTTGATTTGAAACTCAACGCCTGCACCGCTTCCGGGTTTTCCGTGGTATTTTTTCAAGCTGCGAATGACAGGCTTGTTTGCCGCGATGTTGATATGATGGGGGCCGTCGTGTCCTACGAGCACGCTGTCGCGACGGAAGTCGATGGGGTGGAACTCGGCAAAACTGCCACCGATATCGAGGCGATCCATGATCATCATGGCGATGCAGGTTTTGATGTCGTATTCGCCACACATGGGAAATCCGCCGCCAGTGAGAAGCGAATTGGCCGCGCTTAGATTGGTGACCAATGTGCGGAGTTCGGAGTCGGGCTTGCCTTCATAGTAGTAGGCGAAGCCGTCGAGATTTTTATCTTTGATTAAGCCTTCGAGCGCGATGCCTGCCTTGGCGGCGTTTTCAAGATCGCATTCGGTTAGCTTTTCAGTGAGTGGATCGCATCTTGGGTCGGGGGTGTCGAAGAATTCGAGGATCTGCGCTTTCCAGCGATTTATGCTGTCCGCATCTGGATTTTCCCAATATTTGTAGAGATCGCCGGGTTCGACTGTGACGATATGAGAGCCGAAGCTTGCTGTAATCGCAGTCGGGTCGGTATGCATGTCCAACATCGACTCTAAAACGTGCCCCATCATACCTATGCGGGCGGTGCGCAGGCTGTGCAGAACTTTGGCAATTTTACACCATTTATTGATTTCTTCCAAGGCAATCGGATCGTTGCTTTCGTGGCCGATGATGACTGCAGGTGCTTTGCGTCCGAAGCGAATGGCAACGCCAGTAAACTCGGGAACTGAACAGAAGTCATCATTGCACAGTTGCATGTATGTAGTACCGTTTGGATAGTCTAATGCTTCCAATGGTTGGAGCGCTACAAGTACGATGGGCACATTAATTTCTCGGCAGAGCACGCCAAAGGTTGAAGAGGTGCCATAGGTTGCCATATCGACGAAGAGGACATCAATATCGGCTGCTTTAATCTTTGGAGCGGTATCGTAAGCTACTTGTGCATTGTCGATCATTCCGAAATTAGAGACTTCAACTTCATTCGCTATGATGTAGTCGTTGAGCACATTGATTTTGCGGTGCATCTCGTCGAGCAAGCCGTCGAACTGTGGCCAGTAAACATGGTGCCCGATGCCAAGTAGCCCGATACGTGCGTAGAGTGGTTGGATGCGTGCGATTGTGGGATTGGCAGGTGCGAATGGTGATGTTTGCATTAGTTGATATATAAAATTTTTAAAATTTGATGGCTTACCAGGAGAAGAGTACTGTTCCTTGGATGGGTGTAGTGGTCTCGATCATTCTGCCGTGTGGCGTTTGGGTTTCTTTGTAGCTGGCAGTGTTACCGAAAACATAGGGCCACTCTGCATTTAGCCAGATCGTGACTTCGCCAGAGTCAGTTGGCGGGAAGAATCGAAGGGTGGCTTCTTTCAAGCCGTGAACCCACATGCGACGAGTCACGCCGAACTGTCCGGGGAGCTCTTCTTTATAGCTGAGTAGGCTGCTTTCCGGTTGTTCAACAAAGACCCTGCATTCATAGCGCCAGCCGCGCGGTGTGCGGTAGGTCGATGTGTTCTCTTCGATCCAGGTTTCAGTGCCGAGAAAGAGTGGTGCGCCGAAGGGTGTCTTCAGTTTTAAACCAACCGTCGTGTCTGGCGTATAGCCGGAGAAAAACCAACCGTTAGACTGACGATGCACGGTCATGGCAGGCGCGAGTTGTGAGAGTGATTGACGCTCAAAGGCGACGTTCCAGCCGAGCTTGCCAAGCACTTGCCGGTTGAGTGCGCCGAAGTTAAAACTCGTCCCCGGGATGTCCGGAAGGGGGAGGTGTTGGTCTTTTTCCATCCGCAAGGGAAGGGGAGCGCGTAACCACCAGATATGACCGTCTGCTTGACTGACGTAGTGGGCGACAAGTGCGCGCGTGTTACCTTCTTGTTCCGCGACGACTTGAGCCGCGTTTTTGCCGGTCGGTGATTCGCTGAGGCCGCCGCTAGACATGATCGGGCAGTGTGTATATTCGGAGCTCCCCGCTTTTATATCAGTGTGGTCGATTAAATTGTAGTTTGCATTTACATGCATGGCGCCGCTTAGGGGCGAGGCACTCTCCAGCTCAAGTTTTCGGCGGAGTTCCGGTGCCTGAGTTAAGGGGCCATAGATGATCGCGCTCTCGCCCGATTCTACCCAGTCGATGAGTTGTTGTTCAGTGGTGTTATCAAATGGAGATGGAGAAATCAGAATTTTTCCGGCCAATGCTGTTTTGGTTTTATTATCAGAATTACCAAAGGCTCGGGTGCTGACGACGGTGTTGATCGGTAAGCCGTTGTTGATCGCTTCCCGCACGAACCAATCGTTGTGGAATAGGCGCTCGGGCTGACGAGGTTCTAGGAACATTGCGTCGTGCAGTTGATCAAAAGGATAGAGCCAAACTAGCGGGCCAGCCGCATCGGGACGTTCGCTCCATGCGCGCAGTAGGTGCGGCGTGGTTCCGTTGGGCACTGAGTCCGGCATGTGCCCGTAAGAGTCGTCGATTGAGAGCAGATTAAGTGTTTCTGGAACTTCGATACCACCCGCTTGGTTGAGTCGGCTGATAGAGAGCGGCATGTAAATGTCATGCGGCTGTTGCTCGTAGCGGTCGAGCCAAGGACTGTTGAGCCACCAGGGGTCGTGAATGTAAAAGCGGAAGGGCATGGGCTTTCCTTTGGGCTGCTCCACGACCCGGCTGAGGTAGCCTGCTAGTTCGAGCCCGAAGTCACCATTAAGTGCGGCCCAAGGCGAGTTGGGAGGCGGTGCGAAGTTGAAATCGCCTTCGTAAAGCTCCCGCAGGGGGGTGGCGTCACTCGCCAGGTCGGTGCCAGTGCTGAGGTTGGTGCCACGCGTTTCCAGCTCCAGATGGGGGCATTCTTTTCGAAAATCCTTCCAAAATTGTAGGATGCGGTCGCGTGTCTCCGGAGCTTGCTCGGGGGTGAAGTGCTCGCCATCAAAGAGTGGGCCACTGGTCATCCAGGTTTCCATGCCAAAGCCGAAGCCATTGGAGAGCCACAGATAGTCGAAGTTTAAGTCCTTGGCTATATGAGCGAATTGCCTGCCGAGGAAGGTGCCCATGTTTGTGTCCTGGGGGACACCGTCCGGGAATCCGGCATAAGGGTAAGTGTCGCGGTTGAGCACCCCGTAGCAGCATACGAAGCTCGCCTTGCCTAGGGTGTCCGCGAGGCAGACTTCACGGTGCCGCTCGTATTTGAAAGAAGAGGGCGCGAATTCGCCTCCAGGATCAAAGGTGAGTCCGACCCGCGCGGACTTGCCTGTCGAAATGATGGCTTTTCGCCAGCAATCGCCAATTTCTGCTAAGCGGCGATAGGTAATCAATTGTGTGGCATCGTCTCGATACAAGTATGATCGGGCGTGGAGTGATTTCCCTTCCGGATCGCCGGGGATTTTTGGATGGAGGTGGGCGTTGCCGTTCCCTAAAAATCGAGCCCATTCCATCGGCGTGTCCAGATGACCCTTGTAGTCGAGAATTTCCGAGCCGTCAGCCACCCATAGGAGAATAGAGATCTGCTCAGTTATCTTGCTAAGCGAGCTCCATTGCTTGAGTGCCTGCTCGCAAGCGTCCTGCGTGTCTTTAGCGTTTAGGCCGTAAAAAGGTTTTAAACTTACTTCCAGGGTGAGGTTTTTCATGGCTGATTTCAGAATCTAAAAAAATAAATACATCGAAGGCGCATTGTGGTCTGAGCGGCACTTACAATGGCTTTTAGCCACAATAATTATATCCAATAAGCAAATAGGTAATTCGTTTATATAATATAAACAAAAAGGGGTGTTCATGGGTAATTGAAAAATCAAGACTCCCTTCATGGTATATGCAAGACTTTTGTTCTTGGATGCATAAAAGGACTGAGGGTCTTAAGATAAATTGTTTGCTTATAATAAACAGTAATAGGTAACTTTATCTTATTTGCTATTCCTGTGAGGAGGAAATCTCGCTGAAGGAGGTTTTTATCTAGGTGTAGCGGGGGCTCCCTGGTTCCATATGTTTTCAATTATTTGGGCTGTTTCCTGCAGAGCGGTTAGGTTTTTGTGGAAAACTCCCTTTTTTTGCATACGTATGGTTGGGGCGCTTGCACCGATGCTAGCGAGTGTCGCGCCCCACGGGTCGTGGATGGGGACAGCGAGGGCGCTGATTCCTTCGCAGTATTCGTCCGTTGTTTGTGCGTAGCCCTGGTTGCGGACCTTTTCGAGTTCCTCCATGAGGGCTTCTGGTGTGGTTAGGGTGCTGGGGGTGAGTTCTTGTAGTTTGGCTCCATGGAGGTGTGTCTCAAGGTCTGTTTCGGATAACGACGACAGTAGGATTTTCCCGAATGCGGTGCAGTGCGAGTGGTTGCTCAGGTCTTCTGGTTCGTGAACCCGTAGAGCCTGCTTGCTGGGCACGTAGAGCAAGTTGAGGATGCGGCCGAATTCAATGCTTCCGAGTAATATGCTCTCGTTTAGATCTTCGGCCAATTTTTCAATGATATTCTTGACGGGGCTGATGAGGGGATTCGTTTGAAGGGGGTGCCGACCAAGCATCGCCAGACGTATTCCGGGAAGGAAGCGCTTGGTTTTGGGATCTTGCTGTAAGTATCCTCGGTGGCGGAAGGTCGTCGCGATGTTATGCACTGTTGCTACGTTGTAGCCGAGTATCTGTGTGAGTGCGCGCGTTCCGATTCCGTCTGGGTGACGGAGGACGGTTTCCAGGAGGGTGATGCTTTTCTCAAGGCTAAGGACTTTGGGCATAATGTATTTTTTTGTTTATTAATTGTAATCAATGTTTCGGGGAGAATTTGATGACTTAACTATTGACAATTGCTAGATGTAAGGTTCTTTTTTGATTCTAAGCATTTTAAATTATTCAATGAGTAAGGCAAGTGTTTATTATAAGCAAACGATTTATTAGTCAATCTCACCTCAATCTCACCTCAATATAAAAATCAAAACCATGAAGAAAAATATGCACCTACTTGGACGGACCCCGAATCTACTAGCTTGCGGGGCTTTGCTCTCACTCACTCTCTGTTCTTTGCGGGCAGATTTAGTTTTAGAATACAATTTCGACGAAGGCACTGGAACGGCTGTGGCAGACAGTTCTGGGTTTGGCACGGCTGCGGATGGTACGATCGTGGTGGGCTCCGGCACCGGATGGTCGACAGACACTCCGTCTGGCACGGGTTTTTCGTTTGATAATCCAGGTGTGACGAATGACCGGGTGACGACGGCTGGTGCGGTCAGCAAACTCTCAGGCGATCAAGTATCCATTGTCACATGGTTGAAATTGGAAAGTGCGCCAGGATCAGGTGATCGAATTTTGTCAAATTTGACAACCACTGGTGGCACCACTGGCTTCTCCTTTCAATTTTTTAGCCCGACATCTGGCACAATCGCGACAGACAACTATCAGGTTGAAGCTTATTTCGACGGAGCTACATTCGGTGGGCGTGGTTCAGTGGGCGTCGACGGATGGGTGTTTTTGGTTTCTACTTATGATAATGCTTCAGGGGAATCAAAATTTTACCTAGGCACTCAATTTAGTAGTGTGGTTCAGATTGGCCCTACTACGATTGTAGCGGGCGATATCGCTGTTGGGCTTGGGGGCAACTTGACCGTTGGCAATACGGATTTGAATTTAGCTCGTACTCCAGATGCGCTGTTCGATTCAGTGCAGGTCTATAATGAGGTTCTCGGGCTCCCAGCGCTTGAATCGCTCCGCTTGTCGGCAATTCCTGAACCAGCGACTTCAGTTCTGTTGCTGGGGCTCTGTGTCGGAGCCGCTGCTGCTTTCCGCCGTCGTCGTAAAATCGCGCTGCATCTGTAGCGCGAGGGTATTAGTGAGTTGAGTCGAGCTCATTGAGGAGCTTGTGTGGGAGGCGCGCATTTGTGCTTGTGGGCGTTTGTGCTCTTCTGCCAGCGCCAGCCCCATTGTGTAGGAGCTCTCCTCTTTATCGATTAGAAATAAAAGATGATTGGATTTTTACGCCAGGCACTTTTGATTCAAATACGAAAAACTGCGCGATACAAGGGGGTTATATCCTTGTTGAGCCTCTGTGTTGTAGTGCCCGCAGTCAATGCAGAGCCGCTTCGTGTGATGACTGTTGGTGACTCGATCACTGCGGGCTTTACGGCACCACAATGGTCGGTTCCGTTCGGATTTGGGTTTCGGGGCGGGCTCTATACTCGGCTGGAAGGGGCGGGTAGGGCTGTGCAATTTGTTGGAGCATCCGGGCAGCCTTGGAACTATTCTTCAGGTAATTTTCCGGTGCCACCGGCGAGTCTTGCTTCGGGCGTCAGGGATCTGCGCAAGGTTGATCAAGACTATCATCGTGGCTATGCAGGTAAGGGCATCGGGTTCATTTCGACCCAAATTGCCGATTGGATCGAGCTTGATGATCCTGATCTGATTTTGCTTATGGTTGGTATTAACAGTATCGGGCGGGGAAGTGTGGGTAAGCCGACCATTCAGACGGACGCACTTGAGAAACTGATAGAAAATATCTTTCTGGCCAAGCCGAGTGTGACTTTGATCGTTGCCCAAATTACACCCTATTCAACCTATTCAGATCCGATCGTGCAGTATAATCGCTCTATTCGGAAGGATCTCGTGCCTGCTTTTCGAGCAGCGGGAAGACGAATTAGCACGGTGGATCAGTATGCCAATTTCCTGTCTGATCCTGATGATCTGACTAGTATTGATACTGCTGCGTTTGCCTTGCCGAGCCTGAATCATCCGAACGAAATTGGTTATAGCCGCATGGCGCAAACTTGGTACGAAGGGATTCAGACAACTCTGTTTAAAGCAGGCTCATAGTCTAAATTTTTGACGATAATCTTGAGGTGATTTTCTTTCCAGACTTGAAAGCCATGGGTTGTGACGTATTTTATGTTTATAATTAATAAACAGAAAAAAATAGTTAAGATGGGAGCTATTCGAGACTAGGCGGTTGACAATAGTGTATTGAACGGGTCTATGTGGGTTGCATGTAATCTGAACTATATAATATTCAATCTATTGTTTATAATATATAAACGATTAGATTGGCTAGATTCTTATCCCTCAAAAACCAAAATCATGAACAAAACCATCCACCAAATTGGACTGCCCCGACTGACGATGCCGAATTCAATGAAGTTCAAACTCGCAACCTTTCTAATTTCTACCCTCGGATTGACTGCACCTCTGGTTCACGCGCTGCCTTGTCTCAACAAGGCTCCAGCCGATGAAAAAGTGCTCATTGTCGAGACCTTCGCCGATACGCTTGGCGTCGGCATTCATTTTGACCAGGGCGAAACGCGTGAGCACCTTGAGAATTTGGTCGATCTTGGAGTGCGGTGGGTTCGTGATTCTGAACCTTGGAAACGTATTGAGACCGAACCGGCAGTCTACCGCTTGCCTGGTGACTTGCCTGAGCGTCTTGCCTTTTACAAAGAACATGATATCGGCGTATGCTTCATGATGGCCTACGGTAACGAAAAAGCCTATCCAGAGGATCCTTTCAATGCTGAAGCTTATGGTCGCTACGTTGCCGAAGTTGCAAAAATGCTTCGTGACAGCGGGGTGCGATACGTAATCGAGCTTTGGAACGAGCCACACAATTTCGAACTTGGCCCAGTGTTGGGCGGAAATTGGCACGGCGCTCCGCCGTCTCCCTGGCTCGATCAATACATGAAAATGAGTCATGCCGCTGTTGAGGCTGTCAAAGCAGAAGTTCCTGAGGCAACCGTCATTGTCAACGAAGACGTTTGGGTGGCACACTACTGGTTTGCCGAAGCGGGTCTGCCCCCGAAGCTCGACGGCTTCTCAATCCATCCTTACATACACGGCCCAACCCCAGGGCCAGAGGTATTGCACTTCGGCCCCGAAGTCGGTTGGGCAGGCTACTTTACAATCGTCGATGAAGACCGCTCACTGCGTTCGGCTATTCGCCTCGTCGCAGAAAACTACGAGGAAGCACTTGGTCACAAGCCCGAGATTTGGTCTACAGAATGGAGTTATCCGATCGGCAAAAAGCTCTATACAGATGGTCCTATTACTGAAGAGATTGCCGCAGCATTCTTACCGCGCATGTTCATCATCAGTGCTGCCTACGGAGTCAAAGTCAACTTCTGGCACACAATGCAAGACATGAATGACGGCCCGTATGGCTTGATCGACAATGACCTGCGAAAACGCTCTACTTATTATGCATTCCGCGAACTCTCTCAGCAAGTTGGTGATGCTCGGCTCGTTCGCCAAATAAGTGGCCAGGATCATCCGACAACTGGCCTGCAGGCTTACCTCTTTGAGGGATCCATGGGGCACACCGTTGTTGCCTGGCAAATCGATGAGGTTGGGTCAATCAGTGTCGAGACGTCGAGTTCAGCACCGCTTCGTATGACCTCACACCTAGGTGAGCCGGTTAAATTTCAATACAACAATGCTGGTTTGCCTACGGTTCTACTTGGTATTGAACCAATCTATATTACTGGGGTCAATGCACGTTCCTTGCTTGTCGAGCCGCAGCAGTAAAGAGTTTCGCAATAAACTGACCACTTCGTTATTTTCTGCCACCCCCGCAGCGGGTATCGATAGTGCCTGGTGCTTCCACTAATTCATTTAGGTAAACGTCTTTTAGGCTAGTGAATAACACCACATCCCCCTAGAAATAAAATAAGTCGCCGGCCGGCCAGCATGCCTGTCGCCGCTTATCAGTCGGTATTGTTTCTAGAAAAATAATCTAATCCATAAAATTCCGGAATATCTGTCCATGGATACTCGCCCCATTTGCTCTTTAACCCCTGCAGTATGCACATAGTAGACTGGCTCATCGCTATAGTTCCTGTAGTGATCACCTTGGGGGTCGCCGTTTATTCTGCGAAGTATGTTAGAGGCGTCGTAGACTATTTAGCGGCTGGCCGTGTGGCCGGACGATACGTAATTTGCGCGGGGGATTTAACCTCGGGTTTGAGTGTCATCACTCTGGTAGCTCTTGTGGAGTCGAAATATCAAGTCGGTTACGCTTTGACTTTTTGGGAATATTTAGCTGCGCCAGTAGCGATTATTATGGGACTCACCGGGTTCTGTGTGTATCGCTTCCGCGAGACGCGCTCGCTGTCGATCGGGCAGTTCTTGGAAATGCGTTATAATCGTAAGCTCCGGATTGTGGCGGCTACAATTCGAACGATTGCAGAGATGGTGACTAATGCGATTGGCCCTGCCGTAGCCGCTAATTTCTTAATTTATTTTCTGGGACTACCGCACGAAGTGTCGGTTTTTGGTATGGCCATGCCCACATTCACAATCGTGGTGAGTCTTTCTCTTTGTCTGTGTATGGTGGTTATTTGGCCGGGAGGGCGTATTTCGCTTCTGATTTCCGATGCCTTCCAGGGGCTCATGAGCTATCCGATTTTTGTAATCATTGCAGGCTATATTCTGCTGCACTTTGGCTGGGACGACACGATTGCTCCGGTCATGATGGATCGAGTGGATGGAGAGAGCTTTATTAACCCCTTTGATATCGAGAAGCTGCGCGATTTTAATATCTTAGCACTTTTTGTCACGATTCTGGGTAGCATCCTTAATCGCGCTAGTTGGGTCGGCAATGATACAACGACAAGTGGGCGAACACCGCACGAGCAGAAGATGGCAGGTATTCTGGCTAACTGGCGCTCACTGTACGCAGCGCTCATGATGTTGTTAATTGCTGTAACCATCATCGCGTTGATGACACATTCAAAGTTTGCTCAGCAGGCGCACCAGATTCGCGGTGAGCTGATCGAAAAAGTGGCGATGGAGGCGGTGCCCGACTATGATCTTAGGATGCAACTGCAGCAAAGCATTGCTGCACTACCGGTGCAACGACATGAAATTGGCGTCGATTCAGCGCTATCTCAAGAGCATGACATGGATACACCGTACATGACTATAGCCCGCGATACTCTAGGGGGGACACCAGAAGGGAATCAGCAGTATCAAAAGTTCCGTACGCTTTATCACCAGATGATGCTGCCGGTCGCGCTGAAAAATACACTGCCGATCGGCCTGATGGGATTGTTTTTATTGTTAATGATCATGCTACTGATCTCGACTGACGACTCACGGATATTCAACGCCTCGTCGACGATTGTTCAGGATATCATTCTTCCCTTCATTAAGGAGCCACTTACAGCGAAACAGCACCTGCTCCTTTTTCGCCTTTGCTCCCTTTCTGTCTGTGTATTCTTTTTTATCATCTCGATTTTCTTTGTTCAGATCGACTACATCATCATGTTCACTATAATCATGACCAGCCTTTGGTTGGGCGGTGCCGGGCCGATCATGGTTTTCGGGCTTTACAGCCGGTTTGGGACGACAACGGGTGCCTTTGGATCACTGATTTTCGGATCTGGACTCTCCTTGGTCGGGTTGATTTTTCAGCGTAATTGGGCGGAAACCATCTATCCGTGGTTAAACGCAAAAAATTTAACCGTGCCCGTCGGCGATGTTCTTGAGGCCGTTTCGCGGCCGTTAAACCCTTACGTTGTCTGGGAGATGAGCGCGGTAAAGTTCCCGATCAACTCCTATGAACTGTATTTTATGGCGATGGTCAGTGGCACTGTTGCTTATGTCTTAGGTTCGCTTATAACTAAAAAGAAGCCTTACAATCTCGATCGCTTGTTGCACCGGGGAGAATATGACATTGCGAATGAATACAAGGAACCATTCAAGTGGAGTGTTCGCAATGCGTTTAAAAAATTAATCGGCATCACTCCAGAGTATACCCTCGGTGACAAAATTATCAGTTGGTCGGTGTTCGGTTACGCAATTGTATATAAGTTTGGACTGTGTTTTGTTGCCGTTCTCATTTGGAATATGATCTCTCCCTGGCCTGAACAGTGGTGGAGTAACTATTTCTATATCACCAGTCTGGTTGTGACGGGTATCCTGGGTATTGTGTCCACCTTTTGGTTCCTGATTGGTGGTATCATCGATTTGCGTAAGCTCTTTCGTGATTTGGCGGCTCGTGTTGACGATCCTCTTGATAATGGTATGGTTGAAGGGCATATTTCACTGGCAGACAAGGCTGCCTTTGAAGCCAAAACGCAGAAATCGGAAGACGACTAAGTATGAACTTGTTCATTAATAGACATTACAGACTTCGGCACCTGTCTCGTGTTAATACCGAGTGCAGTTCAGGATTTGCACTCGTGTTTGCACTGATGTTAATGTCGTTTGTGCTTTTATTGCTTCTAAGCGTGACGGCTATGACGCGAGTCAACGTGCAGGCATCCGTGATACAGATGAAGTCATTGTCAGCGCGAGAAAATGCAAGACTTGCTGTGCTGATTGGATTGGGAGATTTGCAGAAATACTTAGGGCCTGACCAGCGAGCCAGCGCACGAGCCGAAATCTTAAGTGGCAGTAATAATCCGTATTGGACTGGAGTCTGGGACAGCAGGGACAACAGTCGTTTAGCTTGGCTGGTTTCGGGAGAGACTCCTGATCATCAAATTGATTATACGGCGACACCGGACTACGAAGAATTGGTTCCTAAAAGCCCCGTAACTCAGCAAGGTGTTGTCTCCGTGCCGAGTGTCGCGATTGAAAATAATAATCAATCCTCAGGCCGATTCGCCTATTGGGTTGAGGATGAAAGCGTCAAAGCAAAAGTCAATTTAGCCAATTCCTTTCAGGAGTCATCCGATGCGGAGGAACTGCGCGCAGCGGTTACCGTCGCTCCTCGCTACGGGCTCACTGCAGTGAGTGATCTGGAGGGACTGGAACTTGATCTGGCTGACTTAGACAAGGTATTCAGTGCAGAGCAGTATCGCTCATTGCAGCAATCTTCAATCTCGGCTGATTCGGATGTCTGGCAGGAGCGCTCTCATGATTTAACCGTTCATTCGTACGGAGTGCTCAGCGATACTAAAAACGGTGGATTGAAACGGGATTTAACCGCCGCATTCAATGTTTCTACGGAATTCAGTGAGTTAGTGAATTTCCATGAATCCGGTGATAGAATATTCGCTCCTGCGAGTGTGGCTTCGCCAACGGTGCAGGATCCCGGAGGGCCTTTGTGGGAGCAGATGCGCAGTTATTATAATCTGAAAGCAAGCTCAAGCGGTAGTGTTGCCGTGCGACCGCAGACGAACACCGATGCAGGAGTCTACCCCGTTGTTACCGCAGCGCAGCAATACTTTAGTGTCTCAAAAGACGGTAATTTGATCAATCTGCACTACATGCCAGCCGTTACTTTATGGAATCCATACAATGTAGCATTGGAGAGCTCAGATTATACTTTGGTCTTTGGGCGTTCCGCGGGAGGGGTCTCATTGAAGGAGAGCTATACCTCGTTTATTGTTGCTGAGATTATTTTATGGCAGGCGGGGCAACCCAGGGTCGATCTTTATAGGGGGCCGTATGTTTATCAGATAAGGGACGTTCGGTTGGAACCAGGGGAGACTCGAGTATTTTCGCCTCCAAGTGGACATCAATCAGTATCATTTTCAAGTAACGCTCTGACGGATAGCGGCATTCTATATAACGAACTTAATTTTATTCCACCGACATTGGAACCTGGTCTACGTATCCTGGATTCAAGCTTCTACGAAACGGTTACTGAGCCTGAACCGTGGATAAGTTTTAGAGCATTAGTGCAGCCTACGCGGATCGCAAGTTTTGGCCTGTTTCAAGGCAGTTCTCCGCAGATCCATGATAACGTGCCTTTGCAGCAAGCAAATTTTCTGCTGATGAATGACCGGAGTAACCCTAGAGGATTTGAGCGCATTGGGCCTGTAATTTTCCCACCATTCGACACGCCGATCATTTTCGATAGCAATGAATTATTTGGGTTTCGTTACCGTATGAATTTTGTCAGTAACACCACTCATATCTCCGACCGTCGGTATGCTAATATTCCATGGCTTAAGCACTATAACCCACGGGCTGCGAGTTTAGGAATCTCACCATTTGAATTTTTAGATGAGACGTCCGCGCGGATCAATCCGACCTATGATGCCACCTTAGATCTACTCGAATTTCGCCATTTAATTGAGACAGATTTTGATAACGGATTTACGGGTTATTCACTTTCTGGCAGCGGCAGCTTGGATACCCGTCTTTTTGAGATTACCAGAAATACAGATCAGCTCATTTCGCTCGGTCAATTTACCCATGCGCCTCTTTTCAATACGGGAATTGCCAGTAGCAATAATGCGAGACAAGCGCATATTCAATCGATGTCGAGAGGACGCTTTGATAATCTGATTCCCGCATTTCCCTTTGGGAATTCTGCGGCGGATCCTAGGATTCCACTGGATCAAATTGCCTTTGATTGGGGGACTGATGTGACTGGTGTCACTTCGTATGGATTCAATGAGTTTGATGGCACTCACTACGATTATTCCTGGTTGCTCAATGATGTGCTCTGGGATGCGTACTTCCTCTCAACGATCCCTCTTAGTGGAGATGTTGAACTTCCGCTTCCAAACCCCAGGTTGAGATTAGACCAATCGGCTGCTTTCTATAATAATGCTGATAACGATACCGAATTGATCGCTTTGCGCAGCTTTAACGAAGCTTCCGCGCACCTTATGGTCGATGGTCCATTTAATGTGAATTCTACTTCCACGGAAGCTTGGTCTGCGCTCATTGCTAGTTTTTCCGGGGTGCCCGTTCCTGTGAATAGTCCGACAAGCAGTTATAATACGGAAATTGAGGAAGCCCCCATAACTCGATTGACCAATAATATAAATAGCCCGCTTTCATCAGATACTAATAGCTATCTGGATGAAGCCGCTTACAATGGTTTCCGCATTTTGACTGTAGAAGAAGTCCGTAGTTTGGCCGTCACGATTGTTGCCGAAGTCAAACTGCGTGGACCCTTCATGAGCTTGTCTGATTTCGTCAACCGCAGTTTAACAGTTGATGAATTCGGCATCAAAGGAGCGCTGCAGGCTGCGATCGACAAATCGGGCATTAATGAGACTTTCGAGTCGGATGATATAGATCTCGATCCGCATAATCTGATATTCAATCAAACCCGGCTCGATGACAGCCTTAGTTTATTGGAAGAAACTCCCGGTAGTTCCGGAATCAACGCTACGATTGCTCAGGCGGATATTATGACGAAAGTTGGTCCGGTCTTAACACCCCGAGGCGATACTTTTGTCATTCTAGCAATGGGCACTAGCTCCAATCCTGTATCCGGAAATTCCGAGTCCCGCGCATTTTGCGAAGCGGTGGTTCAGCGTTTTCCAAGTTTTGTTGACCCTCTGGACGATGCGTCAACTACGCCGTCCTCGACTTTATCGACTTTAAATCAACAGTTTGGACGTCAGTTCAAAATTGTTTCTTTCCGCTGGGTAACCGAAAATGAAAAATAAAAAATCTCTCCGTCGTGGTTGGAACAAACTATGTTTCAGTTTGCTGTTTTCCGTTTGTTGGGTAACAACAACTGTTCAACTCCTTGCGCAAGAACCTGAACCGCGAAAAGTTACATTTTGTATCTATTTGTTAAACGATACATCGAGCTTATATAATGAAGTTCAATCCATGTCTTCTGAATATGCTTCTTCTCCTGTAAACGATTCAGGTGTCGAGGAGTCGCGGATAGGTTCGGAGTCAAAAACAAGTACGACTGAATATGTGGTTGCCTACGTCGCACCCAAACTCATGTACATGCAAAATGGTGAATTAAAGGCAATAACTGTAAGTCATGGAAGGCGTTCTGATTTTTACGACTATGAAGGCCAGATGCCGATTGAACTGTACGAAGAAGTTAAAGTGAATGGCTCTGTTCAAACTAAGTCCGCAGGAGCCTTTAGTGTGCCCGAATCACAAGGCCGAGCATTAGTGGTTTTAAGGGGAATCAAGAAGGGTGAATATAAAGAACTAACAATTGCAATTAGCGATAAGATTAGCGTTGGTTCGTCAATGGAAGACTCTCGTATTTTTAACCTAACTAATTTAAACTTAGCTATACGTGCGGGAAGCTTGACTAAAATGTTGGATCCAAACGAAAACACGAAACTAGATCCGTCTGATTTCAATTCAAACTATCTTCCTGTTCGACTAGGAATCCGGATTGATGACCAGTGGCGTCGACTGTATTCGGCATCTCTCTTTATGGCTGAGAATACCCCGAAATTTTTCCTCATTTACCAACCCAGAGATCTAGAAGGATCTCTGGAAATTGTTTCGGTCGTCTTCAGTGATACTGAGAGATGACTACCTATAATTAAACTGAACACCCAACCGCAAAATAGAAATAATGAAATATCTAAATCTACTGTCCATCACCTGTGTTGCGCTCTACGGCATACAATTACATGCTCAACTATCGAAAGTCCAACTTGATGTTTTTGCACCGACTGAAATATGGAACTTCAATCCAGGTTCGGAGTATCCTGGAGCACAAGGTAATTTCCAATTATTAAAAACTGAAATTGGAACCGCTGTAGGTGTTTTGAGCTACGATTTCACTGCAGGAGGAAGCTATGTGGCTGCAGGAACTACAGTAGGCATTATAGATGAATTTCGCGAGCTTCGTATACAAGCACGAGCTAACCAACAATTGATGATGGGGGTTCGCTTGAGAGATAGCACTGATCAAGTGCATCAGTGGCAAATGGCATATGGGAATGTTGGGGAATGGCAGCGATTGCGGGTTGACCTAAAAAGACCTGCAGGAAGCCACTTTTCCGGCGCGAATGATGGAGTCATCCACTATCCGATCAGAAGTATACAATTGTTGGTCAATGGTAATTTAGTTGAACAGTTGGGGAGCGTGCAATTTTCAGAACTGCAACTGATACGTTAAATTTTTTTAATCAAAGCAACCCCTGGTTAGACCAAGACATTTATTGTGATCGTATGGTTGATGTTAATTGCTTTGATTCCTAGGCGCTTTGCTTCGTTTAAAAGACAGAAATAGATTAAACCGCGATTCGACAACGCTAATCAAATAGAAGTAACTTCCAGGCGGAATTTCGCCTAATTTGGCATTAAAATCCCGTAAGTCGTTGATGGTGGTAAAAATGGCCAGATGTAGGGACTGAAAATGAT
>Ga0222662_1000144_pt1 | contig 66131 bp, 71 predicted proteins | sample AntAcemetagen600_FD_179821 | JGI IMG/M metagenome (GOLD analysis project Ga0222662, IMG submission 179821) | Saline water microbial communities from Ace Lake, Antarctica - #600 | ecosystem: Environmental > Aquatic > Non-marine Saline and Alkaline > Saline | place: Antarctica: Ace Lake... | reverse complement strand
TTCGCTCAAGCTACGCGCAGAGCAGAAGGCTGCCGCGCCGAAGTCCGAAGGACGTAGTCGGGCTTTACCTTTCCGGGTTTCCGACGCTTGAGCTACGGCTCGGCAGGGCCAGCCAGGCTTCCATTTGGATTTTAGTTCGCTCAAGCTACGCGCAGAGCAGAAGGCTGCCGCGCCGAAGTCCGAAGGACGTAGTCGGGCTTTACCTTTCCGGGTTTCCGACGCTTGAGCTACGGCTCGGCAGGGCCAGCCAGGCTTCCATTTGGATTTTAGTTCGCTCAAGCTACGCGCAGAGCAGAAGGCTGCTTTGAAAATGAATGCTTCTCCGTTTTTGCAGGTTTCGATAGGAAAGAATGTGTAATGAAGGATCCGATTCGTTTTACATACGTCTACTTATTGGAAAGTGTCAGAATCCCAGGCAAATTCTACAGTGGTATTACGGATGACCTTCATAGACGTCTCCTCGAACACAACAGAGGGGCTTGCGCCCATACCAGCAAAGCTGTCCCGTGGAGAATCAAGACAGCGGTTGCTTATTCTGATCGGGAGCAGGCTCGGAAATTTGAGATCTATCTTAAATCCCCCTCCGGTCGTGCATTCGCCAAGAAACGGCTGTAGAAACCCTCCTCCTAGCTACTCCTTAATTCTCGCCCTAAACCGCTTTTGAACCTCCTCATCACAGACCTTTGTTTCATCGCTCCCGGAAGGGGAGAACCGATTGCTTTGGTTCTTATGGGGCTTGCATTCATTCTAGGCTATCCGGTTCACATTCTTGAATGGGCTCAGACTAGAGGATGGATGGTCATTGAGAGAAAGCACGTAATACTCTTCATAGTAGTGGCAGCACTTCTCTACTTGTTGGCTTCGGTTCTTATTGTTGCATTCGGGGACGAGGATACTGCCTTCTGCCTGGTCGTTCTCCTCATAGTTTTCGCCTTGAAATTTGTAATCCAAGGCGTCGTCTCGTTTTTTGAATTGGATAAGTGGAGGTATTAGGGTGTGGGTCATCTCTAGCATTGATGACGGCTTTGACTGTGGACCTTCGTAAATCAGGCTTTCGATGATTTCGGCCGAGTGACTCCATGATTTTTCTAGTCGCGAAAAATCGCAGTCGTGTTTTGCTCCTACCCAATGACAGACACGCCTCTATCCAGCCAAGAGAAGAAAAAGCTTCGTGGAATTGCCCAACGATTGAAGCCATCGGTGCAAATTGGGAAGGAGGGGGTGACTCCTGCTTCTTTGGTTGAACTGGAGCGGGCGTTGAGTCGTGAAGAGTTGATCAAGGTGAAGGTGGGGCCCAGTGCTAGTGACTTTGGCGGCTCGTGCGCGAAGATTGCGCAGGAGCTTAATTGCGAGATCGTCGGAACCGTTGGGCGGACCGTTTCGTTTTATCGGAAGAAAGCCGTCGTAGGCGAAGTAGACTGAAAAATGGCAGTTGCTCAGTGCGCTGATTCGATGGAGGGGTTCCGCATCAAAATCCGGCCATGGAGGTGAAGGCAGAGTCACGCTCCCGGTTGCGGGAAGGGTTGATGATCTTCGGTGCCTGCGGCGGGCCTTTTATCATCGGAATGGATATGCTCTCGATCGGGGTGGCGCTCGCTCCGATGGCCGCCGATTTGGACGCCTCCCTCTCCACTCTCCAATGGTTCATGTCGGGATACGGAATTGGCGTGGCGACCTTTCTCATTTCGGCGGGGAAGCTCTCGGACCTTTTCGGGACGAGGAATATGAACCGGATCGGGGACTGTTGATTCTTCTCGGTGTCGGGCTCTGTGGGCTGGTGGTGACCATTTGGGTGCCGCAGCGGTCGTAGATCCGGATGGGTTGAGAAAGTGTGGGTTCTTTGGTCGTGACCATGAGTCAGTGGGAAAAATAGGGAATAGGCTGATTTCCGTGAGCTTCCTTATCTGCTTTTACAAGAGAGCCTGATCGCGCCCGCTAAGACACCACCCCACCGGCTGACGCGGGATCCCCCCCCTCCTCGTAAGCGAGGAGGGGAGCTTGATGTAGTCATTCAATGATTTGAAAGTAAGCTTCTCCCTTTGCTTGCAAGGGGAGAGCCTGTCAGCCGTAGTGCCTGCGAATGCAGGACGAAGGCCGTAGGTTTACCGCGCGTCGCGCGGTAGGTAGAGGGGGTTCCCACTCCAGGTTTTAAGTGACAGTTAATTATCAAAATTTGTTTGGGAGGTTCAGAGTTTATGCCCAGTTTCTTTCGTCTCCCGCCTTGCTTGTGACAAAAAAGTTCCTCAACTTGGTAAACAATGAACTCGGCGCAATCTGAAACCAAGGCTCAGGTACAAGACCTGGAGGTCAAAGATCCACACATCATCTTTGAGCGGGTTTGGTCCCGGTTGGAGGAGCAATTTGGTCAGGAAAAGCTCCGATTCCCGAAAGAGATATTCTGGTTAAATGGTTCTCCCGGTGCGGGTAAGGGTACAAATACGCGTTATATTATGCGAATGCGCGATCTTACAGCGGCCCCGATCACCGTCAGTGAGTTGCTAAAGAGCCCCGAAGCCAAGAAGCGGATGGATGCCGGGTTGCTGGTTGGGGATCGTGAGGTTACGGAGCTCGTTTTTCGGCGTCTTTTGGATCCGGATTATGAGCATGGGGCGATTATCGACGGTTTCCCACGAACAAAAGTGCAGGTAGAGTGCGTCAAGCAGCTCTACAGTAAATTAAACGAGCTCCATCAAAAGCACCACGAGAGTGGCAAGAACCACTACCCAAAGTGCCGCTTCCACATCATCGTGCTTTTCATCGACGAGCAGGAAAGCGTCCGCCGGCAAATGAACCGGGGGAAGCAAATGATCGCGCACAACGAAAAGGTGCGGGAATCGGGTGTCGGCGAGATGAAGGAGGTGCGGAAGACCGACTTGAACGAGGATGCGGCCCGCGGCCGGTATCGTACGTTTAAGGAGATTACCTATCACGCACTAAGAGAACTGGGGGAAATTTTTCTTTACCACTATATCGATGCACAGGGAACGGTCGGGGAGGTGCAGGACCGTATCGTCGAGGAGTTGCAGTATCAGAGCTCGCTGGAGCTGGATGAGGACACCTACCACCGGCTCGGCGGAATCCCGATTGCCTCAAAAATTGTCGTTCACGCCCGCCAGGAATTGGTCAACCGCTTAGACTCCTATGAAGAGGAGAACCCGGAGCTTTTTGCACGGGTTGTGGAGGATATTCAGGAATATTTCATGCCGATTATCAAGCGCCACGCGATTCCCGGAATGGCATTGATCAATTCGGAGAGCGATCTCTACGGCAATGATCTGGCGGTCGCCATGCTCATTGATGTGTTTTCCGAAAGAGGATTTCACGCGGTCATCGATATTCGAAAGGAGTCCACTCCGGAGGCGGTCGACCTGAAAACGGGAAAGATCCGCTTTCGGAAAAAGCGGGTTTATCGGGTCCGGATCGTTTTTGGAGGAGCGGATATCCGCAAAAGCCGCTAGATGTTGAAGTATCGATTCAATCCTTGGCGAATCGTTGCAATCCTCACAAAGACAACGCAACCGGGACCTTTAGCATAGAAATTACAAAAAATGAATTCCACAGAACTAGAGTCAAGGATCCGTCTGTTTCCTCTTGTCAGATTGGTTAACCCCTTTTACATTTTGATTTCCTTTCGTTTATGACGTTCCCCAAATCACATATCCGCAAGCAGCTTCGATCAGCTTTTACACTCATCGAATTGTTGGTTGTTATCGCCGTCATCGCCCTCTTTATCGGTGTCTTTTCAACTGTCCTCCGACCAGGAAGCCCAACTGTGGCTGTGGAAGGAGCCCAAGCTCAACTCGCATCCATGTTGACACAGACGCGAGGGGTTGCACTTACGAAAAGAGCGAATGCCCGGTTGATCATTCATGATGACCTAAACGCCAATCCGGAGAGATATCTTCGGTTCGCTGGGATTGTTTATGATGCCAATACCGATGGGGACGGGAATCCGGTAACCAACCCCAATTGGCTGGCAGCGACCGATGGGATCACGCTTCCCAGTCAGGCGTATGCTTTCGTTGATGATTTCGCGAACATGAATACGACGGGATTTAGTCTGGATTACCTCTCCAACAGCGCTGAGAATTATGCTTATATTGAATTTACTTCAAACGGGACGGTAGCATTAATCAGTGGTGAGTCGCCCAGACTCGCTGTCAGCTCGGGTCAGCCTGATATCAATCCGACTACTGGCCAGTTATCCGGCATTGACCGCAACGAAAATAATGTGAGAGGAGCAATTATAAGGCGCTACGGAGCTTTCGTGCTTCTTAACGAGAATGATGCCTTTCCAAATAACTGAATTTCAAAAAATGTCTTCTCCATCATCACTTCGCAAGGCTTCGGGCTTTACGCTCGTTGAAGTCATTCTAGCTATTGGGGTCTTTTCACTGACGATCGTGGCGGTGATCGGTCTTTTGGGGCCGATCGCTCAACAGGTTCGAGACCTCCAGGATACGAAGGTTGCGAATACTCTCCCAGCTCCAATCCGGGAAGAGCTGAATCGGATTGGGTTTCAGTATTTTGTGGACGATGCGTTTACCACTACGGAGAATCTTCCCACCTTTCTCTTTGGAACTGAGGATGGTGCACGAGTGATTGGCTATGACGGAACCTTGGAGGCCCCCGGATCTGTGATTCTGCGTGATGGAGTGGCTCCGGACGAAATTCCATCCGCAGAGCAATATTTTGGTATTGAGATCGAAGCGCCGGATCCCGGTGGAAATCTTTCATACAACGCGGGAGATGCCTACGTAGCGTTCCGTGTAGAGATTTCCTGGCCAAATCGATTGCCGGACGGTTCCTTCGTGGAACCTGAGAATCGGCAAACCTTTGAATACTTTACAGCAGTAGTTGTGGGAGAACCTTTTTGATGAATAAACGGAACAAAAAAGGTTTTACACTTATTGAGCTTCTTGTTGCGACAGGAGTCACCGCGATCATTGCGGGCTTGATGATTCAAATGGTGAGTAACCTGCTCACGGCCTACAACCGCAGCAGCGGCGCTCTTTCTGCCCAAAGTCAGTCAGCATTTGTTCTGGATCAGATCTCGTCGGAGATCGAAAGCTTAGTGCTTAGGAATACGACTGATGTGATGCTGGTAGCCTCAGTGGTTGAGAATCCATCGGGTTACGAATGGTCAAATTCAGCAAAGCCAACTGGTGGATCTCTCGTCATCCCTGCGGTTGCGCCAGCAAATATATTCGAACCACAAGAACCCATTGAAAACCTTCGTTTCGGACAAGGTGGTGTATTTCTTCGTTATATAACAGCAGCTCCAACTCTATCGAATGACCCAAATTCAGGCGTGCGTGTCGTCGGGTACCAGATCCAGCTAGACGGTGTCACCGATGCGGGTGGTGCACCACTGCAGTATATGTTGTATCGAACAGAAATCCCGGCTCTAGAAACTTTTACAGACGGTTACAATTTGGATCCAACGGACGGTGACTACGTGTCAAATACTGCGCTCATACAGCCGGACGAGAACGATATCGTCGCTGGTAATGTGGTGGATTTCGGAGTTCGATTCTTTGAAACCAGCAGTTCCACCGCAAACAAGAGCCAACGGGGCTTGTTGTTTCCTCTGGATTCGAGCAATGTTGAGTATAAAGCGGCTGGCTCTGGTGCAGAGCAATACCCAGACGTCATTGAAGTGATGATTCGAATCCTAACTCCCGAAGGAGAGCGCCTGCTTGCAGCTAAGAGAGATCCACTAACTAGCGCTAGCGTCCCTCAGGCTTGGTGGGATATTGTGTTACAAAACTCAGTAGTTTTTTCCAGAGTGATCAACATCCCCTCCCGCCCGCTATAGGGTAAATCTGGTTTCCCCTCATGGAGAGTAGGGGAATATGCCGTTCCGAATTGGCTTTTCCTAGATCGCTGCGATTTTTCGTTTCGTAGGGACGGGCTCCGGCCCGTCCGTGCGTTAGGCGCGGTCTTTCCACTTCGATGTGCGGACCACACGGAGATGGTCCCTCCGGTCGTGACGGACGGTTACGATTGAGAGGTGCGGAGGAGCTCCGTTCCGTCTGCAGCATTTATTGATCATATAATATTTCCGGCTCCCCTCCATCGCTTGCGAGGAGGGGGGGACCGCGCTCGCGCGGTGGGGTGGTGTCTCCGCGAAGCGTTCCGTCATTTGGAAAGAAGACCACTCTCAGCTGGGTAAACCCCTCCATCCTCCTTCGCTGAGAAGCTACGGCGCGACGAGACCACGCTTCGCTGGTCCCTCCGGCCTTCGCACAAGGCTACGGCGGACAGGCTCTCCCCTTGCAAGCAAAGGGAGGAGCTTGAAAAATCCGGCTCACTTCCTTTTCCAAAGCATATCCTTACATGGCGGATCTACTGAATAAACCTGACTGGATAGCCGCAAAAAGGCGCAATAGGCGCGAAAAGGGATGTAATATCCGAGAGGAGTTGTTTTCCAAATGCAACTTTTCCTCTAAGTTTTGTGATTTCTGCGCCTTTTTCAGGCATCTTTTCGACCTTTTCTTCAACGCCACTGCCGGAGAAAATGAAATCAATTAGGCCACAAGTCAGGCGGTAACAACATCGACGTATCACGACTTGCCTCGCCGTAGCCATCGAAACGGTAGGTCAGGGCGAAGGCGGGTCACTGTTCACAAATCTTGATGACATCCTTGCATCTTGGAAATTTATCCCGGCCTTGCCAAAGCAAAGCCGAATACTAGCAGCCTGTCCGCAAAAGTTTTAACCCGTCCGTTCCGCTTCAGACTCTCCCGGAGCATACAAAATTTAGTAACCGCTAAGTCCGACAGGCTGCTAGGGGCGAAAGACTTTGAAATCAAGTTCGGGAATTGCCCGGTAGTGCTTTTGGTTCGATGAACACAAAGAGATGACGTTTTCAACGGAGGTGGCAGCAATAATTGCATCCCCGGCACGCATTCCGTGAGAGAGTCCAAACTGCTCGATGTAGATGCTGGCTCGATGCCCTATATTCTCAGTCAGTGGCAGGATAGATACTTCAAAGTCCCGGAGAAAATCTTTGGTCCGCCGCTGTTGGATGCGATTCGATGCGCACTGCAGGAGTTCCAAGTAGGTTTGGAGTGAAATCGAGCGCTGGGCCGTTTCTTCAAAAAGTTTAGCGGCCTTTTTGTTCCCTCGCTCGATCCAAATGATGATATCGGAATCGAAAATCATTCAGTAGCGCATACTTCGAACCTTGTCGATAACCGCGTTGACCTCATCGTCTACCTTCAACGATCCAAAAAAGGGGTGTTTCATTACCGATCCAGGTGTAGATTGACTTCGTTTGGGAACGATTGTTCCTTTTTCTTTGCCCCGATACAGGATCGTCACCTCTTCATTTCGGTCAAGAGCCTGAAGAACTTCTTTCGAATGGTAACGCAGGTCGACAATACTAGCTTTCATTAATGACTAAATTGAATTAGTCATTTGAATCTGTCAAACGATAAGATCCCCCACAGTTTGATGTAGACGTATGAATTTTTAGATGCTGGCATGCCAAGCCGTAGCTGAAGCGAATCGGTGTTTGAGGAGAGAAAGCCCGCTGCCGTCCTTCGGACTTTAGCGTGGCAGCCTTCGCTTGCGCTGTCGCTTTAGCGAATCTCAGAAATGCTTTTTGGCGAAGGCTCTTCCCGATCCGCTTTTCAGGTATTTCTCGAAAGCTCTTGCTTTCGCTGGATCGCGGAAGCTGATAGCGGTTTCAATAAACCATGGGCGGGCTTTCGCGGTGTGTGGAACTCCCCCACCATTATGCTTATTAAGGCGTGCATGCAGGTCTTCCGTGCACCCAGTGTAGTGGAGATCTTGGTTGTTTTCACTCCGAAGGATGTAGACGTATGAATTTTTAGATGCTGGCATGCCAAGCCGTAGCTGAAGCGAATCGGTGTTTGAGGAGAGAAAGCCCGCTGCCGTCCTTCGGACTTTAGCGTGGCAGCCTTCGCTTGCGCTGTCGCTTTAGCGAAGGCTGGAGGCGCGGGGCGGAATCGAACCGCCGAATAGAGGATTTGCAGTCCCCGGCCTTGCCACTTGGCTACCGCGCCTTCGTTTGTTTAAAGCCTTCTTAAAGATTTCGTCTAAGAGTGTGGGGGAAGACAAGAAAAAAGCCCGGCAAAATTGCCGGGCTTTGTTAAAGAGATAAAATTCCTTACAGTGCTAGATCTGGAGGAAGAATAACTTGGTCAATTACATGAATGACGCCGTTGCTGGCTTCGATGTCCGTTTGGATAACGGTTGCGCCACCTACAGTTACAACCCCATCAGTCACTTCGATGGTTACAGGTGAACCTTCCAGTGTGTTAACTGTTCCTGGGCTCACATCTGCTGCCATTACTTCTACCGGTATTACGTGGTAGGTAAGGATCTTCGTGAGTGAATCTTTGTTCTCCGGTAGCAGGAGCATTTCCAAAACACCATCTGGGAGTGCGGCAAATGCTTCGTTTGTTGGAGCAAACACCGTGATGTTGTTGGCATCTTGGAGCGCATCGACCAGTCCAGCGGCTTGTATCGCTGCTACCAACGTAGTGAAGCTGTCAGATCCCATTGCGGTTTCCACAACGTCCATACCGATTGGCTGTGCTGTTTTTGTTTTATCGCCCGAGTAACCGGCGCAGCAAGAGCTACCAGCATAGATTGCCGTGGAGGCGATGGTTAACGTGCTTAAAATGAATGCTATTTTCTTTTTCATATTTTTTTTGTTGTTTGATTTTCGAAGAGCAAATGAGGAGTTGATTCTGCTCTTTTGCAAATCCAAGCGTGAGATTTTTTAAATTAGCCTCCAAGCTAGCCCTCAATGTTCTGCCTGCACTAGGGTCCAACCCGGTTGCGGAACGTAATCTCGTAATTTTTTGCAGCTTGGGCAGGGGGTGGCTCTGTTTTTGGGAGGGTCCGGAATACCTGCAGCACCGAATCGTCAAAGAGTCGATTGCCGGAAGACTTAACAATTCTCGCATCAGATAGGCGTCCATCCCGGTTGACCCGGAAATTCACCTCGGCGCTGAGAACCCTGCCTGAAAGACTGGGCGGCCGAGTCCAGGCTGCATTCAAACGGGCGACAAGAGCCTGTCCATAAGAGAGGATGACCCGCTGTTGCGCATCACTGAGGCCACGGGCTAGTTGTTGATCCGATACGGCCAACAGATCGTCGAATGCATCCGCGTCCAACCGGATGTCATCCACATCAACGGTTGGAGCGGGTCGTGGCTCTGTCCGTTGAGTGGGTTTCGGCTTTCCGTGCTGTTTGATGAAGTCTTCGTAAGAAATCTTGGCCGGTTCCGGTTCCGGTTCGGGTTCGGGTTCGGGTTCTGGTTCCGGTTCGGGCTCCGGTTCCGGTTCTGGTTCTGGTTCTGGTTCTGGTTCGGGCTCTGGTTTTTTCTGCGTGGGTCGATTCACGCGCAGAGCCTCCTCTGGCAGGAGAATGAGCGTTTCCAGGTCCACATCTATCGGGCGGATTGGTTCATACTCTTGGTCCTGAGAATCCGCGTCCGGTGTTGGCGTCGGAGGAGGAGGAGGAGGTTCTGCCACGAGAGCAACTGCTTCAATTTCTTCCTCACAGGAGACGAGGGAAACGACCAATACCGCTAAGAGTAGCCCTGCATGAGCCCCTGAGACCCATTGGAAAACTTTCTTATAGAGCGAATTCATTGCAGTCTGAAATATCTCTCACTTTACCCGTCGGTGTAAGAAACGGCAACCCGGGTGAGCCCCTGGTTGCGCAGGATGTCGAGGACTTCGGCCACTCGTCCGTAAGCCACTTCCCGATCTCCGCGAACGATGAATATGCGGTCGTTTGAATAACCACTGAGGATTTGTGTGAGGGCCTCCAGATCGACGGGCTCGGCTCCAAAGAAAAACCCACCTTCACTGTCGATCGAGATCTGGATGGGATCTTGGGGAGCCTCGCGAACGATATCCTCCGCCTGCATAAGACTCGGGAGCTGGACGGCGATCGGTTGCTCCAGGAGCGGGGTAGTGATGACAAATATGATCAGTAATGCGAACGCGAGATCGAGCAGTGGTGTGATGTTGATCTCGGACATGGCGCCGAGTTCGCGTTTGCTTTTGAACCGTCTAGCCACAGTGCTTCAGAGGTTAGCGATTTTCCAGTTCAATGCGATCCGCTACCGAGCTGGCAAAATTTTCCAATTCCATGGTCAAGCGCCGGATGCGGGAAAGGAGGTAGTTGTACCCGAAAACCGAGGGAATGGCCACGCCGAGGCCAGCTACTGTGGTCAGGAGAGCGCCCGAAACACCCGGGGCAAGGCTTTTCAGGGTAGCGGATCCAGCCAGGGCGACGCCGCCAAAGGCGTCCATGACGCCCCAAACAGTTCCGAGCAGTCCAAGAAACGGTGCCCCGGTGACAATTGTGGCTAGCATGACCATCTTTGCCTCGTAGACGAGAGTTTCCTTGGCGATCACCCGCTGGAGAGCATTCTCAACCTGATTCATGCGCTTGCTGTCATCGTCTTTGCCGGAATTATCCCACCGGTAAAAGGCCTGAATGGCGGCTACAACGAGGATCGCGTAAGGGTTTTTTCGCGTTTTCAGGGTTGTCAGGTCGAGATCGACCAGCGGCTGGCTGCGATCCAGTGATTTCTCAAATCGAAGATTTACCGTTCGAGCGCGAGCGAGTTCGTATCCCTTGGCGACCATAACCGTCCATGCGATAATGCTTCCAAGGGCAAGCAACAGGATGATGCCCTTGCCCGCCAGGTTGGAGAGCATGAAATAGGTAAACATCGACGGATCGGTGGCGGCAATAAAATCAAAGAAAATCATAGTGAAGTGGCTCTTCGATTGGATAGTGCAAATAGGCGGAGGGGCTCAACTGTAAACTGTACGGATGGGAAGGTTTCTTTCCAGGGCGGGCCTTTCTTGGGAGGGACGGGCTTCCCGCTTCGCTTTTCAAGTTACGCAGGACAGGCCGTCCAGTCCGCAGCGTTGAACTTTCAGCAAAATGGATTGCGGTTAGGCTTGGTTTCGTCTTGCTTTCATTCATGGATACAAAAAGTGCTGCTATTGAAGAGCTTTCGCGAAAAGGCGGTGAAGCTGCAAGTCGATCAGTTCTCGTGGGATTGGATGGATTTGTGGATATTATCATCAACCCAGTCGACCGTCGGTTTGGACCGGGAGACGACTATGAGCCGATCCGCGATATGACAACTTTCGCCAATCGGATTCTGGCAGCGGCGGGGAAGAGCACAAACATTGAGATGGGCAAGAAGATGGAGAAGCTCGGTGGAAACGGGCCCATCCTAGCAAATGCTATCCAAGAAGCTGGTTTGCCGACCCGCTACATCGGCGCTCTCGGGGACCCGGTCATTCATCCGGTTTTTCAGGATTTTGCCCGGCGTACCGATGCCGTTTCACTCGCCGAACCGGGTGTCACCAACGCGCTCGAGTTTCGGGACGGGAAAATCATGCTGGGAGTGATGGATTCGCTTGAGAAGGTTACTTTTGAGAGCGTTCTAGAAAAAATGGGGGAGGGTGCTTTTATCGACCTGCTCTCCAGGACAGATCTCTTTGCCATCGTGAATTGGACGATGCTGCCCTACCTGACGCAATTCCTCCAAGCCCTCATTGATCGGGTGTATCCCAATTTGGGTCCGCGGGATCACCGCAGTTTCTTTTTCGACTTGGCGGATCCGGAAAAACGTTCGGACGGCGACCTTTCAGTTCTGTTGAACCTCTTGCATCGTTTTTGCCCCTTCGGGTCGACAACGCTCGGTCTCAACCTGAAGGAAGCACAGCATGTATCCCGGGTTATCGGGACAACGGTTGGGGATTCTTCGGGGGACGACATTAAGGGGATGGCCCGCGCCATTCGTGAGAAGTTAAAGTTGGACTGCGTTGTGGTGCACCCCACCGATTCTGCGGCTTGCGCAACGAAAGACGAAACCTTTTACACACCCGGATTTTACACTCCTGAACCGAAGATCACAACCGGGGCGGGTGACCATTTTAACGCGGGGTTTTCGATTTCCCGCCTGCTCGGTCTCTCACCCCAGTCGTCACTTATCGTTGGTTGTGCCTTTTCCGGGCATTATGTTCGCACCATGAACAGTCCATCCCTCGGGGCAGTGGGAACCTTTTTGCGAAACACAGACTTTGCAAAGAGCGATCCCTAAGCATTTGCACCCAAACCGGACAAAGAAATCTGTTTAGAAGTCTCAAAGACTACGGGATTGGCGGCTCAATAATTAATTCAGCGATTTTCACCTTTTGGCACTCGTCAAAGAGCGTTGAAGCTTGGTAGAAATATATCATGTCGAAAGAAGCTCCGGAACGGAATGGGCTGCTGATTTCCTTCGAGGGTTCGGAGGGCAGCGGTAAGACCACACAAATTAGCCTACTCGCTAGTAGATTAGAAGATGCTGGCTACGAGGTTATGGTAACCCGTGAGCCGGGTGGCACGGAATTGGGCGAGGAAATCCGTCACCTTTTGAAACATTCTGAAAGGGGTGGTGGTATGGTTCCAGAGGCAGAGCTTCTCCTCTTTGCTGCTGCGAGAGCTCAATTGGTAAGGGAGAAAATTCTTCCGGCCATTGATGATGGCAAGATCATACTGTGTGATCGCTTCCTCGATTCGACGACGGTCTACCAAGGGATTGCCCGCCAACTCTCGACGGAGCCGGTGACGGTCATCAATCGCTTTGCGGTGGGAAATTTTATGCCCGATTGGACCATCATTCTCGATATTCCTGCTGAAGTGGGCTTGGAGAGGGTTCGACACCGCGCGAGCGATCTGCCGGACCGGATGGAAGCTGAGAGCATTGGGTTCTACCGAGCGGTTCGCGAGGGCTATCTGCTACTGGCGAAATCACTTCCTGATCGCTATTCGGTTTACGACGGCACCCAGCCGAAGGAATTGACCGAAGATGAAATCTGGGAGGAAACCCAAGAGCGGTTCTTCCGGAATGCCTGAACAGGAAGAAGTCCGCCGCGATCCAGTCGGCATTTTGACGCAAGCATGGCGCGACGGTAGGCTGGGGCATGCATTGTTATTACATGGACCAGTCGCGAGTTCCTTGGAAAAAGTGGCGTTTCAACTGGCGGCTGATATTCTGGGCGCAAATGGGACGGCGGCAAAACATCCTGACTGCTCGATTGTGAGACCAGTGAATCGGATGAGGCAAATCGGCGTCGACGCGATGCGGAAGCTAGTTCGCACGATTAGCCACTCTGCGAGCCAGGGTGGGAGCAAAGTTGCGATCATTTTGGAGGCCGACCGGATGAATATCCAAGCCTCAAATGCCTTTCTCAAAACGCTGGAAGAACCACCCGGCGAGACGACTCTCTTTCTGTTGAGCACACGGCCAAACGACCTTCTAGATACGATCCGCAGTCGTTGCATGGGCTTCAAAATCCCCGGTGATGCAGCCTTGATTGAGGGAGAGGAATGGGAGTCCTGGAGAGTCGATTTTAGTGAATGGCTTACCCGCATCGAAAAACCGCCAGGCAATCAGAAAGAAGTGGCGGAAACCGTTCTGAGGCTCTACGGCCTGGTGCAAAGATTTCAGGATGCTCTCAGTGCGTTGGCGTCCAACCGGCTGCAAAGTTCCCTTGAGGATCTGCCGGAGGACTTGGAAGACGAGGAAAAGGCTGCCATTGAGGCGGGGGTTGAACGGGGTGCCCGTCAAGATTTGCTGGCTGGGATTGAGGCGGCTTTGCGGGATTGGGTGGTCGCGCGCGCAGGTGAAGGAGACGAGGTTGCCGACCGTGTCCGCAAGCTGGTCCTGGCCGTCGGTGAGACGGAATCGACCGCCGGTCTACTGGCCCTCAATTTTAATGGGGTGGCCGCTGTGGAACAGTTGATGATCCGTATCCTCAGGATCTGGAGCCGTCAGTAGCGCCGCGCCTTCAAATTATGATCCTATCCGAGTGTAGTTCCATGTGTGAGGTAGATAAAAATAATACCTCTTCCATCCGGCAATTTGAATTTCCTCTGGTCACCGATACCGCGATTCGGTTAGGTTGTTACTATGGCAATTAAATTCCTACACACTCGGATCCGGGTGAGCGACCTGGAGAAATCCATCGATTTTTACAGCAAGACTTGCGGATTTCAGGTCTTCAAACGCAACGACAAGTCCCCTTCCGGGAATCAAATCGTACACCTCGAGTTGCCGGGGAACGAGCACATGCTGGAGCTGACTCATTCACCGGATTTCAAGGTGGAATTCCCCGAGGACCTGATGCACACCTGTATTGGCGTGGAGGACATTGTTGCCTATTGCGGGGAGCTGGAAAATCTCGGGGTGGAAATCTGGCCGGAAAACTGGAAAGAAAAGTTCACCTCAGGGGGTAGCAAGATGGCGTTCATTACCGATCCTGATGGATACGAGGTAGAGATCCTCGAGCGTTGAACGCAGAGCTGGCAAATTCGGGTGGCTCCACCCATCTACCGCCCACGCTACGATTGCTGTACCCGTTTGTGCCCAAGCGGATCCGGGTAGAGACGGGGGAGCTATCTGTTGTCGATGAAGGGGAGGGCCCCGTCGTCGTTATGGTGCATGGAAATCCGTCTTGGTCGTTTTTATACCGCGACTTGATTCTGCAGCTTCGCGGTCGCTATCGGTGTATTGCCCTGGACCATCAAGGGTGCGGGTTTTCCACGGATCAACCGCACCGCATGCGAATGGCCGAGCACTCCCACAATCTGGGTCAGGTGTTGGATGAACTGGGTGTGGAGCGGTATCTTCTGGTCGCTCACGATTGGGGCGGCGCGATTGGTGCCCACCGGGCTGGTCTCCAACCCGAACGGGTCGAGGGAATGGTTTTTTTAAACACGGCTGCGTTCCCTTTTCGTCGTATGCCTTGGCAGATACGACTGGCCCGAGTCCCTCTCCTTGGTCGGATTCTTATGGAGCGTTTTAATCTCTTTGCTTTGGGGGCGGCAAAGCAGGGCGTTGTCGAGCCACTATCGACGGCAGCGGCAGATGGTATGCTTTTTCCATGGATGCCAGCGGACTCTCGAAAAGCCGTATCGGCTTTTGTGGATGATATTCCTTGGTCCGCAAAACATCCGACCCGCGACACAATTCTCGAGACGGAAAAGAACCTCAAAAAATTGCAGAGCAAGTCTTGTTTACTGGCATGGGGGATGAAGGACTTCTGTTTCGACGAAAAGTTTTTGGAAGAATGGATCCGGCGGTTTCCGCATGCGGAGGTTGAGCGCTATCCGGAAGCAGGGCACTACGTGTTTGAAGACGCGGGTCAGCCGCTGCTGGATCGGGTCGACCAATTCGTTGGCAGTGTCATCCAAGCGGAATCTTCCTAGACAAGCAAAGATATGGATTTTTTCGGCCCTTGGGAGCTTGCATTTGTCGGTGTCTATTTAGTCGCCGTGCTCTTCGGGGGTTGGATTACGTCGCGGCGAAACGCAGGCGTGGAAGATTTCTTTCTTGGCGGTAGATCCATCCCCTGGCCAGCGGTTCTTCTCTCGATTACCGCGACCGAAATCAGCGCGGTCACCTTTTTGGGGGTGCCGGGCACTGGCTTCGAGGGTGATATGAGCTACCTGCAGTTTGGTGTGGGATCTTTACTGGCGCGGTTCCTTGTTGCCTTCCTCTTTCTCGGTGCTTTTTACCGGAGTCGTTGTGTTTCGATTTACCAATATCTCGGCGATCGTTTCGGGAAGGGCTCCCATCGAACTGCGGCAATCTTCTTCGTCGTCTCCAGAATCAATGCATCGGCGATTCGGTTGCTGCTGGCTGCGGCCGGATTGTCGGTTTTTTTTGGAGTGCCTATTTGGCTAGCGATTCTGGTTTTCTCAGGAATCGCTCTTATCTACACCGTATCCGGAGGTATCCGGGCGGTCATCTGGACAGATTGTATCCAAGCGGCCGTATTTATCGGAGGAGGAATCGCTGTATTCTGGTTTCTTACCAGTGAGATTGGCTGGGGAACATTTTGGAGTGAGGCTGCGGAATCCGGAAAATTAAACGTATTCAATTGGGCTCCCGCAGAAGGCACCAGATGGTTCTCGGATTGGAATTTATTCTATTTGGCCTGCATCAATGGGTTCGTGATGACTTCTGCCGCTCTCGGCTGCGATCAAGATCTTACCCAACGCATGCTTACCTGTCGCTCGCTGGGCCGCGCTAGATGGAGTGTGATCCTAAGTGGATTTCTTGGGATTCCCATAGCAGCCTTGTTTCTCATTTCCGGAGTGGCTCTATCGATCTGGTTGCGAACAGAGGGAGTCACGGTGCCGGACGATGTCGGAGCAAACCGGATCTTCGCTTGGTTTATCGCCGAGGCAGCACCAGCTGGATTGCGGGCTCTCTTATTTGTAGGGATTCTCGCCACTGCGATGTCCAGTCTCGACTCTGCCCTCAATGCCCTGAGCTCCTCGATGATCTATGACCTAGCTGGAAAGCGTTTTCAAAAGAACGTTCTCTTTTCAAGGCTGGGGATCGTCGTCTTTGGGATTCTTTTGGCGGGTATCGCCATTTTACTGGCCGACTATCAGGAGAGTTTTGTCTGGCTAGGTTTTAAGATTGTCGGAGTCACCTATGGCTCGCTTTTGGGAATCTTCCTTCTCGGGCTAACAACCCGCCATCCCCGCGGGACCGACAAGGGAAATATATTGGCCATGGTTGTTGGGGCTGTGCTCTCAGCTATTTTGTTGGCGTTGACAGAGGCTGAAATCATTCCGCTCGGTTGGACATGGATCCCGCTGATTAATACGGTGATCACCTTCGCCATAGCGTTCTCCTTTTCAAGCGCGGAAAATGAGCGTCCACCCGGAACAACTGCGGCGGAATGATTTTAATCAATTAGAAGTAACGGGATACCAATATGAGTAAAAAACGAATCATACTCGGTTGCGGATACGTCGGCTCTGCCCTGGCCAGGGAGTGGCTGTCGCAAGGCTTCCAAGTCTGGGGGGTTTCCAGGAATAGAGAAACACTCAGTGAGATTCAGCATCCGGACTTTCACGCCGTTGTCGCCGACGTGGATTCCCACGATTGGCACAAGCAAGTGCCGGTGAGTCCAAGTGTTCTGCTGAATTGTGTCAGTTCGGCCGGTGGTGGAATGGAAGGATACCGGAAATCATATCTAGGGGGGAATACCTCCTTGCTAGAATGGTCACGGCAGGCAGACCCGCGCCGAATTCTCTATACCGGTTCGACAGCGGTATATCCGTTTTCCGACGGACGAAAAGTTTTTGAGGAAGATGCGGGAGGAGACTTGTCCGAAAGGGGCGAAATAATCCTCAAGTCCGAAAGGATGCTTTTAGAAAATCCGCAAATAGGAGCGAAATCGACCGTCCTCCGACTGACAGGAATTTATGGTCCCGGTCGCCATTCTCTCCTCGATCGGCTAAGGGATGGAGAAACCATACTCCCCGGAGATGGAGATACCTTCCTGAATTTAATTCACCTGACGGATATCGGTTCGGCAGTGGAAGCGCTGCTCGCCTCCGAGTCTGGAGGAGGTAAGGCCTACAATGTGTCGGATGGAACTCCGACGAAAAAGACCGAAGTAGTTCGCTGGTTGGCGGACCGCATAGGAATCGAATGCCCCCAGTTCGATCCAAAGGCTGCCGGTAGTCGAAAGATGACAGTCAACCGGAGCGGTGGTCCACCGAACCGACAGATCCAAATAGATCGGATCCGGAAAGAAATCGGATGGCAGCCAACCTGCCCGAGTTTCCGGGAAGGATACGCTCTGATGGGCGTTTAGATAAAGCGTAAGCTGCTTACCTGAATGAGGTTATGGCAATATCTCGATGTCAATTAATTCTTCAATAAGTAACCAGGTTAATTTAAGTTGACAAAAAGTAGGCTCCGCAAATTGCTTTCTTCAACAACGATGGCGGTGATCAATATCTCGGGGTGGTGGAAATTCTTTCTTCAGAATTGGCTCTTGTGATGGGTGGTGATAGGGTTTGTGCATGAAGAAATACTGGTTGATGAAGTCGGAGCCGGATGCGTTTTCGATCGATGATTTGAAGAAATGTAAGGGTGGGACGGAGCCTTGGGACGGGATCCGTAATTATCAGGCACGCAACTTTATGCGGGATGATATGCAAATCGATGATGAGGTGCTTTTTTATCACTCCAACTGCAAAGAGCCTGGAATTGTGGGCATTGCTGAAATTGCCTCAGAGCCCTATCCGGATCAGACCGCCTTTGACCCGAAATCGAAGTATCACGACCCGAAATCCGATCCGGAGAAGCCTCGCTGGATTCTTGTCGATGTTCGGTATGTTGAAAAGCTTCCACGAACGGTCACTCTCTCCGAAATGCGTGAAACGTCAGCTTTGGAGGAAATGCGAATTCTCCAGCGCGGGAATCGCCTCTCAATCACACCGGTCAGAAAAAAAGAATTCGACCGGATTGTGAAGATGAGTCGCTCTTAGAGGCCGACGGTCGCTTCTATGTCGAAGGGGACAACAATTGTTTCCTGGCCAGTGTAGCGTTCTACACTGATGACCATCTCTTTTGGCTGCTCAGGAAGATTAAAGGTCCAACCTACATTCGTCACGTTGCCAAAACTCATCGTGCTTTTGCCTCCCTCTTCGAAGTCGAGCTCGGTTCCGTCTAAGCCGAGAAGAGTAATGCTCTCAATTGCCGATGGGTCCGTTTGGGCAGCGATTTTCAATTTGAATGGGTAGTTTTTCTGCGACCACTGAGGAGTTCCAAAATCTTGCAACGTAAACTCGATTCCTCCAACCGTCGTTTTTGCCTCTTCCTTTACCGCTATTTTATCGGAGCGCAGATTTTCTTTTCCAGTTGCTTTGATGAGGGTGATCGATCCTTTGGCTAATACTGCCTGGGCATCCATAGAGGGAACGAGAGGCCCTTGGATTTCGATGAGGACAGCTTTTCCGTCATCGCTAAATCTTGGAAAGCAGTTGGAAGACTAGGGCAAACGAAAGAAGGATTGAGCGTTTCGACATAGGATTAAGCTGATGGGGGATTATAACGGTTCCAGAATCAGACTTACAAACGAACTAGCGGCCTCAAGCTTCCAAAATAGACCGGATCAGTCGGTCCAGGTGGATGTGCGCGGGTGGATATAGGCCATTGCGCGATATTCTTGGGTCCAGTCGCGGAAACTGGAAATCTTTTGGGTCCCAGTGGTCGGGCCATTCTTCGGGGATCTTTGGCGGAAGGATTTGGACGGGTTCCCCATTGCGGAACCCGGTCAGATGGTTTGCATGTTCGCTGGATTCCGTGGTGGAGCGAACGGCGGAGCAAGCGGTGAAGAGGACTTGGATCCCGTGGAGACCGGCGCCGCGGAGGACGGGTTCGGCCAAGCGGCGAACCAGGTCTTCCAGTAACGAACGGTCTTCCGGTCGGAAGAGATCGATCTTTGTGGCGGTGAGAACGATACTTCTGAGACGACCGGGAAATACAGAGTCATCGACGGGAGTGAAGGATCGGCCCATGAAAGAAGCCAGACGGCTCCAGACAGAATCGAGTCGAACCAATAGATCACCAACAGCAGAGAGCAGGGCGTGCTGGTCGCGCAAGACGGAGGGTCCACCGGAAAGAATCCAGCCGACATCGATGGGCAGTATCAGTGCATCCGCTTCAGCGATCAGTCGCTCTAGTGGTTTAACTCTTTTCTCTCGGTATTCGGCAAACCGCTTGGCAAATAGCTCCTCCAAATCAGGGTAGTTTGCGGATAAGTGACCGGGCAGGGGCGCGAAATGATCCTCTCCGGTTCGGTGCTCCGGTTCGAAAACACGACCGCAAAGAGTGGAGGGTGTCGTCAGGTAACGGCCACGCCGGGTCGCCTCTACTACTGCGTCGGCATACACATTGGCTGCAAGATCTGGGTCTCCCTTACTCTCGACAAGTTTCTTGCGCAAATCATCCAGCGCCTGTCCTGACATCGGATCGAGAGGATCGGGAAAAAGATTAAAAACGGCATCGCTCCAAGCCCGGTAATTCCCAGCCCCGAGAAAGTCGGCCACGCATTCACCGGGAAAATCCACAAAATCCAGGACCATGTCTCTCTTCCAGAACTTCCGGTTAGAGGCGCGGAATCGGAGTGCTGAAGGTTTGACCGTAATCTCCGGCCAGAGGCCACTTTCGGAAGCTTCGCGTAGAATGCGGTCCAGTGGCAGTCCGGGAAGATCCCCAGGATAGGGTTCAACCCCGTGCTGAATCCAGTCGTCATTCGTGTTTAAGAAGCGTGCCGGATCTTTCCGGAGGTGGTCGAGGATGGAGGCAAGAAGGACGGATTTCCCGGAATGCCTCGGGCCGACCACGACAATGCGGCGATATTGGCTTATCTTTGGTAGGGAGGAGATCATGAAACGTTTTCAAGCACTAGACTGTCGGAAAGAGTCCACGCTTCAATGCCTCATTTTTACGCCCGAGGGTTTCGATTGTGTAGAAACGGGTTCCCTATTTTTCTGACTCGCTACCGACTTTGAAGTGCCCAAAAGTATCCTAATGAACAACTACCTCGAATCTGTTCTTGAAATCGTACGAAAGCGGAATCAAAGCGAGCCCATTTTCATTCAAGCTGTTGAAGAAGTTTTACCGTCACTGGATCCGGTGCTGTCGGAATTCCCAGAGATTGAATCGTTGAACCTACTGGAGCGCATCTGCGAGCCAGAGCGCCAATTTATCTTTCGGGTTTCGTGGCCTGATGATGAGGGGAAGATACATGTGAATCGGGGGTTTCGTGTCGGATTCAACAGTGCTTTGGGTCCCTTCAAGGGAGGGTTGCGGTTTCATCCCACGGTGAACCTTGGGGTCGTTAAGTTCCTCGGATTTGAGCAGATTTTTAAAAACAGTCTTACCGGGTTGGCTCTGGGTGGCGGAAAGGGAGGTTCAGACTTTGATCCGCGCGGTAAGTCCGATGCGGAAGTGATGCGGTTTTGCCAGAGTTTCATGACAGAGTTGCACCGGCACATTGGGCAACAAACTGATGTGCCAGCGGGCGACATCGGCGTGGGGGGTCGGGAGATTGGGTATTTGTTTGGACAATACAAGCGGTTGACAAACCGGTATGAGCTAGGAGTTATTACTGGAAAAGATGCCTCGTGGGGAGGGTCGTTGGCTCGCAAAGAAGCGACCGGTTACGGATGTGTTTATTTTGCTGAAGCTATGCTGAAGGAACGAGGGGAGACGCTGGAAGGGAAAACCGCAGTAGTCTCCGGGTCCGGAAATGTCGCGCTCTACACGATTCAGAAATTACAGCAAAAAGGTGCGCGAGTGGTTTCTTGTTCGGACTCGGATGGATCTCTCTTCGCGCCAGATGGAGTAGATTTCGATTGCTTGAAAAACCTAAAAGAAGTCGAGAGAGACCGTCTTTCAAATTATCCTATGACCCGAGGCGGGATCGAGTTCCGCCCCGACCACAAGGTTTGGGATATTCCCTGTGACTTGGCTTTTCCCTGTGCAACTCAGAACGAAATCTCGTTGGAGGATGCGGAAAATCTTCTGAGCAATGGTTGTAGTCTTGTTTGTGAGGGGGCGAATATGCCTTGTGAACCGGGCGCTATTCACCGTTTTCAGGAGGCAAAGATCCTCTTCGGTCCGGCGAAGGCGGCTAATGCCGGTGGAGTTGCGGTTTCTGCTCTGGAAATGCAGCAAAATGCGTCCCTAGAGCATTGGACCTTTACGCAGGTCGATGATCGACTTCAGGATATTATGAAGGGGATTCACCAGAGGTGCCTGAACTTTGCAGCCCGCTATGCTGATGCGGAAAACTACCAAGCTGGAGCAAATATTGGCGGCTTTGTCCGCGTCGTCCAGGCAATGAAAGCTTTTGGGCTTAGTTAGGCCTCTACAGCCTTGCATTTGGCGGGGAGCAAACCACACTAGTAAACTGTATGGGCGTTACTAATAGTTCCAGTCTGCAGGGACAGCTTCTTCACCGCGAGTTACGAGACTTGGATCGTCCCGAGACGGTCTTGTCTCTCTTTCAAGTTCTGGAGAGTTACCAGCACGCGTTGCAAGCGACCCGCACCCCGGAAGAAGTTATTGAACTGACCTCCGAATATTTAAACGGTATAGGTCTTTTTCGAACGATCGGATTCTATCTGGGAAATTTAGAGGAAGGGAAATGGGTTCATGCAAGGTGCGAGCCTTTGGCGATGAAACCAAATTTGGATTCATTTTTTACACAGCAGATTGCCAATGAACGATTCACAGCCGCCGTGCGCCAGAGTCGGTTCGTTCCCGTGTCGTTGGCGAATTCGCCGCTTGGTAAAGTCGCCATCATCCAGAGACTTCATGCGCAGGGTACTACGCATGGGGTATTTGTGGGTGTCCTCAAGTCGGAGATCGATGCGGAAATTCAGATGGAGCTTAGTCTTCTTTCTTTTTTCCTCTCGGAGGCATCCAATCTCTTGGAAAATCTTCGATTGCGGAATGAGATCGAGAAGGACAAGGGGCACTTGGAAAATCGCGTAGAAGAAAGGACGATTGAGTTGAGTGAGGCAAAAAGTGAAGCCGAAGCTTCGAGCCGGGCAAAGAGTGAGTTTCTCTCGGTGATGAGCCATGAATTACGGACTCCGATGAACGGTATAATCGGGTTCACAAACCTGTTGAGAGATTCCGACCTCTCGGAAACACAGATTGAACAAGTGGACCGAATTGATTCCTGTGCTGAAGGGCTCCGCGAGATTATTGATGATATCCTGGATTATTCTAAGATTGAATCCGGTCGTCTGGACATCACCTCGGAGCCCCTTCCGGTGCGGGACTTGGTCGAAAGCGTGCTGGAAGTGCATGCTTGGCCGGCGGTGGTGAACCAAAACGAAGTAACGTGCCATTTCGGCGAGGATATTCCCAGGTGGATTCTTTCCGATAGTTCCCGGTTGCAGCAAATCCTCTCCAATCTTGTGGGGAACGCCATTAAGTTCACCAAGCGCGGTCAGGTTAAGGTTACTTTGTCGAAAACCAATTTGCCGGAGATCGAGGACAACCCTGACCTGGTGGGTCTTCGTTTTGAAGTGAGTGACACAGGTGAAGGCTTCGATCCAGGAAGGAAGGACGAGATGTTCCGACCCTTTATTCAAGGTGATTCTTCGGATCGGCGGAGACATGGTGGAACGGGTATTGGCTTAGCCATTGTCAATCGATTGGTAGCCCTGATGGGTGGCACGGTTGAAGCATTTTCGGTCCTCGGGGAAGGTGCCACTTTTTCATTTTCCATCATTGCTCACCTCACCAAGGCCTTGGAGGAAGCGCCAACATTTCCGGATCTCACCGGGGAGCGCGTCGTGGTTTACTCAAAGGGGGGGACGATCCGTGAGGTCTTGGAATCCTACCTTGTCCGTTGTGGGGCGAAGGCGATTCTTACTGCGGATCCGGATGAGACCCGCAAAGCCCTAGCCGATGCCGCCAATCTACTAATTTACGATGTCTCGGATAGCCCTCCAACAGGGATGAATTCGCTGACCTCCCTGCTCGCTGATCAAGGGAGTGAGGTGCCGCCGGTTGTGGCCATCGGTACAGTGGAGATTTTCGAAGAAGAATTCCGTCCCTTAGGCAGCACCTTGGTCGGTCGATTGGTGAAGCCGATTCGCGAGCGTGAAATTGCCCGAATTTTGAGGGTATGGAAGAATGCAGGAGAGGATCCTTCGTCCATGACATCGGTCTCCAAGCCCGATGTTGACCACCAAATTGCGAAGCGCTTCCCTATGAACATCCTGGTTATAGACGAAAAGGCAATCAGTCGGAAAGTCCTTATGATGAGCCTTGCCTCATTTGGTTATCGTGCGGATGGAGTTGAGAGTGTCGACTTGGCCCGTGATGCACTGCGAAGACGAGGCTACGACATCATTTTTCTGGGAGAGGAAGATAGCCAACCCTTCTCAGCCGAGACGGTGGAGGCATTGCGCAATTTCCACACAGAGGAAGCGGGGTGGGATGGCCCAGTGTCCGTCTATCTATGCAGTGCCCGCCCATCTACGGACTTTGAAGAGGAGGTGAAAACCGGTGTGATTCAGGGTCTTCTTCGCCGCCCGGCTCGTTGGCATTTGTTGCGCGAGCTCCTAACCGCGCACAGCAAATAGCTTTTCTTGTTTTGGGGTGCGCGCGTTGCATTCCCAGCAGTAAGCTCTTTCTTACACAATATGGAAACGTTTACCGATACACCGAAACTCGATTTGGCGGCAGTGCGCCGCGAGTTTCCCATACTTTCACGGGAGAAGTACGGTAAGCCGCTCGTTTATTTCGATAATGCGGCTTCTACCCAAAAACCGCGTTGTGTCATTGATAAGATGGATCGGTTTTATTCCGATGGATATTCAAATATTCACCGTGGCGTTCACTTTTTGAGCGAAGAGGCGACAGCGGCTTACGAACAAGCGCGGGGATCTGTTGCAAAGTTCATCGGAGCAGAGAGTTCTGATCAAATTGTCTTTACCCGAAATGCTACGGAATCGGTCAACTTGGTTGCTTCCAGTTTTCTCCCGAGCGTGGCGCGGCCGGGAGCTTCGATCGTCGTCACGGTCATGGAGCACCATGCCAACATCGTTCCCTGGCAACTGGCGGCTGCGAAGCTCGACATGCATGTTCGGCCAGTGCGCGTATCCCAGCAAGGAGAGGTCGACCGCAACGATTTCCGCAAGGCACTTTCGGAAGATGCCGTGATGGTCGCCTTTTGCCATGTATCCAATTCTCTGGGAACGATAAATCCTGCACGGGAAATGATCATTGAATCCCATGAGAAAGGCCTGCCAGTCTTGCTGGATGGGGCACAAGCTGTGCCGCACTTCCCGGTTGATATGCGGGAGCTTGGTTGCGACTTTTTCGTATTTTCCGGACACAAATTATTCGGACCCACCGGGATCGGCGTTCTTTACGGCAAAAAAGAACGATTGGAGAGCATGCCGCCGTATCAGGGTGGAGGCGATATGATTGAGAGAGTTTCTTTCTCGGGCACAACCTATGCACCACCACCGGCCCGGTTTGAGGCAGGGACTCCTCACATCGCTGGAGCGATTGGATTGGGCGAAGCCATCCGCTATATTGGCGGTCTCGGACATGCCGTTATGGAAAGCCAGGAACAGGCGCTTCTCGATCACGCAACGAAAGGACTGCGCGCAGTGGATGGATTGCGCATTATCGGCGAGGCAACAGAGAAAGTGGCGGTCGTCTCTTTCGTTGTCGACGGGGTTCATCCACATGATTTGGCCACCTTCCTTGATCGGGACGGGGTAGCCGTCCGGGCGGGTCATCACTGCACGCAACCGCTTCTTGAATTCTATGGACTCAACGCAACCACACGCGCATCCTTCGCTTTTTACAACACTCTGGAAGAGGTGGATGTGTTTTTGGAAAGCCTAAAGAGCGCGGTTGATCTCCTGCGGTAGGATTCGCTCCTCGGATCTCTTGAGCTTATTAGTCGGGTCTATTGCTGCGAAGCTTTTCCGATTCTAAGAGTACCGATTCCGGCGGGGATAGCTCCAGCAGCAATCAGTAGAATGGCGAAAAGAGAGTAGGCTCCGACAGGAGGAAAAAGGAAGCAGACGACAGCTCCAAATAACCACACCGCAGCAAGGAACTTCACCGGAATGGATTCAACGAAGTGACCAAGAACGAAGGAAGCGGCTGCCAGTAGTACCGAGAGGGATCCGGGGACGATCACCGAAGGTAATTGTCGGACAATGCTGAAAGCGATCGTCAACCAGATGAGTCCGGCGGGGAGCAAAAACTGCTTGGACTTCCAGTAGGCGCTGAATGCGGAACCTGGACCAGCCACGTAAAGTAAACAAACTGCCCCGCCAATCAATAATGACGGTAGCCAGATAAACAAGGCGGAGCTTATGTCTATTTCATAGTATAGCCGCAATGCCTCTGAAGCCGAGCACTTAGCCGCGATGAGTGTCCCAAAGAAGGATAGAAACAGCAGCCCGCGTAGGCTGTCTTTGTCGAGAGCTTTAGGTGTAGGGAGATTTTTCTGGTTCATTTTGCTGATCAAAAGCATCCGGGTGATAGCCAAACCAAGTGGCTAAGGTTACTCGGAGGAGAAAAGGATAGAGTAGCGTTGGGAGGATAAATGAGAGCGCCACACCAAAAGTAATCGCAAACCACCCGGGAATCCAGCCCAAGACGAAACCTAGAAGCAGAGGGCAAACTGCAAATACAACGACTAATACATAACCAACAACCGTTGTTCCGAGAGTAACCCCGCTTTCTTCTTGAAAGCGTAAACCGCAGTAAGGGCACTCATGCCGAAGCCGGAAACCCCATTTACGCATCTGGTCGGGCTGACTTGCGTCGCCATGGAAGAGACCGGGACCACCGCAGCGGGGGCAGAGGCCTGTAAAGCATCGCCGCACCACTAGACCGCGGGGTGGGGATGTTTCTTCGCCTGATTCGTGATCGGCTCGTCGGATTGGGTTGTTTTCGACCATTGATAGAAGCAATAGCCGAAAATCGGCAAAACGAAAAGCATTCCCCCCACTTTCATGAAAAGACCACCCAGAACTTGATCGTCCAACGGGCTCAAGTTGATGATGCGAGGAGCCCACTCATAGGTGCTGTAGAGAACTGTGCCGGACATGGTGAGAATGCCAAAAACCGGAAGTTGGGTGACCATTAAAACAAATAGCATAAGCAATCGGCCCGGGTAGCTGATGGGAGGGAGGACTTTCGATGGGGAAAATAGATTCCACGCGACCCCAATGGAAGGAAGCCAAATGGTGATGTGCTCAACGATGTGGACCGTCTTATTAGCCAGTGCTGCCTCATAGAGTGTCGGCACGTGCCAAAGGCTAAAGGAGAGGGTAAAAATAGCGCCGGTTGCAACGGGGTGGAGTATTTTGCCAAAGACACGAACGAGTCGTGGATGAGAGCGGAAGAAATCGTCTATCTGTTCCGGGGGAAGACCGATGACAAAGAGGACGGGTGTCACGTACATCAACAGCAGGTGTTGCAGCATGTGAGCAGAAAACAAGTAGTCTTCACCTATCTGGTCGAGGGGTGATCCCACGGCGAGATAGGTGGTGGCGAGCCCCGCGTAAAAACACCAACATCTCCACGCCTGTAGATCCCTGTTGCCGGGCCGAAAAGGGCCCACCCAGAGGGCAAAAAGCCACGCGGGGAGCAGAAGCCCAATCAAAAGAAAGGGCTCGGTATGCCAGTGGAGGGTCAAATTCATTTGATCAAAAATTAGTCGAAGACTGCTCAAAGGCAAAAAGGAATTGGCCTTCTTACGCTCTTGAGAGTTAGGCAAAGTTGTGCTTTATATGAAATTATGGATCGCAAGCGTTTTGTTCAACTCGTCGGTGCCGGTATTGCAACCGGCTCTTTTGGGTTGTGGCCACTTCGATCCATGGCTGCTTCAGCTGGAACCTACACGGTTGGCAAAGGCGACACTCTTTCCGGGATTGCTGTAAAGTTTGGGACTTCGGTGCAGGCAATTCGTTTTGAAAACGGGCTGTCGGGGGATCTGATTCGAATTGGTCAGGTTTTGCGGCTGCCCAGTGATAATAATGTGCTAGCCGGTGTGCGTGCTGTCTCCGAACCCAAAAGGGGAGGACTGAGGACTTGGCGCTACATCGTCGTGCACCATGCCGGAGTCGGTACCGGAAATGCGGCTATCTACGACCAATACCACCGAAATAAAGTCGGGATGAGGAATGGTCTCGCCTACCACTTTGTGATTGGAAATGGCACCAAATCAGGAGACGGGGAGATTGAGATTGGATCCAGGTGGGATCGACAGCTGAATGGGGGGCACGTCAAGTCATCGAAAGTGAATGATGTTGGGATCGGTATCTGCCTTGTGGGAAACTTCCAATCAACCCGACCCACTCCGCGGCAGATTGCTTCCCTTACAGCGTTAACCGGTTATCTCAGAGATTTGGTTCCAACCCGCACAAAATTTGCGGTTCATAGAGAAATTGACGGCAAGAATCATACGGTCTGCCCGGGGCGTTATTTTCCCACCTCAAAGATGCACGCGCAATTTCCGGACGAGTGGTGATCCCTTGCTAACTGGTAGGACTCAGTTCCTTTAGCAAATCAAAGATACCCGTAAGTTTATTCGGGCGAATGGGTTTGCTGATGTGGCCGTCGAAACCAATCTCACTCGTTCTTTTACAGGCAGTTGGAGTCTCATCAGCTGTCTGAGCGATAAGAAGGGGTAACTTCCCAGTGCGCTTCTCAATGATCTTTTCTCCGCACTCAAAGCCGCTCATTTCTGGCATGTGCAGATCCATCAGGATGAGTTCGAATTTTTCTCCGGCGAGTATTTTGAGGGCCTCTTCGCCGCTCTCGCAAGTTGTGGCTGCAGCTCCCATTTTGCGGATCATATGGCTGAGAATTACCCGGTTCGTCGATATGTCATCGACGATGAGAACACGAATTGATTGTGACGATGAGTTCTCGCATTGACCGTTCTCCGGTTCCCTGGGTCGCAGCCGTTCACGGCTATGATTTCGTGGGTACGGAGCAGCAGCGATTTCTGAGGAAGTCTTAATCATCTGATAATATACTAAGGTAGATAATATTTTCACTTAATAATTAAAACATAAAACAATCTTTATTAATAAATTTTATAAATATTTTACTAGAATTAAAAATTAAGGCCTTTTGGAGGGTGGCTTTCCCGATTCAGGTGGAGTTGCACCCTATTTTCACTGATTTACAGGACGGGGTTGCAATTCCGGCGATGCCTTAGACTTTGGTGACATGGCAACAAGCAAATCGGTTCTTCTCTGGTTTCGGCAGGATCTGAGAATCCGGGACAATGCAGCTTTCGCGGCTGCGATGGATTCAGGCAATGAAATCATTCCTGTTTTTATCTGGGATGAGGAAGGCGAGGGCGAGTGGCTTCCAGGGGCCGCGTCTCGGGTTTTTCTACACCAAGCCCTGCAGTCTCTTGCATCCGACCTGAAGGGTCACGGGCTGGAATTGGTTATGCGAACCGGAAGCAGTCGGGACGTGCTACAATCCTTATTGGAAGAGACCGATGCGGATGGTGTCTTCTGGAACCGGAGGTATGAGCCCACAATTGTAGAGCGGGACTCCGGGCTCAAGAAATCGTTGCGCGGCCAAGGGAAGGTAGCCGAGAGCTTCAACGCGACCCTGCTCCACGAGCCATGGGAGGTGTCCACCCAAGCGGGTAAACCCTTCCAGGTCTTTACCCCCTTCTGGAGAAATGCTGGAAGCCGCGATAAACCCGATCCGATAGCCGTCGATCTGCGAAAGCTGAAGGTGCCGTCCCGATTCCCCAAATCGGATCCACTGGATTCACTCGACCTTCTTCCTTCAAAAGAGTGGGGAGATAGGGTGGCCCGGTTTTGGGAGGTTGGCGAAACGGCCGCTGAGAAGCTGCTCAATCAATTCCTCGCTGGCCCCGTGGAAGACTATGATGAGGAGCGCAATCGGCCGGATCATGAGGGAACTTCCAAGCTATCGCCCTATCTACATTGGGGGCTTCTCGGGCCGCGGCAGGTCTGGAGGGCAGCGATCGATCAGGGGCAGCGGCAAACGAATGGTGGGAAAACCTTTCTCTCGGAGATCGGTTGGAGAGAATTTGCCTACCATGTGCTCTACCATTTCCCACACACCCCGGAGCAGCCGCTTCGGGACAAGTATAAGGCCTTCCCGTGGAAGGAAAATGCAACCTTCCAAGAACTCTGGCGGAGAGGGAAGACGGGCTACCCAATCGTCGACGCCGGGATGCGTCAGCTCTGGGAAGAAGGGTGGATGCACAATCGGGTTCGGATGATTGTCGGGTCTCTGTTGGTAAAGCATCTGCTTCAGCCCTGGACAGTGGGCGCCCGGTGGTTCTGGGATTGCCTCGTCGACGGGGATTTAGCCTCCAATACCCTGGGTTGGCAGTGGGCTGGAGGCTGCGGAGCGGATGCTGCTCCCTATTTTCGTGTCTTCAACCCGATGACCCAGGGCAAGAAATTCGATCCCGACGGGAAGTATGTTCGGCGATACGTTCCGGAATTAGCCGAGCTGTCCAGTAAACACATCCATGAGCCTTGGGAGGCGTCGGAAGAGATTCTCGAGAAGGCTGGCATCTGCCTCGGCGAGGATTATCCGTATCCAATAATAGAACACAAAAAAGGACGTGAGCGCGCCTTGAAAGCATTTGAAGAAGTAAAAGGATGAGTGTGTCGAAGATAAGAAATTTGGTTGTCGTTCTGGGAGATCAATTGAATCCCCGTGCGGCGTGGCGTGATAAATTTGACGAAAAAAAAGACGCTATTTGGATGGCAGAGGTCCAGACCGAGGCGAAACACGTTTGGTCTCACAAACAAAGGATCGCTCTCTTCCTGGCCGCAATGCGACATTATGCGGAAGATAGAAAGGAGGAGGGTTGCACGGTCCACTACACCAAGATGGAGGACACCGATCCCAGAAACACGTTGGGATCCCTGCTGGAGAGGTTCTTGGGCTCAAACGAAGTGGACACGGTTCGCATCGTTCAACCTGGAGAATGGCGGGTTCTTGATTTGCTGGAGAGCGCGGTCAAGCGCTCTAAGAGTGAGTGGGAGGTGCTTCCCGATGACTCTTTTTACACCACACCGGAGCAGTTTGCGAAGTGGGCTGACGGCAGAAAGCAATTACGCATGGAGTACTTCTACCGCGAGGTGCGCAAGCGGGAAGGCGTTCTGATGACAGAGGACGGCAAGCCCGAGAAGAAGTGCTGGAATTTTGATTCGGAGAACCGTAGTTCCTTTGGCCGGAAGGGCCCGGAGGATGTTCCCGCGCCATACACGCCCCGCCCCGATTCCATTACCAAGGAAGTTTTCGAGTTGGTCGAGAAGCGGTTTTCAGACCACCCGGGATCATTGGAAAAATTTTCCTGGCCAGTGACACCCGCTGAGGGAAAGCGCGCCTTGGACGACTTTATCGAGAAGCGCTTGCCTCGCTTTGGGGAAGTCCAGGATGCGATGTGGACCGATGAACCATTTCTATTTCACTCCAGAATCTCGGCCGCCCTGAATTTAAAGCTTCTCGATCCACGGCTGGCTGTGGAGAAGGCTGAAGAGGCGTACCGCGAGGGGAGGGCGCCCATTGCCGCGGTGGAAGGATTTATCCGCCAAATCCTCGGTTGGCGCGAGTATGTGCGTGGGGTCTATTGGCTTCTGATGCCGGAATACCTCGAGCGCAACGAGTTGGGAGCGGATAAGGACCTGCCGGAATTTTACTGGACCGGTGAGACTGAAATGAACTGCTTGCGGCAGAGCATTGGGCAGACCCTCGAGTATGGATACGCGCATCACATTCAGCGTTTGATGGTCACCGGGCTCTATGCTCTTCTACTCGGCGTGCGTCCGCAAGCCGTTCATGAATGGTATCTGGCGATATATATCGATGCTGTCGAGTGGGTGGAATTACCGAACGTCATGGGGATGTCGCAGTTTGGCGATGGGGGGGTTATGGCCTCCAAGCCCTATGCCGCAACCGGCAAATACATCCAGCGGATGAGCAACTACTGCTCGGATTGCCGTTTTAACCCGGCGAAATCAACCGGGGAGGATGCCTGTCCCTTTACGACTCTTTATTGGGATTTTCTCGCCCGGAACGAGAAGGCTCTGCAGGGCAATCAGCGGATGAACTTTCAGATGAAGAATCTCGAGCGGAAAGATTCTGCCGAATTGCGAAAGATTCGATCGGCTGCGAAGGAAATCCGGGGTTAAGACGATACCTTTTTAAAGGGATCAGGCCAAGGAGCGAACATGTGGATAATTCAAAATTTTACGATCGCCGGTCACAATCTCCAATCGCTGAAGTCTTGCCGTGGCAACTAGAATTCGGTCGGCAGGGTCGGTATGAAACTCTTCTGGTAGTGAATATGCCTCCTCGATTACTTCCAGATCAATCGGCACAACCGACCATCCATTCAATTCTATGGCATTTCGAAACCATACCTTCCAATGCTGATTTAGTTCTAAGCGTTTGCTTATAGATAAACAGGCTAGCTCTCCCACAGAAATGGCTGAGACAAAGATAGTTTCTTCGGGGTCCACCATTCGACGGAGTGTCTTTTCGGATAGGCGCTCGGGATCATGTGCCGCCCAGATAATGGCGCAGGTATCCAATAAAAGGCTCATTGAGGAGAAAGATCACCCCATTCTTCGGCGGCCATACTGGGTTGAGTTAAATCGCCCTTGACTCGAATGGAAGGGTCAAAACCTAAAGTAGTCTTTTAATTGACCATGTCAATGAAGTCGGGATCTATTGAATTCCGTTCATGGTTTCGCGGTTGCTCCGGGAGTGATGTCTTTCATTCTGATGGGATGAGTGGGATGGTTTTAGTGACCGGTGCGAGTGGTTTTGTCGGAGGGGCGGTTTGCCGTGCCTTATGCGAGAAAGGCTACTCGGTCCGGGGGACGGGTCGGCGGGAGAGGCCTGCCGGGTTGGCCGATGACGTGGAATACCTTGCCGGAGACCTTTGCGATACGGCTTTTGTTCAAAAACTTTGCGAGGGCGTGCAAGTGGTGGTTCATGCTGCAGCGAAAGCCGGTGTATGGGGACCAGAAGAAGATTATCTACGGGCCAATGTGGAGGCGACGGAAATTCTGTTGCAGTCGGCTCGGGAGAGCGGGGTCGTGGCCTTCGTGTTAACAAGCACACCCAGTGTGGTTTTCGATGGAAAGCCTATTCAGGGCGGGGACGAACGGATGCCTTACGGCGAGTCTTTCCCCTGCGCCTATCCGGCGACGAAAGCGGTTGCGGAGCGGATGGTTCTCGCTGCCAATAAAGACGACTTTCGCACATTGGCTTTGAGGCCCCATCTAATCTGGGGTCCGGGGGATAATCATCTTTTCCCGAGGGTCTTTGATCGCGCGGATGCCGGAAAGTTGCGCATGGTCGGGGAGGGGACGAATCGCGTCGATCTAACTTACATCGACAATGTGGCAGCAGGTCATGTCGCCGCAGTGGAATCACTCTTGGCAGGGAAGGGTGGGGGTGCCGCTTATTTCCTGACCCAGGACGAGCCCGTCGAACTGTGGCCGTGGGTGAACCGGGTTCTCGCTGGAACGGGTCGACAGGAGATCCGACGGAAGGTGCCCCTCAAAGCAGCCTATTTCGCGGGTGTCGTATGCGAGCTCCTTTGGAAGATTACCCAGCGGTCGAGCGAACCGCCGATGACTCGTTTCGTGGCTCAGGAGATGGCGAAGGATCATTGGTTTTCCTCGAGGGCCGCGCGCGAAGTGCTCGGATACCGTCCATTGGTTACAATGGAAGATGGGTTGAAGACCTATCTCGAAGCTTTGCGAAATGGGGATTGAAAGCCGCAGCCGCCTGAGCCAGCGCATTCCTTTCGATCCCGCTCGTCTTCCCTTCTTCTACGGTTGGGTCATTGCTGTTGTCGGCACCTTTGGAATGATAGCGACAGTTCCGGCAACTCCTCCGGGTTTCGCGCCCTTTGTCGACCCAATGATGAAGGAGCTAGAGGTGACGCGGGCGTCCCTGACCTTTGCGTTTACCTGGGGGACGATACTTGCTGGTGTTGCCATTCCTTTCGCCGGTTTCTGGGTGGATCGCCTTGGGGTGAGGGTGGCAGCGATGATGTCCTATTTTTTTCTCGGGTTGAGCATGGTGACACTCAGCTATCCACTTTATTTTTCGGAGTTGATTCAGGGACTTGGACTTTCGGAAGGGAATGCCCGATTTGTCTTTCTTCTTCTGATTTTCTTCTCACTCCGGTTTTGGGGTCTGGGAATGGCGATGACGGCTTGTCGATCCATGGTGTTTCGTTGGATTGTCCGCTGGCGAAGTATTGTCGCCGGCGTCAACGGGATGATCCTCTCCCTCTCTTTTTCGAGTGCTCCGTGGTTGCTGAATGGCTTTGTTGTCTCGTTTGGGTGGCAGGAGACGTGGAGAATCCTTGGAGTTGTCGCGGGGGTGGTTTTTGTGATTTTGGCCTTCTTTTTCTTTCGTGACTCGCCGGAGGATTGCGGGATACCGGTCCAGCGACCCGATAACGAAGATTCCGACCCGGATTCCATCGGGCTCGATGCATCGTCCCGCAAGAATTTCACCGCTTTTGAGGCGATGGCGACCCTTGCCTTCTGGCTAATGGTCGCAGGTCTTGCGATGAATGCGTTTATCGGAACCGGCACAGCCTTTCACGTCGTATCCATTGGCAAGGTTATGGGTGATTTGGGGCGGGATTCAGCGCTCCAGTTACTCCTCTTCGCCGGGATTTTTAACGCGATTACCTCAATCACACTCGGATTTGTTACGGAAAAGATCCGTCTGCGCTATCTCCTCTTTTTTATGATGGCTTGCCAGACGATCAGTTTGATCGGCCTCCTTAATTTCAGGGAGCCTCTCGGCTTTTGGTCCTTCGCGGTGGGCAGTGGGTGTGCATGGGGAACCTTCGGGATTCTGATCAGTGTCCCATGGCCCCGATTCTTCGGAAGAAAGCATTTAGGGTCGATCAACGGAATTGTAACGGGCGCCGTGGTTGTCTTTAGTGCGATTGGGCCCTATGCATTCGGGCTATCTCATGATAGTACAGGGTCATACCGATCCACTGTTATTGGATGTCTTTGTTTGACGCCGGTCCTTGCACTTCTTGGACTGTTGGCACGAAATCCACGTCGGAACTCATAAAGCATAAATTTTAAACACATCATGGAAACCACAGAAAACAAGACTCTTACTACGAATCGCAAGGCCCTGACGGTCAATTTGGATAATTCGCTGTACGGCACCTTCGCGGAAATCGGGGCTGGGCAGGAGGTTTCCCGCCATTTCTTTGTCGCTGGAGGCGCCGCTGGTACCATCGCAAAGAGCATGTCGGCATACGACATGAAGTTCAGTGATGAGATCTACGGCAAAGCGAATCGATACGTTTCCCGCGATCGCCTGATCCAGATGATGGATCATGAGTATCGATTGCTCGATGAGAGACTGAAAGAAACCAGAGGTTCGGAAACTCGTTTCTTTGTTTACGCAAACACGGTTTCCGCCAGAAACTATAAGGGAACGAACGAGTGCCACGGATGGATGGGTTTGCGGGTGCAGATGGCTCCGGGGCAGCCGCCCAATGACATCATCCTGCATGTGCGCATGCTGGACGAATCGAATATGCTCCAGCAGGACGCTCTTGGCGTATTCGGGGTGAACATGATCTACGGTGGTTTCTTTTTACACGCTGATGCCGATTCCTATATCAAATCCCTTAAGGATAATTTGGATGGGAGTCGTATCGAGGTCGATATGATCGAGTTCAACGGAGAAGCTTTCAAAGATTCCAACAATCGGATTCTCAGTCTTAAACTGGTGGAGGCCGGTCTGACCAATGCAGTGATGTTTGCCTCTGGCAACGCGATCCTGCAACCATCGGAAATCCTCCATAAAAAATCCCTACTTGTGGAGAGGGGTAGTTTTCGGCCGGTAACCAAGGTCAATATTGACATGTTGGAGAACGCGGGCGCGCAGTTCCTTCAGGAAGCCAAGGTTCAGGAATCCAAGGTGGAGGTCGCCATGGAGATCACGATGAAGAACCTCACGGAGGAGGGACACATTGATTACGAGGATTTTCTTCACCGCACGGATATTATCAATGCACTGGGGTTTTCCGTGATCGTCTCAAATTATTTCGAATTTTTCCGTCTGGCTGCCTATTTTCGCCGTTATACGGCGATGCCCATCGGCGTCGTCCTGGGGATTAATACGCTGACTCAGATTCTCGATGAGAAGTATTACGAGCAACTGGATGGTGGGATTTTGGAAGCATTCGGACGTCTCTTCAAGGAAGACGTGAAACTCTACATTTATCCAATGAACGCATCCGGCTACAAAGCATACAAGAACCGGATGGATGAATCGACGTTCCAGGAATCTACCACCGCAAACAATCCGCTGGCCAAAGATGTGATGATCACTGCTGAGAATCTGCGCGTGGAGGATCATCTGAAAGGATTGTACACCTACCTGCTCGAGAATGGATTTATCGAGCCTATCCGTAGCTATTCAGTAGAGAACATGAACATTTTCTCCCGTTTTGTCATCGAGAAGATTGAGAAGGGGGATGATTCCTGGCGCGATCTGGTCCCTTTACCAGTTGCCGAGTATATTGACAGACACAACCTTTGGTCTGTTAAAAACAGCAAAGACTCGTGAGTGCAGAAGATATTCTTCGATCTGGCCAAGTTCAACTCCCTTCACCGCCGAAACCAGTCGGCACGTATGTGCCTTTGGTGAGGACTGGTAATCTGCTCTTTCTCTCCGGTGCATTGCCGCTTGGAGCCGAGGGGCTGACGCACAAAGGGAAAGTAGGCCGCGATTTTTCGGTAGAAGAAGGTGCAGCGGCCGCGCGCCAGTGTGCGCTCAATCTGATTGCGGCACTTCGTAACAACGTCGGAAACCTGGACCGCGTGGGCCGGGTCGTCTCGTTGACAGGTTACGTCAATTCTGTGGATGATTTTGAGGACGCGGCTGCAGTGATGAATGGTGCCTCTGATATTGTAGTGGAAATATTCGGACAAAGGGGCCTCCATTCCCGTGCAGCGGTTTCGGTGAGTGGTCTCCCCAAAGGAGCAGCGGTCGAAGTAGCTGGTATTTTCGAACTGGGTTGATCTGTAAAGGGCCGGAAACCAAGTCTCCTTTAGCCTTTTCGAATCATCGGTCTTCCTCCTTCGTTCCCGACTTTGTCGGGACACTACGGCGGACAGGTTGGCGACCGACGCTACGGCGAATCATTAAAATATCGCTTAAACTAGTGCCATTCGCGGACGGGACGGAGCCCGTCCCTCCCATAGACTTTCTATCGGCCCTCTCCGGAGGGACCACCTCAGCGTGGTCTGTGCATTGGAGTGGAATCTCGTTGGGATTGGCATTTCCAACTATCTCAACTTGGGGTATATAGGTCCTTGATGTATCGCCCAATCACTATCCTGTTAATCCTCATCTTTGGACAATGCCTTTGGTCTAGTGAGCGACAGGCAACCTTGTACGATGAAAACCCTGATCACCTATGGAATGAAATGCATGCGGCACTCTGGATGCGGACAGCACCCGACGGAACCCATCATGCGGAGGGGACCCTCGACCTTCCCCTCTTCAAATCCACAAGATCTATTTTAAGCGGAGATTCCTACCAGCGCGTCATTGACGTTCTCGATGCTTTTAACCAGCAAAGCCAAGAGGAGATTGCGGAAGTTTCTCCCTTGGAACGAGCGTGGATGCAGCGGGAGCTCTGGGCGGCTTTCGACTGGAGTACCGAAGCGGCCAAGAGCTTTTTCGCCGAGGAGCAGCATCTAAATCCAGCCGTGCGCACGATGCAGACCCGCCTGGAACGCGCCATCCGTTTACTCGCGCTCACAACAGAAGAGATCGCAGAGTTACCGAGTCCCTACAGCCTGACCCTAGCTTCTGAAGACTACGCGACAGCCCCCGAAACATTGAACGAATTGCCACCTTATGAGCCCAGTTTGCCCTACTTGCCGAACGGGCTGGATCCAACGACCAGTCGATGGGCATTTGTCGAACCGATCGAAACCGCACTACCCGGCGATGCCCATTTCCGGTTTTTCACTTCACGCTCAGCCTTTCTTGTAGCCGTTCGTCTTCCAAAAGGAGAGATCAGTACGGAAGCTTATTTGAGCGAACTCGGCAGCTTTCGTCCCGCGTGGATCCCCAGCGAAGAAGAATCTATCGGAGGACCGACGCTACCCCATGGCGGCATTCATGAAGGTGGGATGATCCCGAATCCGGAGACACCCCAATTCCCTGCCGGCACACAATGGGCTTTGATTCGCAAAGCCATGTTGATCAATCAGGAGGGTAGGATTGTGGTCTCACCGCTCGTCGAAAGCATCCAATTGCGCACCTATCTCACTGTAGAAGAAAACGGGTCCAATCAGGCGCTGGCTGAATTTCTCCTCTCCCCCGGTGCCTACCTCTCCGGCGGGACACCACTTGTCGCACAGACCGGTGAAGAAAAGCTCTTCGTTGGCTTTCTCCAGCACGACATAGATCGGTTTGAGAAATCAGAGAAGGAATGGTCCGATTATATCAACTACCGCAAGAAACCCGGTTTGAGTTGTTACACTTGCCATTCCGGATGGGGGATTCATGGCGTGAACTCACGCGCCCAACTTTTTAGCCCTCGCTTGGCGGAGCCGGTAACCCTTGTTTCAAGAACCATCGATAGAATCGAAAACGGGTATATTCGCGAAAAAGAGAAACGATACGATTGGGGACTTCTAAAAGGACTTATGCAGTCCCAAGAGGGAGAGGATTAATCAACCCTTTATGCCAGCCCCTTCCATTGGTCGGCGCATTCTTCGCTTTTTCGTTTCAGCCGTCATCGTCACCACGGGTTTTGCTTACATTGTCCCGAGTGTATGACATTCAGCGCGATTCAGCCGTCGAGGAATGACTCGAAATAGAATTTTATAGCAGACTTGTGGCGATAGGATTGGTAATCTTTCAGTTGAATTAAGTGAACGGATGTTTACGTTAAACGGTATGCATAAAAGTGATTTTTTAGGAACTAGCCGAAAAATTGAAGGTCGCGACCAACGAATTTCAATTATCCTTAAGTTGTGGTGTGCGCGTGGGTCCTTGTGATTGTTGGTGTCTCAGAAATGGGGTAATTTTTGCGTCTAAGTCGATTTCTCTTTCTTAAAATTTGATGATGTATTTAGTCGGTAGATAGGTTGAAGATGGCTGATCAAAGACCAATAGGAGTGGATTTATTTGCAGGGGCAGGAGGCATGAGCCTAGGCTTCGAACAAGCTGGTTTTGATGTCATGGCGGCGGTTGAGATCGATCCGGTTCACGCGGCAATTCACAAGTATAATTTTCCTGAATGTGCGGTTTTGCCGCAATCGGTGCAGGAAATTTCGGGTGACCTTATTCGAAAAGTATCCTCCATCGGCACCCAAAAGGTGGATGTTGTTTTTGGAGGAGCGCCTTGTCAGGGCTTTTCTTTAATCGGTCAAAGGGTGCTTGATGATCCTCGCAATTCCCTGGTTAAAGACTTTGTGCGTATCGTCTGTGAGCTGGATGCGTCCTATTTCGTTTTTGAAAATGTCAAAGGACTGACGGTCGGTAAGCATAGGGTGTTTTTGGAAGAGCTGATTGCAACTTTTGAGGCCAGCGGCTACTCCGTTCGTCAAGAATGGCGGGTCTTGAACGCCGCTCATTTCGGAGTGCCTCAGGATCGTCAGCGACTATTTTTGCTTGGCGCCAGAAAAGGACTTACTGTTCCGACTTACCCCGAACCTTTTACGGTGCAGTCGGGAAAACATTCGGATCTTCTCAACAAAATGGGACCGACATGCTTTGATGCTTTGGAAGATTTGCCTGATGCGGAGAATTTTGTGCCTTTACAAAAAGCAGATGAAACTCCTGTTAGTGATTGGACCACGCATTCCGCGTATGCAAAAGAAATGCGGTGTGAGGGGGCCAAGTCTTGGCACTATGGCTATAAGCGTGAATGGAATCCAAGGCTTCTGACTTCCAGCTATCCACTACAAGCACAATCGTTGTGTGACGGTTCGGGAAATGGCTCGCCTCCATGGTTTTCCGGATTGGTTCCGTCTCAATCATACCAAGTGGCATGGTGCCCGTCAGATTGGTAACGCCGTTCCACCTCCACTCGCTCGCGCCGTGGCTGGCACGGTTATCGAAGCTTTGGGGGTGTCCGTTGGGCGTCCCAAGCGCACACTCAGACTGGGTGATGAATCCTTGCTGCGGATGGATATGACCCAAGCCTCCAAGTATTGGGGCGTCGCAGTGCCTCTGAATAAACGTACTTTGAAGAGCGGTGCAAAGAAACGTACTCAAGCACAAACTGAGGTTGAACGCGGTTTTGAACATTGAATTCGTCGTCTAAACCCGGGCCACTTATTACGTTTTTCAATGATTCACGACAACCGCGGACCTAGACGATGCCCGCTTTTTCCTTTTCGAGCCAACGTTCGATGCGGCGGACGGCATCCGGTCGGCGTGGATCGTCGCGCTTCATTCGATTGAGCACGTTGAGGGCGGTCTCGGCATAGTCGATGGCGGTGGCGCTGAAAATTTTGTCGAGTTCGGCGTGGTTGATCTCCCCTTCCCGGATCATCTTGCGGGCTTCGGCCTCGATCTCCATGGAGGCTCCACCCGGGGCGTATTCGTCTCCTTTGCCCTTGCCTCCACCACCGCTGCTGCCACCTCCACCGCTGGGGGAGCCGTCGTTTTCAACCTTTTGGCTGGCACCGCGGGGTTCGCGTTCGATGCCTGTGGCATATCGCTTGCCGTCTTTGCCGGTAACGTGGCTTTGGCTTTCGATGCGGTTCTCTTTCTCCATCTCCGAGCGACATTTCCGAACGAGGTCGGAGGATATTTTGCAAAGGTCTGATAGTACCGAGTTGGACATCTCGGGCCACTCTTCGAGGGCGATCTCAGCCGCATTGCGTTTGTCGGCGCTGGAGCGGTAGATGCCATTGGTGGAATTGGCTCCGAGGGAATGGCGGAGAGCGTCCGTGCGAGAGCCTTCATGGGCCTCCGCCAAGATGCTCTCATACTCGTTGCGCTGGGCGGCGAGGAAGCGGTGGAAGCCATCTGCGAGCCAATATTTGCTGCCGTCGTAGTAGGTGACGATCGGGGGGAATTGAGCCCCTTCCTCCATGGCTTCTCCATAACTGGAAATCGCCTCGTCGTTGGTGGCGACGCGAGCCTGTGTGCCGCCGTAAATATCAATTTCGTCGAGTTGTAGATCTTTGATTTGCATAGGAAACGCATCAGTGTGATCGATGATCTGCTCATGACAACGGGAGAATGCATAAGACTTGATTGAAATGCTCATCCAGGTGCCACTGTATTTCGAGCCGAGCTATTTTGGTTGTTTCTGATAGGGGGGTCGGGCCAAACTCCGGGTAATGAATCAAGACGTTAATTTCTTGTGCTTTACCCGTTTTTTTTCCGCTAAGGTGCGTACCGTTCCAACGAAAACTATTTTGGCGATCTGCTTAGTCGTCCCATTGTTCAACAACGGCTGCGTAAAACAGGAGCGCAGTGATATTCCCCCTGATTCACTTGCGATCTCAATTCTTGAGGTCAGGTCTGACATTTTCGACACGAGGTCGAAATTGGATCTCAGTCACTATGGAGATCTGGACTGGATGGGGTTTTCAAGCGATGGAACGTATGCCCGGAAAAAGGGCGCTTCCTTGATTCGGGGCGTTGAAGCTATAACCTCTGGTGATGTGGTCGAGTTGGCCACGAAATTTCTGCCGGATTTCACTATCTATTCACACAATCTACGATACATGGATCCGAGCTTAGACCGTTCCAAGTATCCATACTTCCACCGTAAAATGGTGCAGAAAGTAGTAACTTCGTTTTACGTGGCTCGGAAAGAAGCTATTCGCGACGGATTCAATCCGGAAGATTTCGAGTTTATCGATAGCGAAGAATATAGCCCGGGAGTCACGGTGGTAGGCGAAACTATGCCGAAAACTTTCAACGTTAGACTCGAATCCGAAGGTGAAGTGTTTCTGTTCCGAGTCTACTCTTCTCGAAAGACAATCCTGGTAAATGCCAATAAGGAGAAAATTGGGGAGAAGATTCATCTTTACGGTGAAGTCCTGTATGTGAAGAAGCAGCAAGACTAAGGCCAAAAGATAATGGCAGAGAGACTTTTTATTCCTTCAACCAACCGACACCCGGCTTTGCGGTCAGGCCGTGGAGGAAGATGCTGAGGAGGACGGTGGTCAGGATCACTGCGGTGATGGTCGACTCGCCGGGAAGGTTTGCCTCGGATTCCAGGTAAACCAGGCCGAGCACAATGGAGGCGAGGCCGCGGGGGCCGAACCAACCGAGGAAGAGTTTTTCTCGATTTCCGAGATTCGTCCGCGAGAGGCTTAGGAATACGGGCAGCATGCGGATGACGGTCAGGCTCAGAAGGCCGTAGAGGAGCGTCATCCAGGTGATCCCTGCGTCCGGGGAGCCGACAAAGATGCCGAAGAGAAAGAAGACGCCGAAGCTGAGGGATTCCCCCCACTCGTCGGTAAAGACTGTGCTGCCCTCCTCAATGTGTGAATGAGCCCAGCGTGTTGCCAACCCGGCAACATACGCGGCGATGAATGGACTTCCGCCGAGAGAGTCGGCCGCCAGTAAGGCGAGGAGCGGAAGGACCACTACAGCGAGTGGCCCATGGATGGCGTCCATGCTCCCGGCCTGTTTTGCCTTGCGCAGAAGGGTTCCCCCAAGAACGCCAATCCCGATTCCGACCAATGCCCCGTAGCCGATCTGCTCTGCCATGAGGACGAGGAGGGAGGAGGAGCCGTCGGCATCCTCGATCATTGCGCAGGCCAGAAAGAAAAGAAGAAAGGGAACGGAGAGTCCGTCGTTGAGGCCAGCCTCTACATCGAGGGCTTCCCGGATTTTCGTCGGCACACCCTTGCTCTGGATGATGACCTGCCCGAGACTCGCATCGGTGGGGGCGAGAATCGTCGCAAGAAGGGCGGCCTCCCACCACCCAAGTCCGGGAAAGATGAGTGTGGCTGCCAGGGTGCCGAGGCCGATTGTGACGAGCATTCCCGGCCCGAGGAGACGGAGCGGGAGGGATTTCTCTTTTCGCAGCAATCCCAGATCGACCCTCGAAGCATCACAAAAGAGGAGAAGAACCAGCGCAATTTCTGCAACTTGGAGAAAGGGCGTCACTGCCCTGTCTTTACTTACTGGGACATCGAGGAATAGCGCGAGGACGATCCCGCCACCCGCGAAAAGCATGGGGGCGGTCAGGAAGGACCCGGAAAGCTTCTTGGAAAGAAGGCCGTAGGCGAGGAGCAGGAGGAGAAAGACGGCAAGGAGTGTCACCTGACTCTACCAGCCGACTTTCGGCTTCTTGCCTTGCTTGGTGATGTCAACTTGATCCTCCCAGACAGCGAGTCCGGTCTTGATTTCGGTGAGGGAGAGAAGGAAGGAAAAGGTCATTTGTTGAACGCTTCCGGCGGTGGCGCGGGTTTCGATAAGGCGACCGGAGAGGGAGTATCCGGGTTGGACAGCAGGTGCCCCGTCGCCTCCTCTTTTAAAGTCTTCGTAAGCGGCCTGGTCTTTTGCGAGGGGATCTTCGGCAGTGCCGCCAAGGCCGACCGTCGTCGTGGTGACGGCTTTGCCACTTTGATTCAGGGCGATCCGAATCCGCTTGGTCAGGAGATTTGTGTCCACCTGTTGGGAGGTGTTGTTGACGATACGGCTGATCGCCAGGACAGCGGGTTGCCGCGCCGAGCGGTCGAGCACACCCGAGGCGAGAAGGTTTTGTACCATTTGGTCGGCTGCGTTCGTCCAATCCTGGATGTCAATCTCGTTGACTGTGACGATGGTGTTTGGGCCGGAGGAGTCCACGTATTTGGCGCCACCGCCGCAACCGGCGAGAAGGGCGAGTGAACCTAGGGAGAGGAGGAAAGTTGCGATCTTCATTGGATAGTTACTGTTACAGGGTACCGTTTCGAATTAGTCTATTTCCCGCAAGCTGATTCGGAAATCTACGACACTAGGCTTGGGGGCCATTCCGGCAATGGCAATGGTTTGCCCGCCCTCGATCGACGCGCTTCTCCAGACGGGGGTCGGACTTTGCACGACCATGCCGTTTTGCTCAATCCATTGGAATTGGTAGGCAAAAGAACGTGGTTTGACCTGCCGGTTTCGAAAGGTTACTTGAATTTGGAGAAGGTCTCCGACCTCGCTTTCGTTGACCGCGACCAAAGAGAGTCTAGTGGCTAAATTATTGTCGAAGATGTCGACCCGGCTATCGATGATGGACGGGGTTGCATTGGGATTTTCCCGTTCGATGGTGTTCGTCGGGGTGCTGCAGCCGGCGATCCAGGCTGCGAGAGGAAGAAATAGAAGCGGGAGGAAGGATTTCATTTGAGTTGGAATTGGTGGATGACTGGATTGTTAGCGGTTGCGGTCACGCGAATGTGAACTACGAGTATTTTGCCATCTTCGAGAAGAATTTCAATGTTTTGATTACTACCTGCGAAAGAGACTCTTATTACCCGATCCTCGGGCATTGGGAGGCGGATTCCCTGAATTTGCTTCGGTAGGGTGAACCAGGTGCGGAGGTCGGGTTGGTTGGTGACGACTTGGTAGACCAATCCAAAGATGTCTATGAGTGCTTGCGCGGTAGAACCGTCTTTGGCTTGGCTCCGCGCAACATAGAAAACGGCTGCCTTGGTTGCTGCCGAGATGATGGATTGCGTCACAACCAAATTTTCGTGGTCATTGAATTCCTGTGCAATCACTCGATCCATATCCGAGATCACCTCTGTCTGGCGGGTTACCCCACCGGCGGATACACTGGCATACGCTGGATAGTTATTCTGGAATCGCAGAACCGGGAAGGAGACCCCGAAGTAGGGAACGCTTCCACTGCCGAAAAGAAACAGGGGGAGCTCGATTTTTTCCTCCTCACGGATGGGGGAGAGGCCGGTTTCGAGGAGAACAACTACGGAGTCCGGTTGACCTTTCCCGTTCAGAATCTGCTCGGCCAACTCGTGCTCGGATCTGAGCCAGAGAGATTCCGGATTTAGTTGGCTGACTCGCTCCATGCTTTTGAGGCCTCGTTCCAAGTCCGACCCATCTGTTGCCTTGTTTAGGAAATAAAGCCCGTCCAAGTAAACAGAGAATGGATTTACGTATGCGGCATACGGTTTCATGGATCGGATCTCTCCGTATAGGGTGGAGAGTTTTTGCTGGGTTGCCGGATTGTTCTCGATTTTGTCGACATCAACGATGTCGTCATCGTCCTCGGCGCGGCCTTTTTCGATCTCATTCTGCATCTTCTCAATTTTCTTTGAATTCTCGGCTACAGCACTTTGTTGGCTGTTGTAGCTTCTATTCAGTGCGACCCGGGCCGAGTCGTAGTCGCCGAGATTCAGATAGTTGAGTGCCGAATAGGTATGCAGCATAATCCGGTCATAAGTTCTGGCTTGGTAAACTGTGAGTCCTGGATTTACGAGAAGAGCGAGGCTTGCTTGTGAAATCTGGAATGCGGCTTTTTCGTCCATCTCCTGGATATGACTCCAAGTGCTTTCGAAGGTTTCCTGACTCTTGGGAATTTGGTCAATGGTGCGGAGGATGGTTCCTTCTTCCAAGCCGAGGAGCACCTCATTGCGATGACCTTCCCGATCCTCGACCAGCTTACCCCCCGTTGTGGCGGCAGCATTCCAAGAGCCGAGAGCCCAATTCTGCCGAGTAGCGGCTACCTTGTCATTGTAGCTCGAACAGCCGCTGGTGACTGCTATCAGGAGCAATAGGAGAAGGCAGTGAGAAATTCCGCCTGCGCTAACCATTGAGAAATCTACTTAGAAACCGTAATTCACCGATTTGATACTAGCGCTTTGCTCTTCGCTTCGACCATTGGGCTATTTCTCTGGGCGGAGGGTCTGTAGTTTCTCGATCCCATAGTCTTCTATGATCTCAGCCCGCGAAACTTTGGGGAGGACCTCGATGACCCGGACCTTGCCGACCTCGGCTTCGACGGATCCCAATGATTCCCCGGTGTCCGGGTCAATCATCTCATCACCCTCGGCAAAGACGAGCCATACGTCTCCTTCTTTGATATCGAACCCGTCGCCTCGATTGAAGAGGACTATCTTGCCGGTCTTGCCAACGACTCGGGCTGGAAATAGGATTTCGACCACTCGATTGGCGACGCGATCCGCAGCTGTTTTGCTGAGGGCTCCCAATAGATTGTCGGAAAGTTCTCCCGTCTTGATGGACTGGTAGGAGGGTTCGTCTTCGATGTCTTTTTCAGTCGTCTCCACGCGGGCGGACTCCAGTAGCTTTCCCGTTGTGGTGTCATAGATCTTGGCAATCGCCCCGATGCGGAGAATCCGCTTGGTGACCGTTTTGCCGATGGCTTCGAATGTTGCCGTCTCTTCGTAATCCTGAAAATCACTGACCGTGGTGACGACCAGGTATTTGACACCGCCGAGCTGGAAGGCTTGAGCGGTGTTGGGGTCGTTTAGGTCGAGATTCCCCGATTCGGCGAGGTTCTGCTCCGCCAGAATTGCGGAAAGATCGCTTCGGGCAAAAATATCGAATCGCCTCGTTTGCTGGAAGGAATTGACGAGTTCGGAATCGATGGACTCGACGACTCGGCTTAACTCGACGGTACTACCGGCACGAGCCGCTGCGGCTTTGACGCCGGCATTGGTCTCAACCGGCCCGACAGCCAATGATAGCTTTTGGGCACTGGCGGGAAGGGCTGCCAGGATTGAGAGGAAGAAGATGAGAGTGGAAAAGGACTTCATGTGAGGAATTAATTATCTGGGTTGTCGCCCATGAGGGTGCGGTTGTTTTGTTCGATGGTAATGGCCTCGTCGGTATCGACGCGGATGTCTTGTTTTGTGTCGGATTTAATATCCCAGCGAAAACCGCTTTGCTCGAACATTTTTGCGATCCCGCGAATTTTTTCGGCCTCGGCATCCGTCAACACTCGCTGCGTGCGCAGGTTTTCAAGAAAGGCAGCTTGCTCGCGAAACCGCTGTATCTCCGCATCCGTAGCAGCCATGCGGACGATGAGGTCCATGTCCTCCCGGATATTGACCGTGCGCTGCCAATCTTCAAAGCCCGCTCTTTGGAGGGTGACTTCGTGGAGACCGGGACTGGTCGCGAGAGTTCCTGGCGCGGACCCGACGGTCACGCCGTCGATCAGAACGGTAACCGCGTCGAGAGTTATGTCGTTGCGTTCGCCTGTCACGTAGAGTTCTCCGCTTTTCAATTCGGTGACCTCGGGAATGCTCATGCCCATGCCGCGCGGTGTGATGGTAAATTCTACATTGATGGAACCGTCTTCGTTGGCTTCTAAATCCGAAGGTGCTAGGGTGGCGGCTACTTCCTGGGCAATTCTTTCAGAGGCGAGCGTAATCAAATCACCAGTGGTTTCCTTGGTTGCGGTTACGGAGCCTTCGGTCGCGCGCAAGGTTTTGCGAACGGAACCGTTGCCTCCGGTTACAACGCTGCCATCGCTGGCGTCGAGGAGACGGTAGGCAAAAGAGAGTGTGTAGATGCGGTTTGAAGTTTTGACATCGTAACCGGAAAATTCACGCACCTCCTCGTTTACGTTTCGCAGGGTGGAGACGAGTGCATAGGGCGCACCTGCCTGCCTGGCCTGATTGAGCGTGGAGGCATCGCTGGTCTTCTCCTGGCCGGTCTCTTCGGCGAATTGATCGGCTCGCACGGCAGCTGAAAACCCATAGCCGGCGAGTTCGGCGGAGAGGGCGTCGCGGAAGGCGCTGGCTTGTGAGGCGTCGATCTTGTCGTCGGCAGCCCGGGAAACGACAAAGATGGTCGTAGCCGAACAAACAGTTGCCATGAAGAAGAAGAGAGGAAGGGTGAGTGCTTTCATTTAAGTGCCGTTGTAGGAATCATGTTGATCGTTCCCACTCCGGGGTGCAACCACGGAAGAACCAATGATAATTGTAAAACGAATTCGCAATCTTCCGCCGAATCGTGGGAAATGATAAGACAAAACATGCCAGAAAAGAAAAGAAAACTGAAGTCGGCTCGTCATTCGGCTGAATCCGTGGCGGAGAATGGCTGAGATGGAGCGCTTCTGGGAAGAGGCCCGGTTGTCCGGGGTCGACACGGTTTTTGCCGTGGATTTTGAAGGCAGTGACCGGACGGGCGTGGTCGAGTATGGAATCGTTTCCCTAACCGCCGACGGCTTGGGGCAGGCCTACACGGGCCTGTGTGCACCAATCAGCAGCGTTGTGCCTGATCGCGACCGGAAGACCCACGGTCTGGGGAGTCGGGAGTTGGCGAATCAGTCCCCCTTTGCGGATCAGTGGGAACTCTTCCGGGGGCTGAGGGGGAGGGGTCCATTTCTCGCGCATTCGGCGCAGGTGGAGGATCGATTTCTGCGCCGACAGTGGCGAACACCGGGATCCGTGCCGGACTGGTCGTCACCCGGGGAAGAGGGTATTGAGTGGGGACCGTGGCTCGATTCCTGTGAACTGTTTCGTAGTTTCCAAACCGAGGGGGGTGCAGGCCTTCGGCAGCTGATTGAGCGAGAGGGACTCGCAGAAGCACTCGACGAATTCGGGGCGAATCATTGTCCGCCGGAGCGGAACAAATGGCACGCGGCTCTCTACGACAGCGCGGCGAGTGCCTTGCTTTTTCAGCGGCTCCTCAGCATATGCCCGGATTGGAGTTTGGGGAGAGTCTTTCGAGAGAGCGGCCGGGGATCCGGTGGCGCTGCGGAGCAGACAGGGCTATGGTGAGAGCCGCTGCGGACGGGACGGAGCCCGTCCCTCCCAAAGATTACGATCCGCTTTCCCCGGAGGGACCACCTCCGTGTGGTCCGCGCATTGGAGTGGAAAGGCACGGGGACGCCGCTGCGGACGGGACGGCCTGTCCTGCGTAGCTTGAAAAGCGAAGCGGGAAGCTCGTCCCTCCCAAAGACCTGACAAGTCTACCCTGAACTTTTGCGCACACCTCCCCCTGTGGGTGCAATTATTTCCACGGGGTAATTGCGGGCATTCCGGGGCATCCAAAGCGTTCGGCGGCAACGCCGCAAGCGGCGGCCCTACAGAACATAATCGTAGGGCTCGCGCTTGTCATTGATCATGAGCCTGTCGAATGGCGCGATTGCCGCCTGACGTCATAATTCACCCCGCACTTTTATTTACCTGGCGCCTGTTCGGTATTCAATTTTCAGGGCTTGCCCGGTCTTGTTCTGGGAAGTATCACTTTCATCAGATGCGTATAATTACTGTTGTTGTCTGTTTTTTCGTAGTTCTGTCGCAACTCCTTGCCGTGGAAAAGGGGCCCAGGCCGGAACCACTGACGACCGATGAGCAAGCGAGGATTCTTTTCTGGCACGGCCTGGACCTGCACCAGAAAGGAGTGGCCGGTGATGAGAATGCGGTTGTGGAAGCGCAGGAGATTTTCGAACAAATCCTTGAGGAATATCCAGAAGACGCTCGGGTGCAGGCTTTTCTGGGTAATGCGTATGCGATGCGCGCGCGCGACGCGATTTTCTACAAAAAAATGGATTGGTTGAAAAAGGGTCTTCAAACCCTGGATAGCGCTGTTGATAGCGAACCCGAAGATCCGCATGTCCGATCCGTGCGGGCCATCAACAGCTACCAACTCCCCCGAATTTTTGGGCGCAGAGATGTAGCGGAGGAAGACTTTCAGGTTCTTTTGGAATGGGCGAAAAATGATCCTGATCGCTATACCGATGGTTTACTTCGACTGGTTTATTTTCATGCCGGAATGTTTACATCCCGGCAGGATGAGGAGAAGGCGAGAACTCTCTACCGAAAAGCTCTGGGCGTTCCTTCGGACAGTGTCTCCGAAGCGGAGATCAAGGAAGCCTTGGAAGACGTCTACTAGGACTCACGAAGTTTGCAGATGAGAAACTCAATTCAGATCAAATTGATTGCGTTTGCGGTCGTTGGATCGATTTTGGCCTTGGGACTAATCGTCACTTTATCATCCTTAAAAGAAGCCGAAAGATCGGAAATGGCTCTTTTGGACCAGTTGGACGAACTCCAAGTGAGCCTCGTTAATTTTACAGTCGTAGCCGATAGAACTCTGCATGGCGAGGCAGATGATTCTATCGAGGAGTGGAAGGCGTCGCTCTTGGATTCGATCAATTTACTCCAGGCCATACCTCTTGGAGGAGCCGAAGAACAGATGCTCGGAGATGAAATCGAGGATTACTTGGAGGGACTCAGGTGGTCCTTGGTGAAGGACTACTTTGAGGAAATGCAGGGGACAGGATCCGTTGATGGTGATGCAAAAATGAAGTGGGTTTTCACCAAAATACGTCAAGCTACTATTGCACTGAATAAAATCTCCGAAATCAAATATGCAAAGATGCTTGGCATTTGGAATCAATCCACTCGAGCAGCCTATCTTATCGCAGGAGCCATCGTAATCCTCTTGGTGTTCAATGGGAGGCATTTGTATCGAATCATAATCAGACCGATCAATGCCTTGCGCAAAGGGCTTCTCAAAGTAGGCGAAGGGGATCTAACCGTTTCGCTGCCGATTATCCGGAATGATGAGCTCGGGGATTTGACGAAGATATTCAACGAGGGAGTGGTAAATCTAAAAAACGTTACCGCCTCTGTGGAGGTCCTGAATCGGGAGATTCACGAGAAGCAAGAGATTCAAAATCAGTTGCATTCAGCGATGGATAAACTGGCTGAATCGAATCGGGAATTGGAGCAATTCGCTTACGTAGCCTCGCATGATTTGCAGGAACCCTTGCGGATGGTTTCCAGTTATACGCAGCTCTTGCAAAAAAGATATGGTGACTCGCTGGGGGATGACGCAAACCGTTGGATTGAGTTTGCCACAGATGGGGCCAAGCGGATGAAAACTTTGATTGAGGATCTTTTGGCTTTTTCCCGGTTGTCGACTCGCGAGGGGAACAAGGCGGAAGTTGATATGAACGATGTCTATAAACAGGCATGCCAGAATCTCGAATCACGGATTGCTGATACCGGAGCGACGATTAGCTGTGAGGATCTCCCCGTGTTGTGGGGTGATCGATCCAGGCTGATATCATTGCTTCAAAACCTAATCGGGAATGCATTAAAATATAGAAAGGAAGGGGTGCCATCAGCGGTTGAGATTACCTGCAACGAAGTAGAGGGCGAATACGTGTTTCAAGTCATTGACAACGGAATCGGGATCGAGTCCAAGTTTGCGGATAAAATTTTCTTAATTTTCCAAAGACTTCATCCCCATGGACGCTATGAAGGAACAGGAATCGGTCTGGCATTGTGTAGGCGGATCGTAGAGCAGCATGGTGGTTCGATTCGGCTTGCTTCTAAAGGTGTTGACCAAGGAACAACTATTCAATTTAATATACACAGAAGCAAAAACGAAAATGACTGATGATAACCCCTTGCATGTACGTGCAATAGAAATACTCCTAGTAGAAGATAACCCCGGCGATGCGGAATTGACCGCTGAGGCACTGAAGGAGAGCAAAATTAAAAATCGCCTTCACATTGTTGAAGACGGGGAGCAAGCGCTTCTCTATTTGCGTAAGAAAGAGGGATATGAAGAGGCTATTCTTCCGGATTTGATTTTACTTGATTTAAACCTCCCCCGGAAGGATGGGCGGGAGGTGCTTGAGGAAATCAAGTTCGATCCATCGCTGCGGAAAATACCCGTTGTCGTGCTCACTACCTCTCAGGCAGAGGAAGATATTATGCGCAGTTACGATTTGCATGCGAATTGCTTTGTGTCGAAGCCGATCGATTTTGAGCAATTCAACAAGGTTGTTCGGAAAATCGAACAGTTTTGGTTCAGTATCGTCATTTTGCCTAGCCATAAGGATTGAGTCGGAATTACTGTATGAGTAGTGATTCCCTGCAGCCGCGACCCATCTTGGTCGTTGATGATAATCCGGCGGATCGAGAAAACGTTATTCTCAATCTTCACGAAATAGGGCAGTTCGATCAGCTTGTTCAGGTGGCCTCCACTGTCGCGGAAGCAAAGGAGAAAATTCGAGGGAATCAATTCGATCTGATATTGCTCGACTTGGGACTTCCTGATTCGGTCGGGTTGTCCGCGTTGAATGAGATACGTATTGAAATACCCAATACACCAATCATTATTCTTTCCGGGCGAAAGGATGCCGAAATCGTGGATCAGGCTATGCGGGAAGGCGCCCAGGACTATCTTTCCAAAAATGAGCTTTCAGCCGAATACCTGGATCACGCGATCCGGTTCGCTTTAGAGCGGTCTTTGTTTGACACGGAAAAGGCTAAGATGTTCGAAGAACTGCGGTCGCTTGCAGATGCCGTCCCGGGTGTGTTGCATCGTTTTCAAGTTGACGCGATGGGCAACCGGTCAATGCCTTTTGTCAGCTCGCGGGTCCATGATTACTTCGCGGTTTCGAGTGAAGAGGTTATGGCAGACTACACTTGTCTCTACCAAGAAATCCACCCTGATGATGTGGAGCAGCTTATGGCAGCTACGGATCGAATGGTTGAGCGAAGTGAAGACTTTGAGCAAAATATTCGAGTGCGTGTTGATGACAATGACTATCGAATTATCAACATTCATTCGGAGATGGAATTTAAAGACGATGGGAGCCGAGTCTGGACGGGCATCATGGTTGACCGAACGGAGGAGATGCGAAACCAGGAAGAAATGAAGCGACTCTCTTTGGTGGCGGCCAGAACAGATACTGCGGTGATCATAACCGATCCCAAAGGAATCACGCTGTGGACGAATCCTGGGTTCGAAAAGTTGACCGGCTACTCTTTGGAGGATTTGAAAGGGAAAAAACCCGGCGATGTGCTGCAGGGTCCGGAAACGGATCCTAAAGCGGTGAGTTTTATTTCGGAAAGGGTGGCTTCGGGGGAACCATTTAAAACGGAGATCTTGAACTACCACAAAGACGGAACCCCAGTCTGGTTGAGCCTGAACGTGCAAACGACATGCGATTCCCACGATGAATTGGAATTCTTTATAGCGGTGCAGACTAATATCACCGAACGAAAATTAAAAGAGGATGAGTTGGCGCGGCGAGCGGCTTTACTCGAAGCCGCCGGGGAGGTTTCGGGGCTCGGGGCGTGGGAGTATATTCCCAAGAGTGGTGAAGTGCGGTGGACAAAGCAGTCTCGTATCATTCACGAGCTGGATGAAGATTATCAACCATCACTAGAGACTGCCTTGGATTTTTATCCCGATCCCAATGATCGAAAAAAATAGAAGAAGGATTGCGAGCAGCATTGGAAGATGGAGAGGGGTACAACATTGAGGTCGGCCTGAAAACCGCTGCTGGTAATGATTTGCGCGTGCACATTATGGGAACGCCATGGTTCAAGGGTGATGAAGTAGACCGAGTCATTGGTGTGATCAGTGATGTTACTAAGAAAAAGGAAGCCGAGAAAGCATTGTTGAAGGCAAAAGAAGCCGCGGAGGCTGCCAATATCGCCAAAAGCCAGTTTCTCGCTACCATGAGCCACGAGATACGAACTCCGTTGAACGCAATTTTGGGGATGACCCAGATATTGCGCGAGGACCCGGATACGGAGGATCGTGATGAGTTTATGGATATCATCATCGCTAGCGGGCGGTCGCTGACCAATTTGATTTCGGACATTCTCGACTTTTCCAAAATTGAGGCGAACGAGATCGAGCTGGATGTGCAGGAATTCGCATTATCCAAATGGATTGAAGAAACTATTCGATTGGTTTCGGGTGCGGCGAAAGAAAAGGGTTTGAAATTGGAATCGAAGATCGAGCCATCCCTCGAGAAGAAAGTTTGGCTGGATGGTCCGCGTTTCCGTCAGGTTCTCTTAAACCTCCTTGGGAACGCTATTAAATTTACGAAGACTGGTTTTGTTCGGTTGGAGGCAAGATCTCTCAAATCGGATCGAATAGAGATATCAATTGTCGATTCCGGGGTGGGGGTTCCTAAAAGCAAGCAAAAGGAGATCTTCGAAACATTCCGACAAGCAGACTCGTCGAATACGAGAAATTTTGATGGGGCGGGACTCGGTCTTTCGATCTGTGATCGTCTGGTTCACTTGATGGGGGGAACCATTGAGGTGGAGAGTGAGGTCGGGAAAGGTTCTACTTTCCGAGTTGAATTTCCGCTGGGGAAAGAAGAGACATTGGATGATGATGAAACTGGTAAGGAAGATCCTGCCCTAATTGAAGAATATAAGCCCAGCAACAGACCCGAAATTCTTATCGTTGAGGACAATCCCGTAAACCTCAGGGTCATGTGTATCATGATCCAGAAGCAAGGGTACACGTATCAAACCGCTAGCGGGGGCAGGGAAGCAGTAGAGATGTGTAAAGCGCAACGGTATCGGGTCATTTTTATGGATATGCAGATGCCGGATACGGATGGTTTGGAGGCTACTCGGATGATCAAAGAGGACCCCGAATATGGGAATCCGTATATCGTGATCTTTTCTGCCAGCGTCCAGTCGTCGGATCGTGAGGCCAGTTTTCAGGCTGGAGCCGACGAATTTCTTTCCAAACCGGTGCGGGTCGAGCAGGTAAAGAAGATACTGGCGGATCAGATGGCTGTATCGAATAAGTAAATTTGGGGATTCGCGTTGGGCTCCAGGTGCTTCTGCGAGTCAAACATAGCAAGCAGGAGTGTGTGCTTGCCTCATTCTATTGGATTCATCACATTCACGGCATGAACCGGATCATTATGTATCTTCTCGTTTTTGGTGTATTGGCAGGCGGATGCGCCTCGAATTCAGATTATGGATTAGAGGCCGATCCAGTGATCAAGGCGGCAGAAGGAAAAAGTTCTTCCGGTAGCCTGCGGGAAAACATTACCAAGGAAAATACTCGCGCGAGGGAAGAGGGCGACGAACCCATCTTTCAAGTCGAAGACAATCATTGATCGTTTATTGCGGCACCGCTGAACGCCCGGAGGCGCTCGCCCTTCGATCAACTCTGGGCCTTGAGCTTGTCGAAACGGCAAGCGAGCACGCTACAAAACCTCCGTCTAGGACTCTGATAAGGCGAAATTCACGGAATTGATGCCAGCCAGGGAGCAGGCGTCCATTACTTTGACGATGGTCTCGTGCATAGCGAGGTCGGCGGGTGAAATTGTGACAATAGCGTCCACCTTGTTCGCATCGGAAGCTTCTTTGAAGCGGGTGAGCATGGCAGCCAACTCCAGTAGTTGAAGGGATGTGGGGGAGTCGTAGGCAAACTCGTTGACAATGACCTGCCCGTCACCGCGAATTTCGATGATCTGCTCGTCGGGCATTTCCACGGGTTCTGATTGCTCGACGGTTCCGGGTAGTTGAAAGGAAAGATCGGCTTCCTGTTTCTCCAGAGTTGCCGAAACCATAAAATAAATTAGAAGGAGGAAAACGCAGTCGATCATCGGAGCGATCTGAATCTCCGGTTTGGGCTCTTTCTTCTTTTTTAATCGGGCCATGGCTCAAGAACCTGATTCGTAGGCGGAGTAGATCACACTGTAGGCTCCCGCTTCCGCGCATGCCAGAAGCAACTTTTTAACCTCTACAAACGGTGTCGTCCGATCTGCGCGGACCTGTACTTTTAAATCGGGCTCCTCGGCAAGGAGAGATTCCAAGCGCGGAGTCACCTCGGAAATATCAATCAAGGTCGCTCCCCAATAGACAGACCCATCGGGTTTGACCGAAAGGGGCGTGCGGTCGGAAAGATCCTTGGCAATATCTGCCTGCTGACTCTCGGGTAGGTCCAGCTTGATTCGCTTTTGTGCCTGAGCCAAGTTGCTGACGGTCATGAAAAACACCAAAAGCAAAAAGACCATATCGATCATTGGTGCCATTTGGAACTCTTCCGGCTCGGCCTGTTTTTTTCGCATTCTCACGACAATCCATATGCGAACCAATATTGTCGCAAAGGGGAAGAAAAATCGGTGTTGTTACAAATCTGTTTTTAAATGCCAGGTTTTCGATTTCCTGCAAAATTAGGGTTTGAATAGGACGCAGAGACTCTACAAGGTTTGTGGCTCATGATTAAAAACTCATTGTTTCGCCTTCTCCGGTCCAGAGAGCTAAGCTCACTGGCCGGTTTCCCTATGGATTCCTCCGCTTCCTGAATGGGCAGGGTTCCATCCTCCAGTCGGCATCGGCGCTCGTATCAAAGCGGCCCGAGGCGTAATGAAAGAATCCGCGTACCCGAGATCCGCGTAGTCGGGCCCGAAGGGGCTATGATCGGAGTCATGGAGACAAAGAAAGCTCTCGAGCTCGCTAAGAGTGTGGGCCTGGATCTTGTTGAAGTCTCGCCGAACTCCCGGCCACCCGTTTGTCGAGTGCTCGATTTCGGGAAATACATGTATGAGCAGAGCAAGAAGCAGAAGGAGTCCAAGACGACCTCGCAAAAGCTCAAGGAAGTAAAATTCCGGGTCAAGATCGACACGCATGACTACCTGACGAAAATCAGGCGGGCTGAGGATTTCCTCGATAAGGGGAATAAGCTCAAGCTGACGCTGATGTTCCGTGGTCGTGAAATGGAGCACACCAATTTGGGATTCGATACCGTCAAGCGCGCGATCGCGGACCTCGAAACAATGGCTACGGCCGACAATGATCCTCGCTTGGCTGGGCGAAATATTTCGGTGACCCTGTCGCCACTCCCTTCCAGCCGCCGGAAAAAGAAATACGGCGACAAAGAAGAGACGGAATGAGAAAGCTCCCGGGAGGGTTTCCCGGGGTAATCGCGCTGGTTCTATACCTCGCGGTGGCGCAAGCCATGCCTGCCGCCACTGGATCTGAATTTGTAGGGTTGCGGGAAATCTCGAAGGAACTGGGACTCGAATACGAGCCTTCCGAGGGGAATCGATCACTGCGGTTGAGTGGAGATTGGGTCTCCATTGAATTTGTTTCCGCGTCGAGAATTGTCCTGCTGAATGGGATTAAAGTTTTTCTGGGTGATCCGGTATTGGTGAGCAATGGAGGGTTCTATCTGGAAAGAGACGATTGGCGGCAGACCCTGCAGCCGATCCTCATGCCGCGAACCTTTCCCAATCCCCCGGGCTTTCGTAGGGTCACTATTGATGCCGGGCACGGTGGCGATGATCCCGGCGGACAAAATACGGCGGCCGGGCTTGATGAAAAAGACCTTACTCTCTCATTTGCCAAGTTAATCGGAAATCGACTTGCCCGGGAGGGATTCGAGGTGACCTACACCCGAACAGATGATCGCTTTATCCCCTTGAAAGAGCGACCTGCAATAGCGAGCCGTTTGGGGGCCGACCTCTTCCTGAGCATCCATTTCAATGCCGCCCGGGATGACGTTAGAGGTGTGGAAACCTTTGTCTATACGCTGCAGGGCGACCCATCTTCCGCCCGCTCTAAAGTGGAAGCGGAGGATCGCATATCGTATGCGGGCAATCAAAACAACCCGTGGAATTCCCTGTTGGGCTTCTATTTGCAGCGCGAGATCGTTAGTGGAACGAAACTCCCCGATCGGGGATTGAAACGGGCTCGTTTTGCGGTCCTGGAAGATCTGCCTTGTCCTGGGGTTCTCTTAGAACTCGGTTTCGTAACCAACCCGCAAACCGCACGACTGCTCCGAAGTTTGGAATATCGAAACCAACTGGCGGATTCCGTGACCCGCGGGGTGTTGCTCTACCGGAAGACCCTCATGCGCCTGCACACGGAAGCGGATCTGCAATAGATCGCAGCTATTTAGAGCGGGGATGTTGGAAGTGGGCGGGGGCTTCAGCCCTAGCTTCGACACGGATGAATTGATCAGCATTGGGCGGTTATGATACCGCGAAGCGACCAGGCTCCATTGCTGCCTTTACGAGGGGAAGGCTGAAGCCATCCCCCCACATATTGCTCCGCTTCGCGCTGAAGCGTGTCCAACAGGAGACGGCCCGAGACAAGGTCGGGTCCCTACGGGTGGGATCGTGCCTATCTTAATCCCGAAGTAGGGTCCGGCGCTCGTCGCCGCGCCGTCTTCCTCTTATGCCGTCCCATAAAAGTGGGCAGGGGCTTTAGCCCTGGCTTCGGTCGGTTGGGCCAGTTCGTCCAACCCAGCCGCAATTTCACCGCTCTTTCCTCAGAGAGGATTGACCCCGGCGCACTTTCTCATTGCGCTGGAAGGATGGCAAATTCCACTTTTGATTTGATTGTTCTCGGTGCCGGTCCCGGCGGATATGTATGTGCGATGCGTGCGGCACAACTCGGGATGAAGGTCGCGTTGGTCGATAAGAGACCTACGCTGGGAGGCACCTGCCTCAATGTAGGATGCATCCCGAGTAAAGCACTATTGCATTCTACCGAAGTTCTTGTGGCGGCTCGCGATCATGGGAAAAAGCATGGAATCGGCGGTTCCATCGAGGTGGATTTGGAGAGCCTTATGAAGAATAAGGATTCCGTCGTCGAAAAACTGGTCGGGGGGGTCAAACAGCTCGTCTCAGCGCGCAAGATCAAGATTTTCCAGGGAACCGCCTCCTTCACCGGTGCAAAAACCATCTCCATCGAAGGCGAGGATGCAGGAGAAATTGAGGGGAAGAACATTGTCATCGCGACCGGTTCCAAGTCGGTGGAACTTCCTTTCCTTCCTTTTGATGGAGAGAGAATCATCAGCAGCGACGAAGCGATTGCCCTAAAATCAATTCCGGAAAAGCTTGTAGTCATTGGCGGCGGGGCAATCGGGTTGGAGCTAGGTTCCGTCTGGCAACGCCTCGGGTCACAGGTGGACGTAGTAGAGTTTCTGCCCCGCATCGCTCCTACCTTCGATGAGGAGGTCAGCAAGCTGGCCGAGCGGATTTACAAAAAACAGGGCCTTACCTTTCATAAATCAACGAAAGCGACCGGATCCCGTGATGGGGACGGGGGTCGTATCATTCTCGAGGCTGAAGGACCAAAGGGAAAAATCGAATTTGAGGCCGACAAAATTTTGGTCTCAGTGGGTCGTGTCCCGGTGACCGATGGCTTGGCCTTGGACAAGGCCGGTGTGGAAACGGACGAGAAGGGACGTGTTTCCGTAAACGACCATTACGAAACCGGAGTGAAGGGAATCTACGGGATTGGAGATGTCATCAAGGGTCCTATGCTGGCGCATAAAGCGGAAGAAGAGGGTGTCGCCTTGGCGGAAAACTTGGCTGGCAAGTCTGGCCATGTGAACTACGCGGTGATTCCCAATGTCATTTACACCGATCCGGAAATCGCATCGGTTGGCATGACCGCAGCCGAAGCGAAAGAGGCTGGCATTGAAATTAAGAGTGGAAAATTTCCACTCGCTGCAAATGGGCGGGCTATGGCAACAGATGCCACGGACGGAGTGATCATCGTCCACGCCGACGCGAAGACAGATCGGGTTGTGGGAATTCAGATGGTCGCTCGCAACGCATCGGAACTGATTGCCGCAGCAGTTACCCACATGGAATACGGTGGAAGCGCGGAAGACATTGCCCGCACTGTGCACGCACACCCAACGCTGTCGGAGGCCCTAAAAGAGGCGGCCTTGGCGGTGGACGGGCGAGCCTTGCATTCGATGTAGAATAGGTTGGAAGGATTGTTGGCCGCAATCTTCGGAGGGACCAGCTGGCGGCTGCCGGGCGCGGGTCGGTTCCATTCTCAATTGTAGCGGAAAGACGAAGTCGTTTCGAAAGCGTTGGCTGACGGACCGCTCCGCGGAGACACAACCCCACCGGCTGTCGCCGGTCCCCCCCCTCCTCGCAAGCGAAGAGGGGAGCCAGGACTCAGTAGTCGGTAAACAGTAAACAGTAGACGGTAGTCAGGAGTTAGAAACATATTTGGGAACCGTAACGAGCCGCAGGCGACATCACCAAAACCAGGAACTGAATAACCGGAGAACTGAATCTTCTTCCAGACTCCTCCTCTTGCTTGCAAGGGGAGGGGGACCGCGCGTCGCGCGGTGGAGGGGTTTCCCCTTCTGCAAGGGAGTGGTCCCGCTCTTTAGATCGCGAACGATCAGCACTCACGATATTTCCATTCCATTCGGAAGGGTGAGCTATCTCCAAATTAACGGTATGCTCCGCGAAAAAAAAACCTCCGCCGGGAGGAGCAAACGTCCTGAATCAAAGTCCTTCAGCAAAGCTCTTCAGAATCGGATACAGCATCATTCCGTGGTGGGCACTGGGGTCGGCTTCTTGCCCGAGAGTTACGAATGCGATCATGGTTTTGTCCTCTTTCGGATCGTATGCGACGATGCCCTGATATCCTCCGAAGTTCGGATTTTGCAGGAGAATCCCATTCACGACACCGATTCCCATGCCGTAAAACCTGTTTTCGGTATTCGGTCCCAAGCCTACTGTCGTGGGGGCGATCATCTCCTTGAGGGAACTCGGGCTGATAAGCGAGGCAGAGCCGATCGAACGAATGATGAGAGCTACATCGTCGACAACGGAGCCGATTGATCCGCTGAAAGAGGTCCAGGATGGATTCCAAAAGGTCGAATCTTCGAAGACCCCACGTTCCGTCGTATAGGAATGAAGGAGAGGTGGTTTCAAATCAGGTCCCACGGTGTAGACCGTATCGGACAGGGCCAGTGCTTCGAAGACCCGTTCCTCCATAAGATCCGGGATATCCTGACCGTGAACTTGTTCAAGGATGAGTCCGATCATGACGAAGGTTGTGTGGGTGTAGCCCCAATCCTCGCCCGGTTTATAGCGCATCCCACCCTCCAAGCCGTAGTCGATGAGCTGTTGGGGAGTGAAGAACTGAAATGGGTTCTCATCGAAGGAATCCAGAAAGTCTTCGTTGGGCACATAGTCACCGTATCCGGACGTGCAGTTGGCCAGCATGCGCAGAGTGACCTGGTCAGCCATTGGTAGTTCCGGAAGCCACTCATCAATAGTGTCGTCGAGGTCTACGAGTCCTTCCTCGGCGGTCTGGAGGAGGATGGCGGTCAATGCCGTCAGGCAGACGCCCCCGCCGCGAAATTTCATTGTCAGGTCCGCCGGGATACCGGGCATTGCCGACCCAAAGGCACCACGGAATACGGAGTTATCGCCCTCCCAGACGCCGGCCACAATTGCGGTCAGCCCGTTCTCTTCGCGGAAAGTCTCGAGGTCTTCCTCGAGTCCAGCTTGAACAGTATTCGCGGCAAGTAGTATCGGCATTAAGACAAGATGGATCGCTTTCATCATGGCAATAAAACCGGTTGCCTTTCTGACAGCAATTTTGAAATGGGTGTGAGGGAAGGTTCAGGTTTTGATCCATTGAAGAGCGGTCTCTCGATCCGCTCGAATGGAGGCCCGGAGTTCTTCGAGGCCATTAAACTTTTTCTCCGGTCGAATTTTCCGTATCCATTCTACAAGGATCTGATCTCCGTACGTAGCCGGACAGTCTTCGAGTGAATGAACTTCGAGAAGCGGACTGTCCGTCTTTTCCATTGTGGGTCGAATACCGAAATTGGCGATGGCGAACCGGGGTGTGCTCCGTTTGGGTTGGATCGTTTTGAAGCGTGCGAGGTAAACACCAAAAGAGGGAAGGATGTCGGCTGCTACGGGTAGATTGAGTGTGGGGAAGCCGATCTCGCGTCCAAGTTTCTTGCCCTGTTGAACAGTGCCGACCGAATGGTAGGGTCGACCCAGTAGGTGATTGATTTTTTCGATGGGGCTTTGCTCGAGCATCTGCCTAATGCGAGTGCTGCTGATCGGTTCTCCGTCGAGGTGTACGCGCTCGCAACTGTAGACCGATATCCCCTGCTTGCGTAAGTGCTCTACCAATACGGTAGGAGAGCCGGAACGACCTCGACCAAAGCGGAAATTCTCCCCGACCGAAATGCTCTTCAAAGTCGGGATAATGGACCTGAGCCAGGAGACAAATTGCTTTGCGGTATTCGAGGCGAAGTCCTCGTTAAAATCCTGGACAAGACAAAGATCAACGCCCATCTCGCGAAGAAGTTCCTGCTTTACCTCTGTCGGATAAATTTGGGGCGTGGGGTTTGCCGGGCGGAAAAGGTGGCTTGGGTGAGGGTGAAAAGTGAGAACGCCGGATATTCCACCATCCAATTCCGCTGCCTGTAGCGCTGATTGAATGACTGACTGATGACCCACATGGAGGCCGTCAAACATCCCGACGGCTATGTGGATGGGTTGTTTTCGCTGGGAAAGCTCGGAAAAATCTCCGGTTCGTAGGGTCTTCATACGTCTTCCTCAATGGCGAACGGATCATCGTCTGGTGTCAAAATCATTTTGAGGAGGCGAGCGTCTTCCCCTTTCGCACTCATCCGGAGGTGAAGTGCGGGAGAGGGTAGGCATGGGGACACCTTTTGCGGCCATTCGACGAGGAGGAGCCAAGGCTCTTCCAGAAGATCATCGAGGAGGAGTGACTCATATTCCTCCCGATTGGATAAACGGTACGCATCCAGATGGAGAAGTAGCCCCCGGACTCCCTGGTATGTCAGAAAATAGTTGTAGGTAGGGCTTTTAACCATGCCGGCAACACCCCATCCCTCAGCAATCCCTTTGCAGAGGCTTGTCTTCCCGTCGCCCAGATTACCGGATATCGTAATCGTTCGGTTGGGTTCAGTTGCAGTCCCAATCCATTTCCCTGCGATATGAGTCTCGTTGTCACCGCGAAGGACAATCCCGTTTTCAATCTCTTTCCAGGACATCATTCGGAAGTCGGGCGGAAGTGCTCGAAGCCTTCGCCACCGAAGAGTGTTTTTCCGTCGAGGCCCACGACGTTCGGGGTTTTGGATCCATTTGCCGGAGGAGCCAACTCCAAGGTGCCGATAGGGGCGAGGGGAGTTTGAAATTCCTTTTTCCAGGCAGCTTCGAAGCGCACCGCGTCTGTGTCCGGGTGGGTGATGAAGAGGAGTTCGTAATCCTCGCCATCGGTGAAGGCATGCCAGGCGGCTGGTTTGCCAGTGTCCTGGGCGGCGGCTCGAGCCGAGTCCGAAACAGGGATAAAGGAGAGGTCGATCTTGGCCTGTAGCCCGTCGGGGATCATTTTCGGCAGGTCCTGAGAGGGTCCGTCCGTGCAGTCCATCATGGCAGCGGTCTCGTTGTGGGCGGCGAGCCATTGACCTTCGGCTAGTCGTGGCTGAAAAGTTATATGATGCCCGAGGATGCTACCACCGAGTGATCCGGTGGCCCAAATCCATGAGCCGAGGGAACCGGCGCAGCGTGAAACCGGTCGATCGCATTCGCCCAAAAGGGTGAGGGTCGCGGCAAAGGTTCCTTCGTCCGCTGCGGTCACATCCCCACCATTGATTTCACATTGATACTCGATCGCGCATTCCGAGAGGCCCTTGAAAAAAGAGGCCAGCCACTGAATGGACAGATCACCTCCGCAGGCAAGGGCGAGGACCGCGTGGTTCGGTTGACCTCCCATGGCCGCGATGTCGCTCAAATTTCGTTTCAATAATTTTGCACCCGCTTGTGCAGCGGTGGCCGATTCATCAAAGTGTCTCTTCCAGACAAGGCTGTCATTCGTGAGAAGACCGTGCTTTGCCTTGGACCGGGGCAACACCGCCGTGTCGTCGCCGATCCCTCTGGGGCAAGGAGGACAGGCGTTCCCAAGCCATTCGCGGATGAAATGAATGAGTTGCAATTCGCCAATCCGATCCAGCCGATCTTCAGGGGTCTGCGCAAAAGGGTTCACGTGTTGTAGGGTTCTACTGGGCTATCGCCACAAGAGCACGGTAGCCATGGCTGCAATGCCTTCTCCGCGCCCGATGGACCCGAGGCCTTCGTTGGTGGTGGCCTTGATTCCGACCTGTTCGACAGTGACTTGCAGGGTCAACGCCAAGCGTTGTCTCATTTTTTCGATCCAGGGGCCGATTTTCGGGTGCTCAGCAATGACCATGATATCGAGATTCCCAATTTTGAAGCCCTTTTCCTGTGCCTGGGTCACCGTGAAGGCCAGGATCTTCTGACTGTCTATATTCAGGCAAGCAGGGTCACCCGGGGGGAAATGGAAGCCAATGTCTGGAAGAGCGAGGGCGCCGAGAATGGCATCGCTGGCTGCATGCGTTAGGCAGTCCGCATCGGAGTGGCCAGCCAATCCGGGAGAGTCCGGGATCGTGATGCCGCCGAGGACCAACGGCCTTTCGGGGTCGAATCGATGAACGTCGTAGGCGATGCCAGTGCGGAAAGGAGGTTCGTTCATTTTGTGTCCTGACCGGGAAGGTTGGGATTGCGGATGAGAAAAGAGATCATGGCCAAGTCACCGGGGCGAGTGATTTTGGGATTTGGGAAAGAGGATTCTACGAGACTGATCTTTGCTCCGGCCGCAGATGCTACCGAGGTGTCGTCGGTGTGTAGCTGAGTGCCCTGTCGAGCCCGTTGGTAGGCATCGAAGATCAACTTGTATTCGAAGGCCTGTGGGGTTTCCATAGCCCAGCATCCCCGGCGGTCAATCGGTCGCAGGGTGCAGTTGCGATAGTTGGTCCGCCTGCGGTCAATCCGTTTGATGGTGTCCACGACGGGCCGCGCGAGACTCGCCGCTTTATCTGTAATAACTCGCTCGCAAAGGGCCAGGATGTCGGAGGAGGCCACCAGCGGGCGGGCGCAGTCGTGGATGAATACATAATCCGTCTCCAGTCCGGCGCTGGTCAGGCCATGAAAAACCGAATCCTGGCGGCGATTGCCTCCCTGAATCCAGCGCAATTCGGGAATAGGCTTCTCCAGATCGGTGAGGTTCTCTTCAAGGACCCTGCGCTGTTGCTCGTCGCGATAAACGATGACTGCACCCGAAAAGAGACCGGTGTCGGCAAAAGCCTCGTAGCTGCGGCGGAAACTACTTTTTCCTTCGAGAGGGATAAGAATTTTATCATCCACGGCTCCCTTCATGCGAGTGCCTTTCCCCGCTGCGAGGAGTATGACCTGATTGCAGCCCGCCGCGAGCGGATTGAAGGCATCCGCTGTGTGGTCTTTTTTCAACGTCATAAATCAGGCAAGGGAGCTAGCGATCTCCTCGATAATCTGATCATACATGGCGACCGGATCAGCCGCCTGAAGAATCGGCCGACCGATGACCAGGTGAGAGGAACCGAGACGAGCGGCCTCGCCGGGTGTCATGACTCGCTTCTGATCTCCCATCTCGGATCCGGAAGGACGAATACCCGGCACGACGAGGAGGGGTTCCGGTCCAAATGACTCTCGCATCATCTCAACCTCGAGAGCCGAGCATACGATTCCATCTACGCCGGCATCGAGCGCTGCCTTGGCCAATCGCTTTGACGCACTTTGAGGATCTCCCCCCAAGCCGATTTCATCCATCCGGGCTTGGTCCATGGACGTAAGAACGGTGACAGCGAGAATTTTCATTTTCGGATGGGTGCGATCCCGCGCTTCGCAGGCAGCTTGGATCATCTCCGAGCCTCCCAATGCGTGGATGGTGAGCAATTCGATCGGCCAGTGGGACAGGCTCTCGATCGCATGCGCTACAGTATTGGGGATGTCGTGTAGCTTGAGGTCCAGAAAGACCTTACACCCCCGATTGGCCATGGCCTCGATCAGAGTAGGACCGTATCGGGTGAAAAGTTGCAATCCTACCTTAACCAGGTGGGGACGCTTCCCTAGCTCATCCAGCAGGTGCATGGCTTCTTCTTTTGCAGGAACATCCAGAGCGATTATAATATCGCAGGTCTGTTTGGCGGTGTGTGAAGGGGTTGGATTCATAAATACAGAATCCAGCTCTGCATCCAGTGAGGCAAGTGGATTTCTGGGGGGTTGAGGAAACAGATTCTCCTCGTCTCGGCAAGCGGACACACGTAAAAGGACGGAATGGAAATTGAAATCGTGGTCTGGACCGTTCTTCTCTTTGCGGCAATTATCGGAGTCGGTTTGTATGTTTCCCGCCGCTCCTGGCACTCCATCCGGGCAAATTATGAGATCCTGGCTGGAAAATATGGATTGGAAATTACCCAGCCGGAAGCCAAGGGTTTTGGGCTCTTTCAAGCATCTCCCCACCTTTATGGTGAATGGGAAGGTCGCAAAATCAGTGTCCAAACGGTGACCGGTGGTTTCAAGGACTCCCGGCACGCAGATACCGCAGTCCATCTAGAGACCGGGCTGCGTCAGGATTGTGTGTTGACGATTCGTTCCAAGCGGGGGTTGAACCGATTGGAGAGGAGCGAATTCAAGAAGCTAACGCGCGTGAAAGGCCCGAGCGAGGATTTTGACAAGCGCATCAGTATTGCCACAAACCGACCAGACTGGATCAGTGAAAAGATCACGGCCAGCATGTGCGAGCGCATCCTGGCGGATCTCGGGTCGACCAACGGGACAATTTTGCTGGTCAAGGGCCGGTTCACCTATCGCGAGCTGGGCTTGTTGAATGGCGTGAAAACACTCGCTCGTATCGAAAAGATGATCGCTCATTTAAAATGGCTTACAGATATACTCGAGGACGGAGTCGAGGAAAGTCCGCAGAAAGAGGGGTAAGACGACCTTCGGGGGGGGGGAGAAATCGCTTCGCGCTTCCTCTGGGATCTACATTTTAATGTAGCGGAGCGACGAAGTCGTTTCGAAAGCGTTGAGTTGGTGACGGCGACTCGAAGGCCGTCTGGGGAAGAAATCGCTTCGCGCTTCCTCCACATTTTTGTGTAGCGGAGCGACGAAGTCGTTTCGAAAGCGTCGTTGTGGGATCGGCATCCGAAAGGCCGTTTGAGGAAGAAATCGCTTCGCGCTTCCTCCACATTTTTGTGTAGCGGAGCGACGAAGTCGTTTCGAAAGCAGGAACCTACTCATGTCCGACCGTCAAATTTCCAAACTGCGAAAGAAATAATTAACGTCATTTTTGAAGTTTTTGGCTTTTCTGGCTTGGCTCGATTCGAACCGTCGATGAGGTTTGCCATATGGTC
>Ga0222662_1000142_pt1 | contig 66510 bp, 63 predicted proteins | sample AntAcemetagen600_FD_179821 | JGI IMG/M metagenome (GOLD analysis project Ga0222662, IMG submission 179821) | Saline water microbial communities from Ace Lake, Antarctica - #600 | ecosystem: Environmental > Aquatic > Non-marine Saline and Alkaline > Saline | place: Antarctica: Ace Lake... | reverse complement strand
TCTCCCGCAGAGGCGCGGAGGCGCAGAGTTTTCTAAGATGAATCAAATCAAAACTGAAATATCACAAAAGAACTGACACTGAGGGAAGTGCCCAAGTCCACAACCTGCTAGCTCTGCGCCTCTGCGCCTCTGCGCGAAAAATAACAGAGCAACAGCTGGACACAATTAATCTCGCGCAGAGATGCGGAGCACTTACAGCAATCTTACAGCAGTCTGATGCTCGAAACGGCTTGGCCAATACGCACACTTTAAGAGCTGCTTCACTCATTATGTTTTCACAAATCTTGATGCGCGGCAGTATACCACTTCCTGCCCCTTTGAAAATAATTGAACCCAGGGCTCCTTGGGCGCCATAGCGTGTTTGACTGCTCCCCGTTAATCGGACAAAAAAATACAACATGAGGACACTTATTTTGACGGCTCTTTTTTCAAGTTTAGCTTTGCAGGTATCATTTGGTGGACAATTCCCTGATACGATAGAACTAGAAGATGGCACGGTTTATGAAGAGGTTCGCCTAGTCAGCCAAACACCGTCTGAAATCGTCATCATCCACTCAGGCGGAGGTGCCAATCTTGAAATCACGCAACTCTCCTTAGAGCTACAGCGCGACTTGGGCTACTCGTCCGAAAAAGCGGAGGCCTATGAAGTAAAAAAAGCGGAAGCAGTGACTGAACGCCGAGATAAAGCAGAAGCGGCGGAACAAAGTAGACGAGATGCCAAGGCTTTGGAAAAATACATCAAGGCGAATACCTTTATGCTCCGTGGGACGATTTGGCGGATAACACCTGAGGGAATACTTCTCGATCCAGTGGAGCCTGTGAATATGTCTTACTTTGGCATCGCACTCTCGAAAGCAGAGGAAGAAAATACCCCCTTTCGGTATAAGCGATACCGTGGCAGCCGTCCTCAACGTGAATTCGGATCGCTGTTTCTGACGGGGCATCCGAGACAAGCCAACCTAAGCGACGGAGAGTCTATCGATGTGAACGCTTACCGAAAAAGCACAGAAAAGATAGGTGAAACAACGGCTAAACGATACGTCTTCCTCCAAGAATTCGAGTAATCTAAAGCCTGGTTCCCGAGTTGCCTCGAACTACCGAGTGCATCGAATGTGAAAACTTAGATTTCGACTGGTTGGCGAACGACGTCTCGCAAAGGGCTGATGATGCCATCGTTCAATCTGTAGATCCAACTGTGAATCTCGATCTCCTGACCGCGTGCCCAGGCCGCCTTCATCATGTCAGTTCGGCTGAGACGACTTGTCTGGTCGAGCACGTTGAGCTCACACATGCGGTCAAGCGCTGCGATAGAATCGCTCTCGCTGGGTTCTTCACTGAAATTAAGATGTAATTCACGAATGGAACCGAGCCATTTGCCTAAACGACCGGAAATCGGTTTGTCGTCCATGGCCGCTGCGATCCCGCCACAGCCGTAGTGGCCAGTCACGATGATGTGTTTCACCTTCAAAATATCGATCGCAAACTGAATGACTGACATACAGTTATCATCCTCTTCTTTGACCAGATTAGCGATGTTACGATGCACGAATACCTCGCCAGGAAGTAAATTCATGATCTGATTGGCGGGTACGCGGCTATCAGAGCAACCGATCCAGAGGTAGTCTGGATTCTGCGCCTTAGAAAGCCGCTCAAAGAAGTGGACGTCGAGTTCTGTCGACTGTTTTGCCCAGTCGCGGTTCTTCTCTAACAAATTAACTAGGGTAGGCATTTGAAACGATATTCTTAAATAAGCGCTGCCTTGGCAAGTTATTGCTATTTACGCTGAGCATTCGAAAGCGGTTTCCGCTTCCGCGACACAATCAAGTTTTTCGCGGAACGAGGAACTCATTTCGAATCGCACTTTATTCGTCGTCGTCGCTAGATTCCAGCTTCGGGGCATCGGTCACATCGCCAAAGATACCACCTGCGGCTATGCGGTTGTTTTTACGATGCTGATTCTTTTCATGCTCGGCCTGCCCTTCGACCGAATAGCGGGCAAACGGCACCGCCGTGAGGCGTGCCGCGGGAATCGCCTTATTGGTGATTTCGCAGACGCCATAGCTACCGTTTTTGATCCGGAGAATGGCTTCTTCGATTTCGTTGAGCGCGTCCTGCTCACTGGAGACGAGGCTCAGAGCGAAGTCGCGGTCGAAAGTGTCGGTGCCGGCATCAGACTGGTGGTTGCCATAGGCGGACTCACCCGAGTCGTCGGAGGAGTGCTTGAGCGTATCGGCTGTGTGGAGACTGATCTCGTCGCTTACATGCGCGCGCAATCCGATCAACAAGTCGTAATATTTCTTCCACTTTTTCGGCACTTCGCTGTCGCCGAGTTCGGTGCTTGTTTTCTTTTCTGTGGGGTTAAAGCCGAGAATGTCTGCGAGTGAGGCCGCACCAAGGACGCGCTTTTCAACCGGTTTGTCATCGACTACGACGACTTTCTTGGCGGGTGCTTTTTTTACAGCAACTTTCTTGGCGGCAGGTTTTTCTTCTGCGGATGCATCCGTCTTTTTAGCGGCCATCAACTCTTCGACATCGTCGAGAGAGAATACAATAGGCGTCGACTTTTTATTGGCAGCGGCACCTTCGCGCGAAACCACAGCCTTCTTCAGAGCTGCAGGCGTTTTCTTTAAAAGTGTTTTCTTTTTTGCGGGCGCAGACTTTCTAGGTGCCGTCTTTGTGACGACCTTCTTGGTAGCCGACTTCTTGGTAGCCGTTGTTTTGACTGCTTTCTTGGCTACAGTCTTCTTGGCGGCAGTCTTTTTAACTGCTTTCTTGGCGACCTTCTTGGTGGCAGTTGTTTTGACTGCTTTCTTGGCGGCTTTTTTGGCTGGGGTCTTTTTCTTACTTGGCATGATTCTTAGTTATTTAGATAGAGATTAAAGGTATTACGAAATGGATTTGAGCGCTTCGGCGCAGCGAGGAGAGACGGCACCCCAGTTTTCAGTCTCGACGAGCTCGGGCACCCAACGCCAGCTGCGGGGGCAGCGGACGCCTTCGGCGTGATCGACTTCGATCTGGAGTTCGGTAGCATCGGCGGATTCGATCAGACTTACTTGTGAGAGAATGAAGAGCTCAGGCAAGTCGGCGGCATACTTTTTAAGACGCGCAAACTCGGGGTCGCTAGACGCCCCCGTGATGACGGCCTGGGCATCGAGGCTCTGACCGATTGTCTTTTGCTGACGAAGCGCTTCGAGGCGGTCGTTGAGCTGTGTCGAGAGGAAGCTGCGCAGCGCGCGTATGTCGGCGGCTGTTTCCGTATCGTCCCAAGCAGGATCGACCTCTGGCCAGTCGGCTAGGGCGATGGGCTCATCACCAAAGTCGCTGTCGCTCTGTGCGTAGCTCCAAGCTTCGTCTGCGGTGAACGGCACGAGTGGTGCGATCAAGCGGGTGAAGACGGAGAAAATGATGTGGATCGCAGTCTGCGAGGAGCGGCGGAGGGGATCGTTCGGGCTACGTGTATAGAGGCGATCCTTGAGCACATCGTGATAAGTGGCTGACAGGGTGTTGGCCACAAAGGGGTCGATGAAATCTTTAAACGCGCGGTGGAATTCGTAGGCTTCGTAGGCCTCGGTCACTTTGCGCACGAGTTGCCCGAGCTCATGGAGCACCCACTGGTCGAGGGCGTTGAGCTGGTCGAGCGGCACTGCGTCGGTCGTGGCGTCGAAGTCGTGGAGGTTACCGATCTGGAAGCGCAGAGTGTTGCGAAGATTGCGGTAGTTGTTTGATACATTGGAGACGATCTTATCGGAGACGGGCACGTCGCCACGATAATCCTGCGAGCAGATCCAGAGACGGATGATGTCGGCCCCGTAACCTGCGATCCACTCGTTAAGGGGACGCGCCGCGCCGTCGCTCTTAGAGAGCTTGGTGCCGTCTTCCTTCACGATGAAGCCGTGGGTGAGGAGATTCTTATAGGGCACCGCCTTGTCTGCGATGATCGAGGTCCAGAGCGAGCTTTGGAACCAGCCGCGGTGTTGGTCAGAGCCTTCGAGATAGAGATCGGCCGGCCAGCTTAGGTTGGGGCGCTTTTGTAGCACTGCGCGGTGGCTGGTGCCGGAGTCGATCCACACATCGAGCGTGTCAGTGCCGCACTTGAGCTTGTCCACAGCCGGCCAGTCGTCGGGTAGGGCGATGCCATCGAGGATCTCGACGGCGGTTTTTTCAAACCAGAGGTCGGTGCCTGTTTCGGCGACCTTCTTGGAAATGGCGCGGATGACGTCGGCATCCATGTAGGTGCCGCCGTCTTCGTCGTAGAAGGCGGGAATCGGCACACCCCAAGTGCGTTGGCGGCTGATGCACCAGTCGGGGCGGTTTTCCACGGCTGCACGGATACGGTTTTCGCCCCAGCTCGGGATGAAGTTAACGTCTTTTAAAGATTCGAGCGCACGTGCGCGGTCGCCGTTCTTGTCGAGCGCGATAAACCACTGGTCCATTGCACGGAAAACGACGGGCGTCTTCGAGCGCCAGCAGTGCGGGTAGCTGTGCTTGATCTTCTTCTTTGCGATGAGAGAGCCGTTACCCGCGATGATGCGGAGCACGCCGAGGTTGGCGTCTGAGGGCTTACTGCTTGCTTCGAGCACGGAGAGGCCAACGAGTTCGGCGGGCACTTGGCCGTCATCCACATAGCAGCCGTCGTCGTCCAGCGGGCAGTAAACTTCGAGGCCATTATTGATCCCGGTAATATAGTCGTCCAGACCGTGCCCGGGCGCGGTGTGCACACAGCCGGTGCCGCTCTCGGTGGTCACGTAATCGGCCAGAAGGATGGGAGACGCGCGGTCGATAAACGGGTGGCGGGCTTCCAGCTTTTCGAGCTGTGAACCGAGATAAGTGGCAACGGTTTCGATGACTTCCAGTTTGCACTCGGCAGCGACCGATTCGATCAGCGGTGTGGCCACGATGAGTGTGCCGTGCGCTCGCGTCTTGATCGCGGAATACTCGATCTTCGGGTGGACGGACACTGCGAGATTGGCCGGAAGCGTCCACGGAGTGGTCGTCCAGATCAAGATCGAGCTGCCCTCGTCGGCCAGATCGAGTTTGGCGCGAGCGTCCTCGCTCAGGCGGAGCTTTACGAAAATCGAGATACTGGTGTGGTCTTTATACTCGATTTCGGCCTCCGCGAGGGCAGTGGCGCAGGGGATCGACCAATAAACTGGCTTTTTGCTACGATAAACCAGCCCCTGTTCGACAAAATTTGCAAAAGTTTCTAGCTCGACCGCTTCATATTCGGGGTGGATCGTCCAGTATTCATTCGCCCAGTCAGCGGTCACACCAAGGCGCTCAAACTGCTCACTCTGTATGATCCGGTATTTGTCGGCAAATTTAGCACAGGCTTTACGCACTTCGAGCGGTGTGTAATCAGTGCGTCCAGAGTCTTGTAACTCGCGGGAGACTTTATGCTCAATCGGCAGTCCGTGGCTGTCCCATCCGGGGATGTAAGGGGCATTGTAACCTGACATCCATTTATAGCGTAAGATGGTGTCTTTCAACGTCTTATTGAGCGCGTGACCGAGGTGTAAATCGCCGTTGGTGAAAGGCGGACCGTCGTGTAATATAAAGCTGCTGCCCTCGCTATTTTTCGCCTGAATCTTTTCGTAAAGACCGATTTTTTTCCAGTGATCAATGCGTTGCGGTTCGCGCTCCACGAGATTGCCCCGCATCGGGAAATTCGTCTTTGGGAGATTGAGCGTATCTTTGAGGTCTTGCGCCATAATAAGTGACCGGAGGCCGTTGCAAAAGCGCGGCAGTGTGGTTTTTTGACTACCCAAGTCAAGCACTCAGAATTTTCTCGCCGCAGATTCTTAAAATGGTTTTTCTGCCGTGCGTTCCTACGGCCACATCTTATAGGTCAGTTTTTCAAAATTTGTTACTTCAGCTGCCCAAAGGGCACCAGTTCCGCGCTAGTCGCGCTTCGTCAGCTTTTTAAATGTCTCTCGCACTCATCCAATTGCCTTATATGGAACTGCACCTTGCCTGGTTGCTGTTGATACTTGCGGTCGGCTTCGTCGCTTTGACCTTTGGAGGCGACATTCTAACGGGTGGGGCGGCGGCGATTTCGATGAATCTAAAAATCGACCCCATTGTGGTGGGATTGACGGTGGTCTCCATTGCCACCTCGATGCCTGAAATGGCGACTTCGATGATGGCGGCCAAGGACAATCCGGGTATCGCACTCGGTAACATCCTCGGGAGTAATATCGCCAATATCGGTCTGATCTTGGGCATCGCCGCAGTCATCGCGCCGCTCAAGATCGAGCTGCGCATGATTCGCCGCGAAGTGCCGATCCTGATCGGTGTGACTGTGATCTTTGGCCTGTTTGCGATGGGGGGCGGTTTCGGTCGGCTGGAGGGCTTACTCTTGCTCGCTTTGACCGTGATCTATTTAATCTACGTAGTGCGCAGCGCCAAAGCCAAGGAGTCCGTCGGTGCAACCGAGCAATTTACCGAAGGCACCGAGGAACTCGCCGGAAAAACGACTAAGGCCGCGATTTATTTTGTCCTCGGCGGGGCTGCCTTACTCGCGTTCGGAGCCGATCTACTAGTAGGTGCTTCGGTCGAAATGGCGATGCGGATGGGGGCGAGTGAAGTGTTTGTCGGCCTCACGATTGTCGCTATCGGCACCAGTCTGCCCGAGCTGGCGGCCTCTGTCGCGGCTGTTCGTGCGGGGCATGGTGATATGTGTGCGGGTAATATTGTGGGCTCGAACCTCTTTAATATCCTACTCATCGGTGGCGGTGTCTCTGCGGTCACCGGTATGGATGTGCAGGATAAGCTCCTGCTAGTTGAGTTTCCTGCGGTGATCTTGCTTTCAGGGCTGCTACTGTGGTTCTTTAAGAGCGGTCATATCGTATCACGCCGCGAGGGTGTTTCCTTGCTATTCATTTACGTGGCGATTCTTTCACTGTCCGCGCTCTCACAGTTCGGTTATCTTTTTTAGAGTTTACTGGTTTTCGGTTTCCCAGTTAACAGTTCCGTTAACCGAATATTGAATAGCCGAACACCGAGAAACTAATTCCATTTATGTCCGATTCACAAAAGCCTGTCGTCCTCATCATCCGTGATGGTTGGGGAGAAAGTCACGATGCATCCTATGATGCCTACAACGCCGTTAAGCTGGCCAAGACTCCTGTTGCGGATCGCCTGACCGCCGAGTATCCACGCACAGAAATCGCTGCCTGTGGCCTAGCGGTTGGTTTGCCCGAGGGCATTATGGGAAACTCCGAAGTGGGACACCAAAACATCGGTGCCGGGCGCGTCGTGGATCAAGAGCTCGTCCGTATCAACAAGGGGATTGAGACTGGTTCGGTCAAAGATAGCCCGGCGCTCAAGGCCGCTTTCGAGAATGTTCGTAACAAGGGCTCCGCATTGCACTTCATGGGGCTCGTCTCCGACGCGGGCGTCCACGCCATGCTCGATCATCTCTACGGTCTGCTCAAGATCGCGAAAGAAGAGGGCATTGAGAAGGTCTACCTCCACGCATTCACTGATGGCCGCGATACGGGTCCCTTTTCCGGTAAGACTTTTCTTGCTGAGGCCGAAGCACAAATGGCAGAGATCGGTGTCGGTCAAATCGCTAGTATAGCAGGTCGTTATTGGGCGATGGATCGCGATAACCGCTGGGACCGTGTGCAACGCGCTTATGGCTGTTTGACCGGTTCTAAAGTCGAACGTAGCGCAGCCTCCGCCTCAGATGCGATTCAGTTGCAGTACGATTCTCCCGAAACCGAAGGCACTAAAGGTGACGAATTCTGCCCTCCGACCGTGATACTTGGCTCAGACGGGTTGCCCGTTGGAAGTATTGAAGACGGCGACTCCGTTCTCTTCTTTAACTTCCGTGGTGACCGTCCACGCGAACTGACACGTGCTTTTATTCAAGACGACTTCGAGGACTTCGACCGTGGCGAAAAGCTCGATGTGTTCTTTGCCACACTGAGCGAGTATCAAAAAGGCCTCTGCCCGAACATCGTCTTCCAAAAGCCACCTAAAATGGACGATATTCTGGCTAGCTACATTGCAGAAAAGGGCATCGGTCAGTTCCGCTGTGCCGAGACGGAAAAATTCCCCCACGTTACCTTCTTCTTTAACGACTACCGCGAAGAGCCCTTCCCAGGGGAAGACCGCGAACTCGTGCCCAGCCGTAAAGACTGTGCCACCTACGACGAAAAACCCGAAATGTCCGCCTACGGCATCCGCGATGCCTCCGTCGAAGCGATCAAGTCCGGCAAATACGGCCTCATCGTCGTCAATTTCGCCAACGCCGATATGGTAGGACACACTGGCGTGCTCAAAGCCTGCATCCAAGCCTGCGAAATCGTCGACGGCTGCGTCGGCGATCTACTTGCCGCCATCGACGAAGTCGGCGGCTCCGCCGTGATCACCGCAGACCATGGTAACTCTGACCAGCTCTGGAACTACGAGAACAACGGGCCGCACACTGCGCACACGCTCAATCCCGTTGAAGTCGTCATTTACAGCCAGCAATACAAAGACGCCAAGCCCGCCGCATCCGGTGCGCTCGGCGACATCGCGCCGACGCTCCTCAAGCTGATGAACTTGCCTCAGCCCAAAGCCATGACAGGTCGCTGCCTAATTGTGTAACTGGTTTATACGAACAAATGCGCCCTATGAGCGTAGCCAAAGTCTCGCGGCTTCGCAATAAGAGTTTACTGCTCAACCACTTCCCACATGAAAATAACTTCTGCAACTTATGCCGGTTGTGCCGTCGACTTCGAGGCCTGCCCCGTTTCAAACCTACCAGAGTTCGCCTTTGTCGGTCGTTCCAACGTCGGTAAGTCTTCTTTGATCAATATGTTGGCAGAGGTTAAAGGTCTGGCCAAAATATCGGGCACTCCTGGTAAGACCAAGCTGATCCATTTTTTTCAAATCAATGAGCGGTGGACGCTTGTTGATTTGCCCGGATACGGATTTGCTAAGGTCTCCAAAGCCCAGCAAGCAGTCTTCAACGAGCAGGTGAGTGGATACCTGACAGGTCGCGAAAACCTTAAACAGGTCTTCGCGTTATTGGACTCGCAACTAGAGCCACTCGATACGGACTTAGCCTTTGTCGATTGGTTGCAGCAGTGCGAAATCCCGTATTCGATTGTCTTTACTAAGACTGATCGAAGCGCTGAGACCAAAGTCAAGAACCACGAAGGCCAACTCTTACAGGCGCTCGAAGACTACGGCCTAAAGCCCAATCAAATTTTCAAGTGTAGCGCTAAAACAAAGCGTGGGCGGGGCGCGATTATCAACTGGGTTGAAGGCCAACTGCCCAAGAAATTAAAAAAGAAAAAGGGCAAAACCATCCAGCTTGGCTGGATGAAAAAATAGCCAATTCAGACTGAACTATCAGTTCGAGAAGCGAAAAAGAATTGGTAACCACCGATGCACATAGATCAGGAGCAAAAAAACTAAATCATATCTGCGTTGATCCGTGTCCATCTGTGGTTAAAAACAGAGCATCCAGCAAGACGCAGAGAATGCTCTAGCCTTCCTTCGGGCTCTACAATTCCTACCTTCCTCCGTCGCGCGCTTTCAGGATCACTTCAATCTTCTTCAGCTCGCCTGAGATATCATGCCAGAGTTTTTCTCTACCTTCCGGTGCGGAAGGGATCGCACTGTCATCCAGGTGCGAGCCGTGCGCTTTCAGATAGCGATCCTTGAATTCAAAGAAAGTCCAGAGCCCCTCAAAGCCCATGCGCTCAACTAAATCGGTTAGCAAGCTGCGCCTTATTTCCAGGTCTTGTATGCGCAGTACTTTATAGTAGTCGTCCTCAAATACGCGAAAGGCCGCAGCCTCTCGAACCGCTTCCGCCGCTTCCTCTGCTTGCGCTTTTCGCATGATCGTATCAAGCGGCACGCTGCCTGCCGCTCGATGCGCACGCAGGAGGGCAAGGTCACTCTCCGCGCCTTGACCAAAGCGAACTTTGTAGATTACAGGAATATTCGAGCCTAAATAATAGCGGATAAAGAAGAGGCCACGGTCGCCGGGTTTGAGTGTGAGCAAGAGCGCCTCAGGCGATTCAGGCTTGGCTAGAAAGACATCACCCGATGCGTTCATCACGTGCGTCCATATACGCGTGTCCGGGTCGGGCAGGTAAGCTTGAAAACTTGCCTCCAGCGCTTGCTTGAAGGGCTCGACCACTGTGAAGGTCAGTTCCTTAGCCTTCGGCCAAGTAAGCGCCTCCAGCGGGAATTCGCTTTCATCAATATCGCGGACGCGCACGCCCATTACGCCCGTCTCGTAATCCGGCTCCGGGACGATTTTGGAGACCTCACCGTAAAACACGTGCGTTGACGCGTTGTAAGCCACCACTAGATCCCAATCCTCTGAAGCGGAGGCCAGCACTTTGATATTTAAGCAGCACAAGCAGATGACAGGCAGAAATAAGAGTGCTTTCATTCCTCAATAGCTAATCGGCTCTCTCGTTTTGGCTAGACTAAAAGCTAGTCCACTTCACCCAAGAATAGATCAAACAGGCGTATCCTTGTAGTTGACCCGCCGTAGTGGATTCTTACTTTGGGTGCGTTATGTTAAAGCTCTTTAGCCTTCTCTTGCTTTTTACTTATTCACTCCTCTTTACGCTTGCTTGCTCGCAGGCTAAAACTTCCGAGCCTGCAATTAAAAAAGAAGAGGCTTCTGGAGCTACCGAAGCTAAATTCACCATTTCTGGGCACGTCCAGCTGGTCGGTGTTCCGACCGAGGGCATGACGGCGTGCGAGGTCATAGTCGTTTCTCAGCTCGAGCCCGCAGTCCGCCAGCGAATTGAGCGTCAACGCGAGCTGCTCGAATACAAACTAACCGGAACGCAGCCCGAGGTCACCCAGGTAGATGCCTATGGTATGAAGGAGGAAGACTATGTGAGCTTGCAGGGTGAACTCGCTGATTTGAAGAAAGGCTTTCCGGGGATCCGCGCAGAGTCGTTTAGCATGAAGAGTCAAAACGGGCGCTCTCAGAAACTTTCCGCAAATGTGGCCAAGCACAAAGAATACAAATATGTCTTTGATTCGATTACCTTTGATAATTTCGAGCGAGCTTTACCTTTTATCGGAGAAAAACTGAAGTCGGACAATATGAGCCTGGTCGAGGAAGCAGATAAGGGTGATGAAGCGACCTATTATCAAAACAAGCTGACCTTGGCTTGGTTGAGCGAAGTGGCCGCGCTCTTTAACAATTTCAACAGCTTGAAAGGCAAAGTGCTCGTTGCCAAGAATAGCTACGTCGCCGCCAAGAACGAAGCCGCCTCAGAGCCACAAGCCCCCCAAGACTGGGATGGCTATAGCACTTACTATCAAGAAATACTCATGATCGATGTTTCCGCTTCCAGTCTCGGTGCCGCCATGGTGAATGCCGAGGGCAATTTTACCGCGGAACTTGAAGATGAGGGCGAACTCATCGTGCGCGTTGAGTATGCGCCAAATTCCGCCTACTTTATTATTTCAGAAGATGAGAAGCGCGTGCGAATTGATAATTTGGTGCAATCGAGTAAGCTTCTGTAAACGATACCGAATTCCCTAGAATCTTATTATGCACTTCAAAGAAGAGACACGCTTTCGTGAAACCATCGAAGCCTTCGATGCGCTCAATGCGCAGGATCCGAATACGATCGAAGTGGATGGCCAGCTCATGCCGAAAGAGCTACACGACGCCCTGGCCATGACTCGCTGGGTCGAGACTCTCGATCCCGATGCCAACGAAGCCGTCCACCTCGCGGCGCGTTGCCAGCATCTCTGCCGCTGGGAAGTCCCGCGCAGCAGCTATCCCGAGGGCAGGGTGGCCTACCTGAAATGGCGTGCTGACTTAAAGAAGCGTCATGCCGAAACGAGCGCTGAGATGCTCCGTGAAAAAGGCTACGAGTCCGACCTGGTCGACGCAGTTTCTACCATCAATCTGAAGCAAGGACTCAAATCCAACTCCGACGTCCAGCAGATCGAAGACGCACTCTGCTTAGTCTTTTTGGAGAACCAACTGGAAGGCTACCTCGATAAATGGGAGGAAGATAAAATTATCCGCATTCTTCAAAAGACTTGGGGTAAAATGAGCCCGCGCGGCCATCAGGCAGCCCTCGCCTTGAAAATGTCCACCCGAGCGCGTGCCGTGGTAGAACGCGCCTTGAGCTGATTCGTAGAACGCTGGCGATAGCCAGTGTTAGTGACCTCACCAGGGTGTCATTGAATGTGCGGGGTACGAATCTCTTGAGAACAGGTAGCGCGGCATGCCTCATGCCGCACGACCACTTTCTACCCCGTTGAAATAATTGTAACACCTCACCACTCCTTCGAATTCATCGCTGTAATTCTACTTCATTTCGATTCCTCTGCAGCCTTGTAGAACTGTTCGTGCATTTCGGTCATCATCGCGGGGACATCGACCTGATCGGGCGCACGGCTTGAGTCGATTTGTGCGACGGCTTCGGGAGTGGCGAAGACGCCGGGATGCCAATCGCCTTTGCCTTCAAACATGTTGTAGCGCATTTCTGGGAAACTCGTCTGGTCGTAGCATTTCCACATACGGCGCATGCGGAGAATTTCCGGGATGTGGATACCTGACGGGTCGTTCAGCATTTCGTAGCCATCCCATCGGCTGATTGGGTCTGCTCGTATGGCACCGTCCATGCGATGTATGATTTCGAGGTCGTCGCGGCTGAGTGGTAATTCGTAAGGGAAGGCGCCGAGCATCTCGTCGAACTGCTCGAGCTCACTGATGCCAAAGCTAAGCGTTTGTATTTGAGTATGTGCCAAGCACCAGCGGGCGTTGAATTGGATCGGCGTCAGTGGGGCGCAGAGCTGATTCAGCTTGGCAGAAGGTTCGTAGAGTTTCCCGCCCTTGTCGTTGGGCGAGATGATGAAGACGCCGATATCCTTAGCAGCCGCATAGTCGACCGCTCCGCGGTTGCGCTGCATGAAATAATAGTAATGCAGGTTCACGAAGCTGAAGAGATCTGTGGCTAAGGCGTCGATAATCACATCGAGCGGCCCATGAGTGGAAAAACCGACATCCCCGATGATGCCCTCGTCGCGCATTTTTAAAAGCTCTTCGACTGGGCCGCCTTTCTTCGTCGAGTCGATCAGCTTTTTGCGATTGTTGATCCCATGCCAACCATAGAGGTCGATCCGGTCGGTGCGCAGGCTTTTGAGCTGTTCTTCAATCAGTCGTCGCGCCCCATCGGCCGTTTCGGGGTTGCCCTTTGTCATGAGGTGATAGCTGTCGCGAGGCTGTTTCAATACCTCGTTCAGGGCGATCCCGTAGCAGTGTTCGCTCTTCCCGTAGCCATGCGCGGTCTCGATGTGATTGATCCCACAGTCAAATGCCTTCGCGGTCACCGCCGCGCACTGATCGATCATCTCAGTGCTCGGTTGGTCGCGCGGCTCGCCCCAACCATCTTTATAGCGCATCCCACCTAAAGTGATGTTGGATAACCATCGATTCGTTCGACCGAAGCGTCGGTATTGCATAGGAGCTTTCTCGTTTAAAACCTTCATTTAACGAGAGCGTATGAGCAGATGAACGGTTTGCAATAAGGCAGGTGACGAACCGCTCCTAAGGAAATACTAGAAAATGTGTCGCCAAGAGAGAGGAAAGTGACCACGATTCATGAGGATTAGGAGGTCGTCATGCTTCAAAACAAATTACGTAAATCTTGCCATACTTTACTGGACGAAGGCGTTCAGCAGCTCGACCTGCCGATCGGGATTGTGAGTCACATCTACAACGGTCTCTACGCGATCGTCGGCATCAATAGTGCCTTGGGCGAGCTGGTTGACAACGCGGTCTTCCCACTTGAAAAGACTTACTGCCGCGATGTTTTTGAATCCAGGAAAACACTGGCGATTACAGAGATTGATGGCGTGCCGGGCATGCGCCTCCACCCACTGTATTTGGATCTCCCGCTGGAAGCTTATATCGGTACACCGATCATGCATAAGGGCGCCGTATGGGGCACCGTGAATTTTAGCTCCTCCAAATTGCACAAGGCATTTACAGCTAAAGATAAGGCTCTCGTTAAGAACTACGCACGCACGGTGAGTGAATGGCTTGATCAAATGGACGCCCCAGTAATTGGCGATAAGGGCGGCACTTTCGAACCCTTTGGGCCGAGGGAAACTTAGAGCACATTGCCAAAAAGCTGTCTCCTTTTTCTCGCTTATTGAGGCTTAGATTTTCGGGGTAAATAGCGCCACGCGCCTGTCAGTAGGACGATGGCGAGCGGGATGCCAACCGCCCAGCCGAGCCAAGTCAATCCGGTCAGCCAGACTATTCCCGCACCAACTAAATAAGCGAGCATCAGGGCAATACCAGGGCAGAGACCGGGGCCGCCGCAGCCACCCGTCGAGCAGTTCTTGCCCGTCTTGGCAGCAAGACCGTCTACTTGTTTCGCTTCATCAGAAACTGGCTCTTGTGTGTTCATTAAGATGAGAGGGGGCTGGCATTTACTTATTCCCAAGCAAGGATTTGGGATGTAGATTTAGAGGGCAAAAAAAAGTAGAGAGGATTGAGGGCAAACGTTGGATGTTGAAGGGGAGGGTATGACCTGAATGGCACGGACTTCAGGTGCGAATCAGTAAGCGTCTTAATTTTACTCATAATTTCAAGGTGTTGTTATTGAATATTTTGGAATCTCGAAACGGTGATTAAGATTATGACTAGGATTACGATTAAGAGTCCGTATTTATAGCTAAAGTCCGTGCTATTCGGGTATGACCTTATGACGCATCTTTACATGTTGCCTCTGAAACAGCTGCCTGCCGCAAAATTAGCGATTTTGATCAAATCCATTCTTTGGGTTCCTTCGCGGGAGAGTTGAGAAAGACCGCGCATCACACTTAGGATATACTTCGCCAAGAGGCGGGGACTCTGAGCCAGCGGCTCGGCCTTTTTGGCGCCTTCGAACAGTCCTAGTAGAGCCGCTTCCACTGCTTGAGTGAATTCCATAGCGATCCTGCCTCCTTCGGAATTATCGGATCGGTCTGCACCACCACCTTCCAGCATCGCGCAGCCGCAGGGCTGACCCTTTGTTGAATAGAGCTCTGCCGCCCCCCTCATGATTTGCCGGAGAGTGCTCTCATAGCCCACTTCGGGCGCACGCCCAATCATGTCCGGAACAAACTGAGCATATTCCGCCATATAGCGCTGCAAAGCCTTTCTGAACAAATCAGCCTTGCTTCCAAAGGTGCTGTAGATGCTTGAAGGTCCCACCCCGAGCGCCTTGCTCAGATCGGCGAGCGAAGTCCGGTCGTAGCCCCTTTCCCAGAAGAGTAGGAGGGCCGCTTGGAGTGCTTCGATTTCGGGTTTATTGCGTGGTCTGGCCATAGTAGATTTTTATTTTGAAACGATTACTTCAAAAAACACTTGACGCAAGCTTTCTCTGGGTGTTTTGTATCGATCACTTCAAAACGGAAGGGTCACCTCGTCAATTCGGCGAACACTCCAACTCACCAACAAGAAAGTAAGCATTATGAAAAACATCCTATTTATTCACGGCGCCTGGGGCGGCGCATGGGTTTTCCGAGAATTCGTAGAAATTCTCAAGAAACAGGGGCATCAGGCCAGCGCGGTTGATCTCCCAGGTCATGGGCAGAATGAAGCCCCCATCTCCGAGGTCACCATGGACGCCTACGTCAATCACGTGATCGAGACGGCCAGGGGGATTGATGGTCCGATCATCCTAGTCGGACATTCCCTTGCCGGAGCTATCATCTCGCAGGTCGGGGAACGGATCCCAGACAAGATCGAGTGCTTGGTCTACGTGGCCGCATCGCTGCCGAAAAACGGCGAATCTGTGCTCGGCCTCATGCAGAGCGACGCCGGCGGTGAACTGCTGCCCAAGGTCGTGTTTTCTGACGACCAATCATACGCGACGGTCGAACAGGAGGATGTAAAAAGTATCCTCCTGCATGACATCAAGGAACCTGAGCGCCTTAAAAGTCTCGCCCCCAAGTTCGACGTGAAGCAAGCCACCGAGCCGTTCATGGCGGCGATCGAATTGACCGACGAAGCTTTTGGATCAATTCCGAAATCGTATGTCCGCGCTACCATGGACAAGGCAATGTCCATGACCCTCCAAGACAGGATGATTTCGGTTTGGAGGGTGGACCAGATCTTCACCCTCGAGTCTGGGCACTTCCCTATGATGTCCATTCCGGACTGCTTCATCGATGTGATCAGCGAGATCGCCGCAGGTGAGCCCGTCACCGTCTAGGCAAAAAAATAAATCAACAATAATAACACCAAAAAAATAATACAATGCCACTTACACTCACAATCACCGAAGGAGCCATTCCTACCAATAAAATCAAAGACGCCATCAAGCGCCTGAGCGACTCCATGCTTTCGTTGCACCAACTAACGGGCAACAAAGTCATGACTCCCAATACAACCGCCAATGTCCAAATCGTCCCACAAGGACAAAGCTTCTCAGGAGGCGAGGAGTTCTCCGGAGTCTGGGCGGAATGGAAGGTCCCTTCCTTCGCATTCGCATCCCGCGAGAGCCAGAAAGGGTTCGGTCAGGAGACGGTCGACATCATCCATGAGCTCTCCGGCGGCAAACAACCCAAGGAAAATATCTACTTCAACGTGGTGCATACCGTGGACGGAGCTTGGAACCTCGATGGAAAAGCTCAAAGCAACGAAGAACTCGGGCAAGCCATCGCAAAGGGCTGATTCGAAGGCATCGCAGTATTGATTGATCAAAGACAGGCTGGAGCTTCCAGCCTGTCTTTTTTATGGAAACTTCCTGCCTGTCGCAGGGGGCATACTCCCTCCCCGGAGCTAAGAAGAGTCTCGCCGTCACCATGAGCTTCCGCGCCGTGGGCCGCATATTGAAAAGACAAAGAAGTGAACGCCGCTTTCGAAGGTATCCAGAAATTGAACAGCGAAAAACGGATTATCAAATCCGAAAGTAAGGCAGCTTAAATCGTTTTATTCAACAACCCCGTCAGCAATGACAGGGTTGTTTTGTGTTAACGCAGGTGCGTTCCGCACCGCATCACGTCGTCCTAGTTAGTCATAAAGGTTGGTCTGATTTAATATGCGGAGTATTGAGAACGGGTAGCGCTACCACTTTCTACATAATTGAAATATTTGGATCCCGTTAAGGTGATCCGAATCTTCAATTTAATTAAATCGCAGATGGATCCGTGCTTCGCTCTACGAGCTACGCAGGGCAGGCAGCGAATGCATGCAGACTTGAGGGGATGTGCTTTCAAATTATCTGCGTTAATCTGCGTCCATCTGCGGTTAAAATTAGGCCATTCTAGCGTCAGTCTTTGACAGTTGGCCTGAGCTCACCGCAGGCAAGCTCAGGCCAGGAGAGTGTCGCTTTTACGCTAAGATTAGCTGCACCCCAGGCTTGTTCCACAGTTTAAGCAACAGGCGCAGGTGCCGGTGACTTTCACTTTGCCGCTGCCGCATTCGGGGCAAGTCAAATTCCCTTCAGACTGCGTCAATAACTCCAGTTGATTGGCATCAATTTTTAGCTCTTCTTTCGGGATCACAGTGCTGGAAGGATGTAGACCTTCAAACGAGTCTTCTTGGGCGAGGGGGCTCATTTTTTCTTTATACCCGGGGATGAATTCCATACCGAGCTCGCGGGCGACGTAATCGATGACCGACTTCGCAAACGGGATGTGCGGATTCTTTGTCATGCCTTCGGGCTCGAAGCGGACGTGGCTGAATTTCTTGACCAAGGTCTCGAGTGGCACGCCGTATTGGAGGCAGAGCGAGACGAGGGTGCCGACGGTATCCATCAGCCCGTTAATGGTGGAACCTGCTTTGGCCATTTGGATGAAGACTTCGCCGGGCTGGCCGTCTTCGAACTTGCCGATGGTGATGTAACCTTCCGATCCGGCGATGCTGAACTTGTGGGTGATCGACTCGCGGGTGTCAGGCAGTTTGCGGCGGTAAGGCTCGGTGACCATTTGCACCTCGGGCTTCTTGGCTTCGGCTTTTTCCTTCGTCGTCTTGATCGGGGCGGAGCGTTTGGAGCCGTCGCGGTAGATGGCGATGCCTTTGATCCCTTTCTTCCATGCGTGGATATACGTGGCGCGGATTTCTTTGACCGTGGCTTCTTGCGGCATGTTGACTGTTTTTGAAATGGCACCAGAGAGGAATGGCTGCACGGCCGACATCATATCGATGTGAGCGGTGTAGTGGAGGTAGCGTTTGCCGAGGCCGGAGCGGAAGGCGGAGTCGAAGACTTCGAAGTGCTCCTCTTTAAGGCCGGACTGTATCGACTTTTCGGATACTTTTATGTTTTCGACGGTGCCATATTCTTCGACGTGCTTGCAGACTTGATCGATTGATGCTTGCTCGTAGCCCATTGTTGATAGCGCGAGGGGGATCGACTTTATCGGGATGGTCATGTGGCCACCGCCTGCGAGGGTCTTGTAAGCGACGAGGCCGATGGCGGGCTCGACACCGGTGGTGTCGCAGTCCATCAGGAACCCGATGGTGCCGGTGGGTGCGAGGACGGTGACTTGGGCGTTGCGGTAGCCGTAGCGTTTGCCGAGGTCGGAGGCCTCTTTCCATGCCTTGGTGGCGAAGTCGACCAGAGGCTTGGGTGAATTATGGTCGAGGGCGTCGGCGTGGCTCTTGTGCAGATCGATGACGGCCTGCATGGAGGCGATGTTGTCCTGCTTCGGTGGGTGGGGAACCCCGTAGTGCGCGGCTTCGTTGTAACCAGCGAAGGGACCTTTGAGGGCGGCCAACTCGGCAGATGTTTTGTACGCGACGCCAGTCATGGCGGCGGTAATCGCCTTGGCCAGTCCGAGACCTTCGTCGGATGCGTAGGCGTAGCCGTAAGACATGAGCAGTGCGCCGAGGTTGGCGTAGCCGAGGCCAAGGGTGCGGAACCAGTGGCTATTGTAAGTGATACCCTCGGTCGGGTAGGAGGAGCGGTCGACGACGATCTCTTGCGCGATGATAAAGATCTTAGCGGCGGCGGCGAAGCGCTCGATGTCGAGTCCTTCGGGGGTGCGGAACTTCATCAAGTTAAGCGAGGCGAGATTACACGCGGAGTTATCGAGGAAGAGGTATTCGCTGCAGGGGTTGGTGCAGTTTTGGCGACCGGAACCTTTGCAGGTGTGCCATTTGTGAATGGTGTCGTCGAACTGCATGCCGGGGTCGCCACAGACGTGGGTGCCTTCGGCGATCTTATCGAGCAAGTAAGAGGCATCTTTTTCCTCGCAGGGCTGGCCATCGGTCACGCGGCGGGTGAAGAACTTGTTGCCGTCGATGGCGGACTGCATGAACTCGTCGCTAGCGCGGACGGAGAGGTTCTCGTTCTGATATTTGATCGAAGCGTAGGCCTCTCCATTAAATGAGGGATCGTAGCCTTCTTCGATCAGCGCCCAAGCTTTGCGCTCTTCCAGTTGTTTGGCGTGGATGAACTCTTCGATGTCGGGGTGCCAGTCTTTGAGCACGTTCATCTTGGCGGCGCGGCGGGTCTTGCCACCGCTTTTCACGACGCCAGCCACGGCATCGAAAACTGAGAGAAAGGAGAGGGGGCCGGAGGGCTTGCCGCCGCCAGAGAGTTTCTCGCGGGTGGAGCGGATGCTGGAAAGATCGGTGCCAGAGCCTGATCCGTATTTGAAGAGCATGGCCTCGGCCTTGGCCAGATCCATGATCGAGTCCATATCGTCCTCCACGTGTTGGATGAAACAGGCGGAGCACTGGGGGAACTCGTATTGGCTGTTGGCACGCATCACGACCTCGTGCTCTTGATCCCAATAGAAGTTGCCCTTGCCGGAGTTTTTGCCGATGCCGTATTTTTGATAGAGGCCGAGGTTGAACCAGACGGGGGAGTTGAAAGCGCCGTATTGATTAACGAGGAGCCATTTCAGTTCTTCGTCGAAAGTCTTGGCCTGGGCTTCGTCGGCAAAGTAGCCGTCGGCCATGCCCCATTCCGTGATGGTGCCGGCCACGCGGTCGATGACTTGCTTGAAGGAAGATTCGCGGCCGTTGGCGTGGGGATCCGTGCCGTTGTCGATGTCGCCGTAGAAATATTTGGATGCAAGGATTTTGGCAGCGAGATCGGAGAAGGCTTCGGGGACTTCGATATTATCCTGTTTGAAGATGGCTTTTCCCTTCTCGTCGGTGATCTCGGCCGTGCGGTATGACCAGGTGATTTCGTCGTAAGGATGGACGGTCTCGGAGGAGAATGTGCGGTTGATAGTGAGCCCTTCGACAGGCTCAGGGTAGGGTGAGTTATGTGGGGTATTGATGGTTTCTTTTTTCATGGTTTCGTTGACTATATTGCTATATTTAGTGGTGCTTGCAGTAATTAACCACTAGGTGTAGTAATTGTTGATAGCAACTGGGAAAATTACTGCACGACGAAAATACGCTGAATGTAGCGAATTGAGGTGGGGTTTTAAGGCGAATTAGAGGGGCTAATTCTAGGGCGGGGAGCCTCTTCTTTAGACTACTCCGCGATCAATAACTCTAGCAACTTCTTGGCGGAGTCGGGGATGACTGTGCGGGGCCGAAGATGGCTTTCGCGCCGTTCTTATAGAGATAATCATAATCTTGTGCGGGGATGACGCCGCCGCAGACGACCATGATGTCGGGGCGTCCTCTTCGGGTGTCTGGAAGAGGCGGTTGATTCTGAGTGGCTTAGCGCAAAAAACCGAATAGCCAGAGCGGGATACGTTGAGAGCTTCCGTGCTCAATGTCATCGATCGCTAGGTAGGCATCAGGCAGATCGCGAATTTGGTCGGCGTCTTTATGGCGACCGCCGACTTCAACAGTGTAGGTGTCGTTGATGAGAAAGTCCCCACGGGGAGCTCCCCGCGCATCGCTCTGGGTGGGCAAGTTGGAGAGGAAAAAGGTTTCACGAATTGCGCCGCGTTCGGGGAGTCTCGGGTCGGACAAGGCATAAGCTAAATTTGGATCGCCGAGGTAGATTCTATCTGGCTTATCCATAGAGCCCATGGGCGTTCCTTGACGGCGTAAGATGCGAATCAGCCGAGCGTCTTCAAGTAATGAAAGATAGTCTTTTAAGGTGCGGTCATCTGCGATCTGTAGTCGCCGACGCATCCTCGAAAAGTCAGGCGTGAAAGGCACATTACCAGCAATCGCCGCAAGTAGGCGGCGGATGCGTTTGATACTGGCTCCGCTCATGTTTGGATAGATTGCGGGTAAGTCGCCCTCAAGGCTGGCTTGCATGCTTTGTTGGAGGGTCTGGGTGTAGGCTTGCGTATTTTCTAGCTCGAAGGCGTAGGGATAGTATCCGGCACGTAGATATTCCTCAAATAGCGCCAAGATTGGTTTGCCCAGTGAAGCCAGCTCATTAGTTATGTCTTGGCTGATGGCTTCATGCTTTTTCAGCAGCTCCGACAAGGTCAGTGGGGGGAGGACTTTCTCGTATTTTAGTTCTAAATACTCACGTAAGGAAAGTCCTTCGAGTGTATGGACTAAGAAGCGGCGGCTTAGGTCGTGGGAGCCTTTTTGCAGGTGTAGGAGGGAACTGCCCGTTGCTAAAATTTCTAGATTTGGAAAAGTGTCTGCTAGACTCTTAAGGTCTTGAGACCAGTTTTCGGCACGATGCACTTCGTCGAGGCAAAGTAGCCGTCCACCTCGACGTACAAAAACTTCAGCGACTTCGTAAAGTGAGCGACCCGCGAGTTGAAAGTGATCGGCGGGCAGATAGAGGCACTCGGTCGACTTTTTGTAATCAGGGAATTTCTCTACGAGATACTGGGCTGTCCACGTGGACTTACCGGTGCCCCTTGACCCAGTGAGCAAATGACGGTGCCCGCTCAGTGGTACTGGGAGTTGCCGGCGTTTCTGGCGTGTTAATTGCCCAACAAACTGTCGGCTCAGTTCAGTTAGAGTATCAAATGACATATTCTGTAGATGTTTAGTGTATGGATTGCATTACTTGAATATGGATAAATTTCATGTAATGCAATCCGTTTTTTGCGATGTCGGACAGATCTTGGTCTGGCTTGAGGACGAGCAGTGCGTGCACGTGGTTGGCCGCGACGGTGCAGGTATCTAACGATAGTCTGTGCCGTTGGCGTATTCTAGACAGTGCGCGACGATCTGTTGGCAAGCGGGATCGGCTAAGCGGCAAGTGCCGGCGAAGGCGTCGAGCCATTTTTCAATCTTTCGGGCAAAGTGTTTTTCGTATTCTTCGGCTTGAGCGAGCTTCCACGGTTTTGGATTGGCTCGTAGTCAATTGAAGTAATCGAAGTCTTTACCGGGCTGAAGCATGAGGCGAATTGTAAAGCGTAGAAGCGACACTCTTGTCGCTTTATTGAGGTTGAATAGTTGTAATATGCTGAAGCAGCCGTGAGGGCTGGGCAAGTTCTGTTTTTTTGAGTAAGGTAGTTTTAAGAGCGGGAAGCTCGGTTGGCAGTTTTGGTTTTTGGTTATTTCGGTCGTGTTCTTGTTTTTGAGCGCCTATAAAGCGACAGGAGTGTCGCTTCTACAAAAAAGCCCCCGACTTGCGTCGGGGGCTTTTGAAATTTGAACCTTACTCAGCGATTAACAGCTCTAGCATCTTCTTGGCGGAGTCGGGGATGACTGTGCCGGGGCCGAAGATGGCTTTGGCACCGTTCGCGTAGAGATAATCATAATCTTGTGCGGGGATGACGCCGCCGCAGACGACCATGATGTCACCGCGGCCGAGTTTGGTGAGCTCGGTGATGAGCTCGGGCAGGAGGGTCTTGTGACCGGCTGCGAGTGAGGACATGGCGACGACATGACAGTCATTTTCAACGGCTTGGCGGGCGGTCTCTTCCGGTGTTTGGAAGAGGGGGCCGATATCTACGTCGAAGCCTAAGTCGGCGTAGCCAGTGGCGACTACCTTGGCGCCGCGGTCGTGGCCGTCTTGACCCATCTTCGCGATCATGATACGAGGGCGGCGACCTTCGTCGGATTCAAACTTTTCAATGAGTTCTTTAACGTCTTCCATAATGGGTGTGCTTCCGAATTCTTTAGCATACACGCCGCTAATCGAGCGAATTTTTGCTTTATATCGACCGACGACGTTTTCAACAGCGTCGGAGATTTCGCCGAGGCTAGCGCGGCAGCGAGCGGCTTCGACTGCAAGTTCAAGGAGGTTGCCTTCCCCTGTTTTCATACTGTGAGTGATCGCTTTGAGGGCGGCTTGGCAGGCGTCGTTGTCGCGCTCGGCTTTGAGCTTTTTCAGACGCTCGATTTGAGAGCCACGCACGGCGGTGTTGTCGATGTCGAGGATATCCAGAGGATCTTCTTTTTCGAGGCGGTATTTGTTGAGGCCCACGATGGTCTCTTTGCCGGAGTCGATTCGTGCTTGGCGACGGGCGGCGGCTTCTTCGATCCGAAGCTTGGGGATGCCTTCTTCGATCGCCTTAGTCATGCCCCCGTATTGCTCACACTCTTGGATGTGTGCCCAGGCTTTGTCCATCAACTCCTTTGTCAGGGCTTCGACGTAGTAACTGCCGCCCCATGGGTCGATGAAGCTGGTAATACCAGTCTCTTCTTGAAGGAAGAGCTGGGTGTTACGCGCAATGCGAGCGGAGAAGTCGGTTGGCAGGGCGATGGCTTCGTCGAGCGCATTGGTGTGGAGCGATTGGGTGTGTCCGCACGCGGCGGCCATCGCTTCGATACATGTGCGGGTGACGTTATTAAACGGGTCTTGCTCGGTCAGCGACCAACCGGATGTTTGCGAGTGCGTGCGCAGGGCAAGTGACTTTGGGTTCTTCGGGTTGAACTGCTGCACCAGTTTTGCCCAGAGGCAGCGCGCGGCGCGCATCTTGGCGATTTCCATGAAGTAGTTTTTACCGATCGCCCAGAAGAAGGAGAGGCGGGGTGCGAAGGCGTCGATATCGAGGCCAGCTTCGGTGCCGGTGCGGAGATACTCGAGGCCGTCAGCGAGGGTGTAACCGATCTCAAGGTCGGCGGTGGCACCGGCTTCTTGCATGTGGTAGCCAGAGATGGAGATCGAGTTGAACTTGGGCATCTTTTGCGAGGTGAACTCGAAGATGTCGCCGATGATTCGCATCGAAGGGGTGGGCGGATAGATGTAGGTGTTGCGCACCATGAACTCTTTGAGAATGTCGTTCTGAATAGTGCCGGCGAGCTCCTCTAGTTTGCAGCCTTGTTCGAGACCAGCGAGGATGTAGAACGCGAGCACGGGGAGAACGGCGCCGTTCATCGTCATGGAGACGGAGACCTTGCTCAAATCGATTTGATCGAAGAGCACGTTCATGTCTAAGATCGAGTCGATGGCCACGCCGGCTTTACCGACATCGCCGGTCACGCGGGGGTGATCGGAGTCGTAGCCGCGGTGGGTCGCGAGGTCGAAAGCGACGGAGAGCCCTTGTTGACCCGCAGCGATGTTACGCTTGTAGAAGGCATTGGACGCTTCGGCGGTGGAGAAGCCCGCATATTGGCGAACCGTCCAAGGGCGGAAGGCATACATCGTGGCGTAGGGGCCACGTAGAAAGGGTGCGACTCCGGCGGTGTAGTCGAGGTGCTCCATGTCCTTATAGGCGTCCTTGCCGTAGAGCGGATCGACGTCGATCTGCTCCATGGTTTCGGTGACGTGCTCTTTGACGGACTTGCCCGTTTCTGATTTGACCTGCTTGGCCCACTCTTCGCGAGTGGCTGCAGGCTTAGGTGCTTCGTAGCTGATGTTTTTAAAATCTGGTTTCATGATATTAAATGGCTGATGGCGAATTTGTAATGGCGAATGACTGACTGCTTAAAGCACGCCTAGACCTGTGAGGTAGCGGCGGTTCAGTTCATAATTGTCGGATTTGACGAAGACGTAGTCGTCCATGCCAGCTTCGCGATAGGTGGCTTCGTTGTCTCCGGGATAACCTGCGAGGATGACCTGCATGTCGGGGTTGGCCGCTTTAATTGCTTGTGCGTAAGTGGCAAATGACGCGGCGTAGTCATCGTCGGTGCCACAGACTACGGTGATACCCGCTTTGGACTCGGTGAGTGCAGCCACGGCATCTTCGGGCGACTCAAAACCTGCAGGCGAGATGACCTCGAAGCCGCCGGTTTGGAAGAAGCCTTTAGTGAAGTCGGCACGTGCTTTGTGTCGGCGGAGTGCTCCGAGATTTGTCAAAAAGATGGCGGGTGCTCGACCGGATGCTTCGGCGAAGCGAGCGGAGGCGGCGCGCAGAGTCTCATACTTACTGGCGAGACGCATGGCGGGCAGTGGTGTGATAAAATCGCCGGGATCGACGGTGGCGCGGATCGTTTTGCTGATCTCGCCGATGGTGGCACCGGCTTGGACGGCTTCGATCAGAATGGGGAGGATATTCTCGCCACTGGAATCGACGATCTTACCGAGTGCGTCCATCACGGCAGCGTCGGAAGCTTCGTCGAGCTCCATCCGTGCGGCAGCTATTTCGCGAGCGCGTTGGTTGCGCACCTCGGCGTAGTCGGGCAGGCGTGCTTCGAGCTCTTTTTCTTCGAGGTTTGGATACACGTTGGTGCCGACTAGGCTGGTGCGGCGTGCGCCGAGCAGGGCTTCGTTTTGCTTGGCAGTGGCTTCGATCTTAGTATAAATGTAGCCACTCTTAAGCGCTTCGGCCATGCCGCCTTCGGCTTCGATTTCTTTAAAGAAGTCCCAAGACTTTTCGCTGATTTCATTAGTCAACCATTCGACCGCCCAGGAGCCACCGGCGGGATCGACTACGGCGGTCAGTTCGCACTCTTCTTGCAGGATGATCTGTGTGTTGCGCGAGATGCGGCGGCTGAAGGTGTCGGGATCGCGGGAGACTTCGTCGAAGTTACCCACGCACATGCTGTCGACGCCGCCGATGGCACCACTGAGGGCTTCGGTTGTGGTGCGGAGCATGTTTACGTAAGGATCTTTCTCCGTCTTATTATAAAGGCCGGTGCGGGCGTGCATGACGATTTTCTGCGATTCGGGATTGCCGCCGAAGGCTTTGACTACCTGCGCCCAGAGGACACGAGCGGCGCGAAGCTTAGCGATCTCCATGAAGAAATTGGGTCCGATGCAGAAGCTGAAGCGCATTTGCTGCGCAGCGACGTCGACCGAGAGGCCGCGCTCAATCATCTCGTTGAGGTAGGTAGCACCGGTGGCGAGGCAGATGCCGAGCTCTTCGACTGAGGAAGCGCCTGCTTGGTGATAGGGTAGGGAGGACACGCCGACTGCGCGGATGCCGGGGGCTTCTTGCGCGCAGTAGTGAGCCATGATGGCTTGCTCGCTGAAGAGCTCTTCCATCTTGGCGGGAAGTTGACCTGCGGCCGCTTTAACCGCGATCGGATCCATCCCTAGGCTGCCTTTGACCTTCTTTAGATCGACGTCTTGGTTTTTGAGCCATGCGAAAAAGAGCGCGCCGACTGTCAGGCCAGCACAACCCGTGCGGAGATGGAAGCTGACTGCTTCGGGCATAATTCCGTTGAAAGCAGCTTCGATGTCCTTGAGGCAAGCGAGCGAAAGACCACAAGCGGCCACTTCGCCGGATTTAGCCGAGTCGGGATCGACCCCATTAAGAGTCGCAATGTCGAGGAGGAGGTTGAGTGAGTTTTGACCGCGCATGAGATCGGCTCTGGCAGCGGCGTTAAATTCAGCTGGTGTGCCGTAGGGGAGCTCTTGGGAAATTTCCCATGGCTCATTTTGGTAACCGCTCGCGGAGGTGCCACGGAGGTAGCCATCAAATCCAGGTAATGTCTCGGCGGCGCTGAGTCCGTCGAGCACCTCTTTGCGGAAAATTGGCTCCAGGCGGATGCCTTCAGGGGTCTGCTGCGTCATGACCTTGTCAAACGGCTTACCTTTTAGTAGCTTCTCAGCAGCGTCACGCCACTCTTCAGCAGTTGAGGATGGAAACTCCGAGAGGAGCTTAGTTGGTTTTTTTGTTTCCTGATTCATGGTTGGTTAATAACTAATACTAGGAAGCTTTAGTATTAGGGTAACTTTGTCAATAAGTAAATTTAATACAAAAAGATGTTGACGTAAGCCAAGCTAATCTACAATCCTTCTCTCATAACAAACCAAAAAGACTATGATTACAAACATTGATCACCTCGGAATCGCGGTTAACAACCTCGAAGAGTCCATCAAATATTATGAAGAAGCTCTTGGGCTTCATTGCCATGGGCAAGAAGAAGTGGAGTCTCAAAAAGTGAAGACTGCCTTTTTTGAAGCTGGCGATGTGCACATCGAGCTGCTCGAGCCAACTTCGCCAGACAGCCCGATTGCAAAGTTCCTCGCTAAGAACGGCGAGGGCATTCACCATGTCGCATTTGCAACAGATGGAATCGCGGCACAGCTCACGAAAGCTTCCGGAGCAGGCGTGCGCTTGATCCATGAAGTCCCGATTGATGGGGCGGCCAATAAGCTCGTCGCATTTCTTCATCCTAAGTCAACTCATGGCGTCTTGACTGAATTTTGCCAAAGCAAATAGAGTCGCCGTATCGCAGTTAATTTTAATAATAAATAATACATAAAATGGCAATTGATCCAAAACTTCTCGACGAACTCAGACAGCGCCGCGCGACTGCCCGTGAAGCAGGCGGCGCAGCTAAACTCGCCAAGCGTAAAGAAAAAGGACTGATGGGCGCTCGTGAGCGTCTTGAAATGTTCTTCGAGCAGGGCACTTTCCAAGAATTTGGCATGCACGCAGAGCATTCCTGCCATCGCTTCGGCATGGAAAAGAAGGATTTGCCCTACGATGGTGTCGTTTGCGGTTCCGGTCTCGTTGATGGTCGCGCCGTCGCTGCTTATGCGCAGGACTTCACTGTGAGCGGCGGTTCGCTCGGTCGTATTCATGCCAAGAAGATTTGCGATCTGATGGATTTCGCACACGAAGCCGGCATGCCGGTCGTCGGTGTTAATGACTCCGGCGGCGCACGTATCCAAGAGGGCGTTGATTCACTCAGTGGTTACGGCCAAGTGTTCTTCAAGAACGTGCTGCTCTCCGGTGTGGTGCCGCAAATCGCGGTGATCGCCGGCCCTTGCGCCGGTGGGGCAGCTTACTCGCCTGCGCTGACCGACTTCCTCATTATGACGAAGAATAACTCCAACATGTTCATCTGTGGTCCCGACGTCATTAAGTCCGCCACTGGTGAGATCGCGCAGTTGGAGCAATTCGCCTCGGCCGCCGCGCACGCCAGTATCTCGGGTAATATCCACCTCGTGGCCGAAGACGATTCGCATGCCATGGAGTTGACCGCAAAACTGCTGTCCTTCCTGCCGAGTAACAATATCAGTGATCCTCCCCATGAGTTCCCCGATCTCGACATGCGCGAGGATCCGGAGATGAACGAGATCGTGCCTGCCTCTAGTAAAGAAGCACTCGATGTGATGGCGGTGATCAATCGCCTCGTCGATGATGGAGATTTCTTCGAGATCATGCCAGACTTCGCTCGCAACATCGTAATTGGTTACGCACGGATCGAAGGTTTGGTCGTCGGTATCGTGGCCAACAATCCAATGGTGCGCGCTGGCACACTCGATATCGACAGCTCCGATAAGGCAGCACGTTTCATCCGCACATGTAATATTTTTAACATCCCCATCGTCACGCTGGTTGACGTGCCTGGCTTTATGCCCGGCCTCGCGCAAGAGCAAGGCGGCATCATCCGCCACGGTGCCAAGATGCTCTTCGCCTACGCAGCCTCGACTGTGCCGAAGATCACCCTGATCATGCGTAAAGCCTACGGTGGTGCCTATCTTGCCATGTGCTCCGCCGACCTCGGCGCGGACATGGTGTTTGCCTGGCCGACTGCGGAGATCGCCGTGATGGGCGGCGAAGGTGCCGCTAGAATCCTCTTCCGTAAGGAGATTAAAGAAGCCGAAGATCCCAAGGCAAAGGCAGCCGAGCTCTGCGAAGATTATCGTAAGGAGTTTTCCTCGCCTTATCAGGCTGCCGCCAATGCCATGATCACCGATGTGATCGAACCATCGCAGACGCGTCCCGCGATTGCGCTGGCCTTGCGTAACACCTTGAATAAGCGTGATTCGCGTCCACCAAAGAAGCACGGTAACATCCCTCTATAAACCGCTGTCTCGAGCACTCAACCAAAGATTCATACTCATGTTTGCATTCTATTCAACGCTCGCACAAGCCAGTGCCACAGCGCCCGCAGAAGTTACTTCGACGACGAGTGTCGTCGTGGTCGGCTTCCTCTTCGTGATGATCGTCCTCGCACTTCTTGCGGCGGTGACATCGGCGATCGGCGCTTTCTTTATTAAACAAGCCGCGCACGAAGCTGCCAAGGCTGCTAAGTCCGCTGAAGCCGCCGCCAAGGCTGCTGCCGCGAATCCGCAGTCCGCTACCGCTGGATCCGCTCTCGCACCCGCTGCGACCGATGTAGACAGCGACGATCCCGCGCTACTCGCCGTGGTCGCCGCAGCCATTCACACAGTGATGGGAGACCGCGCACACCGCGTCGTCTCGGTTCGCACTGCAGGGCCCGGTTGGGCTCAAGAAGGCCGCCGCCAAATCTTCTCGTCGCACAGAGTGCGCTAAAACACTTACAAACAAAAACACTAAAGAAAGATCATTATGAAACGGTTAAAAGTAACAGTCGAGGGTAAGACCTACGAAGTTGAAGTCGAAATGCTGGACGAAGGCGCTGCCGCTCCGGCACCACGCCGAGCTGCCAGCTCGGGCGGTTCCCGCGTAGCGGTTCCTATCGCTGCTCCTAAGCCTAAGGCTGCTGCGCCCGTCGCAGCGGGTGCCGGTGGTGCTGTCGGCAGCCCCCTCGCTGCGGTGGTCGTCTCCATCGATGTCAATGTCGGCGATGTCGTCGAAGAAGGCCAAAAACTCGTCACGCTTGAAGCGATGAAGATGAACACCATTGTCGTCGCACCTGCTGCGGGCACGGTCACGGCCATCCTGGCAAAAGCCGGCGACGGCGTCGAAGAAGGCCAAGGTTTGGTCGAAGTCGCTTAAGCTTATTTTGTAGCCGGAATCGTGAGATTTTGGATAATCGGTTTCAGCGATGATTCCGACCAAATCCTCACAGATTCGGCTATATTTTGGCCGGTCGACCTTTTAGTTCAACCCCTTCACACTCCTCAGCGTTCTCTTAACTTATGCTTGATCTCCTCCACCGCCTCTACGAAAACACCGGCTTCGGCTACCTAGACTGGCGTATGCTCGTCATGTGGGCGGTCGTCGTCGTCCTCCTGTATCTCGCCGTTTATAAAAAATTCGAGCCACTGTTGCTCGTGCCCATAGCCTTCGGCGCGATTCTAGCGAACTTGCCGACACAGGGGATCATCAACAAGCCGGCCTCGCTAGTGCGGAGTCCAGACTCGGGGATCGTCATGTACGTCTCCGCCGAGCCAGGGCAGGCCGTTTATTTACATGCCGTGGAGAAAGTCATGCCGACTACTGTCGGCGACCTCGATCCGACTATACTGCAAAGCCTCCTCGATGGTGAAGCAGTCGTCGGCTTCGGAGAGCACACGTTGCTCTACATCCTGCGCGCCGAGTTAGCTGAGGCGGTGCCGGCCAAGAAGCCAATCGAAATGAAGGTTAACGAGCACAGCTTTCAGCTTACCGATAAGCTCGTCTGGGCGGAAGCCGGCGGCCGCGTCGTGGCTAACTCAGTGCAAGCGGGCGACCACGTGATCAAAGGCCAAGCCATCGGCGAGCTTCACAGCGATCATACCGGCGGGCTGTTTCATTACATTCAGCTAGGCATCCTGCTAGAGATCTTTCCGCCCTTAATTTTCCTGGGCGTCGGCGCATTGACAGACTTTGGGCCGCTGATCGCCAACCCGCGCGTCTTACTGCTCGGAGCCGCCGCCCAGTTCGGCGTCTTCGGCACTTTCCTTGGGGCTCAGATGCTCGGCTTCTCGGCCGAGGCCTCCAGCGCAATTGCTATCATCGGAGGAGCCGATGGGCCGACCTCCATTTTCCTCGCCAATGCGCTCGCGCCCGAGCTGCTCGCGCCGATTGCGGTGGCCGCCTATAGTTATATGGCGCTCGTTCCAGTCATACAGCCGCCCATCATGCGCGGCCTGACGACTTTGAAAGAGCGCAAGATCCGCATGAAGAGCCTGCGCCCCGTCAGTCGACTGGAAAAACTCGTCTTCGGCGTCATCGTGACCATCGCCTGTATTCTTTTGGTGCCACCCGCCTCACCGTTGATCGGTATGCTCATGTTTGGTAACTTTCTGAGAGAGTGCAAAGTCACCGAGCGCCTCAACAAGTCCGCGCAAAACGAGTTAATTAACATCATCACCATCTTCCTCGGCACCAGTGTCGGTATCACGATGACAGGCGACCGCTTCCTCCGTAGCGAGACGCTTGGTATTCTAGTGCTTGGTGTCTGTGCCTTTGCCGTAGCGACCGCGTCTGGCGTGCTGATGGCGAAGCTGATGAACGTCTTTTCCAAGAATAAGATCAATCCGCTGATCGGCTCCGCTGGTGTTAGCGCCGTGCCGATGGCCGCTCGCGTCAGCCAAGTCGAAGGCCAAAAGGCCGACCCAGGTAACTTCCTACTCATGCACGCCATGGGGCCCAACGTAGCGGGTGTCATTGGCACCGCACTTGTGGCTGGTTTCTTCCTTACCATGTTCGGCGGAACGCATTAGGTCTTACCAGTCATTAGAATTCGCACTCACTCTCAAATTCGTAGCCGAAGTCGTGAGACTTTGGCCGCTCAACACATTTCAGCCAAGTCGCCCAAAGTCTCACGACTTCGGCTACGAAACTCACCTGATAAAAAAATCAAGTCATGCCAACTACCACGACCTTTCCAGTCATCACAGCCACCGAAGCGGCTGCTCTCATCAACGATCGCGACATTATCGGCTTCAGCGGCTTCACGCCCGCTGGTGCCGCTAAAGATATACCGACTGCCATCGGCGCACGCGCCATCACTGAGCACGAAGCAGGCCGTGAGTTCAAGATCGGCGTCGTCACCGGAGCTTCCACCGGCGACAGTCTCGACGGTGAGCTTGCTCGCGCCAATGCCGTGCTTTTCCGCACGCCGTATCAAAGCGACAAGCATTTGCGTGCTCAGATCAATAAGGGCGAAACCTGCTTCTTTGATATGCACCTTTCTATGCTGCCGCAGGCCGCTCGTTACGGCTTCATCGGTAAGTTTAAGTTCGCCGTGATCGAAGCCGCATCGGTTAGTGAAGACGGCGAGATCGTGCTCACCACCAGCGTCGGCGCGTCGAACACCTTCTGCCACGTGGCCGACAAGATCCTGATCGAGCTGAACGAAGCACACCCGGCCGAACTCAATGGCTTGCACGACATCTACGAGCCCCTCGATCCGCCGCATCGCCGCGAGATACCGGTTTACAGTTGCTCAGATCGTTGCGGTAGCCCCGTGCTTAAGGTCGATCCCGCAAAAATTATCGGAATCGTCAAAACCAACCGCCCCGACGAAGTCGGCGGCTTCAAAGAAACTGACGACGTGACTAAGCAAATCGGCGAAAACGTTGCCACCTTCTTAGCTGACGAACTGAAAGCAGGGCGCATTCCGAAAGAATTCCTCCCTATCCAATCCGGTGTCGGCAATATCGCCAACGCCGTACTCGGCGCACTCGGCGCGAATCCAAACATTCCGCCCTTCGAAATGTATTCCGAAGTGATTCAAGATAGCGTGATTGGCCTCATGCGGAGCGGCGACATTAAGTTTGCCAGCGCCACCTCGTTGACCGTTTCGCCCCCTTTACTGAAGGAAGTTTACGAAGATCTCGAATTCTTTAAGCAGCGCATGGTGCTCCGCCCGCAAGAGATTTCAAATCACCCCGAAGTCGTCCGTCGTCTTGGTATTATTTCGATTAATACCGCGATCGAGGCCGATCTCTGGGGGAACATTAACTCCACTCACGTCATGGGAAACAACCTTATGAACGGCATCGGTGGCTCCGGCGACTTCACGCGTAACGCCTACATTTCCATCTTCACCTGTCCCTCCGTGGCTAAGGGTGGGGCGATCAGCACGATCGTGCCGATGGTCGCTCACCTCGACCATAGCGAGCACAGCGTGCAAGTTCTCATTACCGACCAAGGCATCGCCGACCTGCGCGGCAAAGATCCTCTTGAACGTGCCCGAGAGGTCGTCGATAAGTGCGCCCACCCCGAATATAAGGATCAACTGCACGCCTACTTCGACGATGTCAAAGACGGCCACACTCCGCAGACCCTACGCACCGCCTTCGCTATGCACGAAGCGTTTATGGAGAAAAAGGATATGCGTGGCGTCGACTGGTCGAGTAAGTATTCGAAGTTGAGGTAGTTGAACGTCGAAGATCGAACGTTGAACATCGAGCATCGAGTGTTCAGTATTGGGTGAAGTGATGGTTTCTCTGTTTATAAATAATTCAATGTTCGACGTTCGATCTTCAGCGTTTGACGTTCTCTAAAGGAGTATGCGCAAACCTCTCGACATCCCGAAACTCATCGCCGGCGTTCTCGCCGGCGTCCGGGCTCCGTTGGCGCAGGCCATCACCCTCGTAGAGAGCCGTGCGGCCAAGCACCGCGCCCCCGCGCGTGAGTTGATGCAGGCCATCCTCCCGCACACGGGTGGGGCGCTTCGCGTCGGCATGACAGGCACACCGGGTGCGGGCAAGAGCACCTTTATTGAAGTCCTCGGTATGATGCTCTGCGAGCGTGGCAAAAAAGTCGCCGTCCTCGCCGTCGATCCCAGTAGCTCCCGCACCGGTGGCAGTATTCTCGGCGACAAAACACGGATGGAAGACCTCTGCCGCCATGACAATGCTTTCATACGTCCATCCCCGTCCGGCACCTCACTCGGTGGCGTGGCGGCACGCACCCGTGAGGCATTGCTTCTTTGCGAAGCGGCTGGCTACGATGTAATTCTCGTCGAGACCGTTGGTGTCGGCCAGAGCGAGACCGCCGTGCGCACCATGACGGACTTCTTCCTCCTTCTACAAATCGCAGGAGCGGGTGACGAACTCCAAGGCATCAAAAAAGGCGTGATCGAACTAGCCGATGCCATCGTCGTGAACAAAGCTGATGGCGACAACAAACTCCGCGCCAATCTCGCAAAAGTCGAATACACCAAGGTTTTGCATTTCTTGCACCCCTTCACCCCTGGTTGGAAGCCGAAAGCACTGACCTGCTCTGCGCTCAATTCAGAAGGGATCGAGGAAGTATGGGAATTGATCGAAGGCTTCCGCGATCAATTGATTGAAAGTGGCGTCTTCGAAGAGCGCCGCAGCGAACAAAATGTCGATTGGTTCAACTCGCTACTCAAGTTAGCCGTCATGGAACGCTTCACTTCTAAGTATGGAAAACGTATCCAAAAAATGGAGACAGCCGTTAAAGATGGCACGATGCCCGTTTCCGTCGCACTAGACCAGCTGCTGGATTAATAGGCGTTGATTGAATATGGATAATTCATCTGAGCGCCGTCCGAACATCTGCAGTTTCTGACCACGAGTCGCTGTAATCCTGCTCGATTCAATCTCGATTGGCACCGTGGGAATGCTGCTCGGCTTTCTGTTTTACGATCAGCTGTCGGGCATGGACGCGTAGAATGCTGGCGATAGCCAGTGTTTGCGACTTGCTTGGCTCGCGTGTGACCTGTTCGACGCAACACAACGGCTCTCGCCGTCATGCTACCTTTTAATATGCAATGGTATTGCGGCAAGTTAGCACACTACGTTTCCCAGCCCTTTGCCCGCTCCAGGGCGCGTGTCCATTGTTCGCGCATCGGCTGCATTTCCTTGGCCGTTTTCTGCGGTGTAAACGTCTTCTCGCACTTCCAGTGTTTTGTGATGGCTTCGCGGCTTTCCCAATAACCGACGGCGAGCCCTGCGAGATAGGCGGCGCCGAGTGCGGTTGTTTCGATGCAATCAGGGCGTTGCACTTCGATTTGTAAGAGATCGGATTGTATTTGCAGCATCAGGTCGCTACGCGCGGCCCCGCCATCGACTCGTAAGGTTTCCACCTGTAGGCCGCTGTCTTTTTCCATCGCCGAAATTAAGTCAGCGCTTTGGTAGGCGATCGCTTCCAATGCGGCGCGGCAGAAATGTGCCCGTTTCGTTCCGCGGGTGATCCCCACCGCAATACCTCGTGCATACGGATCCCAATGTGGTGCCCCCAAACCAGTGAAGGCGGGCACAAGCAGCAGCCCGTTGCTATCCGCTACACTCGCAGCCAGTTGATTCAACTCGTCGGCCGATTTAATCAGTTCCATTTCATCGCGCAGCCACTGCACGACTGCACCTGCAATAAAGATGGAGCCTTCGAGCGCGTACTCTGTCTGGTCGCCGATTCGCCAGGCCACCGTGCTGAGCAAATTGTTCTTTGAGCGCACGGGTGAGGTGCCTGTGTGCATGAGTAAGAAGCAGCCCGTGCCATAGGTGTTCTTCGCCATCCCCTTTTTAAAACATGTCTGTCCAAAAAGCGCCGCGTGCTGATCACCCGCCATCCCCGCAATCGGAACGCCCGCCAGCGAGCGCCCTGTGGCGACTTCGCCATAAACTTCCGAGGAACTGCGTATCTCAGGCAAGACTGCCCGGGGGATATCGAAGAGTTCCAGCAGCTCGTCGTCCCAGTCTTCTGTTTCCAAATTATAGAGTAGAGTGCGACTCGCGTTGCTCACATCGGTGGCATGCACTTGGCCGATGGTTAAATTCCAAAGTAGCCAGCTATCAATTGTGCCAAAACAGAGCTCTCCGGCTTCGGCGCGTTCGCGAGCGCCCTTTATGTTCTCTAAAAGCCAGCGAAGCTTGGTGCCTGCAAAGTAGGGGTCGAGTCGCAGACCCGTCTTTTCGCTGATCATTGGCTCCAAGCCATCCTCCTTCAGTTTGGAGCAATATTTGGCCGTGCGCCGGTCTTGCCAGACGAGCGCATTATAGAGCGGTAATCCCGTCGCGCGTTCCCAAAGCACCGTGGTCTCTCTTTGGTTGGTGATCCCGATCCCCGCGATGTTTGCCGCGCGCAAGCTCTTCTGCGCCAGCGCTTGTTCCAGTGTCGCCACTTGACTCGACCAAATTTCCATCGAGTCGTGCTCCACCCAACCCGGCTTCGGATAGTGTTGGGCGAATTCCTGCTGCGCTTGGCTTATGATGTCACCCGCTCGGTTGAAGACGATGGCGCGAGAGCTGGTCGTGCCTTGATCAAGCGCAAGGATGTATTGGGGATCACTCATAAGGGTAGTAAAACTTCAAGGGGTGCAATTTTTTTAAGCGAGGCAGGAAGTGGTAGCGCGGCATGGCCTCATGCCGCACCTTGATACGGCTACGTGCGGCATGAGGCCATGCCGCGCTACCTGCTCTCAATAGATTCATACCCCGCACATTTAATTTCACCCAACTTCTAGCACAAGCTACATTACCCATTGCCTGACTGGCAATACTCACTTCTAGTAAAGCATTCTCCCAAATGTCCAACGAACAAAAGAACAATCCACTCCACAGCATGACCCTCGAAAAGATCGTGGTCAGCCTACAGGAATTCTATGGGTGGGAAGGCCTCGCCGGGCGCATAGAAGTCCGCTGCTTCATGCTCGATCCCTCGGTCAAATCCAGCCTCAAGTTTCTAAGGAGAACCCCCTGGGCACGTAAGAAAGTAGAAGAGCTGTTTGTCTATACGCTAGAGAAATACGGGAACGAAGAGGCAGATGGAGAAGAAGAGAGAGATGAAGAAGAGGGAGAGGGAACGTCGAAGGTCGAACTTTGAACGTCGAACTCTGAATAGGATGGCGAATTGCTGACCATGGGGGTTCCATTATTTTAACGGGGTAGAAAGAGGTAGCGCGGCATGGCCTCATGCCGCACCTTGTTACGCCTACCAGCGGTATGTCTTCGACAAGCTCAGAAAGGCCAAATGCCGCGCTACCTCTTTTCAATAGGTTCATAGCCCGCACATTTAATTTTACGCTGACTATGAAATATTCAAAATTCGACCTTGGACGTTCGACGCTCGATCTTCATGTTTAACTGATGCCCGAACTCCCCAACTGCCCGAAATGCGAATCTGAATACACCTACGAAGATGGTAGCTTAATCACCTGTCCCGACTGCGGGCATGAATTTTCGCTCGAATCCTTGGAAACATCAGAAGCGTCGACTTCTGAGTTCAAAGACGCCTATGGCACGCCGCTAGAGGACGGCGACACCGTGACCGTGATCAAAGACCTCAAAGTCGGCGGCACCTCGTCTACTCTCAAGATCGGCACCAAAGTGAAAAATATTCGCCTCGTCGGCGGCGATCACGATATCGACTGCAAGATCAAAGGCTTCGGCGGAATGAAGTTGAAGACCGAGTTTGTGAAGAAGGCTTAGTCCTACATAAACTTCTTACTTTGCATCGGGCTCAGCCATTTTAGAATCATTCCTGTATCGTTTAGGCTTAGAGCAGAGTTGATTTTCGTCCGCTGCATCGAGTTTAACCGTAAGTCACGAAACTTTGATGCCTGCAGGTGACGTTTTTGATCGCTAGATCGTGCGCTTCGAAAGGATTTATTTACGTAGAGGTCTGTAAATGCACCGAACTGCTCAGGTGTCTCGGCAAATGTTTGCGCGTCTGGTGCGTAGATCTGCTTGGCACACCCATGAGCGCGGGCTTGCTCGACGAGACTGCGCCACTCGATCAGCTTCGATCCATAGACGACTCGGACAACTTCATGACCATCGATCCAACCAGCCTCAGTTTCGTTGACTCCTTCGATCGCACCCAGTTTTGCCTCACCATCCCAGAAGCAGTGCATACTAAAGAACGCAGTTTTCACTTCGGACTCAGCACTCGCCCATGCGACTGTGCGTAAATACTCAGGAGGTCTACGCTCGGCTGCTTCCAATGCTTCGATCATTCGTGCCGCCGTTTCCCTTGGCGTCCAGACGCGATCTTTGCGCTCAATAAGGTCGTTTCCCTCAGTATCGATGAAGCGCATAACTTGAAAATTCCACGCGGGTTCTTTGAAACGCTTTAGGATCTCTTTGTCGTGTCCACCCGCATTATTGTGGATAGCTAATGGCACAAACTCCGCTTCGATCGCGTCGACGATTAAAGGGTGGCTCAGGGTGGTCTCGCCGTATTGGACACAACCTGCGCAGCCAGGCACCTCTTGAAATAAAATTAGAATTGGCTTTCCTGAACTCTGGGATTTTTCGACGGCTCCGTCATAGTTACGTAACCAATCGACTTGACCGAGCTCTTTGTCTTGCCCTGCGATTAGTGTCGATTGAATCGCTACGAAGCAATAAACGAAGATTTGCGCAGCGTTTTGGTATAATTTCATGTAGTCTGAGACTCATGAAATCAGCTATCTATTCCAAAAAAGATTCTGTCTGACAAAACTTCTAGTTCCTGATTGGATATCTACACACAAATGAAAATTTCAATTGCACAGTTTGAAGTCACTCGCGCCAACGCCACCGCCAACTTGGCGCGTATCGCCGAGCTTGCTGGGCAGGCCAGCGCTTCCGGTGCCGAGCTGCTTTGTTTGCCTGAGATGTGCACCACGGGGTTCGATTGGCAGTCTAATCGCGCATATCTAGACGCCGCTGCTGAGCAAATCGAAACTGTCGCTTCCCTCGCCAACGCCAACCGCATAGCCATCTGTGGCTCCTTTCTCGAAAAGACCGAGTCCGGCAACGCAGCCAACTGCTTTCACTATATCGACGCGAAGGGAGCGCTCCTAGCTCGCTACCGCAAGATGCACCTCTTCACCTTATTCCACGAAGAGCGGCACGTCGAAGCGGGAAACGAATGCGTGGCCTTCGAGACAGACCACGGCAAGATCGGTGCCGCCATCTGCTACGACCTACGTTTCCCCGAGCTCTTTCGTCGCAACACCGAGGCCGGTGCCATCCTCCACATCTTACCCGCGGCCTTTCCGCATCCACGCCTAGATCATTGGCAAACCTTGATCCGCTCCCGCGCGATCGAGAATCAAACCTACGTAGTCGCGATCAATCAATGCGGCACCGAAGGCCACGGGAGCAGCGTGGGGGAGACCCATTATTTCGGACACTCCATGGTCGTCGATCCCTGGGGCGGGGTCGTCGCCGAAGCCGACGAAGACGAATGCCTGCTCAATCTCGAAATCGATCTCTCGCTCGTAGCTAAAGTGCGCTCCAAGCTAAGCGCGTGGGATGATCGACGCGGTGACTTGTTTGATTAGGTTTACGTCCCGCCTTCTTGAGCGGGCGTAACATGCCAGAGATCATGAGCTTGTCGAATGGTGAAGACCCTTAGGCGGTCAATGAACTGAAGCTGCCTAAAGGCGAGATTCCAACCCAAGCTTACGCAGTGACCGACTAGATAAACTTAGCTTGATTCGCCGCCTTAAAGAAGGCGAAGCCTGCCGACTGGTCGGGGGCTTTCTCTGCGTCTTTCTGGATGCTCTGATTTTTTTTTAACCACAGATAAACACGGATATGATTTAGTTCTTTTGCTCCTGATCTGTGTGCATCGGTGTCCATCCGTGGTTACCAATTTAGTTCTTCTATTTTCTCCTACGTCGAGGTGTATAAAGGAGTGGAGCGCAGCGTAACGAAATTGATACCACCACCTGAATCACCTTATTTTCTGTAGACATCCTTGCGATGTCCGACTTTGACGACTTCGATCAAAATGATCTTATCGTGGATTTCGTAAATGACTCGGTAATTTTCAACGCGAATCCGATACGTCAAATCACTGCCTGAGAGTTTCGTCGAACCCGGTGGTCTAGGTTGACCGGATAAACCTTCGACTGCGCTGATGATTCTGTGGACCTCAGCTTTCGATATCTTTTTCAGATCCTTCTTTGTCGAGGGGCGCCACTCGATGTTATAGCACTCCATCTTCCTTCAGTTCTATGAGGAAATCTTCGTGGGAGATTGTCCCTTCGTTCCTTCTTTCTGCACAAGCAGCCAGATCCTCAAGATCCTCCATAAGGATTTGATAATCAGAGATATTCAGGATAACACTCTTCTTCTCTCCTTTATCGTCTGTAATGAACTGGACTTCTGTGCTCATGATGAAAATTTAATCGGAGAGCTGGATTTGTCGAGTATTCTTTCTGGTGATCGTGGAGATCCGCAGGTGCGAGCCGACTGATTCAAGTAAACGCTGGCGGCGTTACTCGCATTCGCTGCATCGTCTGGATATAGTCCTGAATCTGGCCGAAACCCCATAGGCTGGTCGAGTGCATTCTATCATGTAGGGTTGGATTCTTTTAACCGCAGATGAACGCTGATAAACGCAGATGGGGATTTCTTCTATAGCAGTGTAAAGTCCGCGACTCCACCCCATAATTACGCAGTGACCGAATCGATAAACTTCGCCTGATCCGCCGCCTTGAAAAATGCGGTGCCCGCCACAAGCGTATCGGCGCCGCGTTCGGTGCAGAGTGTGGCAGTTTCCAGATCGACGCCACCGTCGATTTCTAGGCGGTAGTTTAGCCCTAGCTCGGTGCGCCAGGCGTCGAATTGTTCAACCTTAGGCAGCACGTCATGGCGGAAGCTTTGACCACCGAAGCCAGGCTGCACGGTCATGAGTAAGACGATGTCGCAGATGGGTAGGAATTCTTTTGCGGCCTCGGCGGGGGTGTCGGGGTTGAGGACGACGCCGCATTTACAGCCTTTCGATTTAATATAAGCGAGTGTCTCGGATACGGGGTAATCCGGCTCGACGTGGATGGTGATTTGCTCGGCTCCCGCGTCGAGGAAGGCATCGATGTAGAGATGCGGGTTGTCCAGCATCAGGTGAACATCGAAGAAGAGCTTTGAGTCAGGACGCATCGCTTTGACCGTTTGTGGTCCAAAGCTCAGGTTGGGCACGAAGTGACCATCCATAATATCAAGATGCACCCATTCGAGCCCAGCACTCTCAATCACCTTGAGGCTGCTGCGGAGATTGGCGTGGTCGCCAGCGAGAATGGACGGCGCGAGTAAGGTCTTGTGTGGGCTAGGCATGTGGACAGTTGAGAGGGGGAAACCGCATTAGGCAAAATCATTATTGGCAAAATCATGACTATCCAAACGTATTTCTTTCAGCTTATTTTTTTGCCTATAATGATTTTGCCTAAATCCCACGAGGAGCCACGTTCCTACTCAACGACTCCACTATGCTCGAAACTCTGCTCACCATATTACCCTTTTTTCTCGTGGCGCTGCTCTATGCCTCGGTCGGGCATGGGGGTGCTTCTGGCTATCTGGCGGTGATGGCCTTGCTCGGTGTGGAGGCGGTGCTGCTCAGGCCGACCGCATTGGGGCTCAATGTCTTGGTCTCTATTCTGGGCACAATTGCGTTTTTCAAGGCAGGGCACTTTCGCGCGAAGCTTTTCTGGCCGCTCGCGCTTGCCGCGATTCCTTTTGCTTACATCGGCGGTAGCATGGAAACCCATGAAGCACTCTTTCGTAAGATTCTCGGGGTGGCGCTGGCCATTGCATTGATACGACTTTTCATGCCGCAGCGAGAGACCGAGGTAACGCGACTGCCCGCCCTCTGGCATCTGATCCTAGCAGGTGCGTTGATGGGCTTTGTCTCCGGGCTGATCGGGGTCGGGGGCGGCATCTTTTTGACTCCACTGGTCATCTTTCTGGCGTGGGCACCCACGAAGACAGCCGCCGCGATTTCGGCACCCTTTATCCTTCTCAATTCCGTGGCTGGACTGGCGGGCCTACAGCCGAGCATGGACGACTTTCATCCGCTCTTCCCGTGGCTCGCTGCGGCCGTTTTGCTCGGTGGTCTGATCGGTTGCACCTGGGGCAGTCACCTCGCACAAGTCAAACACATCCGATGGGCGCTCGGTTTAGTGCTCAGCTTGGCCGCGTTTAAGTTGTTTTTGTAGGCTTTTGTTTTAGCAGGGGCTTCATCAGTGACAATGCCCTTGCATATTAAAAGGTAGCATGACGGCGAGAGCCGTTGTAATGCGTCGGGTCAGACGGCTGTTAATCCATCTTTCAAATTAATATGCAATGGCATCGTCACAAGTGCCGCCCTTACGTTAATGACGAAAGCGACAGCTTTCCGCTGGTCAAAATACGCGCGCGCAGGCCACCGTGGCCTTTGAGTGCTTCGTGCACGCCGGGTTGGACGGATTCATCCATCCAGTAGCAAGGGCGGCATTCTTCGCTGCCTTCAAATTCGACGCCTTGCAGCGTGAACCGCTGGCCGACCAAGGTATTAAGATCGACTCCGGACGTGAGCACGTTGCGACGGAACAGCGTGGGGTCGAGTTCGGGGTAATTAAATTCATCGCGAATACGTTCAAAGACCGCCCAGTCGAAAAAGGTGATTTGCCCCTTATAATTCTCTTCATGGTTGAGGTAGCGGTCGCCTACCAGGCCGGCTCCCGCGACACATTCGACTGTATCGACTTTTTCGATACCGTGATCTAAGCGTCCCTTACCGTGGCGACCGACGAAGTCGTGACCTGTGGAAATGTAGATGGCATGTATTTTCATAAAATGGTCTTAATCCTACTCTTAAACTTAATCCCCTGGAACCGAAGAGGATCAAGATTATGATTAAGTGTAAGATTAAGAGGGTTGATCTCTAATGATGCTGATGGTTGCCATGCTCAAGGTTTGCGGGGTCGGCGCAGCCGCAGTGGTTGCTCTCGATCCAGGCCTCCTTGCCGTCGGCATAGACTTCTTTCTTCCAAATGGGAAGGCGGTGTTTGACGTTGTCGATGATGTAACGGGCAGCCAGAAAGGTGTCGCCTCGGTGGTGAGCGGTGACTCCCACCCATACGGCGATGTCACCCGTGGTGAGTGCCCCAATGCGGTGGACAATGGCGGCGTCTTCAAAGTGAAACTTGGCTTTGGCTTCTTCGAGAATGATCTCGGCGATACCGGGGGCGAGTTGTGCATAGCCGCTATAGTTGAGCTCGGTCACGACCTTGCCTTCGTTGTGATCGCGCACCCAACCCTCGTAGCTGCAATACGCACCCGCGCTGAGTGAGAGCAGCTTGCGGCGTAGCTCGCTTGGGTCGATGTTCTGGTCTGTGAGTTGAAAGGTCATCTGGATATCATTTCGTAATCCCCGGAATCACAGAAGATTACGATTAAGGATAAGAGTAGGATTAAGACGGTTTCATCCCCCCGTCATCGGTGGCAAAAAGGCGATGGAGTCACCGTCTTGGAGTGCGGTTTCGTGGGCGGAGAGTTGATGGTTGATCGCTACTTGTAGCTGGGTGAACTCGTGCGGGAAGTGGTACGTTTCCTTGAGCGCGGCGTAGAGTGTGGAAGGGGAGGCGTCTTCGATGGTGCGGGACTCCTCGGGCTTGCCCGCGAGGTCGGCCAGTTGAGCGAAGTAAAGGATTTGGATCTGCATGAGATTGAAGTTTTATTTGGATATACGAAAGAGCCAGCGAGTGAGCGTCTTACCGCGAAGCATTAGAAAGAGTGCGATAATGATCAGCAAGGTGGCATTCGCCATCGCACCATTATATTGACCAGCCATACTTTCGGGTGGGATTGCCTGCGATTGGAACCATTGAATGGTGGTGCCAAGGAAGCGCGGTAGTTTATACACAAACACGCTGAGTCCTAGTAATAGAATGCCGACGTGAGTGAGGACAGGAGCTAGCTCGGGATGGGCTTCCAGCTTTTCGTCGTTTGAGCCAATGATGCGATCCGCGATCTTGCGTGAATAGATGATTAGTAGGATACTCAAGAAAACTTTGCTCACAATTAGGATGCCCATCATCCACACAATGAGCTGTCCATACACCGATTTTTCTCCGTCAAATGCTGATTGCATCAAGTGAAGAGTGGGTATTTGAGATGTCATCTCTGCGATGCTTTCGACGAGGAACTTGATCGCGAAAATGCGGATTAAAACGAGAGCGAGGGTGTGAGCGGTCATGGTGTGGTTCGTTTGATGAGGTTGGAGTCCCGCCTTTAGGCGGTCTGGTTGACGCGGCCGCCTAAAGGCGGGACTCCAACCTTTGCAGATGCAAATTCTTCAGCGGTGTTAATGTTGTCCAAGCTATGTGGGTCGTCTTGTTCGACCAGTGCAGCTTCTTTCACGATGAGCAGTTTACGCGGGCAGCTTTTGCCCAATTCCTGAGAGAGGGCGAGTAGCCCCGCATCGCTACCGGAGGGATAGATCGCGCAGAGTGGCTCGGGGAGGTCGTCGTGTGTGCTCCGGTAGGCAGTGAGCTGGGGCGATTCCTGCTGAAACTCTGCAATCAGTTTTTTCAGCGTGGTCGTTTGCAAAAAGGGGAGATCACAGGCTAGCACCAGCCAGTGGGCCTTGGGATGCGCACGCATGGCGGAGAGAATGCCGCAGAGTGGCCCTTGGGCTGTGTCGATCGAGTCATAGATCGCTTCGGTGCCTTCGGGTGTGGGGAAGGCTTGTTCCTCGCGCTGAGAAATAAAGACTTTCGGACAGACGTTCTGTAGCAGCGCACTTGTACGTTCGAGTTGAGTGCCCGCGTCGCCATAGGTGAGGAGCGCCTTATCGCGCCCCATGCGCTGGCTTTGACCGCCGACGAGAACGAGTCCGTAGATTGGATCAGTCATCTTCTTTTGTCTATTTTTTGTCGTTCTCGGCATGCCAGCGGTAATCGCTCTTGCCGCCGGTCTTTTCGACGAGACGGGTGGATTCGATCACGATGTCTTTGGAGACGGCTTTGCACATGTCGTAGATGGTGAGCGCGGCGACGCTGGCGGCGGTGAGGGCTTCCATCTCGACGCCAGTCTGGTCGAGCACTTTGACCCGGGCTTCGATCCGCAAGCGGGCTTCGTCGGCGGGGGCGATCTCTATCTTGATCGATTTGAGGTTTAGCGGGTGACAGAAGGGGATCAGCTCGGAGGTCTTTTTGGCCGCCATCGTGCCCGCAATGATCGCGGTGTCTAGGATCGGGCCTTTCTTCGAACTCCAGCCAGACTCGGCCAAGGCGCTCATGATCTCAGTGCCAAGGTAAACAAAACTTTCGGCGATGGCCGTGCGCTCGGTCGTTCCCTTCTCGGATACGTCGACCATAGTCGGGCGTTGGTCTTTATCGATGTGAGTGAATTCCATGATGTTGGTTGAAATGAATTATTGTGGCAGTGATTGAACTAAATATTAAGCATTTTCCAGTGGCCACCTTTATCGGAGCCATGCCGTCGTTCATATTGCAGTGCTGGTTATTTGATCCGTAGCCGCTGGGCTTGTTCCCAGTATTTATAGGCTTCAGTATTGGTGTTTCTGATTGTGTTCAGGTCGCTCCACGTGGCTTCCAGTTTGGTGCCTTTTAAATAGTCCACGTCGAGTGGGGCAGTTACGAACTCAGAGAGATTGAAATCGTGCGCTTGTTGGCGGACTAATTCAGCAACTAGGCAGGCGCACCCTGCAGCTAGGCGGGATTCTTCTCGCCCGAAAGGTTCCTGAAATAAGTGGCTCTCCAGCGCTTTGATTCCCTTCGCCATAAACTCAATTTTCGCCTCACCTTTCGGCAGTTTTCGGCCGCTGACGCGTGACACCCAAAACGCGGCGTCTTGAGTATCGCTAAGTGCGTCGTCGATGCTGATAGGATTATCCCTGAACTTTAGCTGTTCCTCAAATATCCGTTCATAGGTGGTGATGGTCTCACGCATGTTTGTTTGGATGCCTGCCAATATTCCTAGATCGAAGAGATGCTTCAGCACTTTGATCGGGCGTGCTTCGCCTTCCTTGCCCGCTCTGGAAATCGGGTGATAGGGGTAGCCGATGGTGCTTGGCGCAAATGTCGCCAGTTTATCGCCGAGCAATGAGCACGCGCTGGGCATCTGGACGGTGATAGACTCTTCGATTACTAGAAACCGTGCTTGCACCGGCTGTTCGACGAGTCGCGCATAAGGGCTCTCGCACTCGATGACATCGATTTGAATACTTGGTTCACGGGAACTCGGCACGATTGGCACATAGTAAACTTGAAAGTGTTTAGTCGGCGGAGCCTCACGGTCTCGGTGATCTTGGTGGCTCCAGCGATTAAAGGGAGCTTCTTTGACCAACCGATCCAGAACTTCGTTTAATTTAGCCAAAGGCTCCAGACAGAGGATATCGACGTCGATAGAGAGCCGCTTGGGCATGTCGAAGAGCAGCATCAGGCTCGTGCCGCCCTTGAAAATGAATTCCAAGCCCTCTTTTCGTAAGCGCCCCACCAACTCCATCGCAAGTGCACATTTCTCCAGCGTTTGTAGATCCCGCGCCTTAAAGAGCTGCTGTTGTTCCTCTAAGTGGCGTCTCGTGAAAGATTTCGGAGTAAATATCGGCATTGCGTTAAAGTGGTTGAAGAGCCTCGAAGTAACCCGCTATCTCGGAAAAACTAGAAACTTCCGAGATGGCGGGTTGCTTCGTTGCCCAGCAGGTCAGTGAGCGTTTTCTTCCGATCTCCGAGCCGCCGTTGCAGGCGAGCCACGTCGATCGCAGCGCTGGTGATCAGGTTGAGTGCCATTTGTTGAAACTCGGCAAGATCCATGAGTTGCAGGCGATTGTTCTCGGTAAACAGATCTACGAGAAGAGTTTCGACAGTCGGTTCAGTTTCGGGATCAAACTCGCGACGGATCGAGCGCACCACCACGGTCATCTCCCGGAAGCTGGATGTCGATGCCGATTTGGCTGTGGGGTTCAAGATCACATTCCATTCCGTGTGATCGCGGATGTATTCAGCCAGATCTTCGGCGCCTTCCGCGTCCACGAAGACAAAATCGACAAATTTACCGAGCAGGTGGTGCATCCATGGATTCACCTGTTGAGTCGACCAATGGTAAAACGGCAGCAACGGAAAGCGTTTTTTCAGTAGATCGGGTAGAGGATTACTACGATCCAGTTCCAACTTCGCGGTTTTCTTCAATCGCGTATACCAACCCTTACCTGCGTCGTGCAGGATTCCAAGCTTCACCGCCTCACGCAGATACCCCTTCAAGGTGTCATGGTTCTCAATGATCTGGTCAGCACCACAGGCCTCTTTGATCTGCACAAAGGAGATGTAAGGCCGCTCGTCGCTCAACTGCTGGAGAAGGCGAAAAAGAGATTTTTTTTGAGTCATGGTATTGATTGAGCGTGCTGTGCCTAATTAACGTAATTTTTAAGGTTTTGCGTTCGGCCCCTTCGATTTCCCCCTGAAGTTATATTTCTTCTAGCTGTTGAGTGATACCACGTAGTGTTTTTCTTATGTCTCGGAATTTTTCAAAATCGAATTTCTCTTCATTTTTATCTGAAAGGGTCATCCAGCCGTCCTCGGAGTATACGCATTCTAGATGAGCTAGTCGGTTTCTCAGGGTTAGCATTTGTTTAAGCTCACCATCATTAGAAAGCAAGTTAGTCACTTTTTCCACATCGCCCATAAGCTTGAGTAACCTATCCATAACTAAGTTGAAGTCTGTGATCTTCGGATCAGTCAGAATAGTAATCGGAGTTAATGCCTTCTCCGCCTTTTTGATACGAGCTGCTCCACTTTTCGTGATTCGGCGGACTAAGCTCTGTTGCTCGGATTTCAATTCAGCTGGATCTTTATCGGCGAGAATTTGGGCGCACTTATTTCTGAGGATCCGATCAAATCGACTGGTTTCATCCATTACGACCCCACGTATCCCATTTACGTCACAAGTTTTTTTTATATGATCCTCAAGTATTGGTTCTAACTGTTCAGCCAAATCGGCACGGTCTATGATGAATACTCCATCCACTTTAGCATCAAACAGAACCTTCCGTAAGTTTTGTGGCTCATTTCCACTATAAAATACCATATCGGTATATACTTCAGCTCTAAGCCTTCTTGCGATCTCCGAACCTTGCGGACTGTCTCCGAGATCGTAGTCAAACACGATCATATCGTATTTGTTATACTTTGAAATTCTCTCAACGATTTCGTCTATTTCTGCATCCGTCAGAGTTTTTCTCATTTCGATTTTCATAGAAAAACCGGAGTCTGACAGGTATTGTTCAATCGTTTCTAGGTCGTGCTCTAGCTTTTCAGGTTGGTCTTCGAACCATAGGATTTCGTAGTTAATTTTCATTTTGTTACAAATTTCATGTGAATGCCAAAGCCTCTATTCTCATCTTTTGGTAGCGCAAATATCTGGCCTCCCATACGCTCGACTTGATCTCTGCAAAAATAGAGTCCGAGGCCTGATCCATTTGTTCGCGAGAAACCTTTTTCAAAGATATCATCAAGGTCTTCAATTTCGGGTGTCAAGCCACGACCATTGTCTCGGACGCGCACATTAAGCACTCCTCCTTCGATCGTAAGTTTGAAAGTGATTTTTGAGGATCTTGCTTTTTTTGCATTGGAGATGAGGTTGTCGAAGAGTATCCCCATTTCTATTGGTGGGAAGTCCATGAGAAACTCTTTCTCTGCAGCGGTTACTTCAATTTCGATGCCTGAGGTAAACCTAGGAGCCATTAACGTTAGATGTTCAGTGATGAATCCAAGCAGGTCCCCGTCTTTGATCTCACCTGAGACCAATCGGAAATCTGCTGTTGTTAGGTATCGAGATGTTGATATGATTTTATCAATTCCTTCTCCGAGTTGAAAAAATGCGTCTCTAACTTTATCCCATTCTGCACCTTTTTTTGAAGTGATAGATTTAATCTGATTTTTGATGAGTCGCTTATTGTGGCCGGCGAAGTAAATCATTTGGTGGATGAAATTTTCCAACTGTTCTTTGTCGCGCGATCCAGTGCTTGTCAGGAATGTATTTCGCTTTTTCTCCTCTGTGTAGGCTGATTTTGCGACCGCTGCCTCCGCTTTGGCGGCTTCTGCCGCGCGCTCTGCTTCTTGTCGTGCCTTTTCCTCCTTTTCCGCAAGAGCCAGAGCTTCTCGTTCATCTCTCTTTGCGCGTTTTAAGGACTTCTCGGCTTTAGTCACTTGCTTTGCAAGCGTATCATCACCAAGTCGATCTGCAAGTTGTCTCAGCGTAGAGAGTGACGGTTCAAATTGTTCAGCTTTACCGCTGAGTATGCCGATCAGATTACGGTTGTAATGCAGGATTTCGATCTCCTTTGAACTGGATAGATCTTGGATCAGGTCAATAATTCGCATTCGGTTTCCGTCGAGAAACATGCGCTCGGAGGTTTCAAACTCCTTGTCCAATTTGTCCATCCATGAAACGCCAACCACGTAACGCTCTAGCTTTTTAACACAACCGAGTAGACACTTGCTGAGTGATATCGCTGCAGGGGTATCGACTAGCCCTTTATCTCGACTTGAAGATTCTTTGAAGTGCTTCTCACTGCCGTGCACATCAACGCGCCCCATCATGTCTCTCTGTCCGAGGAAACGCCTTTGCCCTTGTGCTTTTCGCCGATCTAAGCCCCAGTAATCGTTCCCATCTTCCCCCACTGGAAAAACCTGGAATCCGTTTCGAAAGAGGAATACAGAACCAAAATTTCTCGACCGGACTCCCATCCACTTTTTAAACGACAACTTAGCCGCCATATTTAGGTAAAAAAGGTTGGAGGAAAACCCTGAATTTATAAGAGGTAGTAATTCTTCACTTAACGGCTCTCTTATTTTGTAAATCGGTTCCCCGCGATCATTGAGTGTAGTGTAGAGATAACCGTCAGGTTTAATAGTAGACTCCAGCCAAGTAGTCTTGTCTTGTAGCTTCGACAAAATTGAGTTTTTTACAATTCCGTTTATTACCTGAGGAGCATCGTCTTCTTCTTGAAAGTCGCGAATAAGTGCTTGGTCGGCTTCCGCTTCTCTTTGACAGTGGATTTCAATTGTGAATTTGTCTCCGTCACTTCCAAACGGATTGATCAACTTTGCTAAGCTCGATTTTAGGCGGATCAGCTTATTGCGATTCCATGAGTCAGGATCTCGGAGTTCAGAGATTCGAATGGCAACTCCCGATGTTTTTGGAATAAACTCTGATGTGACGTTAAAATTTTCTAACTCGTTGTAGTCGACATCGATGGTCGAAAAAAGATCTTCAGCGCTACGTTCAAAGTCACCCCAGTCAACATTTACCAAATTAACAATAGAAACCCCATTAGTTTTGCTTTGTAGTTCAAGTTTTCCACCTAGTCGATCACACGAAAATCGCCCTACACCTTTATTGCCTGCATACACCTTAGATTTTATGTCTTCGGTGCCTTCTTTCTTCGCAGAATAGGCGAGGAATAACCACTTCTCCTTGATGTCTTCAAATGACATTCCTTTTCCATCGTCAACAACTCTGATGCAAGAGTTCGCCCCATCATCCAGATCAAAAATCACGGAAATCTTAGAGGCTCCTGCATCGATTGAATTCTTAACCAGTTCAAAGATTGCAACGAAATCATTAGTGATTAAATCACGACCAATCACGCTTTTAAGTGCAGCGCTAACCTTGAATTGTAATTTTTCACTCATGGGTGAGAACTTTTTTGAGTTCCAGTCCTGCCAGTTCGGCGAATAGCGGCGGGATCGCATTTCCTATTTGAGAGTAACGAGGAACTTCAATTTTGCGACGAGGGCCACCTGTGGTATATTTGCCTTTGAATTCATACCAGTCGGGGAAAGACTGGATACGTGCATACTCTCGGACGGTTAAGATGCGTGGCTCACAATAATGCACGTAGTCGTCGGGGAGCGTGGTTAGGGTGGGTGTTGGCGTCTCTGGGTTGAGCAACTTCGTGCTGCTTTTTTTTGTATTAAAGCGTTCTCGGACTTGTTGAGAGCTAAGTCTTTCTTTGATAATGGTATCGAACTTAAATTCTACACTAGGAGTGTGCTTTGCGAAGCGATGGCTATCCGGGATGCCTTTTAGGTTTCCACGCATTAGCCGTTGATAGGGAGTGTTGGAACGTCTTGCGTATTTGCCTGCTTGGAAACTTGGTGTATCTGGTGATTCTGATTCACCATGCCCGCGGCGAATGTCAGAGATTGCAGATTCGAGGCCTGGTGTCGTCTTGAGGCCTTTAGAGTTTAAGAAGGTCTTCGCATTTTCTTTGAGTGTGTCGAAAAACTGCGAGGCGGTATTGTTGCGGGTTCCAACGATTATGCAGCGTTGACGATGTTGAGGCACGCCGAATTCTGAGAAATTCAAGACTTTTGCATGGGCATCTGTATAGCCGAGTTTCTTTAGATGTCGAATGACGATATCGGAGTAGGGCTCGCCTCGGGACTCATCGTCACGTTTGAAGCCAATTTTGAAGCCTTTGACATTCTCAAAGAGAATTGCTTTGGGTTGAACGAGTTCAATGAAGTCGAGATAGGAAATTACTAGGCTGTTTCGTTGATCTTTTTCTACGCGACGGCCAGCCATTGAGAAGCCCTGACAAGGGGGCCCTCCTGCAATTAAATCGACTTCACCTTGGAGTTGGAGCAAATCTTTCTTATGCTTCGTTATTAGCTCGTTAATGTCGTGATTGCTTTGCTTTAGCCATTTGGGCCAGCTGAAATGCATATTCTCATTAATGAGATTGTGCTCTAGTGTTTTGAAGGCGTCAGGGCTTTTTTCGACGGCAAATAATCCGTGCCACTGTCCAGAGTTGTAGAGCCCAAGTGAAAGCCCTCCGCATCCTGCGAAAAGATCAATATATGTCAGTTTCTTTACTTTCACCATAATTACTAGCGATTCGAATAAATACAGTTATTTGAGAGATAGAAAAGTTAATTTATAGTTCCCTATTTTGTCCAGGGAATTATTTATAAGTGCGGCAAAGCCGCGAGCATGTCATAATCTATGCGGTGGGAGTGCCTGCATAAGGCTTAAAGGTATGTGCTGGCTGTGTCATCAGCTGGATGAGTTTCGGATGCACGAAGAGCTTCTCCTTACCCGCGCTTTGCTCGCGGAGCACGCCGATCTCGCAGAGTTGTTTGAGATAGACGGATGCGGTTTGGCGTTTGGAAATGTCACGCTCGACTAGGTTTTGAATCCGGCAATAGGGCTGCTCGAAAATGAGCTCTAAAAGTTCGTGTGAATAGATTTTGGGCAGTTGTTGGCGAAGGGTGTCGCGGGTGTGGGCGAAGAGGTCGCGGGCGGCAGTGATTTTTTCTAAAGTCCAGGTGGCGGTTTGGGCAATGGCTTCGAGCATGTAGCAGATCCAGTCTTCCCAGGCGTCGTCGGAGGTGACGGCGAGTAAGCGGCGATAGTAATCAGCCTTGTTTTGCAGAATGTAACGACTGAGATAAAGGATTGGAAGCGAGAGTAGCTTTTGCTCAATAAGGTAGAGTAAGTTGAGGATACGGCCGGTGCGACCGTTGCCATCGTCAAAGGGATGAATGGCTTCGAACTGATAGTGCGCCACGGCCATTTTGATCAAAGGGTCGAGTGCGTCATCGGCGTGAATGAACGTCTCCCAGTTGGCGAGCTGATCGCGCAAGGTGCTCTCGCCCTTGGGCGGGGTGTAGGTGATTTGTCCAGTGGCTGGATTGCCCAAGGCCACACCGGAACCTTGGCGAATGTGCATCGGGCGTCCTTTGAGCGTGCTGCACACTTCGACCATCGTATTGGTGGTCAGTGGGCGTTTGCTGAGTGCCAGAAAGCCTTGATTGAGGGCAGTGCGGTAGCGGAGTGCTTCTTTGGTGGGGCCGTCGGCTTGAGAGTCTTCGGCTGCGTGCTGAAAGAGCTGATCCGTGGTGGTAACGATGTTTTCAATCTCAGAACTGTCCTTCGCTTCCAGCAGAGGCAGGAGATTTATCAAAATGGATTGATTCGGAAGTAACTCGCCCGCTTGCTTGAGGGCAGCGAGCGCCGCACGTGCAGCAATACAGGCTTTGAGGGTGCGGAGACTCTCCAGCTCACACTTCGGCGGAAGTGGGGGTAGTTGGTTGTAGGGTTGGTCGGGGAGCCAAGTCATGCTTATATCTGGGGGGATTAGTCGACGGATTCGAGTATTGAGTCGATCATATCGACATTCAAGTTTTATATGTCGATTTTTTTGTTGAATTTCGACATTAAATTTGTGAGCTGTGGTTGACCTGTGGAAAAGGGCGAGGGCGGGAAAGTGGTAATTTCGTCCCAAGCGAGGGCGGCAGAGTGTGACCGCAAGCGCGGGGAGTTTGTCCTTGGAGGGTAGCGGATCGGCGAAGCCGTTTCGACCGTCGCTTAATTAATTGCTACTAATACCAAGGCTGAAAGTTGAATGTGGCACTTGCTTCATAGCCCTTTTCCTTCGTCGGTGGTAATTCTATATAGCCATCGCTTTGGAGGATACGCACGAGGTCGCCGGAGTTGTTGGCGGGCTGCGGGCTGGCTTGATTATTAATACCTAGACGGACGGGGAGAAAGATTGTCAGGTCGTCGCGTGCGCGAACGTCGGCAGAAAGCTCTACAGCGCGTAAAGTAGACGCCTGGCTTTGACCCATGGCACGAAAGAGCGCGGGGATGACGTAATGATGCAAACAGGTGAGAGTGGAGAGCGGGTTGCCGGGGAGGGTGAAGACGGCGCAGTTTGGATGGCTCCAAAAGCCGAGGGGCTTGCCAGGTTTTTGGGTGACGCCGTGAAACTGACAGTCCAGACCCAGTGCGTCGAGGGCAGCAGGTATGTAGTCCTTCTTTCCCATGGAAATACCGCCACTGACGATGACGATGTCGTTCGCTTCGATCAGTTCCGCGAGTTGCTTCTGTGAGGCTTCTGGTTCGTCGGGTAGGTGGGCAAACTGGCAGGCGGGCAGATCGATGCGCTTGAGTGCGGCGTCGATCATGACGTCGTTCGAGCGACGGATTTGATGGGCGGCCGGAGTGGCCGCGATGTCCACGAGTTCATCGCCTGTGCTGACGATGGCGATCGATGGCTTTTTTGAAACGGATAGGGTGTCGCACCCGCAACTGGCGGCGACTGCGATCTCACGCGCACCGATCAGGATGCCGGATTCTAACAAGCTTTCGCCTTCTGGCCGGTCGCTGGCGTAGCTGTGGATGAAGTCGCCAGAGCTATGATCGCTCGGACCTTCAATCTGAATGTGGGTGTCGTCGATGCGGCGGGTCACTTCATACTGCACCACGCAGTCGGCATCTGTCGGGACGACGGCGCCTGTCATGATTTCGGCGCAGACTCGCTTGGCATTTCCGAGGGTTTGCGGGGGCGCACCTGCGGGGGCTTCGACCACGATTTCGAAAATGCCGCTTGCATCGATCTCGGCAGCACGGAGCGCATAGCCGTCCATCATGGATCGATCAAAGGGTGGAAAAGGGCGGTCAGCTTTAACCGTCTCTTGTAGAATGCGCCCTGAGCATTTCCCGAGCGGGCAACGAATCATTGGGATCGAAGGTAGATTCTCAAAGATGCGTTTGTGCGCTTCAGTTGGAGATATTAAAGATTTCATACTGATTATACGTGCAACCTGTAGATAGATGCGTTTTTAAAGAGTAAATGGTCAAGGATAAGAGAGGGCGAGGGCTTACTGATTTACGGATTTCGCTGACGGATCGTTGCAATCTGCGTTGCACCTATTGCATGCCGAAGGAGGTCTTTGGTGCGGACTACGAATTTCTACGCAAATCTGAATGGCTGCGCTTTTCAGAGCTGGATGATCTGGTCGGAGCTTTTGTGCAACTCGGGGTGCGCAAAATACGACTGACCGGGGGCGAGCCGCTTCTGCGGCCAGGGCTTGCGAAATATATCCACGGTCTGAAGCATTTACATCAGATCGAGGATATTGCACTGACGACCAATGGGCTTCGCTTAGCAGAGCGTGTCGGTGAATTAAAGGAAGCGGGGCTGGATCGTGTAACCGTGAGCCTCGACGCGCTGGATCCGGAGATTGCAGGCAAAATGAACGGGCGCGGTATCGCACCGAGAGCGGTTCTGGCTGGGATCGCGGCGGCGCAGCACGAAGGTTTCCAAGTAAAGGTCAACATGGTGGTCGAGCGCGGCGTGAATGACGGTGAGGTCTTACCGATGGCGCGTTATTTTAAAGAGCACGGCGTCACACTGCGCTTTATTGAATTTATGGATGTGGGGAACCACAACGGCTGGAAGCTGGAGCGCGTCGTCAGTGGCCGTGAGATACTGGAAACGATCCAGAGCGAATTTGAAGTGGAGCCGGTTGATCTCAGTTCTAATCTCGAAGTGGCCAAGCGCTATCGGTTTGTCGATGGCTCGGCTGAGTTCGGTTTGATTACATCCGTCACCCAGCCCTTTTGCGGAGGCTGCACCCGGGCGAGAATCTCGGCCGACGGTAAACTCTACACCTGTCTCTTTGCCAGTAGTGGCCTCGATTTGAAAAGTGTGTTGAGAGCGGCGGACTACGATAAAGACACCCTCTTAGGCTTGCTCTCGAAGCACTGGACTGCACGAGGGGATCGCTATTCGGAACTCAGGAATAAAGAGGGCACCTCTCGTGATAAAGTGGAGATGTCCTACATTGGCGGTTGATTGTGAGTGCATCCAGTGGTTTGCATGAGGAATTATTATGAAGATTACGTTGCCACAGGTTTAACCACTGTCAGTAGCATCTTGAAATCTCCGGGTGCGTCCACCGCATGAGGCACATTGGCCGGTAGGATGATGGTGTGCCCTGCGCCAACTGTATGCGCCTCGCCGTCGATTGTCAGGATGCCTGTGCCGTCAAGCACTTGCACCATGGCGTCGCCGTTCGATTTGTGAGTGCTGAGGCTTTCGCCTTTCGCGAAGGCAAAGACCGTCAGATTGAGGTGCTTATTTTGCGCGAGTGTACGACTGATCACTTGTCCCGGTTTATAATCAACGAGGCTACAAAGGTCGAGCGACTCGGCCTTGGGCATGTTCTTGATCAGGGGCCGTGCCTGCGGGGGGACGGCGAACGCTCAAGGTCCAATTTCGAATGGGAGGATGGTTTTAAGTCCATAGGATGCGTTGGAGTGGTTTTGGGTCCGGCCTGAAGGCGGCCGCGTTGGATTGGCCTGTGCTACGCGACCGCCTGAAGGCGGGACTCCAACCTGCTCAGACTAGTGGTTGCAGCGGTTGGCTGGGTCGAAGACAAATGACTCGGCGGTGCCGGTAAACTTGTCTTTTGCCCAGAGCGCTTCGATCAATTCGGGAGCTGTCATGTCGCCACCGGAACAAATGAAGAAGCGCGCGTCGGTGCCGAATTTTTGATTGATCGCCGTTTTGAGGCTTTCGTTATTATAAGCTTGGCCGGACTCAATCATCATTTCGAGGACTTCGTGGCCGTGGATTTGCTTCGCCATCTTCGGCGAGCCTACGTCTATGTTATCTATTTGCATAATTATTTTTGTGTGTTAGGAGGAAAATTCATGTCTTAATCTGACTCCTAATCATAATCCCATCCGTATTGGATTTAGAGTAAGATTACGATTAGGGTTAAGGTGAGAGGAGTTTAACCAAAGTTTTGTTGGATGCGGGTGATGCTGATTTGGCCGTCGCGGTTGATGAGGGTATCCCACCATTCTTCGTTTTGGTAGAGGTAGCGTATCTGTAAGCCTCGGAGGGAGCCTTGGGTTAGGAGTGCTTGGCCTTCCTTTAGGCCGATGTCTTTCGGGGTGACGTAGCCGGGGCCTGCTTTGGGCATGACGCCGAGCACCTCCGTGCAGGCTTCGAGGTCGGCGAAGAGGGCACTGATGGTCTCTGTGGTCATCACAGTTTGGTGCAACTCGGGAAGTGGTTTATCGGTGGTCATTTTTTTGGTACCATTAAAATGGCGTTGGTTGGGGCGGGGCAGACTTCGTGGCAGATGTTACAACCGGTGCAGGCATCTGCCACGACATGAGGAATCCCTCTTTCGCGAATGATTGCTCCCTTCTCGGGGCAGCGCTCACTGCAGACGGAGCAGAAACTTTTTTGATAGGCGAGACAGTAGCGACCTTGGATGACCGCGACTTTAGGACCCTTGATCGCTCTTGACTGGGTACGAGTGGTTTCCGCCGGCTTTGGAATAAAGCGGTTAAAGAAATCACGTCTGGATAAGCTAGCCATGCTTTTTTATAGATCCGTTTGATCCGTCTGATCTTTCGTACTGCCGGGGAGCAGCTCTTTGGTGAAAGGGAAAGGTGACTCTGCGAAATTACGTTGATCGACTGTGCTGCTGGGCACGTGGCACTGTGTGCAGCTCTGGCGCTCGGGGTGGCTGGTGCGGATAGGGCTGGTGCCGAGTTCGCCGTGGCAGCTCATGCAGTTTTGGCGCATGTGTATTGTGTGCGGAATCGTCAGTGGTGCGTCTGGGTAGGCTTGTTCGGCGGTTTTCTTTTGATGGTCGCCCACGAAGCGATTACCGGTGTGTAAGTCGAACTCGGCGGTATTCCAACGGCTGCCTAGTCCCTTTGAGGAGACGTGGCATTGAGTGCAACTCGTGTATGCGGGGTGCGAGATCGCGGGGGCGACGACATTGCCGATCACGGTGGCCTGACTGTGGCACTGTAAGCAACTGGCGGCGCTGCCTTGGGCAATCGGGTGTGGCACGATGGGAGGTGCACCGTCATAGGCGCGGCGTGAGTCTCGTTTGATCCGTAGTGCTTGTTCGGATGCGAGCAGTGGGTGGGGGTGTGCTGACTCTGTGGGCACGGTTCGCAAGCTGCTGAGCTGGCTCTTGAATTGAGCGTTGGGGCCGAATCCGGCCTGCGCAATGTCGCGATAATCGACGGCGCCTTTGACTGTGTGGTGGGTATCTTCGGGGTGGAGTTCGGTGAATTCGATGTCCTGATCAGTTTCTCTAATGGTCTGACGCATGCCCATGAAGAAGCCGCTCACCGAGATGGTGAATACGACTGAGACCACAATTGTTGTGGCTTTGATGGATCTGGATTTATTAGGCATGGCTTATCCTCTCGGAGTCATGACGGGGGCGGGTGTGCCTTTTTTGTAAACGACTGCGGCGCACTTTTTGTAGTCGGGCTGTTTCGAGATCGGGTCGATGTCGCCAAGGGTGAGTTCGTTGATCAACAGGTTTTCGTCGAAGAAGGGGACGAAGATACTGCCGCGTGGCGGATGGCCGCGACCGTCGAGCCAGACGGGAAGTTCGATCTTGCCGCGGCGTGTCTCGATCACGGCGATGTCGCCGTTGGTGAGTCCTTTTTCTTTGGCGTCCTCGGGATTCATCTCGACATAGGCGTGCGGCATGGCGTTACGCAATTGGGGGATGCGCCGAGTCATGGTGCCGGTGTGCCAGTGCTCGAGCACGCGACCGGTGCAGAGCCAGACGGGGTAGTCCTCGTCGGGTTCCTCGGTGGCGGGTTCGTAGGGTGCAAACCAGATGAGGGCTCGATCGTCCTTCGTGACAGAGTGGTAGAACTGAAGTTCTTTGCCCTTTTCGACATAGCTGTCGGAAAACTCCATAAAGCGGAAGGGCGTCTCATGCCATTGACCGTCTTCTTTTTTGACGACAGGCCAGCGGAGACCACAATATTTCACCAGCTCTTGGTAAGGCGCGACGTCCTTATGCTTTTTGAAAGTGAGCAAACGGTATTCTTCAAAGAGTTGTTCGTCGGTGTTCACATCGTAGTAGTGTTCCCATTCCCAGATGGGTAGAGTGGTGCCGGAATCATCGACTACGTTGAAGATGAATTTTCCATCTTTGTCCTTCATGCCAGGGTGCCCCATCTCGTAGAGTTTGTGGGCGACGGCGATCGTCATCCAGCAGTCGTCACGGGCATTGCCAGGAGGATCGACCATCTTAAACCATTGCTGGGTTCGGCGCTCGGAGTTGCCAAAGATGCCGTTCTTCTCGACCCACATGGCGGCAGGCAGCACGAGGTCGGCCAGCTCGGTCGTGGCAGTTGGATAGACTTCGGAGACGATGAGAAACTTGTCTTCTAGGTCTTTCTTAGCCGTGAAATATTTCTTGAGATGCGGGAGGGTGTGGCCGGGGTTGGTCACTTGCACCCAGATGGTGTTGATGTCGCCACCTGCTTTAGTTGCCGTGCAGAATTTCTCCCACATTTTGATCGTGTGGTAACCAGGCTTCGCATTGATGCGGCCTTCGGGGAGGTTCCAGACTTTTTCGCAGTCGGCGCGGTGCTCGGGCTTGGCCACAATGCGTCCGCCGGGGAGGGCGTGGGCCAGGGTGCCGACTTCGCGAGCCGTCCCACAGGCGGAGGGTTGCCCGGTGAGACTTGTGGGGGCGTCGCCAGGTTTGCCAAAGTGGCCGCTCAGTAAATGAATGCCGTGGAGCAGGCGATTCATATTGGTGCCGCGCGTGTGTTGGTTGACCCCCATGCACCAGAGGCTGGTGATCCGGATGTCGCGACGGCCGAAGAGGTCACCCAACATACGAATCTTCTCGGCTGGCACGCCGGAGATTTCTTCGACCCGCTCGGGAGTGTATTCTTCGAGCAACGCTGCGTATTCTTCGAAAGTGCTGGCTTGTCCGAAGAGGGAGGGTTTGTCGGTGTCTTTGCGGAAATTGCAGAATTTGGCGACGAACTCTTTATCGTAGGTGCCGTTCTTGACCAGCAGATGCGCGATCCCGTTGGCGATGGCGAGATCGGACTGTGGCCGGAACTCTAGGTATTCGTCGCTATACTCCGTGGTGCGGGTGCGGCGAGTGCCGATGTCGATCAGCATAACCTCTTGCCCCTTGTTGCGGCGGTCGATCACGCGGGAAAAGAGCACCGGGTGCATTTCGGCCGGGTTGTTGCCCCACATGATCATGGCATCGCAAGCGTCTAGATCGTCGTAACAACCCGCAGGCTCATCGACGCCGTGAGTGGAGACATAGCCAGTCACCGCCGAGGCCATGCAGAGACGGGCATTTGGATCGATATGATTGTTGGAAAGACCTCCCTTGATGAACTTCTGCGCGACATAGCCTTCGGGAATCGTCCACTGCCCGCTTCCATAGATGGCAAACTGCTCAGGCTTATCGTAGATGCGCTTTGCAATGACTTCGATCGCTTCGTCCCATGTGATTTTCTCGAGCTTGCCGTTCTTGCGGAGCATCGGCTCACGTAGGCGATCTTTACCATAGAGAATCCCGCCCACATGGTAGCCCTTTACGCAGAGTAGGCCCTTGTTGACTTCAGCCAATTGCTCGCCCTGAATCGCGACGACTTTGTTATCCTTCACCCCGACGCGAACATGGCATCCTGTGCCGCAGAATCGGCAAGGTGCTTTATCCCACGTCACACCATCATCGACCATTGCTTGATCCAGTTGTGTGTTCTCGTATTTGCCGAAGGCCTTTTGCTGAGCGGCAGCAACGGCTGCGGCCAAGGCGGTGGACTTTAGAAAGTGACGGCGATTAATTTGCATCATAAGGGCAGGGGGCTGGTGGATTCTTCTTCAGGAACTTCAGTGGAACAGAAAACGACATCGACGTAGTGCACGCCAGCGAGTGATTCGAGCCATTGATGGATTGGTCGCGCATTGGTGGCCTCGATCGCAAGCGGCAAGTAGTTGCCGACCGTAGGCTCCACGCTAATGCATTCGTGCCCGCGGATCTTCTCGATCGTTTCAGTGGCGACTGCCTTGTCCACAGCTAGGGTGACGACTAGGCTGCTCAGTTCGGTCTGCCATGGACGGTTTTGGCTCATACTTTTTCAAGCTTATGAGGCCTGTTTTTATAAATCAAGAAATAAATACCTTTTATTCTTGTATTGATAAAAAAAGCGACTTGGATGGGGGGTAGATGAAAAAGCCGCCCCTCATCGGATTTTTTGCCGCAGCCATTGCAATCACCGCACTGGCAGCTGCGATTTGGATCTTCCAGAATACCTTTTCCGACTTTGATTCACAGTCTGAGCGAGAAGCTGCTTTCCAGGCTGAAGCCCACTACGGGGTGGAGATTATGGGGGCACCGACGACGCCTACTGTTTTAACAGACGCACTGGATTATCATGGCCGACCCGCAGAAATTGCTTGCGCGACCTGCCATACGACTCGGACTCCAGCCGCCACTCGTCAGTCCGAAGATTTGGATGCATTTCACCAAGGGCTAATCATGCAGCATGGAGACCTCAGCTGCCTGAGCTGTCACAACTCCGAAAACTACGATACGCTTAAGCTGGCAGACGGCACACCAGTCGGATTCGAGGATACGATGTTGCTTTGCGCGCAATGCCACGGCCCACAGTCGCGCGACTATCGAAATGGTTCCCATGGAGGTATGGTCGGCTACTGGGATCTATCGAGAGGGCCACGCCAGCGTAACGCTTGCACGGTCTGTCACGATGTGCACGCGCCGGCCTACCCACAGCTTATGCCTGTCTTTCCACCTCGGGACATAATTCCTCCAAAAGACACCGTTCACTCCGAACACTAATCTACCTATGCCTGAAGATAATACAAAAACTACCAGTGGCATTTCTCGTCGCACCGCTTTGAAGGGCGTCGGCGCGACCTTGGGCGCTGCTGCATTTGCCAAGGCCATCGCGCCACTCACGACTTGGGCAAAGGATCAATCGGTCGATGAGTTTTTGCAAAATCACTACCGAGAGCTGACGCCTGATCAGATGAAGGAAGTGATCGCGCGTATCGAAGCTGAGACCAAGGAAGATTATGGCGCAGACGTGACGATCAAAGATTCTAAAGCACAAGCAGGCGTGAAGTTTGCCTACGCTCTGAATCTAAGCATTTGCGTGGGCTGCCGCAAATGCGCGAAAGCCTGCCACGTCGAGAACAACCACGACCGCGCCACAAGTAACTCTTACATACGTGTACTCGAAATGAAAAAGGGCTCACTTGATATGGCGCACGGTCGCGCGGATTATTCCGGCCCCGTGCCGAAGAGTGATTCTTTCTACATGCCAGTCCAGTGCCAGCAGTGTGACGCGCCTCCCTGTGTCGATGTCTGCCCGGTAGAGGCAACTTGGAAGGAAAAAGACGGTATCGTCGCCGTCGATTACAACTGGTGCATCGGTTGCCGCTATTGCGAAGCGGCCTGTCCTTACCACGCGCGTCGCTTCAACTGGAGTAAGCCCGAAATCCCCGCTGAAGAGGTCAACCCTGTCCAAGGCTACCTTAGTAATCGCATTCGCCCACAGGGTGTGATGGAGAAATGCACTTTCTGTATGCACCGCACCCGCGAGGGTAAGATGCCCGCTTGCCTCGAAGCCTGCCCGACTGGAGCACGCGTCTTTGGCAACATACTCGATCCCGAATCAGAGATTCGCTGGGTGCTCGAAAATAAACGTGTCTTTGTGCTAAAAGAAGAACTCGGCACCAAACCTAGCTTCTACTATTTCTTCGATGAGTAAGCCTACCACAGTCAATAGCGGTGGCGGCCACATGGTGAGCTACCCCAAATTTATTTGGCGCATGTGCGTGCTAGCCACCGAGGGCAATTGGCTCTTCTACGCATGGATGATCGGTTTGACTGCAGTGGCGCTGGTCGGTGTCAATGCCTGGGCAGTGCAAGTCACCGAAGGCATGGGGGTGACCAACATGAGCGACCACGTTTCCTGGGGGCTGTATATTGCGAACTTCACTTTCATGGTCGGCCTGGCCGCTGGGGGTGTCATGATGGTGATTCCCGCCTATCTGTATCATAATGATGACATGCACGATGTCGTCATCATCGGTGAGCTACTCGCCATTGCCGCGATCTTTATGTGCATCGGATTTGTGGTCGTCGATCTCGGTCGCCCCGATCGGTTTTGGCACATGATTCCTGGCATCGGGAAATTTCATTTCCCTGTGTCCATGCTGACATGGGATGTGATTGTGCTCAACGGCTACCTGCTGATCAATCTCCACATTTGCGGCTACTTACTCTATAATCGTTACCGTGGGATCGCACCGAATCCGCGCTGGTACATTCCTTTCGTGTTCATATCAATTGCCTGGGCGATCTCGATTCACACTGTGACCGCTTTCCTTTACCAAGGTCTCGGCGGTCGGCCTTTCTGGAACACCGCCTTGCTGGCGCCACGTTTTTTAACTTCCGCCTTCGTGTCGGGCCCTGCCTTTATCATTCTGGCGCTCGAAGTGATCCGATATTTGAGTAAATACAAAGTGGGGGACGGAGCTATTAAGATTTTGGTCAACATCATGCGCGTCACGATATTGATCAATCTGCTCATGCTTGTCTCTGAGGTCTTTACCGAGTTCTACACCGGAGGCTCGCACACCGCATCGGCGAAGTACCTTTACTTTGGTCTGCACGGATACAATGCGCTGGTGCCGTGGATCTGGACGTCGGTCGGCCTGACGATTATAGCCGCCATCCTCTTACTTAGCCCGAAGGTCACGCAAAAGCCAGTCATGCTCATCACCGCCTGCGTGTTCGCCTTCGTCGGCATTTGGATTGAGAAAGGTATGGGGCTCATTATCCCCGGCTTCATTCCCAATACCCTGCACGAGATCGTCGAATATTTACCCAATAGTTTGGAATGGCGCGTCTCTGCCGGCATTTGGGCGGCAGGTCTTATTATCTATACGCTGGCGATACGAGTTGCCATGCCGATCTTCTCTGGTGAAGTTTCCCTTGAAAAGGATACACATGCTTAAATACGGAAAGACTGCACAAAACGCGATTTCAGCTATGAGTTATTTAGCTGAAGTCTATGACGATGGAGAGACGAAGCTCAGCTCCGGCGATATCGCGACACGACGTAATTTGCCACAGACGCTAGTGGCTAAATTATTGGTTGTGCTCTCGCAGGCCGAACTAGTCGACGGCACACGCGGCCCTGGCGGTGGTTACTGGTTGGCGAAGCCTCCCGGCGAGATCGCTCTAAACGACATTGTCATGCAATTTGAAAAAGCGGGCGACCGGTTGCAATGCCCCTTCGGTCCTGGTTGGTGCGGCAATGGCGATCCCTGCCCACTGCATGACCAACTAGTCGGGCTTGATACACAAATGTCCGATTTCTTGGAGTGCACTAAACTTGATGTTTTCGCAGTCAATGGCGCGATGCTCAAGTAAACTGGGAGCCTGGATACTCGGTGGCATTTTCCAAACAACGAACAAGCAATGAAAACCACATACAAAGTATCCACTCTAGCTGCACTGCTCACCGCGAGCGCCAGCGCTTTACTAGCCGATCCAGTCGAGTCTTCTTTGGACTCGGCTTTTTCCAAACTTGAAGAAACCGTTCCCGGTAAATTCAACATTGATGCGCGTCTCCGATATGAAATATTCGACTTAGATAGTGGTAACCCTGCTCAAGATCGCGACGGCACATCGCTGCGTGTTCGATACGGATACACGACGCCAAACTTCAGTGGCTTTACCGCCATGGTCGAAGGCGAAACACTCACACGCATGGGCGGCGACCACGATGACATCCATCCACTCGATGATGCCGGCGATGGCACAGACCTAAACCAACTTTGGGTGCAATACAAAGATGTGGATTACGGTAGCGTCAAACTAGGTCGTCAGATCTATGCACTCGATGATCACCGCTTCATCGGGCACGTCGGTTGGAGGCAAAACATCCAAACCTTCGACGCGGCCACTGCGGATTTTTCGGGTGTCGATAAGTTGTCGATCAAGCCGTTCTATCTCGAAGAGCAGCACGCGGTGAATGGCACGCATAACGAACTTGAAGCCTATGGCGTCAATGCCTCCTACGCCTTCACCAAAGGATTTAAACTGACAGGCTTCTTCTACGATATACAAGGCGACGGAGCCACAAATGCCAATGCATCTAGCAAGACGATCGGCTTGCGGGCTTCCGGCACTTTCATGATCGATGAGCTTCCGTTTACTTATGCGGGGAGCATTGCTGAGCAGGAGGATTCGGGGCCGTCAACACTTAGTTATGATGCCCAGTACATGGCGGGTGACCTGTCGACCAAGTTTGAAGGGATCACCCTCGGCGGTGGTTTCGAAATCATGGAAGCAGGTTTCCGGACACCACTGGCGACTGTGCATAAGTTTAACGGCTTTGCAGATGCGCTTCTACCTCTCGGTGGTTTCACCAATGGGCTAGAAGACTTCTATGTCTATGCGGGCTACACTATTCCCATCGGTAATGGCATCAATGCCAAGGTGATCTATCACTGGTTCGATTCCGAATCGGGCGGGGCAGCCGGCCAAGATGGTGGCACCGAACTCGACTTAGTCGCATCCTACAAAATCAATAAGTATTTCTCAGTTCTTGCGAAATACGGTGACTACGACAGCGATGGCGGAGTCGGCGTTGGTGGTCTTGGTGGAGGCGTTGGTGGCCTCGCCGGTGCGCTCGACAAGGAAATGCTCACACTCGAATTGAACTTTAAGTATTAATTCTCAGCATGGTTGTTCAAGTTTGAGCGAGGTCGTTTCGACAGTTATTTTTTGCCCTCGAGGTGAACACTGTAGCATAGGCATCTTGCCTGTGTCATCTTGATTGACTACAGGCAGGATGGGGTGCGCTACTTTAGCGAGTTACTGGCAACTTTCGTAATTACACCCGCGGGACTGGGTGTAATTTAATGTGCGGGGTGTGAATACTCTTGAGGGCAGGTAGCGCGGCATGGCCTCATGCCGCACGTGGGCGTATCATGGTGCGGCATGCCTACGACAAGCTCAGGCCAGAAAGGGCATACCGCTCTACCACTTTCTCCCTCGTTGAAATAATTGCACGCCCCTACAACGGAATGAATTTTAGCGCTTTCAGTCATTAAGAAATCACACCACACTGGCTTTTTACATGTCGTATCTATCACGTATCGCACAGACGCACGCGTCCATTGACCTAAGTCGAGAAGAGCTCGCCTACTACGCGAGGCATATCTTGCTACCGGGCTTTGGTATCGATGGGCAGCTTCAACTTAAGTCGGCTCGCGTCTTGGTGGTGGGTGCGGGTGGATTGGGCTGTCCTGTCTTGCAAGCGCTCGCGGGCGCTGGAGTGGGGCGACTGACCGTTGTGGATGGGGATGTGGTCAGTGTTTCCAATCTCTCACGTCAATGGCTGCATCGTTATGCAGAGTGTGGTCAGAATAAAGCGACCTCTGCCTGTGCGATTTTGTGCGAACTGAACCCCTTTATCGAACTAGTCGCGGAGCCTCGGATGCTGAACCGCGAAAATGCGCATGAGCTGATTGAAGCGCACGATTGTGTCATCGATGCGACGGATGATCTCGATGCGCGCTATTGGATAGATGATGCCTGCGCCGCGTTGGATCGTCCATGGATCCACGCGGCACTCTACCGTGAGCGCTCGCAATTGACTGTCTTCTGGGCGCGTTGCGGTGCCACTTTCCGTAAACTCTATCCCGAGCCAAGCGCCGCGCCCACTTGCTCCGGTGCCGGGATGCTCGGTGCGAGTGCTAGTGTCGTGGGGAACCTTCAAGCACTCGAAGCGATCAAACTCATCACCGGCAATGCGCAGCCCAAAATCGGCGAGCTTCTTTCGTTCGATGCGGCGGGGCTCAGCCTGCAATCTTTTATGATGCCCGAAGTCGATATGCCCGAGTGCATCACGACGGATGGGGCGGCACGTTTATCCGAACGGGCGCTATCGGTCTTTGCCCTACAACAAGCACGCTCGATTCATGAGCCGATGGCCTTGTTGGACTTGCGTAGTGGATCCGACTTTGAAAAAGGAAGCATTCCGGGTGCGATCCATTACACGGACGAGCAGCTACTGGAAGACGGACTGCCGCAAGGGCTTACGGGCAAAGTCATTCTACTTTGCGAAGAAGGCACCATCAGCGCAATTCTGGCAGACGCGTTAAGCAGCAAGTCTGAGCATATTTACTTCCTCGAAGGCGGCTTAGTTGCTTGGCCTTAGCTATTCGCAGATCGAAAGCGTGAACCGCTTTCGATCACGAGGGAAGCGGATTTCTAGCGGAAGCGGGAACCGCTTTCGACCGCGAGGAAGCGGATTAGTAGCGGAAGCGGGAACCGCTTTCGACCGCGAGGAAGCGGATTAGTAGCGGAAGCGGGAACCGCTTTCGACC